>Ga0207416_1000445_pt1 | contig 73063 bp, 58 predicted proteins | sample PaiPotPPM11metaG_FD_184107 | JGI IMG/M metagenome (GOLD analysis project Ga0207416, IMG submission 184107) | Iron sulfur acid spring bacterial and archeal communities from Banff, Canada, to study Microbial Dark Matter (Phase II) - Paint Pots PPM... ... | reverse complement strand
GATGTCTCAGCCCCGGCGCTGGAAATGGCGCGGGAAAATTTCAGCCTGAACGGCCTTGACCCCGACCGGCACGAATTTCTTATAGCCGATGTCTTCGACTACCTCGCACAGGCGCGGCGCGACGGCTCGCTATTTGACGTGGTCATCCTCGATCCACCTGCCTTCGCCCGGTCGCAGGGTGCGCGCTCCCAGGCGTTGAAAGCCTATCGCCGCCTGAACACCCTGGGGATGCAGGTTTTGCAGCCGGGGGGCATCTTGCTTACCTGCTCCTGTTCCGGCGTCGTTCACCTGGACGACCTGCTCGGCGTTCTCGCGCAGGCCGCGCAGCATGTGCAGCGCCCCGTGCAATTGCTGGAGACCTGCACGCACAGCCTTGATCATCCTATCAACCTGGCGATGCCGGAAACAGGCTATTTGAAGGCCATCTTTTGCCGCGTCGGGTGAATGTGACCTTGCCCCTTGTTTCTCGTTTGTAGACGGTGTAACATATCATATGCAATAGATGCCGATGCATCGCTTCTGTGAACAAATGGAATTGCGTTGGAGAAACCGGGAGCAAAGTGTATGCCTGGATTGGAAGGGAAAACCTTCGACCGCTATCAGCTACAGCGCCTCATCGGCAGAGGCGGGATGGCCGATGTCTATGAAGGTTATGACGTAGCGCAAGGCCGCATCGTCGCCGTCAAAATTTTTAAGGGCAGCGACGAAGATCTGCTGCGCCGCTTTATCCGCGAGGCTTATCTCATGTCCTCGCTGCATAACGAGCATCTCCTGCCCATCTATGCTTCCGGTGAGGCTGAGATTGATGGCTACCAGCGTTATTATATCATTATGCCCTTCATGAACGGCGGCACATTGCGCGCGCGCATCCGCCGCTCGCCGCTCCCGCTCGCGGGAGCTTGCCAGTGTTTGCGTGATATCGCCGACGCCCTCGATTACATCCACCGCCAGGGCGTGATTCACCGCGATATCAAATCATCCAACGTGCTGCTTGACGACGCCGGTAAATGTTATCTGGCAGATTTCGGCATCGCGCGCGATTTATCAGAATCCACGGAGCTTACCCTCACTGGCAATGTGCTTGGCACGGTCGATTACGTGGCCCCGGAGCTATTTGAGCCTGGGCGCAAGGCGGATGATCGCAGCGACCTCTATTCGCTAGGCGTGTTGCTCTTTGAGATAGCGACGGGTCAGCTTCCTTTTACCGCTGAGAACCAGCTTGCTGTCGTCTCAATGCACATGCATCTCCAGCCGCCCACGCCGAGCAAGATAGAGCCGCATCTTACCCAGCCGATCGATCACGTTATTTTGCGAGCGATGGACAAACACCCCGATATGCGCTATCCTAACGCGAATGCGCTGGCCGAGTCTTTTTGCCGGGCCATCACACAACACGCGAGCGGGCAGGATCACGCGGAGTCGCCTCCTCTGATTCTGCCGATTGGCGGAGCGCAGCAGATTGTGCTATCTCCCATGTCGCATACTCATGCTCCTGCCACGCCGCTGCGCCCGGCGCCGCTCACCAACGCCACGGAAACCGCCGCCTATGTTCCCCGGCCTTTCACGACGCCGGCCCCCCTCGATCCGTCGCCCGTGATGCAGCAAAGCGCCCACGTGCCGCCTGCACGGCGTTCGCACTACGCGCGTCGCCGCTTGAGGCTCGCGTTCATCATTGCGCTGATTTTTCTTGCCCTCATAGTTGGGATTAGTATCTATGCCGTGCTGGCTCAGTCTCATGCTCCCGGTGAACTGGGGGGCGGCTCGACGCAACCTGCACAAGGTACGACGATCGGTTCCGTGACACAGTCTCCGGCGACCGGGCCAGACCTGACCGCCACCGCCCAGGCTAATGCGACTGCTGCCGCCATCGCCCGCGCAACCGCCGTCGCGCAGGCACACGCCGCGGCCACCGCCGGCGTGATCCAGACGGCTACGGCAGGCAGCTCTGTTTACCAGGATGCCCTGAATAATCCCAATAATCCCGCCACGCAGGCGGCCAACTGGGATATCAACAGCCAATGCGGCTTCTCCAAAGACGGCTATCATGTCGATGAAGGCACGTTCTCCACCTTGCAAGGCTGCCGCGAGACCAGCTACACCTACCTGAACGCGGCGATTTCGGTGCATGTCACCCTGCTGAGCGGCAATTCCGGCGGCCTGTTCTTCCGCCTCAGTACGGACGCGCTTGGTTTCTATGACGGCTATCTCTTTGAAATCGACGCTCAGGGTCGCTATAAAATCTCCACTATTAACGATGGTACGGTTGCGCCATTACGAAATTGGGCACCTTCGCCGGACATCAAGCAGGGGTATCATGTGACCAATACCCTGCAAGTGATCATGCAGAATAGCACGTACTTGTTCTACGCCAACGGGGTTTTCCTGACCTCGCTCTCTGATTCAACGTATACCAGCGCCGGGAATATCGGCTTTGTCGCTACCACGAACGGCACGAATGCCGATATTGTCTATAGCGACCTGAGCGTGTACAACCATTCCTGATGCTGGTCTAATTTTGACCTGATTTTGAAAGGTGGATAAGCTATGCGTAAGCTGATTTCTAATGGTCACATCGTCACAGCCACCGACGATTACGCCGGGGACATCCTGCTCGATGGCGAAACTATAGCCTCCCTGGGAGCGCCTGGCTCGTTCGCCGCGCTCGCCGTGGACGAGGTCATCGATGCCCAGGGCAAGTATGTCTTCCCCGGCGCGATTGACGTGCATACCCACATGGAGCTGCCGCTGCCCGCCACCGTAGGCAGCGACGATTTCGCGACTGGAACCATCGCGGCGGCCTGCGGCGGCACGACGACCATCATCGATTTTGCCAACCAGCAGCGCGGCCACTCGTTGCACGAGGCGCTGCGCAGTTGGCACGACAAAGCGGACGGGCGAGCCGCCATCGACTACGGCTTTCACATCACCATTACCGACCTGGCGAACGCGCCCGAAGAGGCGATGGATGAGATGATCGCGGCGGGCGTGACCACCTTCAAGCTGCTCATGGCCTATCCTGGCACGTTCATGGTCGATGATGAGACCATCTATCGCGTGCTGCGCCGTTCCGCGTCCCTGGGCGGGCTGGTCATGGTTCACGCCGAAAACGGCATCGTGATCGATTTCATTGTGCGCGAGGCCGTCGCCGCCGGGCATACCGCGCCCATGTTTCACGCACTGACGCGCCCGGCTATCCTCGAAGGCGAAGCCACCCGAAGAGCCATAGCCCTGGCTGCCCTGGCTGACGCCCCGTTGTACGTCGTGCATGTCAGTTGCGCCCATTCGCTCAACGCTATCGCCGATGCGCGCAACAAAGGGCTGCCCGTGTGGGGCGAGACCTGCCCGCAGTATTTATACCTCAATGATTCCTGTTATGCCGCGCGCGGCTTTGAAAGCGCGAAATTCGTCTGCACGCCGCCTATGCGCAAAGACGCGGACAACGAAGCTCTCTGGCTCGGCTTGCAGCGCCGCGTTTTGCAGGTTGTCTCCACCGATCACGCCGCCTTTAACTTCGCCGGGCAAAAAGAACTGGGGCGCGCTGATTTCTCCAAAATCCCCAATGGCTTGCCCGGCGTCGAGCATCGCGTCATGCTGATGTATCGCGCGGTGCATAACGGCAGGTTGCAGTTGCAACATTTCGTCGATCTTGTCGCGACCATGCCGGCCAAACTCTTCGGCCTCTTTCCACGCAAAGGCACAATTGCTCCCGGCAGCGACGCCGATCTCGTGATCTTCGATCCCTATCGCGCCATGACCATTTCCGCCGCCAACCAGCACCAGCGCGTCGATTACACGCCCTACGAAGGTATCACCGTGCAGGGCGTCCCCGATACCGTACTGCTGCGCGGCCGCGTCATCGTGAAAAACGGCCAGTACGTCGGCGGCGCGCCCGGCGGGCAATATTTGCAGAGAAAGACCTTTGTGGAGCCGTAATGGTGGCTTGTGAATAATTTTTCACACGTCTTCCCTGGCAGATTACAAAGCGATGTGATATCGTATATATATAGAGTTCGGTTTTCCGCTTGCGGCCTCTCGGAACGGAATGGTTCTGTGAACCCTCTCGCAGTTTCGGGAACTGGATGAGGAAAACGATGTCTTGTAGATAGTCCTGGTAGAGAAAGGGACGGTTCTCATCGTGAATAAAGCCGAGCGGAAACGAGTATCATTGCTGGCTAAGCTGGGTGACATCAATCGGCCTGTGCGCGTGCGGCCTGTGCGCGTGTTCGGGCGAGAGTGGTGGGCGATCAGCCCTGAAGATACCTGGCCTGGGATGGTTATGGACCTGCGTCGCCTGGGCTTTGATGCAATGGCCTGGGAAGATACGGTGCTGGTCCGCGAGGAAGGGGTGGCCTACGAACCGCAGATGGAAGGCCCGGCGGCTCCTCAGGGACTGCGACCCTTCCCCACGATTCAGCCGCACATCGTGATTCGCAAGGAAACGTACTCATCTGGCTACAGCGATTACGTGGTGGGCGGAGACGAGGATGATGATGACGAGGGCACCGAGGAGGACGAAATAGAACCCGAAGACCTGTCGGACGAATAGTCCGCCCAGGTATTTCTTGTTGCATAGGCCAGTCTGAGATGAAATCATGAGCATTTCAGTACAGAGGAGTGTATCATGGGCAAGAAAATTGTGTGTCCTGATTGCAAAGGTACTGGGACGAAAGAAACCACCGAGACCTGTGAGAACTGCCATGGTACTGGCACAGTAGAAATCACTGATGATTACGGACAGAAGCGCAAGGTGAAATGCTATCCCTGTCGCGGGACAGGCAAGATCAATGACACGGACACATGTGGCATGTGCGGTGGAACGGGCGAACTCGAGGTGTAATCATGGTTCATGCGCCGAGCAGACAGGATATCCAAACGCCAGAGCAGCGTTATCAGGAGATGCGCGAGCAGGTTTTGACCTTTACAGATAATCTCGGCGCGCCCATTGATCCGGGTATCTTTGAAACGGTGGTCCTACTCAACCTCCTGGGACTGCGTACATTCCAATCATGCGAGGGACATCTTGATCATGGATGCCCTTATCCCTGGGTGACGGTTATAGACAACGAACGCTCGCGCACGTTTAACCGGATGTGGTTGCAGGTCTGCGAACTGGAAGAGCAGGCCAGAACAATCAGAACCGCCCAAGCCTATGACTGCTATCTCTCAGCCGACATTCACCTGCGTGCGTGCATCGCTAAATGGGAAGCGGAAGATAGGGTCTTTGGACAGATCACTGAACTGCTAGACTCCTTTTATACGAACCAGCAGACGCACATCAACCCGGCACGGCTGCTGGTTAAGCGCTTACACCCAGGAACGTACCGTGTTGAGCCGGGCTTCAGTCTTGCAGTTAAAGAACTCCCCGATTTTCTCAAGACGAGCTATCTGGCGCGTGGGCAAGCAGAAATGCAGGTATTTACCTCCTATCTTGAAAGGCGCTGGCTCCAGAGCCGAAACCAGGAGAACAAGCCGTGAGCCACAGCGGGCAGAGATAAGCCACTATCCCTACAGGCTTTTTCTCAAGGGTGAAGCGCCTTTATAGCAGTATTGTTTTCCTTACCACCATGCGATCTCCGCGCAATTGCTGCACCAGCCACCATACTGCTCCTGCTATCAGGATGATCAGCAGCGGCTCGATAGGCGCGCGGAAACGTGGCGTCCCGTAGAGTGCGAGGCATTGGGCAATTGTGTACAGCGCCAGCAGATAGAAGAAAAGTAATTCTCGCCAGCGCTGCCGGAACGTGAACAACAGGCCCAACGTCGCCAGCACGTATATGAAAAAGATGTCATCATTCGCCATCGCTGCCACCAGCATCGAGGCTGCGCTGGTCGAAAAACGGCTCACCGGTTGATCAGAATCGTTGGCGAGGGGCTTCCACATGTCGATCAAGTGGGCTTCAAGCAGCGCCGGCATCAGGTTGATGTGTTGCTCTATCCATTGCACTCCCGCCGCCTGGAAACTATTCTCCCTGGCAAGTTGCGCGCGCGGACCCTGCCAGTCCGCGCGATGATAACGCTGTCCCAGCGCCGGATTGGCGATATTGGGATTGACCCAACTGCCAAAAAACGGGCCGGATTGAGCAATCGCGTTGTTATAGGAACCCATCAGCACCGTACCCTGCCCCAGCGCAACCGGTACGAACGATCCGGAGACGACGTAATTGCGTATCGTCCACGGCGCAATCAGCAGAGCGGCGACGCACAGAACAACAATCCCTTCCGTGAACGCGCGCTTCGAGGGAATGGTTCTGCTTATACCGATAATGACCACCCACGCGATCAACAGAGCCAGCGTTGCGATGCCGTTCGGACGTTCCAGCGCCACCAGACCCAGGAATACGCCGCTCCAGATCATCCAGCGTATCTTTCCCGTGTGTTGCAGGCGCAGCAAGCTGTACGCGAAGGCCATTGTTAAAAAGACGAACAGCGAATCCGCGTACAGCCAGTCGTCATAGACGTACAATTGAGGATAGACAGCGGCCAGCATTCCCGCCAGCAGGCCGATGCGCGGATTGAAGATTTCGGCGGCGAACAGGTAGATCAGGACGCATGTACCCGCGCCAATGAAACAGAGAAAAATGCGCACGTATAGATTGCTCGCGCCGAAAACTCCGTAGATCGCTGCGATGGTCGCCGGCCATACCGGCGCGCGATCAATCGTTGGCGCGGGCGGGTGCAGGCAGAAGCAGCCGGAATGCAGCAGGTTTTGCGCTATCACGACAAAATTGGCGGCATCTGCCGTCGGCGTGTAGTCACGCGCGACCGTGAGATTGAAGACCAGGCGCACGAGCCACGCCAGCAGAAATATACTGGCTGCCGGAATCACTGAGCGCCAGCGATCGCGCGCTGTTTGGCTACTATGCTTGTTATCCACTTCGCTGTACATCCTGTCGTTGTTCATTCATGGTTGACCCACGCTAAACCCGTAGGGGCGTGGGCCGAGCTTCATGGGACGAGCTAGACGGGGTCTAGATCAAAAGATCAAGCCCCGCCCTGGCTAGCCCTTGTGATCTGCTCACCCATGTGCGGTTTTTTTGGGCGGGGCAAGCCCGCGCCCCTACGGGTTTTGTCACAAGCATATCATCCCCGCCTTGACCTCTGATCATGTCAGGGGGCAGAGCTTTACGCCCCTACGGATTTCCCCCAAGAGCCTTCATAACAGTATTATTCTCACTGATTGGCTGTTGTTCTCTGTTGGGCGTCGTCTTCTCGCCGCGCTGCTTGCGTTTGCTCAAGAGCCAGCGCAGCGTCCCGTCGTCCTGCGCGCTCAGCCACCAGATTGCTCCCGCGGCGAGCAACACCAGCATCGGCTCGATAGGCGCGCGAAAACGCGAACTGCCGTAGTAATAGATGCACTCCGCGAAGGTCAGGCCGATCATACCATAGATAAACAGCAGTTCGCGCCACTTGCGCCGCGTCGCCAGCAGGCCAAAAGCCGCCAGGATGAACAAGGGATACGAGAGTATATTGATCATATCCATGACGGCCTGCGAGGAGAGGCGCGTGGGAAACTGGTTCATCGGCAGATCGCCTTCTGGCGTGGCAGGCGTCCACATCTTGACCACGTGCATCGCCAGTAGGAGCGGCATGTCGCTGAGATGGCTATCGATCCATTGCGACGCGGCAGCCTTATAAGCGGCGTCGCGCTGCGTTTCGCAGTAAGACTGGCAGTTACGACCAAGATAGGCTTGCGCCAGTTGCGGATTCGCCAGCGTCGGCCTGATCCAGAGGTATTGGTACGGCCCAGGGTCGAGGATCAGGTGGTTGTAGGCTCCCAGCAGCACCGTGCCATCGCCTGTTGCCACCGGTATAAATTGGCGCGCAATGCTATAGTTGCGCAGCGTCCACGGCCCAACCATTGCTATCATCAGGCCTGCGACGATGAGGGCGGCGCTGGCGGCGACGCGCCACGATAGAACCTTCTGCCACGCGATCACCACCGCCCAGGCGATGACGAAGACCGGAATGATGACGCCGTTGGGTCGCGTCAGCGAGACCAACCCGGCCAGGATGCCGCTGATCAGCATCCAACGCGCCTGTGAGGTGCGCTGCACCAGGAAGAGCGTGTAGCAGAAAGCGAACAGCAGGAAGGTGTACAGCGATTCGGAGTACAGCCAGCCATCGTAAATAAAGAGATTAGGATAGATGACCGCGATGATGCCAGCCACAAGGCCAATGCGCCGCCCGAAGATATCCCTGGCGAACAGGTAGATCAGGACGCACGTTCCTGAACCAATGCACGCTAAAAACAGGCGCACGTAGATGTTTTTGGGGCCGAGCAGGTCATAAATCACAGCGATCACCGCCGGCCAGAAGGGCGCGCGCCCTGTTATCGGTATGTTGGCGTCCTGGCAGAAGCAGCGCGCGCGCAGCAGGTTCAGGGCAATTTCCTGGTAGACAGACGAGTCGTATAAGGGAGTATAGCCGCGCCCAACTGTCAGATTATAGATGATGCGCACGATCAGCGCGAGACAGAAGATGCCCGCGGCAGGCAAATATGGCGATAAGCGTTTCATCGATCGGTATCCTGGATTTGAAAAGTATTTATGACAACTCACACGTAAGGACGGTTCACGCATATGAATGTAACACATCGTACAATCTTTGTCTCTAACCCATGCTTGCAATAGCCCCTACACAATAATCAGGAAACCTGCTATAATGAAAAAAAGTGCTATAATGAAAGAGACGGTATCGTCTCTTGTATAAATTTTCAACCGCTATGCAACCGCTATGAAGGAGGCGCAAGATGCCAAACGAGACGCAACCCCAGCAGCCTGTCACGGAGCAGCGCGAAGCCAGCGCGAACAACGGTCAGGAACCGGTCTCTGCCAACAGTACCGTTCTGCAAGAGAACCTGTTCTCGCACGATCCAGCCGTCATCGCTGCTCCGCCCGATCCGGCTGAAACGCCCTATCCACCGCTCGTGCGTACCAACCCGCTCACCGACCAGTCCAGCCTCTCCGCCTGCGCGCTGCCGTACCAGCAAGAACTCACGCTGCGCGGCAAATCAAACTACACCGTGACCTGTTTCCTCTCCGACCTCAAAATGCTGACGGAATTCATTGGCGCGGATACGCCTGTCGGACGCATCAGCAAAGAGCATCTGACGGACTGGCTCATGAAGCTCAAATTCGGCGCGAAAGGTCACACGCCCGCCCCCAAAACGATGGCGCGCCGCGTGACCTTCCTCAAAAACTTCTTCTCCTGGCTCACCGGCGCAGGCGTGATTCGCGAAGACCCCGCCGCCAGTCTCGTCCTTGAACGCCCATTGCCGCCGCTGCCGGAACTGCTCTACGAGGACGAGGTGCAGCGCCTGCTCGCCGCCGCCGAGGCGGACGTGCGCTGTCAATGTCTTGTCCAGCTTATTCTTTTCGCCGGCCTCAAGAAAGAAGAAGTAATGGGCTTGAAGCTTAACCATGTCGATCTGTCAGACCCGCAGTCGCCCAGCATCACCATCCACTTTCCCGCCGCCACAAACAAGCAGCATCGCGAGCGTCGCCTTGCCCTGCCGCCTGAGTTTATCGCCATCTACAATGCCTACGTGGAGCGCTATCAGCCCAGGGAAGCCGTCTTCGACTGCACGGATCGCAACCTCAACTATATCCTGGCGCGCGTCGTTAAAGCCGCCGGCATTAATAAGCGGGTCACGCTGCAAATCTTGCGCGACACCTTCGCTGTGCGCCAACTCAAAAGCGGCGCGCCGCCAGAGGTCTTGCGCGAAAAGCTCGGCCTCTCGGACGAAGCCTGGATGGAATCCCGCGAAAAATATCGCCGCCTGGCGTTCCCAAAATGAACGATCGTCTGAAACTTGTAGGGGCGGTGTTGCTCTTTTCGGTCAGGCTTTTTCCACTTTCCTCCACGGGATCGCCAGTTCCATGACCATCGCGGCCAGAATGCCCATCACCAGCCCGTTTTGCACGAGCGAGCGCACCAGGTCGGGGATGCTGCTGAATGCGGTCGCCGGGATATTCATCAGGGCCAATCCCAGCAGGACGGGCAGGGCGATGCGGTAGATGGTTTTGAACGAGAAGGGTATCCCTTCGAGCTGGCTCAGGCCGGAACCAAACAGTTGCAAATACGCCGGGAACAGCACCGCGTCGCCGACGCTGACGGGCAGCGCGGCGAACAGTTGGCCGAGCGCGGGGACCGCGCCGAGCAGGATGAAGAGGGCCGCGCCGATGATGAACGGCGCGCGGTCGTAGATGCGCGTGGCCCGCAGGAAGCCGATGGAGGAGACATAGGGCGCGTAGGGTACGATGCCAAAAATGCCGGCGACCACTGAATTGAAACCGGTGACGATCAGCGAGCGCCGGTATTGCGCCGGAGAAACGTCTGATGCGAGCAAAGTTTTCGCGCCTTCTAATGCCGCGTAGGTATTGCTCAGGCTGATCAGCCCGGTCAGCGCAATCGTGACGAGCAGGCCGATATTGACCGTGGGTCCGCCCCAGGGGAAGATTGCGAAAAGGGCATGGCCGGCAGGGGCCAGCCCCGGCGTGCTGCCGGGGAAGAGCAGCAGGAAGGCGATCCAGCCCACGATAATGCCGGCGAGTAAGGCGAAATTGCTGAGCAGTCCGCGTCCCCAGATGCTCAAGATCAAGACTAGCGCGACCAGCGCCAGCGAGAGGAGGGCGATCCCCGGCTGGATCTGCGCGTTGGTGGAGAGGCCAAGCATCCCCTTAAAAAATATCTCGCATAGCTGCGCACCCAGCAAAAAATAGAAGGCGCTGGTCACAATCGGCGGGAAGAGGCGGCGCAGCCACCAACCCAGACCGCAGAGGCCCAGTGCCATAATGATCAGGCCGGACAGTATGACGCCCACTGCCAGCGTGCCGCCCAGCGCGGCCAGCGATTGACCCGCTGCCTGCGCGCTGGCGGCCAGGCTCAGAATGACGCCCCACCACAGGCCAGCCGAGCCTTCCATGAGCGGCAAACGATGCCCGATCAGAGCCTGGAGAATGCAGGCGATTCCCGTGTAGATGAAGGCTCGTTCAAGCGATGCTGTGATCACGGCGGGCGGCTGGTGAAATGCGTAGCCAATCGAAATCGGGATCACCACGATATTGGCGAACATGAAGAAGAGCCACTGGATACCGGCCAGGGCGGTCGTGAGTGGAGCGATGCGGCGCGCAGGTTGCAACGAGTGTTCCTTTCCCTTATGATGCCGTGTGTAGTATGATAATGACAGGTTAACCTGTATTATCAACTCTAACACATTTTCACCTCTAGGGGCGCAATGAAGAAGTTTGACAAACCATAAGGAGGGATGTCAATGGAGGAGAAACCTGGTGCGATTGCCGATATGCGCGCCGTGACCATCTCGCGCGAATATGGCAGTGGCGGCGGTGAAATTGCCGTTCGCCTGGCAAAATGCCTGAACTGGCAATTGATCGATCATGACATTGTCGGGAGGGTGGCAAAAGAACTGGGGATCAGCGAACAGGAAGCTGAGTTACGTGACGAACAGGCCGAAAGTTTGCTCTCGCGCATCCTCAACAGTATGCGCACCATTGACCCGGTGTTGATGGTCAACGCGCCGACAGCAGCCTTCACCACCGATGCCGAGTCGTATCGCCGGGCGCTGGGCAAAGTTGTCAACGCCGCCGTCAGGCGGGGACACGTCGTCATTGTTGGCCGGGCCTCGCAGGTATTGCTGGCAAACCGCCGCGACGTGCTGCACGCGCGTATCGTGGCCCCGCTCGATATGCGTATCGCCTATGTCATGAGCCGCGAGGGACTCGATCAGGCCGCCGCCCGTTCGCGCACACAATTGAAGGATCGCGACCGCGTGCGCTACTTGCAGGGAGAATTCGAGTCTAATCCGCAGGACGCTCATCTGTACGACATCGTCGTCAATACGGCCTCCCTTAGCCTGGATCAGGCCGTTGACCTCATCTGTCTTGCCTTGCAACACAAAGCCGAACGGCTCTCCGTCTCCGTCGGCGAGTTAGGGCCAGGAGCGGGTCTGTCGGCCTATCCCGGCAAGCCGGGGGATTTTCGCCCGCCGCAAAAATAATTAACAGGCCATCGTTAGTAGAACCTCAACTTTCAGCACGCCCGTCGTCGTCGAGAGCTGCTGCCGCCAGCTCGTCGCGTTCGATGGCGTAGTTGCCAGCAGCAGCGTACGCGAGGCAGCGAAGGATGACTCCTGCCCCATCGATGTCCAGGTTGGCTTCTTGTCCTGCGCGCGCTGCTGCTCATAGCAGGGGTTTGCCAGGCGAAAACCCAGCGTCATTGTGGTATCGAGCGCTGTATCATAGCTGGTCTTATTGGAGAAGGTCACGCGCGCGTACGAACCAGACTGTGCAACTGGCAGAGACGCTGGCAGCCATTTTAAAGCAGCTGGACTATTGGAGCAATGGTTCGTTGGATTTATCCATACCTGCGTGATATCCTTGTCGTCCTTGAGTCGATCCAGCCAGAGTGGAGCCGCCGCCGCCGTAGAGACAACCGGTATAGAGCCTCCAAGGGGCTGATTGAAATCCTGTTTGAAGCCTTCTGATATCCACTCAGGTCGCTCGCAGCCCGTCGCAGGTTGCAGCCCCAGGTCGGTGACAAAACGCAGAGCCTGCGTGTATGAAACCGAAGTTTTGAATGTGATGTCCGCCGCAAGTATCGGCGGCGATCCCGCTTGCTCTATCGCGCCGGGTTCGGGCGTCCGGTTGTTGCTCAATAGGCCGCACGAGGCTAGAATGAGCAAAGATAACAGCATGAGTGATACCGCGATCGCTTTTGGCGTAATGTGCCTGGTCATGCGCTTCTCCCATAATACGTTCTGCCAGATAAACGCGATCAGCGCGCGAATAGTTCCCGGAAGAAGAGAGTTGTGAAATCGCGGCTGTTCTCATACCCGCGGGTATGAGAACATTAGCAATGGCACCTCTCGCTGATCATTTGCTACGCCGCGTTCTGCGCGGACGGCAACGCGACCGTTTCGCTTTCCGCCGGTGTCTGCACCTGCAACATATCCTGCAATTCGTTCCAGGCGTAGGCCAGCGGGTATTTGTTGTAGCCCGTGCCGCCTGCGCGTACCTCCATTGCGAGATCACAGCTTGCTACTTCGTACAGATCGTGCGCGCGGCTGTAAACCAGCTTGCGCCGTTCGGCATAGTGCATGAAAGAGGCAGCCAGCTTGCGCGCCGGCTGGTGGGCGAGCAGGCGCTCATCGACATGGCGGCCTGTTTCCGCGAGCCGCGCTGCTTCCTGCTCGATCTCCGTCACCAGGTCGCTGAGCGTGAAAATGTGTACTGCTGCCTTGCTCCTGCGCACCAGGAAGCCGCTGGCAAGCTGCGTGCAAGTGAAACGCGCGCTCGTGAGCCACGCGCGGCGCAGTTGCTCGTTCACTTCTTGCGCTGCTTGCTGCGGATCATGCTGCGGATCATAAAGAATGGACGGCGCGACATCTACGAAGATGCGCGCTCGCTTCACGGTCATGAAATCGTAGACGATGGTGATGGGTACGATTGAGGTCGCCATCGATCCCGAACGCAGCAGACGGTGCAAGATCGCCGTGACGCGGCCATTGAGGCCCGTAGGGGAAAGTTGCCCTTCGGGCGCGCCCCAAACCGATCCGCCGCGCGCCAGCCAGTTCCGCAGTTCCGTCAATTCCTGCTTCAACTGTGACAGGATGTTGCTTTTGGTGTGCCAGTGCTTTTGTTGCTGCAAGATATCGACGCTGTAGAACTCCTGCAATGCCGCCTGGTAACGCCAGGCGAGCAGGCGCGAGAGTCGCTGGCGGCCCAGAGCAGCGGCATCTTCATCTACGGCGGCGGCCAGTTGCTGCAAAAACGCGGGCGTGAGAACATCTCGCGCGAACATGTCGCCCTCCGCGTGGATGAAATCCCTGATCCACATTTCGGCAGGGCGCTGGTGCAGGTCTTCCAGCGGGCGAATGCCCAGAAAGCGCAAAACGCTGCCCAGCGAGAGCAGGCGCAGGACGCGGGAAAACCAGCGCGGGTACATCACGACACGGCCCAGAAAGCCTGGTGCAAAGGCATCGCTGCGCATCGCGAAGTAGACGTCGCCGGCCAGCGCGCGCCACCCCTGGCGGGCCAGCACCGACGGCACTTCGACCATCGGGTCGAGGTCGCGTTTGTGCGCCATCGCGAAGTACGATGGCCGTTTGCCTTTGACATGTTCCAGGCCGTGGAACTCGACATCATAGAAGAGCCGCACGGCAATCCAGAAAATGCCCATCAGCACAAGACGGCTGCAGGCGGAGAAGAAGAAACTGAGGCGGTTCATGAGGTCCCTCTCTTCAAAAGAATGATGATTACCAGGGGAGGCAGATCTGTTCCGTTCCGTAGGGGCAGCGGCTTGTCCCTGCCCGCTGCTATCTGCCTTCAAGGAACATAATACCCATCTATAGGATATGATAAAATGTAAGTATCCGCAAGGTTGCTATGCTAAGAGTCTCTGTCCTTGAAAGGGAAAACCCGTAGGGGCGCGGGCCGAGCTTCATGGGACGAAGCTCGGCCCGCGCCCCTACGGGTTTTCCCAAAGAACGAAGACCTATGATAATGGTGTACGTTAAGGAGGCACAACATGGAAGCTCGTCTACACTATGCCAAAGCAGCGCCTGGCGCGTACAGGGCGATGTCCGCGCTGGAAAGATATGTGAGAGAATGTGGCCTGGAGTTGCCGCTGATCGAACTGGTCAAAATCCGCGTTTCTCAGATCAACGGCTGCGCGTATTGCCTGGATATGCACACAAAGGACGCGCGCGCGGAAGGCGAAACGGAACAGCGTATCTATACTCTGCCCGCCTGGCGCGAAACGCCGTTTTTTACTGAACGCGAGCAGGCCGCCCTCGCCTGGGCGGAGGCGGTCACGCTGGTATCTGAGAGTCACGTGCCGGACGACGTCTACGAGCAGGCGCGCGTCCACTTCAGCGACGAGGAACTGGTCAATCTGACGATGGTGGTCGTAGCCATTAACGGCTGGAACCGCCTGTCGATCAGCTTCCGCGCCGTTCCCAACTACCAGCGCCGTGAGCCGTAGGGGTATTATGCGACGCGCGGCGGCCCTTGCCTGATGCGCGCGCGTACCTCCTCCGGTTTGTCCATGCAGGACCACCTGCTCTCCAGCCACCAGGTGATGCCTGCGTCAACAAAAGGCGCGACGATAGCGTGTGCTTGCTGGGGATCAGCGCCGGGCGTTTCCCCTTCCAGGACGATATCGAAGGGAGTTGTTCGCGTGCGATGCTCGACAATATATGCTTTCATGGTCTGTATATCCGTCGGCGTGAGTTCGCCTGCCGAACCGTCGGCATTGATCTTCGCGGGCAGCAAACCATCGTAGCGCAGCACGCGCTGCATGGATGTTTTGCGCGGCCACGCGCCCACGACCCAGATGGGAATGCGCGGCTGCTGCACCGGCGGCGGCACGAATGTCATCTCTTCTACCTGGTAATGCTGACCGTGAAAACTGAACGGCTGCCCGCTCCACAGGCCGGTAATAATCTCCAGGCTTTCATCCAGCAGTTGCGCGCGCAGCTTGCGATCCGTCACTTCTCCTACCTTCGCAAACCCGCCATCATCCAGCGCGCCCAGACCCACGGGGAGGACAAGCCGTCCATTGGATAGATGATCCAGCGTTGTCGTCTCGCGTGCGACTTTCCACGGGCGTCGTCGCGACAAGGGTGTCAGCATAGCTCCAATATGCACATGTTTGGTATGCATGGCGATCGCCGCTAGCACAATCCAGGGATCGTACATCAGCCCTGCTGACTCGATGTAAATGCCGTCCCAATAAAAGACGCTGTCCCAGCCAGCATTTTCCGCTTCAACGGCCAGTTCGATGATCGTCTGGAGATCGCCGCCTGGGATGATAAAACCGTAGCGCATAGATAGCTCCTTGTCTCAAAGCGTTCAATCAGAGTGATCGTTTAAGAGTATAAGGCATCTTTGTTGACACCTCTTGTCATATTTTGCGATGTTTCATGCTGAGTCTAAGAGCGCGTCGCATCTCTTGATATGAATCTTGCCAAAAAAGAACACATTGGCTATAGTATCGTTGTATGAAGGGAGTAATCCGATGAAAGCACGATCCGCGATACGCGAGGATGCAGCGGCGATGGCTTTGATCTACAACCAGGGCATCGAAGATCGCACGGCCACCTTTGAGACTGCTGTGCGCTCGGAGGAGGATGTGCAATCCTGGTTCGACGCGGCCCATCCTCTTGTCGTTGTCGAAGACGATGATGAGATCATCGCGTTTGGTTCCACTTACGCCTATAGTTCTCGCCCTTGTTACGCGGGCATCGCCGAGTGTTCAGTCTACGTCAAACGCGATAAGCGCGGCCTCGGCGCTGGGCATCTGGCGCTGGAGGTGCTGTTGCGTGCCGCCGAAGCCGCCGGTTTCTGGAAACTGACCTCGCGCGTGTTCGTCGAGAATGAGCCGAGCCGCAAGCTGATCCGCTCCCTCGGCTTTCGCGAGGTTGGCATTCATGAGAAGCACGCGAAACTTGATGGGGTATGGCGCGATGTGATTGTCGTAGAGCGGCTGATTGCAAGAAATTGCATATAAAAAATGATGCCAGGCTATCCAGCGCGCCGGGTAGTCTGGCATCATTTTTATAGACAGGCTAATCCGGTGGAAGTTCGTGGAACATCATGCGCGTGTTGATGCCGTTGGCGTTATTGATGGCTTTCATCACGAAGTAGATGATGATGCCAACAAGGACGAGGCCCACGGCCCAACTGACGCCAGTCGAACTGGCGAAGGTCAGGAACCCGCTGCCTCCCCCGAATAACTGCTGCCCCACCGGGTAGACGAACGCCGCCAGGTAGACCGGCACGATGAAGATCAGCCAGATGATGCCGTACCAGACCAGGCGCGGCAGGCCCAGAAACTTCTTCGTGTTGTTGGTCAGCTGGAAGAGATCGGGGCGTCGATAGGGTATCAGGATCGCGTTCAACCCCGGCATGATCCAGGTCAGTGCCGCCAGTAGGACGCCGAAGAAGGTGGTGCTGGCAAGGTTCAGGCCGAAGAAGGTCAGCACATAGAAGATCGCGCCGAGCAGGATAGCGATGACGATCACGCGCAAGGGCGCGTTGGTGCGCTCATTGACGACGCTGAACCACTCCGGCACTTGCCGATCCAGCGCCCAGGCCAGCACGATGCGCGAGAGGAAGATGGCGTAGACCGGGCAGAGCAGCACGTTGAGCGTGACGTTGCCCAGGGCTACGATCAGCCAGAGCGGCCACGCGCCAGGATGCACTGCCGTCGCCATCAATGGCGTGAACGGCGGCTGGCCGTTGAGCGGAGCATGAAGGTTGTTCCAGTAGAGGTAGCCCCAGGCGTTGGTCAGGGTGAAGCCGAAATGGTTGCCTAGCACGTCGATGTAGAGCGAGTTCATGAAGACGGCGAAGAGCAGCGCGCCGATGACGGCCACAAAGACCGTGCGGCGCACATTACCCTTAACCTCGCCCGCGATGTACGAGGAGAACTGGAAGCCGATGAACTGGAAGAGGATCACGCTCGCCAGCCCCGCCAGCGCGATCACGCCGAGGAACGAGAAATTGGGTGTGCCTGCCGACCAGCCACCCTTTGTCGCCGCGCTGACAATCGAGTTGTAGGACGTGCCGAGCGAGCCAAGCGCGGCGTTCATCGAGTTGTTGCCAATGGTGAACGCGCCGAAGAAGCTAATCGCCACCGAGATGATAGCGAAGATCGTCAGCGCCGTCACCACCTTGTGGAAGGTGCGCGTGCGCAGGATGGACACGCCCAGGATGACCAGCATGATCACAATGCCAGCGATGATCTGCGTTGCCGATGTCGAGAACCAGCCTGTCGCGCCTGAGAACCAACTGCCGGGGAAGGCCACGCCCAGCAGAATGCCAGTCAGTTGCACGTTGTGAATGGCGACGATGATTTCAAAGCCGATGATGGTGAGGGCCGAGCCGACCAGCGTCCAGCTTTCGATCCAGCCCCAAAACGGGCTGATGATGCGCGAGGTGAAGACATAATCGCCGCCGCTGCGCGGCATGGCGGTAGTGAGGCTGGAGAAGATCAGGCCCAGGAAGTAGCAGGCGATGCCGGTCAGGATTGCCATCCAGGCATAGGCCGAGATGCCCAACCCCTGCCATTCCGGGAAGAGAGCGTAGAAGACGACGGCCCAGCCGACCGCCGTGCCAACGAAGGCGGCGATGTTGAAGAAGAGCGCGTTTGCCATACTGACATCGCGCACCAACCCCGACGCCTGGCGAACAAATAGCCCGCCTGGTGCAGTAGATTTTTCCATGAGTGCAAACCCCTTTGTCATGAGAACAATGATGAGGTTTCCGCGTAGGAGTCGATATATCGTCCACGCAGAAACCTCATCATTGTTCTCTAGCCCTGGACGCGAAAAGCGCGTTCCAGTTTGTCTTTCCCAAGATCAAAGACAAAGCCGCGCAGGATACCCTGCGGAGCCTCGCTTCCAGCATTAAAGCAGGTCGTGCGGCCAATTTTGCTCTGTCCGGGCGCTTCGTGGACATGCCCATGCACGCTCACCAGGGGCTGCAACTCCTGGATGGCGCGCCGCACACCTGTACTCCCCACCGGAATACGTAACACATCGCCCATGGTCACTCGCGGGCGCAGGTTCTTATCAAGCTCCGGCGCTGTATCTAAACCGCTATCATAAGGCGGGACGTGGATCATGAAAACAGCGCGCTGGACATCCTGCAACGTGGCCGCCGCCGCTTTGACGCGCTCGTAGTATTCGTCTTCGCTCCACTCGCGCGGAGTATGCCAGGGAGTTGGATTGGCATAATCGAAGCTGATCATCTCGTGATATTCATTCAACTGGATGGTTTTCCCCACCGGATTGACGACATAGCTGGACTGCGCAATCATCTCATCCACGCCGCGATCGTCGTCGTTGCCCGGCATCATGTAGAACTGCACGCCGCTCTTGCCGATGCGCTCCTCGGCCAGCGCGACCCACTCGCCCACGCGCTCGATCATCTTCTGGCGGAACAGTTCGCTCATCTTCGCCGCGTCGTTCCTCAGTTCCTCGACTTCGTCCGGCGTCGTTACATGCGGGTAGTAGCCGATGTCGGAAATATTGCTCGCCAACTTTTGCAGCTCTTCACCCGTCTCCACCATATAGTCCTGGTTGAGAAAGGCGGCCGCGTAGCGCCCATTGCCCTGGTCGATGATCGGCACGATGGCTTTGCCGGTCAGGTCGCCCGCGATGAGAATAACCTGGGCTTCATATTGATTGAGCTTCACGGCATTCAGCAGCTTGCGGTAGGCGCGGTTGGCGGCATGAAGATCGGAACACATGTAGCAGCGAAGATACTTAGCCATTGACCATCTCCTGTATCGCTAATGGAGAAAGCGTTCAAAACATCGGGAGAACCGTTACCAATGATAGCACCATTATACCTGTGCTTGCTAATGCAAATCAATGATAAAAACATGCTTTCGCTTTGCCTATCCGTAGATAAGTTGTACATATGCTGCGCTCAATGTTCTTCGGGCAATTCGTACCAGCGCACGCGCTCGCCGACCAGGGCGCGCGCCTTCCACGAGAGCGATTTGGGGCGTTCCGCTATCACCGCCGCCAGCTTATCGATGCGCTCAGGGATATGCGCCGGGTAATGTTGCTCAATCGCGTAGGCTTTCACTTTTTGCAGGTTGATCTCCAGTGTCTTGTTGAGTCCCCAGTCATTGGCCGTGAGTCCTGCCAGGTAGGCCGCGTTAATGCCCTGCTCGTTGTCGCCGATGTCGTGGTCGTAGAACACCGCGATCATATCGACGATATCTTTGTGGTTGACCTCGACAACCTGCAATTTGCTGAGCAGGAGATCGGCCAGCGGGAGCGTGCGCGTGTCGGTGTTCAGACGCGAGCGGAAATCGAGGATATGGCACATTTGCATGCGATCAAGGAAGATATCCACCTGGCGTCCGTGTTGCTCGTCCCAGAAGAGCAGGCGCTGGTGTCCGTGCAGCGCGTTGAAGGTTTTGTTGCCGGTGTAGCCAAGTTTCGCGAAGAGGGCTTTAGTTTTCGCGCTCCATTTGGCAAGGGTGACAAAGTCCAGGTCTTTGTACTCGCGCTGTAACGCTTCCTGGGATTGAGCGCTGGGGCAGCGCAGGTAGATTGCCAGCCCGCCCAGCAGGCGCAGCGGGAACCCGTCCGCGTTAGCGGCATCCAGAACGCGCGTCGCTTCTTGTTTGATATCCGCGGCGGGAATAGTGGTATCACTCATGATCGCTTCCTTTGTAGAGGTCATTGCTCTCGGTTGGCCTATCCAGGGAATGGATGAACTCGGCGAGCCGCGCCTGCGCGCGTGCGAGCGCCGGTAATGCCAGCGGCTTGGTCAGCGTGTAACCTGTTGCTGTAGTTACTATTGTATCCGTCTGGTCGAGAAGCTGCCAGAGGGCCGCTTCGTGTTCCCGCGGTGAACTTGCGTCAAGCGGCGCGTAGAGCAGGCTGGTTGCCAGGCGCAGGCGCAGCGCAGTGGGATCCTCCGCAAAGGCGCTGCCTGGCAGCGTCGCGATATCCCATTCATCGAGCAGGTAGCGCGCCAGGTCGTCGCTGGTGTGGATGTTGAGCGCCGCGAGTTGGGAACGCCAGGGTGCGAAATCGGGGTAGAGATAAAATCCGCCCGCCGGACGCGGACAGAGCGCGCCAAGCGTGATCAGCGTCTCGTAAAGCTGGTGTGCGGCGTAGCCATGCAGGCGCGCCGCGCGCTGCACGTAGCGTTCAAGGTCGGGGTGGCTGCTGTAGGCCGCCACTGCCGCCGCCTGCACCGGTGTGGCTGCCGACGACCAGATCTCGCTGGCGAGAGCGCGCAGGGCATTCATCAGCCGCGCACCAGCCGCGCCGCCGGGCAGGGCAGCGTAACCGAGTCGCCAGCCGCCCGCCGAGAAGGCTTTGGAAAGCCCGCCGGTCACGATGCAGCCTTCCGGGTAGAACGCCGCCGGGGAGACATGCTCGCGCCAGCCATGCGCCAGTTCGGCGTAAATCTCGTCGCTGATCAGCGTAATGCCGCGTTCGCGGCACCACGCGGCGAGGGCCTCGACGTCCGATTGCGCGAACATGCCGCCGGTCGGATTGCTCGGCGTGTTCACGATCAGGATGCGCGGATCAGCTCCCTGGGCGCGAGCGAGGCTCAGCGCCCCGGTCAGGGCTTGCGGCGTCAGACCATGATGATCGCTGTCGTTGGTCGCGACGCCGATCACCTGCTTGCCGGCCAGCCGCGCGTGCGGGGCGTAGCTGACCCACGACGGCGCGGGCAGCAACAGATCGCCATCCAGAACGTGCAGGAGCGCATAGATCAGCGGCTTGCTGCCGGGGCCAACGGCGATGGCTGCCGCCGTAGTTTCAAGATGGCGCGTGCGCGACAGATACCCGGCGATGGCCTCGCGCAGCGCGGCGATGCCCAGCACTGGCGCGTAGCCAGTTTGCCCTGCCGCTTCGTCCAGCGCGCCGCGCAGCAGAGGATGCAGCGGGAAAGACGCCTCGCCAAAACCCAGGTGAATCGTCTCTTGCCCGGCGGCGCGCCGCGCCGCGACTGCTTCGTTTATTGCCAGCGTCGCCGATGAAAGCATGTCTTGCATCGCGGGAGCCAGTTGCAGTGGAAACGGCATTTGTATTTGCGATTGTTGCGGTCGTCTGATGTTCATCATGTCGCAGCGTGGAGACCCACCAGCCTTTAGGCGGTGGAAGGAAACACTGCCCTTCTTTCCACTAAGCAGGCCGAAGCCCGCTGGACAACTTTCAACCTTTTGTAACTGGCGCTTGGGCTCATCTTCGTTCCGTCAAGGGAGCGTAGATCAAAGTAGCCCGAACTTCTTCTCCCGAAGACAAAACACGTGGTTTCCTGATACCTCACGCAGTCAAACAAGCGAAATCCGTGTACCTCTTTAGGTGCGGTGTTCCTCGGCCTCTTACCGCCTTTCCTCATGGTGGCTTTGTGCAAGCGCCGATTATTTCTTCTGACCAACTTGATCAAGTACCATGAACCATCCGACTCTGCCAGCGGATGTCCGCTGATACAGCGTGCATCCATGAGGTGAGACTTCTCCAGACTCTTCTCGATACGAGTATGCTTCGTGATATAGCCATAGGTGAGATGCACGTTGGGAAACCGTCTCTGTACTTGCTCGTAGATGCGCCAACGGATGATGCCCATGTGGGTTGCATCTCGAAACCCTCTCGACTTGCGTTCAATCTGGTCCTCCTGGTGGGTTCGATGAATGAGATCGTGACAGGTCTCACACAGGGTGATGAGATTATCGGGACGATTCCCACCCGTCTTTCGGGACTCAATATGGTGAACATTCAAGATGGAATCTTTCGCTTGGCCCTGACACCATTGGCAGCAGTGATTGTCACGAAAAAGCACATACTCTCGGACATTCCAGAAGCCTAACTGTGGTCCTTCCTGGTACTCCTTGCTCTCAATTTCAGGGTTCCGTATTTTCTGAATGTCGAACTGTGCGACCTCAACGGTTGTCCTGGAGACCGGCAAGATTCTCTGAACCAACCGGATCATTTTAAGATGAGCCTCAACTTTGTGCTGTACTGAAGGGGCAAGCCATCCCTCCGGTTTCTTTCTATTGAGAAACCGACATTTGCGGTAACGTGTTTTTCGGCTTCGTCTTGCACGACGGAACTGGCCTCTTGTGGCAAGCATCTTTTGTATGTCGGTTCGCGGCTGCACTTCTGCCTCAAAGAGGACGTGCTGCGGAGTTGTGGCAGAGACGCCGATATGCTGCGTGCCAGTGTCTAGACCAAGCGACACTCCTTGCTTGTATCCGCTACTCCCATAGAGGAGTTGCAGCGTAAAGGGAACCCTCTTGACCACTTTCGCTTTGCCTTCTTTCAAGAGCAGGCGCGCTTTGCGTGGCTGACAGGGCATGAAGGGCTGGCCCTGACAATTCAAAATGTAAACGAACAAAACGTTTACCATCCTTTCAGATGTGTGGTACTCTTCGCCAAGGTTGGATGAGCTTGTTCTGCCTACAACACCGTTCCTACCCATCAGAACTTTTAATCGCAGGCGATAGAGCTACAAGCTAGAGTAGGCACTTGTAGGTATCTTGACTCACCCAACGTAGTTCTCACTCAGGCTAGTCAAGTAGGGTTTTCTGCAAGCCCGTCGCCTTCAGGCGATTGGGTTCTTGACGTCTCCGCGCGTTCTTTATTGTGCAATGGTAACACATGCATTCGTCCCTGGCAAATATTTCGCAATATGAAAAAAGTTCATAAATGGCCGGGCAAGTTGTTGACGACGCGCATTTCACCTGATATGATAGTGCAAGAGAAAAAGCGGCAGCGAACAGCAAGGGTGATTAACATGGCAGAGCTACCGCGCTGGCGTGCGTTATTTGGGCAGATCATTGAGGATCCGCAGGAGCGCCAGCGCCTTGCCGAAGAATTGGGTGTCAAGTATATTACGCTCACGCGCTGGGCGAATAACACCGCGAATCCGCGTTCCCAGAATATCCGCAATTTGCTCGCGGCTCTTGCGCAGCCGATGCGCAACAGACTATTTGAAGCCATCATTGAAGAATTTCCTGATGTTATCTCGATCCTGGAAGGGATTTCTCCGGAAGAATTTACGAAGGGCATCCCTGCCGAATTCTACGACCGCGTGCTGGATTCCTACGCGCAGTTGCCAGGATATCAGCGGTATTTGTCGATTACGAGTACTGTTTTGCAGCAGGCGGTAGGGCAATTAGCGCCGCGTAACGGCGGCATAGCCGTCACCGTCGCGCAATGTATGCCGCCATTATCTGGGCGTAAGATTCGCAGTTTGCACGAGCGCGTGGGAAAAGCGACCTCTCCCCCCTGGAAACCCAATCTCGAACTCAAAGCTATTTTTCTCGGCGCCGAATCTCTGGCAGGGCAGGCGGTGATCAGGCAGCGCCAACAAATTATTCAGAGCCGGGAGGAAAACAATGGGCTATTTCCTGCCCAATGGGTGGATGGAGAGGAGAGCGCGATCGCTTATCCCATCAAGAGAGGGGGCAAGTTCGCGGGCGCGTTAGTTGTATCCTGCACCCTGCCAAATTATTTTACCGAACCTCGCCTCAATCTGATCCAGGGCTACGCGAAGCTCATCGCGCTGGCCTTTGAGCCGGAGGACTTTTACGACTTTGAGCAAATCGAACTGCGCCGGATGCCCGCGTATCGAGAGCAAGAAGAACGTCAGAAAGGGCTCCAGCAGCGGGTCTTCGCCTATATGCAGTTGGCGACCAGGAGTGGTCAACAGATCGATCTCTTGCAGGCGCAGAGACATGTGTTGCAAGTGATGGAGGAAGAGTTTTTGCAATTCCACGATATGTAAACGTTTCGCCAGTAAAAAGAGGGTAAACATGACGACAACACCAGACCCGGCGGACAACGAGCATGGCTACGTCATCGACGCGGAGGACGCGGCGGAAATGGCCCGCTTGCTTGAACAGGATGCGCTCATCACGCGCGCGATGGGTGGGCTATTTCCAGAGCGCGGCGATAAGCTGGCGGGGATGAACGATATCTTGGATGTCGCCTGTGGTCCAGGCGGGTGGGCGCTGAACGTGGCGCGGGAGTATCCTGATAGCGAGGTGACAGGGATTGATATCAGCGAGCGCATGATCAAATACGCGCGCGCGCACGCCCAGGCGCGGCGGCTTCCCAACGTCAACTTCCAGGTGATGGATATCTTACAGCCGCTGGCTTTTGCCGATGCCTCGTTCGACCTGGTCAACGCGCGCATGTTGTTTGCCGTTATGAATCCTGAGAGCTGGGCTTCCCTCTTACGCGAAATGGCGCGGGTCTGCCGCCCCGGAGGGACGATTCGTCTGACCGAAGTGGAGTTCCCTATCACGACCAGCCCCAGATTTGAGGAATTGACCAGTAAATTTTTACAAGCCATGCACCAGACTCATCGCAGCTTCGCGCCGGACGCGCGCAATTTTTGTATCACTCCGGTACTCATCCGCTTGTTACGCGATGCCGGGTGCGAGGACGTCTATTGGAAAGCGCATGGCTTCAATTTTGCCGCGCAGACCGATGCCCACGAGGGCTTCATGCAAGATTTTATGATTGCCTATCAGCTCGCTTCACCGTTTTTGCTGGGTCTTGAGTTGCTGAAGAAAGAAGAGTTCGAGATGTTGCACCAGCAAATGGTAGCGGAGATGCTTACAGACGATTTTTGTGCCATTATGTATGGCCTGACCGCCTGCGGGACGCGGCCATATGAGAAGGAAGATCACTAAAAGAGAGTATACTGAGATCACAGCATATACAACCCAATCGTCAAAAGTGAGAACACATGGCACACGAACAGCACGAATTTGTAGCGACTGCATACCTGGTGATCCAGCAGGGACCACAGGCCGGCAAACGAGTGGAAATCTGTAAAGATCACACGACCATCGGCCGCAGCCGCGAATGTGATATTTTTCTGGAAGATGTGACCGTCCATCGCAAACAGGCCAGCATCTTTATGATCGACGCCGGTTACGTGCTGCGTGATGATCATGGCGGCGGCGACAGCATGGTCAACGGGCAACCGGTGACTGAACATCTCCTCGATGATGGCGATGTGTTGAGCTTCGGCAACACGCATATCACTTTCTTCACGCACGATGTCACGCGTCCATTCCAGCAACTTTTTGCCAGGGGGCGCGAACTGGATAAGGACAAGGAACTTGATCCATCCAGCAGCTCTATTGGCCGCCTGGATTTTGCCAATTTGCGAGGTATACCGCGCAGCATCGATCTCCAACCGCTCGTGACTGTCGGTCGCAGCCGCGAATGTACGATCTTCCTGGAAGACCTGGCGGTAAGCCGCTTGCACGCGACGATCCGTCAACTTGCCGATGGTAGCTACGAACTCGAAGATCACCAATCTGCCACCGGCACGCTCGTCAATGGAAAATCCGTGACGCGCTGCCATCTGCGCTCTGGAGACCTGGTGCAGATCGGTACGACAAAGTTCATTTTCCGCCTGTAGCATCTCCCAGCAGCCGTTGGATTGCCTGCACATGTGCGTCATAATAGTCGATCAGCGAGCCATCGGCTTGCCGCACCGGCGGATCATAGGCGTGCGTCGCGCGCATGAACTGCCGCACCTCCGGCGGCTCATCACGGGCGCAGGTGTCGCTGTGCTGGCGGATGCGCGTCGAGGAGATATCGCGATAAGCCGGATCGAAAGGCAGCGCGTGGATGTACCCGCGAAAGGGCTGGTTTTCCGGCTGCGAGAGCAGCGCGGCCAGGGCATCAGGTCCGTCCTGGCCGCGCTGCGCCACCAGCAGTTCCGCCAACCGGAATAATTCCCACAGCGCGGCATCGCGATCAGCGTAATAGCGCGCGTCGAGGATTTGCACGATCTTGTCAAAGCCGATCAAGAAAAACAACCGTTTCACGCTGGGAAAGGCTGTCCGCACCGCCTCTGCCTGCTCGACATACAGGCCGCGGTTGAAGAGCATCACCCCGGCGCGCGCGAGATGTTTATTCACGACCCGCTCGATCAACACGATGCGGTCCAGCAGCAGCGGGCGGTCAACGTTTTCCTTGTCGGTGATGCGCTTGCTGACGGCGGCATAGAGGTGGATGTCGCCCGTTGCCGTCAAATGCGCTTGCGCGAACTGCTCCGCCTGCTCAAGCAGCGCGAGATGGGCAATGGTCGGCGGGTTGAACGATCCCGGAAAGACGATGATATCGCCCTGAGGCTGCGGCGAGCCAGGCACGATCAATGCCTGGGGCGCGGCATCAGGATCGAGCTGCTCCAGGAGACGTTGGATGCTCCTATACTGCTGGATCGTCTCCTGGGAAAGATGAAACGTGTTCTCCATGTCTAGTATTGTAACACAGCAAGCGGCCAGGGCATTGCCCTGGCGGGGACATGGGACGCGAACGGTTGTCCATTAGTTGCCTGCCCACCGTAGAACAATGACTTCCTCGCGTAATTGCTGCTTCGTTGCCGTTGCCAGACGAGTGCGGAATAGATCAACGCCTACCAGTTCGTAGCCAAGTGATTGCGCGATATCTGCTAGCAGTTGTCCGGTGGGAATCATGATGCGCAGGTAGGATGCCTGATCGCCCACGACATACGCCAGTTGAGCGCCGGGACGCAAGACCTCTCGTAATTCTGATAAGTGTTTTGCCATGCCGCCGAAATATAAGCGCGTGACTTGTGCGTACAATCGCTCAAAGCCTGACGTTTTACCAAGCTCAACGCGACGCGCTTCAATCTCCCTGGCGATGCGCTGTATCTCCGGGTGTTCTGTCACCCATTGATCATCATCATCGCCCTTGTAGATGCCGCGTGTATTCGAGCGAAGCAGCCCGCGCTTTAATGCCTGCAACTCGGCTTTGTTGTTGATGAAGCCGAGTAAGACGGACTCAAGCCGCGTCGTGCGGGTGTAGTCTTTTTCGTTTGGGTATGGCGGTGACGTGATAATTGCATCGATGGAATGAGGCGCTAAGACCTGCTGGGGGTATCTGGCGTCGGCAAGGTAGACTTCAGCCGGAGTTGCTGCTTTGTCTCGTAGCTTCTGCACATCATTTGCCATTGCTCGAAGGCAGACGAGCCAGGAGGCGATAACGGGCGCGTCATGTTTGGCCTTACCAACACCCACCTCCGGGCCGAATTGCAGGTTGCTAATGGAAGAGACAAGCGCCTTCGCCAGTGCGAGCTTTTCGTAATTGGAGCAACGTTCATCGTATTGTTCATTGAGACAATCAAGTAAAATGAGCGTTTTATGCAGAGGTAAGGGACTGATGGAATTTGCCAGGAGTAGCTTCAGGGTTTCATCCGGCAATGTGCGCAGGTCGCAATGATCCTGGACAATATGAAACAGCGTAACATCTTCAATGCCTTGCGCTCTCAGTCTGGTAAGGGCAACATCAGCGACCTGTTGGGCATGTTTCAGCAGATAGTCAGGATCGATGCTCCAGTTCACTTTCACCCGGCTGGCGAAGTGCGCTATCGGATTCGCCTCAATACCCACGCCAGGAATCCCCTGTTTCTTACACTCGACAAGCACCGTGCCTGTGCCGCAGAATGGGTCTAAGACGCGCTGATCAGGTGTTACGCCGAACTTTTGCAGATAATCCTGCACCAGGTGCGGCGGAAAGGACAGCACGAAGCGATACCAGTCATGCACGGCGCGATCCTCGGGGTAAAGCTTATTGTCTTCGCGGCGGGCGCTGCGGTTACGCGCAAGGGCATAATTCATAAGTCACTCGCTCGCGGCTTTCACCGGGGCGACGGTCGGGCCGATCCAGACCGTCTGGATGTTCACGAATTCGCGGATGCCGAACCAGGACAGCTCGCGGCCATAGCCGCTGCGTTTGATGCCGCCGAAGGGCAGGCGCGGATCGGAGGCTGTCATGCCGTTGATGAAGACGCCGCCGGACTCCAGGTGACGCGCGATCGTGCGCGCGCGCTCGATGTCGCGCGTCCACAGGTTGCCGCCGAGGCCGAACTGCGAGCTGTTCGCCAGGGCCACGGCTTGATCGGCGTCGCGGGCGCGAATCACCGCTGCCGCCGGGCCGAACGTCTCTTCGCGGAACACCGGCATCTCCGGGGTGACGCCGCCCAGGATCGTCGGCGCGTAGAAGTAGCCCGCGCGATCCAGCGGCTTGCCGCCGAGCAGGACGCGCGCGCCCATACGCACGGATGCATCGACTTGCCGCGCCAGCTCGGCGCGCAGGTCGCTGCGCGCCATCGGTCCGATCTGTATGGCGCGATCCAGCGGGTCCCCGACGCGCAACTGCGAGGCCGCTTCGACAAACCTGCGCTCGAACTCGTCCGCGACTGCCTCGACGACGATGAAGCGTTTGGCCGCGATGCAACTCTGACCCGTGTTCTGGAAACGCGCCTTGACCGCCATCTGCGCAGCGCCATCAAGATCGGCATCCTCCAGTACGATGAAGGCATCGGAGCCGCCCAGTTCCAGTACCGTCTTCTTCAGTTCGTGTCCGCTTGTCCCCGCGACGGCCATGCCTGCCGCGTCGCTGCCCGTCAGCGTCACGGCCGCCACGCGCCGATCGGCGATGAGCTTCCCGGTCTCCGCGCCCGGAACCAGCACCGTGCGGAACGCGCCCTCCGGGAAGCCGCTCTCTTTGAAAGCCTGCTCAAGCGCCAGCGCCGCCAGCGAGACGTTTGAAGCGTGCTTGAGGACGGCGGTATTGCCGGCCATCATCCCCGGCGCGGCGAAGCGGATCACCTGCCAGAAGGGGTAGTTCCAGGGCATCAAGGCCAGCACCACGCCGAGCGGCTGGTAGGAGACGTAGCTCTCGGTCGCGTTCGACGTGACATGTTCATCGGATAGAAACTTCTCGGCGTTGTCCGCGTAAAAATCGCAGTTCCACGCGCACTTCTCGACTTCCGCTTCGGCCTCGGCAATTGGCTTGCCCATCTCCAGCGTGGCGAGGCGCGCCAGATCGGCCTTGTGATCGCGCAAATAAGCGGCCAGGCGATGGAATAACGCGCCGCGCTCCGCGAATGTCGTATCACGCCACCTAAAAAATGCGCGGTGAGCTTGTTCAAGCGCCTCGTTCACCTGCGCGTCGCTGTAGGTTTCAAATGTCTGGATGACTTCTTCCGTGGTCGGATTGATCGATTGGATGCTCATCGTGTTGCTCCTTTGTGATGACAGGGTTCCAGACTTCATTATATCGCATAGCCTTCCTTCGCGGTAAAATAAAAAAATTGGGCGAGGTCGCCGACCTCGCCCAATTTTTTTATTTTACCGCTGTGTCTTCTTTGCTTTCAGATGGCGCGGTTGCTTCCTCTGGCTCCGCGCTGTAGCGTTGTACCATCGGGATGTCTTTCAGGAAAAGCGTCACGACGATGGTGATGCCGCAGAAGATGAGAATCGCGATGATCCCATGCTGGATTGCCACGGCCAGCGACAGCCGCAGCGCGTCGAACACCTGGCTGAGCAAGTGCTGCACCTGCTGCGTCACCTGCGCCGTGATCGAAGCGACGAGCTGTGCGTGCTGCGGTCCCGGTGGAACATGAGCGACGGCGTTCTTGACCGCGATACCCGTCGCCGTGTGGACGACGGTGTCGCGATAGGTGGAGTTGACCAGTATCTGGGGATTGGTCGCGTACTGCAGGCCCGCGGGCGTGAGTTGCTTCACGACGCCAGCCGGGAGACGTTTGACGATATCGCTGGAGACCGTATTGTTCACGACCGTGCCGACGATGGCGACGCCCAGCACGCCGCCAAGCTGGCCCAGGAAGCGCACCGAGCCGGTGCCTACGCCGAGGCGCGAGCGCGGGATGGCGTTCTGCGCGGCCAGGTTTAAGACGGAGAAGTATACCCCGATGCCGAGGCCCGCGATCACCATGTAGACTGCTGCCGTAAAAAGACTCGTCGCGGGAGTCATCGTTGCCAGTAGAAACACGCCGGCAGTCATAACGAGCGATCCTACGATGGTGATGAGATAGTAACGCTTGACGTTGGCGATGATCACGCCGGCCAGCGCCGCTCCTATCACTGAACTGATCGTCATGGGGGTGATGATCGCGCCTGAATCGGTGGCTGAGATGCCCAGCACGCCTTGCAGGAAGAGCGGCAGGTAGATGATCAGCGCCACCAGGATCATCAATTGCAGGAGCGAGAGGATGGCCGCGGCCGCGAAGACCTGGTTGCGAAAGAGATCGAGCGGCAGCACAGGTTCAGCCACGAAACGCTCGCTAATGAAGAAGATCGCGTACAGGACGGCGGACGCTGCCAGGATGCCAATGACCTGCGGCGACCCCCAGGCGTAGATCTGATTGCCGCCCCAGGTCAGTCCCAGCAGGAGACAGATAGTGGCTGCCGCGACCAGGATCGCGCCGGAGAAATCGATGCGGCGTATGGCGGCCCAGCCGCTATGGGTGCTGGTGCGGGTGGAGATGTTGGAGGGCAGGTAGACCAGCAGAGCTGCCAGGGCGATAATGCCCAACGGCAAATTGATGTAGAACACCCAGCGCCAGCGCGTGCCATCGGTGATCAGGCCGTTGATGATGGGGCCGTGATCGGTGAGCCAGCCGCCGAGCGTGGGGCCGATAAGGTTTGCGAAGCCGTACACCACGCCGAAAATGGCTTGCCATTTGGCGCGTTCCGCCGGTGTGAAGATGTCGCCAACGACGGTAAAGACGAGGGCGATGCCGATGCCCGCGCCCAATCCTTGCAGCGCGCGAAAGGCGATCAACTGGTTGATGCTTTGCGACGCGCCGGACAGCGCCGAACCCACCAGGAAGATCGTCGTACCCGTGATCAAAAACCATTTGCGCCCGAACTGGTCTGAAAGCTTGCTGATGATCGGGATCATGGTAATGGATCCCAGCGTGTAGGCCGTCACAACCCATGTATAGTCCTGGAAGCCCTGCAGCGCGCCGATGATTTTGGGCAAAGCCGTACCCACGACGGTTTGATCGAGCGCCTCCAGCAAGAGCGTGAGCATCAAGGCGGTAAGCACGCTGAACAGCGCGACGCCGCGCAGGAGGCGGTCGTTCTTCGGCGCAGCCAGCGGTTGCGCTTGAGAGGTTGGTTGATTACTCATCTATTGTTCTCCTCATTGCTCGTAGGGGCGTGGGCTTGACCCGCTCTTCATGAGAGGCAATATCCCCGGTTTTTGGGCGGGGCAAGCCCACGCCCCTACGGATTTTCCGGCATGCCCGCCTGCTCGACGCGCACCAGCTCGCGTTTTTGCAGGCTTCTGGTCCAATCGAGTTCGTGTTGCCATTGCTCAATCATGTGTTGCATCACGCTGAGAATGTTTTCTACGCTGTAGGCATCCATTTGCATATAGTCGTAATCATCCTTGTGCATATAGAACGGCGCGCTGCGTTGCATATCCTCCATCTCAGTTTGCAGGTGGAAGACGTGCGCCTGGCAGTAATTGATGTAATGATCAATCAGGCGCAGCCGTTCGAGCGGTGTGATGTAGCCGAACCAGCCGACTTTGAGCCAGAAAAGTTCCCGGTATTCGCCCGGATTTGAGCTAATATCGTCCATCAGGGCGCGAAAGCGCAGGCGTCCGGCGTCCGTAATCTTGTAGATGTGTAGCTGGCGGTTGCTTTGCTGTCTGCTCACAGGTTCGTCAACGGTGGTGACCAGGCTGTTCTGCTCCAATTTCGCCAATAGCGGGTAGAGCCGGCCAGGGCTGACGCGAGCATACGGCCCGATGATGTCATTGATGATTTTGGCGATCAGGTAGCCGTGTCCCGGTCCTTGCATTAACACGGCCAATATCATGAACTCGTACACCTTCACCTCCTTTCCAGATCACTGCGACAAAGCATTTCATAAACTGCCATCGCGATTGATAAGCGTGATATATCAGTATGATAGGTAGTATACCTGCATAAAAGTAAATTGTCAACAGTTTTTTGGCAAATTTTGCTGTATTGATGGTGATAATGATATCATGATCCTCACAAGGTCGGCTACCGCGCTATTCATGCGAACGGATGCGGAGGTCTTGATGGTGATAATGATATCATGACCCTCACAAGGAGGTCAGGCAGACCCATGACTCCCACAAGGGGAGTCACTACATGTTGATGCTCGCTGAGGCCGCGAAATGTAGTGACCTCCCTTGTGGGGGTCATGGGAATCTTCCCAATAAGCAATCAGTACTATACAATCTGTGCGGATTGCGCCGATGATCGTAGACTAGAAGAAAAGTATCTTCTGCCATACAGACTCAAGGGGTAATGTGATGATGTACACGGCTGAACGGCAGCGCGCGCAGCCCTATCTAGAGACGCTCACGGGGCCATTATATGAGCAGTGGTATCTGCTGCACCACCGCATGATACGTATCGTGACGAATCGCTCTGTGCTGGCCGAGCAGGTGCGGAGCTTTCTCTACTATGCCGAACTGCTTGCCGAATATGGTTATGAAGATCCCGCGCAGCTTCCTGTCGATATTCCCATCGCGCTGCTGTGGCAGGTGGGGGAACGACTGCATCGTCCCGTCGCGCTGACCTGCTATCTCTTCGAGACGCGGCCTGAAGAGGCGTTCCCGCCCGCGCCCGCGCTGCCGAAGCCGGATGATGTCGAATGGGAACCGATCACCGGCGTTGATGGCCCGCTGCGCGCGCGCTGGAAGGCCGGTTCCATGCGTTTTCGTGAATACCAGGCATACCCTGGCGTTTGCTGCCGCATGTCTTCCGCGCTGGATAAAGCCGATCTCTGCGCGACCATCTATAGCGAGGATATCGGCAAGTGCGCTCCCTGGTTCATCATGCGCTTCGTGTTCTATATGGTGATTGGCGCGATGTTTGGCAGCGATGGCTTCGAGATCGTTCATGCTGCCGCTATCGGGCTGGAAAACACGGGGGTGCTTATCATTGGCTCTCCGGGAAGCGGCAAGACGACGCTCGTATTGTCTTGCTTGCAGTATGCCGGGATGTTGCACCTCGCGGATGATGTGCTGTTCGTTGCCAAAGACGACGGCGTGGTGCATGTCTATGCTTTTCCCGAAGATATCGGCGTGCGGGAGGGCGCGCGCGAGTTGTTGGGAGAATTTGCATTCATGCAGACGGTTGACGCCGATCAGCGGCAAAAGCTGTTTGTGCATGTTCAGGACTATTTCCGCGAACAGGTGGTGACGTCGCTGCCGGTGCGCGTGCTGTTCTTTGTCCATCCCTACAACCGCAGAGAGACCTTTCAGGCGGAAGCAATGACGCCCGCCGAGGCTGTGACGTGGCTTATGCAGGAATATGTCTCGCAGGAGAAGGCTCAGGCTGGTGAAGCCGATTTCATGTTCGGCATCTTCAGCGATATGGCGGCGCAGGCTGCATCGTATTGCCTCGGCCTTTCACCTGATGTTCGCGAAAATGCCATGCAAGTTCGCGCGCTGGTCGAAAAACACCTGTAACACGACAAAAGTGCAGCCAACCGCGCGGTTAGCTGCACTTTTGTCATGTTAACGCCTACATCCGCCCGTAGCTGTTGTAGAGGTGCCAGTATGTTCCCTGCAGCGCCAGCAATCCTTCATGTGAGCCTTGCTCGACGATGCGCCCGTCGTCGATCACTGCGATATGGTCGGCATTGCGGATCGTACTCAAGCGGTGAGCAATGATGAAGGTTGTGCGGCCTTGCGTCAGGCGTTTCAAGGCTTGCTGGATGAGGTATTCCGACTCGTGATCCAGCGCCGAGGACGGCTCGTCCATAATCAGAATCTTCGGCTGGCGCAGGAACATCCGCGCGATACAGATACGCTGTCGCTGCCCGCCTGATAGTCCCTGTCCGCGCTCGTACAGCATCGTCTTAAAGCCCAGCGGCTGCGATTGGACGAATTCGAGAATATTGGCGTCGCGCGCCGCCTGCTCCAGTTCTGCGAACGAAACCTTGCGCAGCAGTCCGAAGATCAGGTTATCCGCAATCGTGCCGCTAAAGAGCGAGTCGTCTTGCAAGATGACGCCGAACTGCGAGCGCAGACTCTCGATCTTGAGGTCGCGCAGGTCATGGCCGTCGATAGTAATGCGCCCGCTATCCGGGAAGTAAAAGCGCATCAGCAGGTTGGAGATGGTCGTTTTGCCCGCGCCGCTGCGCCCAACGATAGCGACGGTGGTCCCGCCTGGAACATTCAGGCTGATATCGTGCAGTACCTCGATGCCGGGTGTGTATGAGAAATGCACATGTTCCATTGTAATAGCGCCGCGCACAGCGGTGAGTTCGAGACCTTTGTCGGCGTCAGCTTCCTCGGGATGGTTCAGAATTTCAAACAGGCGATCGATGGCGACGGCGGACGCCTGGATTTGCTGGTTGGCCCCGTTCAGGGTCGTAACCGGCCCCAGGAGCTGGCGCAGGATGAGGACGAAGGCGGCTAAGCCTCCGGCGGTGATCGAACCGGCGAACACCAGGTAGCCGCCGTAGCTCAGGATGGCAACCGAGCAGAGCGCCTGGACGACGCCAATCGCCAGGCTCGCCTCCGACTGGAAGATCGTGCGCTTGAACGAAAGCTGGTTTGTGTACATGATCAGCTTTTTCGTCTTGCGCCCGAAGCGGTGTTCCGAAGCCAGCGCCTTCACCGTTTTCAGACCCGTCAATCCCTCGTACATTGCGCCGTTCATCTGGGCGTAGCTTTCCAGTACCTGGCGGCTCAACTGGCGAATGCGCCGGTTAAAGTACAGGCTGATGCCGACATAAAATGGCCCCACGATCAACACGGCGACGGTCAACTGCCAGTTCGTCAGGAAGAGGACGCCCACGTAGATGATCGTCAGCACTCCGTTCACGCAAATGCTGATCAATACCTGAATCACGGCTTGCTGCGCTGATGTCACTTCGTTGAGGCGGCTGAGAATCTGGCCGGTGCTGATCAATCCCTGGTAAAAGGCCAGCGGCAGGCGCAGCATATGGCGATAGAAACGGTAGGTGATATTGAGGTTTGTCGAGCGACTCAACATGCCCAGTACGTTGCGGTTGAGGTAGCTGAGAAATTCGGTGAGAAGCAGCACCACCAGCAGCAGCGCGAGCGTCCAGGTGAGCAGCGGGACGTTATGCAGGGGGAACACCTGGTCGAGCATGACGTGAAAGATGTAGGGCAATGGCAGAGCCGTCAGGCCGACCGCGACGGTGAGCGCGAAAGCCAGGGCAATTTGCCACTTAAAGGGTGTGACGAACTGGCTGAATTGCCGCAGGTCGTTCCAACTGAGCTTTTTCTCTTCAATGCGCCTTTTTTTGGCGAGCTTTCTATCGTAAGAGGTATTGCCGTAAATCGTGCCATAGGTTGACTTGCTCGCAGGTTTCGCGGTCGTGCCATCGCCGCCGGCCGCTGTAGACGGGAGCTTGACTGCCGGTAATCGAAGGTCCGGCGGCGTCTCGGCCAGAGGTATCAGTTTTGTATCGCGTAAGAGTCGTACCGGACGCGGCGGATTGACGGGCGGAATGGGAGGAGAAAGTTTATCGTTCATGGGCGTTCACCGGCAAAGAGTGAATTGACCAGTTGCGGGCCATCGTTCATACCCAGCGCCATTACCACCTGATACCCGAGAGCCTGTTCGGCCAGCACGCACAAGAACGAGAACAGCCGCTCCTGCGCCTGCTGCGGCAGCATACTTTTGCCCAGGCACTCGTCAACCAGCCGCTGGAGCGTTTGTGCCTTGCTCAACGGTATAATCTTGCTGCTTGCCTCGCTGGTCAGGGAAGGGAAAAGCAACAGGTGGATACTGGTTTGTAAGCGAGAAGCGCCGGGGCGAATCTGCTCAATCATGCAATAGCGTTTGTCGCGCTGATCTGCCGGAAGGCTTGCCTGCGCCTGTAAGTTCGGCCAGAGATCGAGCGTGCCGGAGCGAATCGAGACTTCGTGAGAGATGGCGTAAGCGTTGATGCTGTCGTTTTCGGGATGCTTACGCAGCATGATGAGATCGTCACCCAGCAGCCCGCAGTCCGCGCTGGCACAGCCGACGCTGAGAGACGTTTTGCCGCTGCCGGACCCGCCCACAATCAGCGCGCCGAGCTGGTCATCCCAGGGCGCGGTCACAACGCCGGCATGGCAAGGCTCGAACCCGAAGGGGTGCATGAGCAGGCCCAGGGTCAGTAAAAACACGTAGCGTCGCAAGAACTGTGCCTGGTACTCGATAGGCGTTTCGATTTGCGTGAGTGCGGCATGTTGATCCGCGTCGATGACGCTTAACACCGCGCCATTGGTCTGAGGGAGCTTCTCATAGTTCAAATAGCGTTTGGCGCCTTGTTTCCTGCGATAATATTTCAGCCGGGTACCCGATAACAAACGGATGGTATCAGTACGCCTGCGATCTTGCGGCAGCGCCACCGGAAACTGACCGGTCTGCTCGTAGCAGAGCGTTCTGTAGGAGGCTTCTCCGCGTTCCTGCTCTAGTTTTGGAAAAATGCGCAGCATGTCGCCGAGCATCCTGAGAAGAGCAGGGTGATTCGTCTCGCAGCGCAGGCGAATATCATGAAACTGGTACGCCTCGCTTAAAAGAGGCTGTTCTCTGTATGCATTTGTGGGATCAGTGGCTTCTGGTAGGGAGTGTTGTAGCATGATTTTGCGCAATCGAATGAGATTAAGGATACTCTTGCAACAAATTGTTGCTTTGGAGAGCGGCGAGAATATGTTCTAGATCCTGGGCTGCCTGTTCATACTCTACTTCATAAACCTCACAAAGCGCAGTTGCAATATCGCCAGGAGTATGCTGCCCATCGAGCAGCTTCCAAATGAACGTTCCTACCTGATTGAGGCTATACGAGCAGCCAGCGACCGGGCTGAGTAAGACAGCTTCGCCATCGAGTTCCCGCCAGAGAATAGCTTGTTTCCTTTGCAGCATAAATATCCTCCTCCCGAACGTGTCTTACTACAGCTACTGATAGGGAAAAACGCTATTTGCCTATCAGTGGAGCTGGAATTGTACAAAAGCGCCGGATACAGCGGTACCCAAGACGCAATGACAGACGCGAACATCCACTCCACAGCACGTGTAAAGGTTTATGGCTATTGCTTAAGTATAGCTGATAGCGCGTAATGGCGACAATTCTCCCATACCATTTAGCTAGTGGGTGAGCCAGGTCAAGCTGTTTCCCGTCTTTACGTACCGCGATCACTTTTCCAACGACAGCGCCGGCCTCGACCCAACTCGCAAAGAGATCGACATCGGACATTTGTAATAATCGGATGGTTTGGGTATTTTGTTGACTGTTTTGTTGACTGTTTTGTTGACAATGAATAACGCGATGGATCACCAGCCCATCTTTGGTTTCAAAGGCGGCGATTTCGCCGGGCTGTATCTTCTCAATTCTGGCCGGCGCGATATTGACGGCGTCATCCACCTGGAAAAGCGGAAACATGCTGTTGCTGGCGACGCGAAACCAGAGGGTCTGGCCTTCTCGCACCGCCTGGATGAAGAGAGAAGAGAGGATAGCATCAGTTTCTTGCTTGTGTAAATCTGGCATGGATGATCGCGTGTTCTAGCTAGGGGATAGACGAAAAGGTCAGGCGGCTTTCTACCGATGTGGCCCAACAAAATGGGCGAGCCATGAGGATTTACTCACGGCTCGCCCATTTTGTTTTGAGAGCGAGTTTGGAAGAATCGTGATCGCCTCGCTTTTCCGGGATACTTGCAGATTAGCTGCTGAGTATGTGCATCGGCGAGTTGCCGGTGCCAGAAGTCGAACAGCTCATCGTACTCTTGCTCGGTGTCACGCGGCAACCGGACTGAGCCAGGGCCGATGGCAGATCGCGCAAGCGCTGCACTTCGAGTTTGGGGGCCTGATACGGAACCCGGGTCTTTTTCATGTGGGCTCTTTCCTTTAAAACAGACGAATCGCTATTAAATGCCGGTGTGGACGATGAATACTTTCAGCGTCTTCACCAGAATAGCAATGTCCAATCTATGAGAACGATGATCGATATATTGCATATCAAGCAGGATACGCTCATCATAGCTGATGTGCTGTCGCCCGCTGATTTGCCAAAGGCCGGTAATGCCGGGCAAGACGGCAAGCCGCTTGTGCGCGTACTCGCCATAGCGTGGAAGCTCGCTCGGATGGATGATCCGCGGCCCCACCAGGGACATCTGCCCTATAAGTACATTATACAACTGGGGCAATTCATCCAGGCTGGTGCGGCGCAGGAACCTTCCCACTCTGGTGATGCGCGGGTCTTTCTCCAGCTTCATGTTCTGCTGGAACTTGCGCATCAACTCTGGGTGTTTTGCCAGATATTCATCTGCATCGGCTCGCATGGTGCGAAACTTTAGGGCATAAAAGCGGCCGCCGTGCCTGCCGATGATCTCTCGAAAGTGAAGAATGTTGCCCCCATCGTCAAGTTTGATGCAAGCAGCGATAATCAGGAAAAGCGGCGCCAGCGCGATGATACCAAACAATGACAGCGTTATATCCAGCAGATGCTTCACCAGGTAGTACGCTTTTGATGGCTCGCTCACAATTTCTGGGCTGACGATACGCCCGCGAACCCCAATCATGCTTTGTGAAGCTGGCCCTTCCTCAGCACGCTTTGGTAACGTAACCATTATCTGATCCATTTCTTGTTTCTCTCGCCTTTAGTCTTTCGTTTGTCCCTCGACAACTGAAATCAGTGTATCAGAAAGATATCGCAAAGTTAGTAGTAAACCAGTTAAGATGCCATTGTGAAAGCCTAAAATCGGTTGAGGTTTCCTTTAGTCGAGCGGTAAATCGGCTATGAAATGTCAACTATCCACGACGACGCGGCGGCGAGCGCAGGAAAGATATTCCAGCGGTGCTTCATGGAGAGAACTGAAAACGTAACCGCCTGTAGACAGGTGGTACTACTTCAGCGTCAGAGATGTTACGGTGTTTCTGATATACCGTCAATCCAAGTGGGAAAGAAAGATACACCATGAATGATCTCCCTATTTCTGACCGGTAAGTTGCCGATGATGATATTCACTACATGAATTATGCATGTGTTGGCAGCTTGTGGGTGAGAGAACAGAGGGCGGCGTATCGAATCCCTGAGAACCGCATACAGCGGCGGCTATTTTTTGAAATCATGCACATGACATAGTGGAATGTAGGGGATGGGTTATGAAGGTACAATCTGTGCTGTTGCGCCACAAAGGCAAGCCTCGCCGGCAGCGATTTTTCATAGTGGGCCTGTCGCTGCTCGCGGTTCTACTCAGCGCCTGCAGCTTTTTCCCCACGGCTCAACAAAGTGGAACGCCTGTTACCGGGCCGGTTGAAGGAAGTTCGCCAACAGCAGCAAGCAGCTCACCGGCAGCTCAATCCTCGCCCCAGCCTACGATTAACTTACAGGTTGTAAGTTGCCCTGCCTCGGTTGGAGCGATCAAGTGGGATAGCGTCGTTGGCACAAAAGCAGGCGTTGACAAGGTGCAGAAAGTCACCTGCGCTCCCCTGGAAGACGGCGGCCTGGCTGCCCTGATCAACGTCCGCTATTATTCGCCCAACCAGCGCCTGGATGTCTCCGTGTACGACAACCTGTTTGGGACGCCTGCTCGCCGTTTCGGGGTGCAGGGTCTCATTCAAGGCAACACCAGTATTAGCCCTACAGAGACCATTATGACGGCGGAGAATCCTGATAGCAATCCGTTGGGGCCTGATACATTCAAAGAGTACCAGTGGAATGGTTCCGCTTTCGCGCAAATTTTCTTCCCAGGTATCTTCCCGGACGTCACGCATTACCAGGCCGAGCAAGATCAGGCCAATGTCAACGCCCTGGCTGCTCAGTCAACCTCTAGCAGGAATATATGGCAGAACTCAGCTTTTTCAGTCGTCAACAGAATGGCGCAATATATCTTTCACTGGCCGCCTGCCAATGTTAAAAACAGCGTCATTACTTATAGCTCGCGCGCTAACGTCTACCTGATCCGGGCCGATAACTATGGCCCTGGCGGCGGCGGTTTTATCTCATCGCTCTTCCACCTGGATAACGTTGGCACCAACATTTTCGAGGTGAAACAGGTCACCTCCGTTGATGGTTTGGCGCTGCTCAATCGTCCCGCCAGCGATACCCAGGTAAGCAGTCCGATCCACGTAAGCGCGAGTTATCGTTCGGCAGGTACGCTGCTGGGTAGAGCGGTTGTCTTGACCGATACCTATGTGACGATCGGCGACGGTGGGGCTTTGCATGGCTCGGCCTTGACAGGTTATGCCACCTTTGCCCCTGTTGTGAGCTATCACCTGAGTACCGGTGGGGCGCAAGAGGGGCTGGTTCTTTTCTATTTCTCCAATCAGAACAATGTATCGCTGAGTAACCAGGTTCTGGTTGCGAAATTGTTGCTGGTGGCATAAAGAGCTGGAGAAATCGCGTGCGGTCATTACGAAAACTTAGCCTGGGAGGTAGCATTATAGCCAGACTCCAAACAACTTTCAAGAACAGATAAAGAGTAGAGGAGGAACTTTCATTGTCACGTTATTACCCTGTTATGATCAAATATGCCTGGGTCATACTCGCCTGCCTGGTGATTGCAGCAGCAGGCGGCTTTGTCCTGGCGAAATCGCAACCCCCAGCTTACCAGGCCAGTACGACCATGCTTGTAAGCGCTGGCGCGCCTGGAACATTTTGGTCTGGTGGAGCTTCGTCAAGTACTATCAGCGATAGCTTGAGTGAATCGACCGCCTACGCTGCTGAAATTCCTTCGTATCCCGTGATGAGCTTTATCATCAAATATGATCCGAAGATTGCGCAGCGCGGCTTTACGGTCAATGATCTCCTCGCTGATATTAGCGTCTTGAATCCTTCAGTGACCGCCGCGTCGATCCAGGTCACGGCCGCGGCCCCTCATCCTGCTGACGCGGTTCTGTTAGCGAATGACGTCACAAACGGGTACATAGCGTATAAATCCCAGCAACTTCAAGACGCATTAAATACGCAGCGTACTACTCTTCAAAACGAACTGACGCAGTACCAGAATCAGAGTAATTCGTTGGAAAAGCAAATCCTACAAATCGGGAACACTTCCGACCCACGAATATCTCTGCTGACTGCTGATCGCCAATCGGTCATTAGCATTGTTAATACGCTGCAGACCAGCCTCGTCCAGTTACCGGTATCAGTTCACAGCGATATCTCCGTGATACAGATAGCCGCTCCTGGCACGGCCACGCCATCGGCGAAGGGTTCAGAGATTATCGCTGTTGCGGCTGCCGCGGGCCTGGTGCTTGGACTGCTGATCTGGCTGATCCTGATCTTTGTTGACAACCGTTTGCGCAGCGATGACCAGGTAGGCGAGAAGCTCGGCATGAGCTATCTTGGAGGTTTGACCAACGATAAGCAGGAAATTGTCGCGGGGACCATTTCTACGAGCGGCCCAGCAGCCCAACAGCTTGCTGATATCGCCGTCAACATCCATCTCACCGGCCTTGTGTCTGGCCCTATGCGCGTGCCGCAGGGCGCTGTCTTGTTAGTGACAAGTACGCAAGCAGCGGAAGGCAAAACGACGGTTGCCACTGGCCTGGCAGCGGCGCTGGCGCGCAGCGGACGTTCCGTACTGGTGATCGATGGCAATCTGCGCCAACCTGCCACGCACCTGGCCTTCGGAGCATCACCCACCGGTATCGGTTTGAGCGGCTTGCTCAAGGCCGCAGGCTCGGAGAACCCCGGTGCCGCTGTGCAGCGCACCGATATTCCGGGCGTCTGGCTCCTGGCGGGCGGCAAAGCCACGGATGAAGCTCCGCTTCTGTTGGAACAAAACCTCCCTGGCGTCCTGGCCCAACTGCGCGAGAAGACCGATTGGATCATTATCGATGGCCCTTCGGTACTGAGCGGCGCGGATGCCAGCATTCTTGCCGCGATGGTTGATGGGGTGGCGCTGGTCGTTGATGCCAGAAATGATAAGCTGGCGCTGTTGCTGCGCGCCAAAGCGGTGCTAACCTCACTGACGCACACTCCTCTTGGAGTGGTGATAAATCGGCAATGGCGTCGCAAGCGTAACGCCTACTTTGCCGCGGCTTATGTCGAAGAGCATGGCGTCTTTGATGCCGTGCTGGCAGGGCAGGGATATACGAATGGGCGTGGTAATGGAGTGCCGCATGGGCAGCAAGTGACAGCGGGGGCGGCTGCAACTTCGCAAAACCCCTCAAATTTCTATGGAATTTCTCCATCGCCTGGCCGTCCGGCGCCACCTGTACCGATGGATTTCCCGATCATGCAACCCAATCCCAATCCGGCATCGCTGTTTCCGGCCCCGCACCGGCTTGATGTGATACCGCCGCAGTCGTAGCTTTGTTGTGTCGTAGCTTTGTAAGGATCACGAAGCAGAAATTCTATGCAGATTACCGGATCATATAACGGTGGATTTCCCCCTCCATTGGGAGAGGGAAATCTGCCTGCTGATAATGCCAGTCAACTACGCGACCAGAAAGAGTACCATCGAAGGACGCTGCGCCGCCGCGCCCTAGCGTTCTGGTGGTGGCGTATCCTGCTGATCGTGCTAGTATGTGCCATTGCTGTCACGGAGGCAGGATTGGTGATCCTCCTCCCGAACTCCTCGCTCTCGATAAATGCCACCATTGGTATCATCCTGGTCCCGCTGGCGATTCCCATTCTGATAGTGATAGTTAGATACCTGGAGTTCTCTTTGCTGCTCTTTGCCGTGGCAACGACGTCTATCGCACCCATAGTAGTGACAATCAAGTCGGCAGAGATTTATCCCAGCGAAATTATGATGGCCGTCCTTTTTTCGGCATTGTTGGTCTGCGCGGCTTTCCGCGTGCGCAAGCTCTCGCTGCCGCCGCTGCGTGCCATCTGGCCGCAGGTGGGACTCCTGCTCCTGGCGATCGTCTCCAACATTATGGTGCAGTTTACGTGGACGCATGGCGTGCCTAAGAAGATCAATGCCAATCCGATCATTTATGATGAACTTCTTGGTATCCTGATTTTTACCTTCCCGCTTATCGTCTATGCTATCACTACGATGATCATCGCCTCGAAAGAGAGCTTGATGCGGACGATCCAGCGCGCGTTCATGGTTGTGGCGCTGCTTGTCGGTATCATTGTCTTTATCGAATTTCGCCGTGTCGGCGCTGATGTCTACACATTCCGTTATACAACCCCCCGCATTTTCTGGATGGACCTGCGGGCGGTGGCCCAACTTATGGCGCTAGCCTCGATGCTGGCGTATGCGCGTTTCTTGTATGCGACAAGCTGGCGGCAACGTTTCGCTTACCTCGCGGTTGTCTTGATATGCCTTGCTGCGCTGATCGTCTCGCTACAAAATAGCTGGTGGATCGAGGCGTTTGTGGGCATAGCTGTGATGACGGTGATTTTCTCCTGGCGCATTACGCTCTTGTATATTGGAATAGTCATCCCGCTCGGCCCGCTGTTATACTCTGAATACCTGAAACTCACGACGGTAAAAACCGCCGACTTCTCGCGTCTGATTATCTGGCAGGACGCGCTGCGCGTCTGGTCGAAGCAGCGCCTGCTTGGCGTTGGCCCCGGTAACTTTTGGGAGTATGATCAGATCTTCACGAATCTTCCGCATGTCTTGCGGGATTGTAACAAGACCGGCCTGTGCGTGGCTCACAATGGCTACCTGCAAATTCTGGGTGAGGAAGGGCCGCTCGGCTTACTGTTGTTCATTGCCTTCCCCATTGTGATCATTGTGCTTGCAGCGCTGCTCTATCGACGCGCCTACGTACCCAAAAAGGCAGACAGAAGCAATGCCTTCTTTAGTCTGCTGAGTTTTCTGGGTTTCCGCCTGGCGGATGTCCCGCTGAAACGCGTAACGTCGAGCAAGAGCTTATCAGAGAATCAGGCTCCCTTGCTGGCTCGCTTGTTCCCTCGTTTGTGGAACGGTTTGGCTTTATTCTCGCGGTTGTTCCAATCAACTGATCCATCTGATAAGGCATGGACGCTGAAGAGGCTGCGCAGAACCAGAGTTTTCCTGGTTTTCCTGGTGTTGTTTTTTTCTGGGGTGTTTTATGAAGCGGTCATACTGTTGTCTCTGCCATCGCTGCTCGGCTACTTGTCGATAGGGCTTTCTCTGCTAGCGGCAGTCGTACTCATTACCTGGCTGCTTGTCACCCTTGCTATGGATAAGGATGATGCGGCATCGGAGAGACTGGCTGATCGCAGGCTGGCCCTGGCGGCAATTGGCCTTACCGCAGGGTCAATGATCGCCGATTTCTTCGCCGGCGGCTTTTTTATCCCACCGCGCCAGATCAGCGTCTTCTCCGACATGCCGCAGGTGATCACGAGCTGGCTGATCTGGGCCTTCGTCATGTACAGGGATCAGCAGTGGAGAACGATTGTGAAGAAGGCCAGGCGGGTCGGAAAAAAGCCTGTTGTCTACGCGGATGAGCCTGTTCATCAGCAGAAAGGATCCGGCTTTTGACTGCTCTTGTTCCCACTATCCTTTACGCGCCTGGCGTCTGGTATGTCGATATGGATAGGACGTCCAGGTGAGGGTCACAGCGGAGCTGATATTGGCCTCTCCTGGTTACAATCACACGTATTTCTCAAGCCAGCGCAGCACGCGCGCGTCAGCATCCAACTGATGTTCCCGTTCGCCCAGACCGTGTCCTTCGCGCGGATATACGACCAGTTCCGTTGGGACATTGCGCTCGCAGAGAGCGCGGTAGAAGGCATACGCCTGCGCGACCGGTACGGCGGGATCGTTTTCGCCGTGCAAGATCAGCGTCGGCGTGGTGACGCGGCCCGCGTAGGTGATGGGAGAAGATCGTCGATAGGCGTCAGGGTTTTCGAGTGGATCGGCCTGCAAGAGCAGGACGTCGGCGTCGGCGATATTCGTCTGGGCGTGCATATTGTGCCAATCGGAGATACCCGCGCCCATCATGGCCGCTTTGAAGCGCGTCGTCTGCGTCACGGCCCAGGCCGAGAGGTAGCCGCCATTGCTCCAGCCGCCAATCGCCAGCCTATTGCCGTCGATCAGCTCCTGCGCGATCAAGTAATCGATGCCGGCCATAATATCCTGGAAATCCTTGCCGCCCATGTCGCCGAGGACGCCATCGGCGAAGGCCGCGCCGCTACCCCAACTGCCGCGATAATTGACGCGCAGCACGGCGTAGCCAGCCGAGGCCAGTATCTGGGTATAATGAATGGCCGAGTTATCGCTTTGCGCCCCCGATGGCCCGCCATGCACATCCACAAAGAGTGCTGGCAGCGCGTCATTCTCGCGCCTGACTGGCGGCGTAAACAGCGCGTTCACCATCTGCCCATCGACACTGGGATAGCGAATGGCCTGGCTCGCTGCCCAATCCCAGGTCTCCTCCGAGATGGGGTTGAGTCTCGTGAGTCGCTGCCACTCGATGGCGGTCGCAGTATTGTTCTCACCTGTGAGCGTTCCCAGATACACGTCGGACGGTTGCTGCGGGCTGGAATGCACCGTCGCGAACGAGCGCAAATCGGACGTCGGCGAGAGCCGCGGCTGATCCCACTGCATCACGAATTGCCGATCCAGCAGCGCGAGCGAGCCGTCAGCGGCATCCAAAATGCCGACCTGGTGACTGATGCCAGCGACGGCGGTGTAGAGCAGGCGGCGTCCATCGGGGAACCAGGCGCACCATGCCGCGCTGCCCTCAAGGCCGGGCATCAGGTTGCGTGACTCGCCGCTTGCCAGCGAGAGCAGGAAGATGTCGCCCGCGCCGCGTCCCGGATCGCTCCAGCGCCCGCAAATATAGGCCAGCCGCGTGCCATCCGGCGACCATGCCAGCGCCCGCGCTTGCCGGCTGACCGGAGCGAGCTGCGTCAACTGCCTGACAGCGCCGCCGCCAGCGGCTACCACGCCGATCTGGCTGCGATACCAGTCTGTCTCATCCGATCCGCGCGCGTAGTACAGAGCAATCTGCTGGCTATCCGGCGACCAGGCGTATTCCCAAACGGTGATGCCGTCAGGCGTCACAGGCTCAGGCGTATCATAATCCGGGCGCACCGTCCACAGGCGGCGCTGCCGTTTCTGGTCAGGAGTGAACACTTTCGGATCGCTCTCAGGTTCATTGCCATCCAGCGACAGAAAGGCAATGCGCCGCCCATCCGGCGACCAGGAGATATCGCTCGCGCCGTTGGGCATGGCGCAAACCTGCTTTGCCTCTCCGCCACTGGCCGACATCAGGTGCAACTGCGGCTTATCCTTCTCACCATCGCCGGTCGAGATGAAGGCCAGTTGCGAGCCATCCGGCGACCAGCGCGGGTCGGTATCGCCCTTGTTCCCGCGCGTCAAAGGCTGCGGTTCCGCGCCGGATGTTTCTACTGTCCAGATACGGCTGCGCGGCTTTGCTTGTTCCGGCACATATTCCATAAGCTCAAAGGCGACGCGCTTGCCGTCAGATGAGAGGTGAAGGCTTCCCACAAAGCGGAGGCTCATCGTGGCCTCGGACGTGATGGGGATGCGCGGCCCCTTAACTGGTGTCGCTGTCTGTTGAGAAGGGCTGTCGTCCAAAATAGGCTCCTGTTCTTTCAATTGCTAAAGCGTTCAATTGCTGAAGCGTTCAATTGCTAAAGCGTTCAATTGCTGAAGCGCTGCTCGATGCCGCCCTCAAGATTCTCGTACTGCCCGTGCGTATATTCGCCGATGATTGCTTGCCAGAAGGCGCGCGCCGGGAGATTTTTCGCCAGTTCGTACACCACCCAGCGGCCATGATGCCGGTCGAAGGCCATGCGCGCGGCCTGCCTGCCGGCGCCCTGCCGGCGGTATTTGGGGGCGATGTAAAAGTCCAGCAGCTCGTAATCAACGCCTTCGGGCATATGCGGCTGCCGCGTGCAGATGGTGGCGAAGCCGGCAGGCTTGCCATCGACCCGGATCAGGTAGTGAAAGCAGCTATCTCGTATCCACCAGTTAAATATAACACATTCATCGGCTGTTTGCGGGCCGGGCAGGCCGGAGGGCAGCCACATAGGCAGCCCGGCTTGGTTGACGATCAGGTTGTCGTCATATTGCGACAGATCGCAGAAGAAAAAGAGGAAGAAATGTTTGATGGTCTGCATTTCTTCCTCGTTCGCTAACGTGAGCGTGATTTCCATATGATTAACTCCCCTGACCCTCCACGAGAGGTGTCACATCACTATATAAGGATTGACTCCTCTGACACCCACAAGAGGTGTCACTACATATTATTTATAAAACCGCCTCATTATGTTGGCAGGTCTGCTGGAAAGGCGTAGGTCTTATCCGGCGGCGGGTTGTGCGAGCCATAATCCAGCGTCACCACGTCATGTGAGACAAGCGGCACTTCGGTGTTGAGCGGCGATGTTATAGCTACTCCAGTGAAGGGCTTGCCGTTGATGTAGATGCTCCAACCCGTTTGCCGCGTCAACTGTTGGGGAAAGTTCAATTTGGAGAAGCCGACCTGCCAGATCGTCAGAAAATCATCGAGGGCCAGGTTGCTGGCCTGGGCAGGCGCTTCAATATGCACGATGCCGTCGCTGGTGTGCGTGTGCAGGTAATAGTAGCAGATATTGCCCGCGCCAATACCTATGCCCTGTGGAATGGTGACGGATTTCCCGTTGATGTAGATACTGATATGCACGTGAATGTGGTACTTGATCGTCATGCCGGATACGCAGGGTACGTTGTTGATAGGCGGATAGAGCGTATTGATGTTGACGATATTCTGAATCTCCAGAAAGATAAAACCCATCAAACCGAGCAGAAGCACGGTTGAGCCGATGGTTCCGTACAGCAGCACCCGCGCGGTACGATGCTGCCTGCGCCGGGCTGCTCGCTCCTCGCGCCGCTCGATACGCAGTTCCTTTTCATCTGGCTCGGTGTCTGGTTGTGGTATGGTCGGTGCGCTGCTCATAGGCGATCCTTATATGCATACATGTTTATAGAGAATTATCGACATGACTTGCTTATTTAGAGAGACGCAAGGAGATTGAGCGAGTAACATGGCTACGTGACCGCTGGCTCACCTTATTAATCTTTCACGCTCAACTGTTGTTCGAGTTGAACGAGTACCCATTGACACCACGCCAGGTAGTTCTGTTCGTAGCCGATACTGTAGCGCAGAGCCAGCGCGGACCCGAAAAGCGGCGAATCGCTCTGTTCCAAAGCTGAGCCCCATTCTCGCGTCAAGCGCGTCAGCAGTTCCTTGTGTGCCGCCAGTTGTTTGCGGTGCGCCTGTTCATGTTCGCGAAAACGCTCCAGCGCTTGTTGTGGGTCCGCCAGCCAGAGTGAGTAGGCTTTGAGGAGAAACTCGTCGCGCAGCGTTGAAATGGGCGTGGGTTCAGTGACCCACTGGCGCAAGGCCGCACGCCCTGTTTCGGTAATATCATATACCTTCTTATCGGGCCGATAATCATGCTGCTCCACTACCTCGTGCGTAACCAGTCCCTGTGCTTCCAGCCGGGCGAGTTCTGGATAGATTTGGCTGGGCAGGGCAGACCACATGAGACCGACCCGCTTCTTCATTTGCTGGGCCAGGTCATAGCCTGATAGCGGTTTACGCGCCAGGAGACCCAGCAGGGCATAGCTCAACGTAATCATGATTTCTCTCCTTTTCAAGTCTTCAAAGCTGCCAGGGCAATCCCTCGCGGTTCGTAAATTATCAACAATCATGATATATATCACTATTGACATACTAGCCTTTCTGTGGTATGCTTTGGATAACAATAGTGATATATATCATAATTGCCCTATTATAGCAGATTGAACACCATCTGACAAGCAAGTGACAAGCAAGTGAAAGGATCGCACACATCATGAACGAACTGGCAGTTACCCGCGTGGCCCACGCTACTGTCCTCATCGACTTTGGCGGCCACCCCACCCTGATAGACCCCTGGTTTTCGCAGCGTTTCACCTACTACCAGGGAGAGCCGCTCGGCATCTCTCTCAACGCCCTGCCTGAACTGGCTGGCGTCATCGTCAGGCGCGGATATGCATGTAGCGGGGCAATTCATTGCGCCAGTATCGAAGCTTCTGCCGAGGTGACTGGTGCAATGAATTGCCCCGCTACATGATGATATCAGGCAATTATCCGGTATAGATGATTGTATATTGTTGAGATTCCTCAACCTGGGTTTTGTCCGATTTCGCTGATCGCGCTTGACGCTGCCGGCATCTCATGCTATGATGTTGAGGTAGAGATACGATATTTTTTGTTAAGGAAACACCACCGATGAATATCCACCTTATCGTCCAGATGAGCAAAGCGGCCGCGTAGGCGATCACGCCGGGCTTACGCGGCAGGATATGGCGCTGCACGAATGTGGCTACTCGCAAACTGAGTAGTCCTGAAGCTGTTATCCCTGCTTTCTTTGCTTGTTTCCCCTACCCGGCGTGTCGCCAGGCACATCTCACGGTGTTGTCTGGAAGAGAACGCGCATCAATCTCGTTCCCCCTCCTGTTGCGACTCCGGGTTTTTCTGTGCCACACCATCCTCTTTTTGGCCGGGGAAACACAGGTTTATCAGAAATCAGGAGCAAATACCATGTCATCAACGCGGGAGCAAACATCATCCATTGCACAGAGTGAAGCCGCGCGCAGGCCAGCGCCGTTGTGGCGCAATCACGATTTCATCCTGCTGATCGGCGGTCAAGGTGTCTCATCGCTCGGTTCGCAGGTTTCGCTAATCGCTTTCCCTCTGCTCATGCTCGCCCTGACACATTCGCCCGCGCAGGCTGGTTTGATGTCAGCAGTGCGCGGCTTGCCTTTCGCGCTGTTCTCTCTGCCCGCCGGGGCGCTCGTTGATCGCTGGAATCGCAAGCGCGTGATGATTCTCTGCGACCTGGGACGCGCGCTGGCGCTGGGCAGCATTCCCATTGCCTATGCCTTCGGTAGCCTCACGTTTTTGCAACTTTACCTGGTAGCCCTGGTAGAAGGCACGCTTTTTACCTTCTTTTCCGTCGCGGAAGCCTCCAGTATCCCGCATCTTGTCGCGAAGGAACAGATCACCGCCGCGACGGGCCAGGATCGCGTCGTCTATTCCCTGGCAAATCTGTTCGGACCGGCGCTGGCGCCGATCCTGTACGGGCTGGGACAGGTGATCCCGTTCCTGGTCGATGCCATCTCCTACTTTGCCTCGGTACTGTCGCTTTTCCTGATTAAGACGAAGTTTCACAGCGAACGGGTTCATGCGCCTCGCAACCTGTGGCGCGAGATTCACGAGGGACTATCCTGGCTGTGGCGCGATAAGACGCTGCGCTTTATCGCCATCCTCACCTTTGGCTTAAACACGCCCTGTACCGGCTATGCGCTGATTATTATCGTGCTGGCTCAGCATATGCACGCTCCCAATATTCTCCTCGGCTTGATTTTTGCCGGTGGGGGTGTTGGCAGCATCATCGGGGTGGTGCTTGTTGCTCCCTTGCAGAAGCGTTTCGGGTTCAGTCGCGTCTTCATGACAGCGGTGTGGCTCTGGGCGCTGACCTGGCTGTTCTTCGTCTTCGCCCCTGATCCGCTTGTATTGGGCGCGATTACTACTCTGTCTTTTATTGTTGTGCCGGTTTACTCCGTCATGCAATATAGCTATCGCCTGACGATGACGCCAGAACCTCTCCTGGGGAGGGTGAACAGCGTCTATCGTCTGCTCGCGTTTGGTGGCCAGCCGCTCGGCATCGCCCTGACCGGCATCTTACTGCAAGCTATCGGGCCGATGCCAACGGTGCTGCTCCTGTTCATCCCGCAAGGCATTCTGGCGATCATAGCCACGTTCAACAAGAGTATTCGGCACGTAACATCAATTGCGTGATCGGAGAGACAGGCGAGTGATAGGGTTTACCAACATCGTTCATCCTCCAACGAATTTGATATGAGGGGAAAGGAACAAAGAGAACAAATACACCATGCCTGAGATAGAATCAGGCATGGTGTACATCCTCGTGCCAGGAGTATTGTACAGGTGAGGAAAGCAACAAGCTGCTACCTTGTTTGTACGATGGTGACCTGCTGCTTCGCCCTCCGATTGAGAGCATTATTCAGCATGACGGCGTTGAGGATAATCGCTCCAAGTACGAGAGGGATATCGCATAAGCCGAGAGTGAATATACCAAGAATGATCACCGCTGGATAATATAGTACGAAACTACAAATCAACAAAACGATGCCTACCGTCGTTTCGCCTGAGATGAGCCAGCCAACGCCATAGATGCCGAAAATGGAAAGGATGATTTCCACAATCAAGCCAGTTTTGCTTTGCTGGGCCGCTCCAGTGTTTACGACTGTGACATTCACGCCGCCTTGCTGAGGTGGCATGTATTGTTGTTGCGGGGGCATGTATCCTTGCTGAGGTGGCATGTATTGTTGCTGCGGTGGCATGTACCCTTGTTGGGGGGGCGGCGTGTATTGTTGTTGAGGAGCCATATATCCCGATTGAGGCGGAGCATAGCTCGACCGCTCTGGAACCGGCGGCGGCGCAGAGATGGATAGCCCGCAATTGGGACAGACAGCAGCGGTTTCCGGCAGCGGATTCCCGCAATTCCGACAGTTGATCATGGTTGTGCTTCCTTTCCTGATGGCCTGTATTCATAAACCAGTGAGAAGTTTGCCGGGAGCATTGTAACATACATGTAAGGATTGATCAATTATGTCACATCTAGAATTTTTCAAAATGTAATGAAGATGGATATAATTCCTCTATTTACACTTTTGGAAAAATGCTAGATTGAAAAAGAGAACGGCGTACAAAATGCCAGCATACTTCCAGGCATTTTGTACATGCTCGTGCCTGGCGCTATGGACGGTACTGCGGATTCTGGGGATTCTGGGGATTCTGCGGATATGACGGATAGTTTGGGCCGGATTGATAACCGGGCTGCCCAAAGCCAGGCTGCGGGCCTGCCGGTGGATAGCCACCGCCGCGTGCCTGTACCTGCTGGCGCAGCGCTTTCAGTTCCTTGCGCACCGGCCACTCCCCAAAAAGGAAGACGAGGAAAACGATCAGATTCACAAGGGGAATAATCATCAGGATCGACAGCGCTCCGGGATAGCCGGCCTTTGCGTAAATGATCCACCAGACGATGATGGTGATTAACAGCGAGACACCGATCCCTACGAGGAAGGCGGTGAGACTTCCTCCGAAAACGGAATTAAGGTTTGATCCATTAAAATTAGGCATAGGTGTTCCTCCTTGTGGGTAACTATTGGCGGAACCAACCGCCTTGACCTGCACTAAAAATGCAGTGCCATTTCATGCATCGCTCGCATGAGCTTGATCGTTGCAGAAATTGTAACATAGAGAGGCTTACCAAACAAGCAAAAAAGGGGTGAGAATTTCACAATACAAAAGTGAATTGTCTGACACCCACCATGAGCGTCACTACATTTTGCATATAATGTGTAGCGACACCCCTGGTGGGTGTCGTGTTCAGGGCAAACACTCTGCCATCAATTGCGCCAGGTGCAGCACGCGCACCTGTTTCCCCTGGGCATCGACGCCGCCGCGCAGGTGCATCAGGCAGCCGGGGTTGTCGGCCACGATGAGCGTCGCGCCCGTGCTGGCCGCGTTGGCGAGCTTGTTGTCGAGCAAACGCCGCGACACTTCGGGATGCTCCAGCGAGGTCGAGCCGCCAAAGCCGCAGCAGACGTCTGATTGCGGCATCTCGCGCAGTTCCAGGCCCAGCGTGTCCTGGATGATGCGCCGCGCCTCTGGCTGCAAATGGAGGCAGTTGTTCGATTGGCACGAGTCATGATACGTCACGACAGCCCCGGACAGCGCCGCCGCGTTCCACAGCGGTATGGTGGTGGTCGGATGTATGCTGTCCACCAATACCTTATCCATGAAGTGGGTGAAATCGATCACTTTCTCCGCCAGCGCTTGCGCGCGCCGCAGCCAGTCGTATTGGTGCAAATCTTCAAACAGCTTGAGGTAATCCTGGGTGATTGACGCGACGCAACTGGTGGTCGCGCTGACGATATAATCGGCCCCGCTCGCTTGCAGCGCGCGTTCGAGCATGGCGACCGTCTGGCGCGCCATCGCGGCGGCATCACGCCGGTCGCCGGAGTTGAGGGCAATCAGGCCGCAGCAGTTTTGCGCCTGGGGGTACGTCACCTGTATACCGCACGCCTCAAGCACTTTGATCACGGCCTCGCCCATTTCCGGGTAGAGGCGATCGGTCATGCAGCCCGCGAAGTAGGCGACGGTGAGCGGTTTCTCAACGTCGTCGCCTGGCGCGCGCGTTTTCACCCGGTCTCGCAGTGGGCGCGCGGCGAACGCGGGCAAGCTGCGCCAGCCTGCTTGTTGCGCCAGGAAGCTCATGATCGGCAGTCTGTTCAGAAGGCCGAAGTTATGAGCGCGAATATAGGCGCTGCCGCGTGAGAGGGGAATCTGCCCGATGCTTGCCAGGCGCGCGAACAGATCGAAGATGCGCGGGCGCGCCATTGTGCCAAAGACCAGTTTCTTGATCCAGGGCAGACCTTTGGCGTCCATTGTGCGGCGGCGTACGTCGAGGATCAGGCTCGGCAGCGGGATTTCAACCGGGCAGACCGTCTCGCAGGCGTTGCAACTGACGCACAGGCTCTGTGGGCCTGCCCCGGCGGCGATGCCGTGGTGGAACGGCGTCACGACGAGGCCGATCGCGCCGCTGTAGATATAGCCGAAGGCATGGCCGCCGACCTGCTGGTAGGGCGGGCAGATGTTGGCGCAGGCCGCGCAGCGAATGCAGCGCAATGCTTCGTGGAAGCGCGGGTCTGCGCGCATTTCACTGCGACCGTTATCAAGCAGCACGATGTGCATCTCGTGATTGGGCGCGGACGGGCCGGTGATAAAGGTTGTGTAGCTGGTGATCGGCTGCGCCGTCGCGCTGCGGGCGAGCAGGCGCAGTTGCGTCATAGCCTCGGCAAAAGTGCCGATCAGTTTCTCGTATCCGGCCATCACCACGTGGACGCGCGGCAGCGATGTCACCATGCGCCCGTTGCCCTCGTTCGTCACCATCATCACCGTGCCGCTCTCGGCGATAAGAGCGTTCGCGCCGCTAATGCCCATACCGGCGTTCAGAAACGACTGGCGATGCTCCGTGCGGATCACGGCCACCTGCTCGGCGATGTCATCACGCGAGATCTCCCGTCCCGTAGCCTGTGAGAGCGTCGCTCCCACCTGCTGGCGCGTCTTGTGGATGATTGGCATGACCATGTGCGAAGGTCGTTCGTGATCGAGCTGCGCCACCCATTCGCCGAGGTCGGTTTCAACAGGCTTGATGCCGCGCGCCTCCAAATAATGGTTGAGTTCGGTCTCCTCGCTCACCATTGTTTTGGATTTGACGACGAGATCAATGCCCTTGTCCCGGCAGAGCCGATAGATATACTCGTTGGCCTCTTCCACCGTGCGCGCCTCGAAGATGATCGCGCCAGCCGCCTGAGCCTGCGCTTTGAACTGCGCCAACAGTTCGGGCTGGTGCGCAATGGCGTAGTCTTTGGCCTGGCGAAGTTGGGAGCGCAGGACGGCGAAGCTGTAGTCAGGGCCGTAGTCAGCTTCTTCGGCGCTAAAGACAGCAGCGCGCGAAGCCCGCCAGGCGGGCGCGAAGCGTTCCAGCGCCGCGTGCATCTGCTCGTCGGCCAGGGCGTGTTCCAGCCGCGCCGCGAAAGGCTGCTCGCCGCTTGTTTCACCGCTATCTGTGGTGGCGTGATGTATCACATTCTGCAAATCCCTGTCGTTCATGGTTGTTCCTTCTGGTCGGGCGCGATAAATCTGGCCCCTACGAATTTATCCTTTCACCACGATCACGCACAACGCTTTTGGCCCCTGCACGCCGATGGTGAGAACGCGCTCGATATCAGAGGTGCGGCTGGAGCCGGTGATAAACGAAATGTAATGGCGCTGACCGGGTCCCGTTCTGGTCAATGCTTGCAGGCGCGCGCCCGCGTCGTCAAGCATGGGAACGATGGCGCTCTCAGGGATGAGGACAATGTGCGTCAGCGTGAGCATACTGACCACCCTGGCTTCCAGGGCATTTTCGGCCAGCATCACCGAACCCGTTTCGGCAATAGCCAGTTCCGCGCCGGAGAGGCCAATCGGCGCGTCGGCTATGCTGGCCGCCCCTGCGGATTCCCTAATGGTAATGCCTTTGTCGCGCAGCGGTGGGATCACCAATTGCCAGGGCGATAGATCGTTGGATGTAAGTGGTGCGGGTGGCACAACGACGCTGCCATCCCCTTGCCGCGCCCGTTCGGCGATCAGTTCCGCCGCCTGCGCGACGTCATCGACGTTGATAACCTCACCGCCCAGCGCGCTGAGGCGTCGCTGAAATTGAGCAAAGAGGCTTTCTGTCATTGTTCTGCCCTGCTTCTAGAAATAGTTCGAAGAGATGCCTCCATCGACGATTAACCACGCGCCGGTCGTCCAGGACGACTCGTCCGAGGCGAGATAGAGCGCCATGTACACAATATCTCTGGCTTCGCCGAAACGTCCCAGCGGGATGCGGTCGAGGCGCAGGTTGCGGGCCTCTTCGCTTGTCCAGAGATAGCGCAGCAGGGGCGTCTCAATCGGGCCGGGACAGACCGCGTTGCAGCGGATGCCGTTCTTGCCATATTGTATCGCCAGGGATTTGGTCAGTGAAAGCATCCCGCCTTTCGAGGCGGTGTAGGCATCCTGCGGCACGGTGCAGCCCATAAAGGCGACGAACGAGGCAATGTTGATGATCGAACCTTTCCCCCGATCGACCATGTGCGGGATCGTATGCTTGCAGTAGAGGAAGGCGCTCTTGAGATTGATATCGAGTACCCTGTCCCAGGTAGCCTCGGCGGTCTGGACAACGCTGGTATCTTCGGCGGGCATAATGCCGGCGTTATTGTAAAGAACATCGATGCGCCCGTAGCTCGCGATGGCCGTATCGACCACGCGCTTGACATCCGCGTCGTGTGCGACGTTGCCTTTGACAAAAATCGCCTTGCCGCCCGCCGCCCGAACCGCCTCCGCGGTCTCCTCGCCCTCTTTTTCCATGATATCGGTCACAACGATGTCGGCCCCTTCGCGGGCAAATACTTCGGCTGCGAGCTTGCCCATGCCACTGGCCGAGCCGGTGATAAGGGCAACTTTATCCGCTAAACGCATAAAAGAGATTCCTCCTCTTGCGGGCGGGGCTTGATCTTCATCCCATGAAGCTCGGCCCGTACCCCTACGGGTTACAATACCGTTTTACCAGGTCGAGATACCAGAACGGCTGGCGCTTGCGCAGCAATGGCTTGCTGCGTACCACGTTGCCGGGGATGCTGTCGCGAATATCGTAGGAAAGTTCGCCCGTCAGCGAACCGGCTACGGAGCCGGGAGTATAGCGCAGCGGCTGCGACGAGCGCCGCCCGGTGCGCTGCTCGCGCGTGTCGATGGTCATCATCGTCAGCAGCATCTCACCCTCGTCGGCGATGACCTCCGGCCAGGGATAGGTCGAGTAGGTGGGAGAGAAGACGCCGCTAGTGCCGTTGGCGCGCAGCGCATGCGCCTGCCCATTCCAGTTTGCCAGCGCCAGGTAGACGTTGTGTTCGGCAGCCCGCACGCGCCAGATCAGATAGTGGGTTGGATCGTATTCATCCGGAGCGACGGCTTGATCGAAGGAGATGGTAGTTGGTTCCAGGCCGATAGGATGAGGGAAAGCCAGCAGCGCCGGGGCGCACACCAGGTCAGCGCCTTTTCCTGCCAGCACGCGCAGCGTCTCCGGGAACAGCACGTCGTAGCCCGTCGCCAGCCCAATGCGCCCGGCTGGCGTATCAAAAGTCGGTAAGCCTTTGTTGCCGGGGCTGGCCCAGAGGCGATCCAGCGCCGTCAGGTGCAGCTTGCGATAGACCCCGTACACTCCTTCGGGATCGATGAGGAGGACGGAGTTGTAGTAGATGGGAAGCGGCCCCGGCTCTCGTTCTGCCACGCCCAGTACCAGGCTCAATTGGAACTCGTTGGCAAGATCGATCAGCGCTCTTGTCTCCGGCCCATCCAGCGCGATCGCGCCGCGCCGAAAATGTTCGGCCAGTTGAGCCGGATCGTTGGTGGCGGATGATGGCAATGGTCCCGGCAGCGCCAGTTCCGGTAATACCAGCACATCGGGGCAGGCGGGCGCGCTGTCGTGCAAAAACGCGCTGATCATAGCGCGCAGCGCCTGCACCGGCTCCTGTCGTGAGAGCGACGCCACTTCATCCAGATTCAGTTGCACGAAGCCGACGCACGAGAGCTGTCCCGCGGGCAGTTCGCCCATGTCGTAGAGGCCGTGGAAGCGCAGCGGTTCCCACAGGTATGTATTGTTCGTGAGGGTGACATACTCCGCTGGACAGCGATCCGCCAGGCGGTCGCCCCACACATCATCTCCGGCAGGCCCCCAGCGCTTATCGCGGCAGCGCGCCAGATCGACCTCGCCGTAGACGATGCCGTCACCGGCGTCGATGTATGCCTGGATCGAGCCGTCGGGGTTCAGGATGCAACTGCCGCCGCTAAACTGCACGCCGCGCTCGCGCCCATGCCGATCCGCCGCAATCATATAGACGCCGTTTTCAAAGGCGCGCGCCATCCACCAACTGCTGGGACACGGGTCGCCGTCCCAATTGGTGGGAAAGAGTAGCACATCGGCTCCGTGGAGCGCCGGGATACGCGCGGCCTCGAAGTACTCCGCATCCATGCAGATCAATCCAGTCAACCGGCCCAGCGGCGTTTCCCAGACCGGCATCCCCAGGTCGCCATCGCGCGCCCAGCGCGGCTCGGAGATATACGAGTGAATCTTGCGATACGTGCCTACGACGCCTTCCGGGCCGAGCAGCGCCATGCTGTTGTAGTAGGCGTTCGTCAAGGGATCAATTTCGGGGAGACTGATGGCGATGTAGCAGCCATACTGAGCGGCCAGGCGCTGGAAACGGTCGGTCGTGGGGCCGGGGATTGGCTCAACGTAGGGAGCGACCTCCTCGCGCGAGAGCCAGCAGTAGCCTGTTGTGACCATCTCCGGTAAGACGATCAGGCGAGCCTCATGCTGGGCCGCCGTTTCGACGAGATGCAGGAGATCGCTGACATTGCGCTCTTTCTCTCCCAGCGTGGGTTCGTATTGGATGGCTGCTACCCGGTATGTTGTGAAAGTCGGTGCAGTTGAACTCATTGCAGCCTCGCAAACGGTGTGAAAGCGTTATGTGTAAGAGTCAGATAGAATGCTTCAACATTACCACTCAGACTCAACCATCGTCAAGAGGGGAAATGACGGTATTGCTACTGTGTCCATAGGTAATTTGCCCAGGTATTGTGAATACTACCTGGCCCCCACAAGGGGGGCCACTACATATTGTATGTCTCGACGGGCAATATGTAGTGGCCCCCCTTGTGAGGGCCAGGTAGAACTACATATTATATGTCTCGACGGGCAATATGTAGTGGCCCCCCTTGTGAGGGCCAGGTAGAACTACATATTGTATGTCTCGACGGGCAATATGTAGTGGCCCCCCTTGTGAGGGCCAGGTAGAACTACATATTATATGTCTCGACGGGCAATATGTAGTGGCCCCCCTTGTGGGGGCCAGGTAGAACTACATATTGTATGTCTCGACGGGCAATATGTAGTGGCCCCCCTTGTGGGGGCCAGGTAGAACTACATATTGTATGTCTCGACGGGCAATATGTAGTGGCCCCCTTGTGGGGGCCAGGTAGAACGCGCACATCCGGTTTCTCATCGAGAATTCACAATACCTGGTAATTTGCCCACGCCGCCTTGATCCTTCCCCTAACTTGCGGTATGCTACTACCACACAAGGCTGTTCTTCTGATGAATTCTGAGTCGCTCGTGAATCGCTCGCTGTCGAGCCAGAAAGGACCCGTGTTTATGTCTGAGAAAATGGTGGCTCCTGAACTTTTCCGCCCGCCGGTTGATTTTCCCGACGTCCCCTATGATCATCTGCTGCGCGCCGCCGCCGCGCGCAACCCCGATCGTCCCGCGATCATCTATCATGACCTGAATCTCACCTACCGTGAAGTCGTTTCGATGGTCAACTGTATCGCCAACGGCCTCTACAACCTGGGCTTCAGAAAAGGCGACCGTCTTTGCTTATTTACCACGAACCGCCCGGAGTATATCATCACCTTCATCGCGGCAGCTTCCATCGGCGTCGTCGTCAGCCCGATGAACCCCGCCTATAAAGAGCGCGAAATCACGTACCAGCTTGAGAACTCCGAGGCGAAGGGCATCCTGGTGCAGCGCGAACTCCTGCCCATGCTGCGCGGCGTCATGGCGCAGACGCACTTTCCCGCGCTCCAACACTTCATCGTCACCGGAGCCGACGTACCGGAAGGGCTGCCCGATGCCGTTCCTTTCGCCCGGCTCATGCGCGAGTCGTCGTTCAAACAGCCGCCGCATGTCGCTATCAGCGGCGACGACTTGCTCGCTTTGCCCTACTCGTCCGGTACGACGGGGTTTCCCAAAGGCACGATGCTCACCCATCGCAACCTCGTCTCCAACAACCTCCAGTTCACCACCGCCCTGGGTACGGACTTCACGGATGTAGCCCTGCTTTTCTTGCCCTTCTACCACATCTATGGTGTCATGCTGACCGGCAGCTTCCTGGCCTGCGGCGGCACGCAGGTCATGATGGAGCGTTTCGATTTCATGCAGGCGTTAGAGATGTGCGAGAAGCACAAAGTTACCTACTTCTTTGCTGTCCCGCCGATCATCGTGGCCCTGGCGAACGCACCTTTCGATGTGGGCAAGCTGAAAACGGTCAAATACCTCTTCTCCGGCGCGGCCCCTTTGCCGCTCGATCCCGCCCGCAAAGTCGAGGAAAGGTCGGGCGTCCGCGTCGTACAGGGCTACGGCATGACCGAAGCCTCGCCCTTGACGCACGCGCAGCCGCGAGACCCGGCCCTTGTGCGTCTCGACAGCGTGGGGATGCCGGTGCATAACACGGAGCAGAAGATCGTCGATATCGAAACGGGCGAGCGCGAACTGCCCATTGGCGAGGACGGCGAGATTTGCGTGCGCGGCCCGCAGGTTATGATAGGCTACTTAAAAGCTCCCGAAGAGACGGCGCGCGCGCTGCGCGATGGCTGGCTCTACACCGGCGACATCGGCCACGTCGATGCCGATGGCTATACTTATATCGTGGATCGCAAGAAGGAGATGATCAAGTACAAAGGCTTCGGCATTGCCCCCGCCGAACTCGAATCGCTGCTCATGGAGCATCCGGCGGTGATGGACTCTGCCGTCATCGGCATACCCGATCCTGAAGCTGGCGAACTGCCAAAGGGCTTTGTGGTCATTCGCAAGGGTTTCGACGTGACGCCCGACGACATCCTGGCCTTTGCCAACGGCAAGCTGGCCGGTTACAAGAAGATTCACATCGTCGAGTTCATCGATGCCATCCCGAAGGTCGCTTCTGGCAAAATCCTGCGCCGCGAACTGAAAGACATGGAAAAAGCGCGCCGAGCCGCGCAATAAGAATTGTCTGGCAAGACAGCATTTTTCAGGGCAACTGCAAGTTGCCCTGAAAAATGCTGTTCTGCTATATACTGCTTTTATGCCAGCCCGATCAACAGCAGGCCGCGCGCGATGGCTTCTCCGGCGATCACGCAGACCACAATCAGGTACAACATCCCAGTCGCCGACTGGAATGAGCGGTCGCGCACGAGTTTCCACGCCAGCGCGCCCAGCACGAAGGGGATGACGAAGCTGACCAGAATGTGCAGCCACTCGATGGCATTCGTTCCCAGTGGCGTAATCACGGGAATACTGGCGGGTTTCACCACGACTGTGCCGCCTGGCGCGGGCGTACCCGTCTGTGTGACGGCGGTGGTATGCGTGCCTGACGGTGCGGTCGTCAACTGGGTCGCGGGCGTCGTAATGGGACCCGCGGCGAAGGCCAGCAGCACCTCGATGAAGACGCCGATCAGGACGAGCGTGGTTGCCAATTGCAGCGGCTTTTCCGACAGCGCGGGCGTGACGAGATACCAGTGGCCTAACCACATGGCGGTCATGACGCCGCCGAGGGTGAGCGCGGCGGCGAAAAAGCTGCCGACGGTGAACGCGCCGCCCAGGTTGGCGGACTCCAACGGACGGTAGATCATGGCAAGGACGAAGATCGTCGCCAATCCCGCCAGCGTTGCCAGCGAACCGGACAGCAGGCGCAGGATACGCATCGCAGACGGCCCGGAGCGCGCCGGGGCCGCGAGTGTCTCGCCATCCGCGTTCGCGGTTTTCTCTGCCAGGGCAGCGGCTCGTTCTTTGCCGTCAACGCCCGCGTTCTTATCCAGCCATAAGAAAAGGTTGTACGGCAGCATGAACAACACGAAGAGCAGCATCGGCAGCGTCTCATAGCCCGTCCACGCCTTATCGAGCGGCGAAAACGTATTCAACAGCGATGGCGTTGAGAAACTTTGCTGGAACAGGTAGGTCAGCGCCGCGAAACCAACATAAATGATCCCGTACAGGACGAGAAAGTTGCGTTTAACCTGGCTGCGCCAGTCCAGGGCGAACATGACGGCGAACGCGCCAACCGCAATTTCGCACATGACAATAAATAGCACCAGTGGCAGCGTTATCATAGAAGCATAATCCTTTGATCATGTCGTTTAAGCCAGCTTTGAGGGGATGAAACCCTTCGCTATGTCGTACAGATTATACATCTGTTGATGGTCGGCGGCAAATTATTTAGGTTATACCCGATCTCTTCTCCGCATCAGTCCCACCACGCCCAGCATCAGCAGCGCGGCGCTGCATCCCAGGGCCAGCAGCAGCCAGAGCCACGAACTGGCGATGGGTGAGCTTTGAGCGGCCATATCCAGCGACAGGCTGGCGGCGCTGGCAGCGCCGGGCGGGCCGGACGTTGGTGTGCCGGTGTTCTGTGTAGAGGGTGTCGTACCAGCGGTGGGCGAGACGGTTGGCGTAATGCCCGGCGTGGGCGTGGGGGATGGCGTGCTGGTCGCTGTCGGTTTCGGCGTGGGTGTGGGAGACGGGTTGGTGTTCACCGGCGTGGACTGGACGCCGCCAACGGGCGTGGGCGTGTTCGCCGTTGGGGTCGTGGCAGTATTTTTGCCGATCGGGTTGGGCGCGAGCATGATAGTCAGCGACGCCGTGCGCCCGGACGAGACATCTTGCGCCACTATGCGATGCGCTCCTGCCGTCCAGGTTGAGTCGTCGAGGGTGACGCTGAATGCCCCTTGCGCGTCGGCTCGCGTTGAGTCTGGCTGGCACGGCTGGCCCTGGTCGTGCGTCAGCGTGATCGCCGCGTGCGGCGTGAAGTCCTGTCCGCGCAGGCGCAGCGCCTGCCCGGCGACCAGCGGACTGCTTTCGTTCAAGATCAACGTCATTGTCGTGGTATTCCCGGCGGGCGAGCCGCTGATCGATGTTGTATTTGCTCCTTGTGTGAGTGCCGTCGTCGCCAGGCCGGGAACTCCCCAGAACAGGTTGACGGCGGTTGCCAGCAAAAGCGCGACCGTCACAATCATCAGCAGGATCGTGCCGCCGATCCACAGCACGAATTCGATATGCCCCGGACGGAGCAGCCACCAGCGCACGCGGTCAGCCGGATGGCGGAAGGGAGAGCGCCCGCGCGTGATCGCCGAGACGTCCTGGCTGCCGTACCACACAATTCCTTTGCCGCCCTTGCGCTCCGCGATGCGCTGCGCGTACTTTGATTGCGCCTCGCCTCCTGCCGTCCATGACGGTGAAGCGTCGGTCAGCGCCATAGATGCTGCCGGGGCGCTAGTCGGCGACATGGGCAGAATGGTGGGAAGGACCATGAGCGCGTTGTTGGGTAGAGAGCTTCTCGTTTGTGGTGGTAAGGCATCAAGCGCGCCAATGCCCGCGCCCTGCTGCTGCGCCGTCCGTTCCGGGATCGTATCGATCTCGTCGATGGTAAGCACGTGCTGCCGTGCCTTGCAAGGGGGGATCGTATCTATTTCCTCGATAGTCAGTTCGCGCCCTGGCGTTCCGGGCGCATCAGGAATGGTAGGAGCATCGACGACCAGCGATAGCGATGATAGACTGCTGCCCGCCTGGAAATCCGACGACTCGTATTCCCACATCGTCGGCGGCAGCGTCGGCATACGGGCGATGTCGCTCTCCGGCGCGGGATGGATGGAGGCGCGTGAGTAGCGCGGGCGCACTGTGATACTGCCTTCCGGTTGCGCGGAGGCGCGCGGCGGAATCGGCGTAGTGGGATTGCGACGACGCGCGCTGTTCGGGTCAGACTGGTTTTGCGGAGCGCGAGCGGGCAACAATGGCGCGGATTGAGCAGGGTGCTGCAGCGGGTGTTCCAGGAATGAAACCTCGCTCTGGATTTGCTCGTCCGTCTTTCTGGTAAAATAAGGCGAGAGGGCGGGATCGATCCAGACGGAAGAATATTGTGATGCTCGTCGCTTATTTCCCTGCATAGCCTTGTCTTTCATACATACGGTCACTACGCGGTATGCCGTCCTGGGCCGTGTGCGCCAGGATTACCCCTGATTGTGATTCATGCAAATAAACGGCACTTGCGCCGATTTTGGGCCGTTGGGGATTTTTCCGCAGTCACCTGAAATTTTTTCCACTTCCTTTACGCGCCTGACGGTGATTCCAATGATGCCAGACGACTCTTGCGCTTGCGGGGCCAAAATATATCCTTAGACTTGTATGTTGGCATATATCTTGCACAGATTTAGAATCGAGGGGGGAGATGTCCGAAAAATTTCGGCACGTGTGCAAGGGTTGTCTGTTTGATCCTATCCGCGAAAATAAGGTTTTGCCTCTATTATCTGGCTATGAATCGCTATGCCCGCACACGCTTCTCCGATGATTTGGTTGTGTAAAGTGGAATGGAGAGGTTTTAGTGATGGTAGCTATCATCGAGAGAGAGTTTGGGGAAATATTCCCGGTTGGGAAGAAGCGTTGTGAAAATGATCGCCGGTCAGCGTTTGTGATCGATGACGATGATCCGTATCACGACGAGGAAGTGGATTTTGAAAATGAAGATGAGGAGGTGGATGATGATGACGGCGCTCACCTGGTTGATAACGCGATCAGGCAATATTTAGGAGAGATCGGGCGCTATCCGCTCCTGACCGCCGAGCAGGAAGCGCACCTGGCCTGGCGAGTCGCCGACGGTGATATCGAGGCCCAGCAGCGTCTTGTCGAGGCGAACCTGCGCCTGGTCGTCAGTATCGCCAAACGCTATAGCAACAAGGGCGTCATGTTGCTTGACCTGGTGCAGGAAGGCAACCTGGGGCTGATTCGCGCCACGCAGAAATTTGATCCTTCACGCGGTTTCCGTTTCAGCACCTATGCGACGTGGTGGATTCGCCAGGCGATCAGTCGCGCCGTGGCCGAACATACCCGCGCTATCCACATTCCCGTGCATGTAGTCGAGCTTATTTATAAAATCAAGCGTATCTCGCGACACCTGTACCAGGAATTGGGCCGCGATCCCTTGCCTGAGGAGATCGCCCGCGTCGCTAATTTGACGAAAGAGCGCGTCGTCGAACTGCAAAGCATGGCCGAGACGCCTATCTCGCTGGACGCACCACTCATCGACGAGGAACAGTATCATCTTGCCGACTCGCTGGAAGATACCAGCATCGCCGCCCCTGTTGACGTGGTCACGCACCAGGTGCTGCGCGATCAGATCGCCAGCGCAATGGAAGTACTCAACCAGCGCGAACGCCAGGTCATCGAATGGCGCTACGGCCTGCACGATGGCTATTGCCATACACTCGAAGAACTGAGCACGCATTTCAAGCTCACCCGCGAGCGCATCCGCCAGATCGAGGTCAAAGCTCTGCGCACGCTGCGCCAGCCGATCCAGGTGCATCTGCTGCGCGATTACGCCTGAGGAAAAGGTAACGAAGGTATCAAAAACTCAGCAATTTACTGCTGAGTTTTTGATACCTTCGTTACCTTTTCCTGACGTTTTTAGCGTTCCGCGAGAGCAAATTGCGCGTCGTCCGCGCCCATATCTTCCTCCTGCTTAGCCAGCGCGCGGAGGAACGCCTCGACAACGTGCCGATCGAATTGCGAGCCGGAGCAGCGCACGAGTTCCTGCTCGGCCTGCTCCTTGCTCATCGGCTCGCAGTAAGAGCGAGACGAGATCATGGCATCATACGAGTCTACTACCGCCAGGATACGCGATGCCAGCGGGATCTGCTCTCCTGCCAGGTTGTGGGGATAGCCCTTGCCGTCCCAACGCTCGTGGTGCGCGAGTACGATAGGAGCCAGGCTGCGGAATATGCCGCCGATCTGCTCCAATATCTGTCCTCCGATCTGTGGATGCTGGCGTATCACCGCCCACTCCTCGTCGTTCAGCGGCCCTGGCTTATGCAAGATCGCATCCGGCACGCCGATTTTGCCGATGTCGTGTAATAGAGCCGCCAGCCGCAGCATGTTCACTTCCTCTGCCGAGAATCCCAGTTCGCGCGTCGTCGCCTCGGCATGGCGCATCATGCGGTGTGCGTGTTCATCTGTGCCGCGATCATGCGCCGAGGCGGCAGCAACAAGAGCTAGCACAGCCTGTACAGGTACAATCTGGGTAATGTTGATCCGCGGCCTGTCGTCATTCATACGCGCTTCCGGAGGTACTTCCAGATCAAGGTCGGCTATGCAGACGCGATTCCGTCCGCTATGTTTCGCCTGGTACATCCCCAGGTCGGCGCTTTCGATCAGCGTCTCGCGCGTTGTGCCATGCAACCCGTAGACGGCGACGCCGATACTGCCCGTGACTTCGATCAGTATAGCTTTGTCGGCTCCCTCTACTTTCCATACGTATGATTCACCGGCGATAGTTTCACGTAGCCGCCGCGCTGTGTCCAGCGCCCCCTCGACCGGGGTATCGGTCAAGAGTATCGCGAATTCCTCGCCGCCGTAGCGTCCCACGAAATCTTGCAAGCGAACTGCTCCTCGCAGCCGCGAACCCATCTCGCGTAGAATCGCGTCGCCTGCGCCATGCCCCCACGTATCGTTAATGTGTTTGAAGTGATCGAGATCGATGAACAAGATGGCGCAACTGCCGCTGTTGCGATGGCAACGCTCGACCTCTTCCTCCACCCGGCTCATGACGGCCCGGCGATTCGGCAGGCCCGTCACAGCATCTGTCACGGCTGCCTCGGCCTGCTCGCGATAGAGCCGGTCAACCTCCTTGAGCAACTCTTCTTGCTGCTCATACGCTTCCTGCAACTGGCTGCGCAGCTCCATTTCGCGCTCATTGACGCGCTTCTGCTCGCTGAGTGTGGCGTGCATGCGCGGCAGCTCGCTTCCGATGTAGCCAAGGGCAATCGAAAGGCCGACGATCCCTATCACAATAATCGTCCAGTTCTGGTCAGGGATAGCGGTTGGCAGCCAGGAACTGGAGACCGTTGCCCAGATGCCAATCATCGATGCCGCTATCCCCACCAGCGTTAGCGCGGTGAGATAGATCTGTTCTCGCCGGGCAAACAGCGCGCGTTGTCTCATGCGCAGGGACTGGTAACAGAGCGAGAAGACGAAGAAGAAGAGCAGCGCGCTCGAGAAGGCCCACAGCGCCGCCGTGCTCGCCATCAGCACATTGTAAATGTCGAATGCGAGCTGCTCAGGCGGAACAAGCCTGGCAAAGAAGACGGGAACGACTACAAAGGTGATGAGCGTTGTCGCGGCAACGATCGCTCCCTGAATCACAATGCTCAAGACTGGCACGCCATAGCGATTGACTGTGGTAAGCTTGTGCGGAAGCCAGTGATCTTGCGCGACAATGAGAAGCAAGCGTGAGAACATCAACAGGTAGGCAATGGTAATCGTTATCTGGCCGACAGCCAGTATGAGCGCGGCAAGATTGCCGGATACCGGCCCAAAGACCATCGCGATAGCCTGGACATTCGCGGTCAATCCGCCTGACTGCTCCGGTGGTACAACAACCATCACGCCAAAGGTAGCAATGACGTAGGCCAAACCCGCCAGGGCCGCACCCCACCAGACATAGCGGCTGCGCTTGCGGACGCCCGCGGGTCCGCCGCGAATCTCACCGCCCATGAAGAGGGGAATATCCACGCCCAGGAGGGCCAGAATCACTAATCCAAAGACCGCAAAATTTCTGCCCGTAAGTTGCCATTGCGTCCCGCCGCTAAAGTGGATGGCGGCCGCGTGGCCCTTGAGCAGCCACTCAATTCCTGCCAGCCCGATCCAAAGATAGACTCCCACGTAAATAGCCGTCAGCGCCACCAGCATCTTTTTGAGCAGGCGCAGCGGGAGACATGCGGCGGCAGTAGCCACCACCAGCACGAGTAGAATGGCTCCGGCCTGGTCGCGCGCTGCAACCAGCCACGTCGGCTGCAGGTACTGGATGAACGTGAAACCGGCCTCCGTCACGGCCACAACCGAAAGCGTGCCGGGCAGCCAGGCCACGAACGCGGCAAAAAAGCTCCAGTTCTTTCCCAGCGTTTTGGCCGCCCACAGGTACGGCGCACCCTGGCCGGGGAAGCGTCTCGCCAGCCATCGCGTAACAAACGCGCCCGGCAATAAGAAGGCAGCCAGTCCCAGCGCCCAGTACACGAACGCGGCAGGGCCGCCGAATTGCACTCCATTCACATTAGAAATGAACAGCACGATCAGCAACATAAATGCCGTCAGATCGGCGGTGTTTAGTACGGCGGGCATAGCTGGCTGCCCGTCAGAATGATCGACCTGCATGATCGGTGTCTCGTTGGCTGAAGAGGGAGGCGTCGGCTGTGATGTCGCGAAGTCTTCGATAGCGCCGGCGTGGGCAACTTCCCGCGGCATAGATTCCGGTTGCTCTACGGGGTGAATCATACAATTTCTCCGCTATTCTGGTTGCCGCGCATGAAATGCACGCGCTGGCGCATACGTTCTCCTTTCTCTCATCGGCAGATTGGTTATCCGGCTTAGGATTTTTCCCTGAGTGAATACGGAGGATTACAATTTCGCGGAAATTGTGATATACTTGTGAGCAAGCGACCTGTATTATACATTGCGTATTGCTTCCCCTCTTTCTTCACTCCACCTGGTTTGACCTATGAAATACACTCCACAGCATCTCGTTCGCTTTGCCCAGGATGTCCTGGGCAAACCGCTCTATCCCTACCAGCGTGAGGCTGCCGAGGCCATCCTGGAATCGGTTTTCGGGGGACACGGGCGCATCATCACGGTCATGATGGCTCGCCAGAGCGGCAAAAATCAGCTTTCAGCCGTTCTTGAAGCGTTTCTGCTGAGTTGTATGCCGCGGGGAACTATTGTGAAAGCTGCCCCCACCTTCACGCCGCAGATCGTCAATAGCCGCCTGCGTTTGCTCTCCCTCCTGGACACACCCTATACCAGGGATCGCATCTGGACTGGCCACGGCTATATCGTCGGGCTGGCTCCCAATGGCGATCAGGCGCTGCTCCATGCTCACAGCGGGCCGCGCGTGATGTTTTACTCGGCAAGCCCGGAAAGCAATGTGGTGGGAGCCACTGCTGACCTGCTGCTGGAGATAGACGAGGCCCAGGACGTCGCGCCGGAGAAGTTCGACCGCGATTTTCGCCCCATGGCCGCGGTGAGCAATGCGACAACGGTGTTATATGGCACGGCATGGTCAGATACAACGCTGCTTGCCCGCCAGCGTGCCATCAACCTGGAGATCGAGCAGCAGACGGGGCAGCAGCGCCACTTCGAGTACGATTGGCGCGCGCTGGCTGCCATCAATCCCGCCTATCGCGCTTTCGTGGAGCAGGAGATCGCGCGCCTGGGTGAAGAACACCTGGCGGTCCAGACGCAGTATTTCCTGCGCCCGCTCAGCGGAGCCGGGTATTTTCTCAACACGTTGCAACAAACCCTGTTGCGCGGCAGCCATTCCTGGCAGGATGGCCCGCGCGGTGGGGATTGGTATATTGCCGGTATGGACGTGGCCGGAGAAGAACGCCTGGCACAGGTGGGCGCGGACGCTTTGTATGCCGGAGGCGCGGCGCGCGCCGGTTACAACAAGCGCGACAGCACGGTGATTACCATCGGGCGCGTCTATTACAATGAGCTGAACTTAGCGGCCATCGAGGTTGTGTACCAGCAATGGTGGACGGGGATGCCCTACCTTGAACAGTATGCCGCAACCGCCGCGCTGGTTGAGCAGTGGGATGCGCGCGCGCTGGTCATCGATGCCACCGGCCTGGGCGCCGGCCTCGCCTCGCTGCTCACTACCCGCTTCGGCGCCGAGCGCGTGCTGTCCTTCACTTTTACGCGCGCCAGCAAATCGCGCCTTGCCTACCAACTGCTCGCGCTGCTCAACAGTGGCCGCCTCAAGCTCTATAGCGAGCAATCAGCGCCAGCCCCCATCTTTGCCGAATGCTGGCAGCAGTTGCGGCGGGCGCGCTATCGCCTGCCCGCTCCCGAAGTGCTGGATATCTATGTCGATCCGAGCGATGGTCACGATGACTTCCTCATCAGCCTCGCGCTGCTGACCGAGGGCCTGGCGGCGTTGGCGACGCCTGCCGCTTCCACGCTGATTCGCCCGCGCCGCCTGTACGGTTACGAGGGACGTTTTTAACCTTCACTGTTTTTGTGAGATAGGCGGCGGTGGAATGAGGGAAAATCGAGTTTTTGTCCTCTCGACGTTTTCCCGCGAACATGGTACAATGCGTTCCAACGTAACCTGTGCCGACCGCACCCCACCAATCAGGCGAAGAAGAAACCGAGGAGGAACGCGATGCCGAGAGGGCGTAAGAGAACTCCACAAGATAGTATCGACAGCATCTTACTGGCTGTGAGCCGCCGTGACAATGTAGACGATGATACCATGTCCCATTACATGGATCGTTTAGATGAAGAGTGGACAAATGGCGCGCGTGACAAGGTTTTGCGCCTGCTGCGCAGCAACGATCTCTCCGCTCATACTGCCGCCGTGACGATCCTATCCGAACTCGCGACCGATTTTGACCTGGAGGAGATCGAAGATATGGTGGCTGATCCGACCGTGACCGATCTTGCCAAGCTTTCGTTGGCTCCTGTTTTGAAGGACCTGAACTCCGAGATGGCCGATGATGGCCTGATTGATTATCTGAATGATCCGGAAGCCGCCATGCAGCAGATGCAACTGCGCCTGCTCGAAATGATGGGACAGAGCGAGCCAGGCGTCGAAGCCGTGCTGGAAGACATCCTGACTATGCCCCTCGAAAAACGCCTCAGCTTTGTCGAGTGGCTTGGCAGCAGCTACGACCCGCGCGCGGCCAACATACTCATTCCCCTGCTGGAAAGCCAGCAGAGCAAGGTGATCGAGGCCGCCATCAGCGCGCTTGAACTATTGGGATCGACGGCCGCTCCGCAATCCATACCGGCGCTGAACTACCTGGTGACGCATACCACAAACCGGGCGATCAAGCAGCAGGCCCGCGCGGCTCTCGGCAGATTAACCATGCAGACGGCTCCCGGCGCTGCCGAGGCTGCTCTTTCCGGCTCGTTCCAGCCGCCATTGGCCTTTCATAGCGCCTATATGAGCTATATTGACGGCGAGGGATCGCAGATGATGATCCTCTCGTGGCAGCGTCCCGACGGCCTGATCAAGGGCGTCAACATGCTTTGCCAGGACACGTGGGGCGTGAAAGAGTGCTTTTCGGCGGACGAGGTTGAGCCGCAGGAGTGGGATGAGCTGGCCCAGGAGACCGCGCAAAAAGGCGTCGGCAGCTTTCAAGTCCCGTTGGAGTACGCGCGCGCCTTGATTGCCGATGCGCGCGCCATCAATAAGCGCACGCGCCATCGCTTGCCCGTCTCCTATATCGTCTGGCGTCCCTTGATCGAAGGCGACCAGGAGACAAAGCCCAAAAAACGGGCATCCATGCCCGCGCTGCAACTCGCTCCGCTTGACCTGACGCCCGACGTCACGCGCCTGGCGCAGCGCGGCAATGCGCTTTATGATCTCACAGAATTCGTTTCGTGGATGTTCGAGCCAATTGAGCGGCTACATCCATTCATTGAACTGTTCTGGGCAAAGCAGCCCGCCCTGCCTACCGCGCGCCGCAAGCGCAGCCTCCAAAAGATACAGCAGAGCCGCTCCGACCTCGAGGAAATCGTCACCGAAGCCATCGATGTCCTCGTTGATGATGAATGGCAAGCGCTCTATATCCCGCGCCTGCTGCGACAAGCCGCGCTCTTTGCCTTAAACGGGCGCGCGAAGGATGCTGAACTGGCGCAAGCGGTCGCCTCGGCGCTGCGCTCGCCTGTGCCGCTGGCAGAGCAATCCTTTGTGCGCGCTATGATGCGCTATTCCATTGAGCAGGGGCCGATTCGTATGCTGGCCGAGGCGATGGAGTCCGGGCGGTTTGGCCCGTTGAACCTGCTGCCAGAGGAGTGAGTGTCCTCACCACAAGGGGTTGATGACCAGCCCCGTGATCAATTTGGGATAATAGTAGGTCGATTTTTGCGGCATCCGATCATCGGCCAGCGCCACGTCGCGGACCTGCCGCAGCGGCATCGCGTTGAGCAGCAGCGCCGCCTGCGCCTTGCCAGCTCGCACCGCTTGCAGAGCAGTGTTCGCCTCGCTGGTGAAGCGCACATACATCCCTGCCGTCATCTCCTGCTGGCTGATGCCGAGCAGGTCTTCCAGCACCAGCATCTGGGCAATCGCTACGTCCAGGTTGTTCCATGCCTCTGAATGGCCGCTCTCAGCCATGCGCGCGCGTCCCTGCTCGTTGATCGCCAGCAGCAGGCCACGCTCGGACGTGCTGATCGCGAGCGACGGCTGTTCTTTGCCGGAGCGCTCCAGCATCTTTACCAGTTCCTCGCTGCCGGTCGTGTTTGCCAGTTCTTGCACAGTGAAGTAGCGCGCGAGTTGCTCTGCTGTGAGTTTTGCCAGCATCTCGGCGCTCAGGCCGAAGAGCAGGCGGTGCGTCGGCAGGACCAGGAAGCCCGGATCAGCGATGTCGATCAGCGCCATCATCACGAAGTTGGCGGCATCATCGAGGCTGAGGCCGTGCCGCCGCTCCTCGGCCTCGCGGCGATAGTTCAACGCCGTTTCGTAGCGGTGATGCCCGTCCGCGATATATAACTGCCGCTCGGCAAAGAAATCCCGGATAAGTTCAATCTGACGCGCGTCGGTAAGCGGGTGCAGGCGGTGTTCCTCGCTCGCTTCGTCGGTGGCTCGCAGCGCGGCGTTCTCGGCGTAGGGCGCGAGCAAGCGGCGTATCCGCCCCTGTGGATCGTCGTACATGCACATGAGCGGGCTGAAGTTGGCGGCGCACGCGCGCATCAACGACAGGCGATCATTCTTGAGCTTCGCCATAGTATGCTCGTGCGGCAAGATCACGCGCGCGCTCCACGGTTCCAGGCGCACGCGGCCCAGCAGGCTGGTGCGCGTATAGCTTTGTCCGCCGTGCGTAAAACGCTGCTGGTACAGGTAGTAACGGGGAGTCGCGTCCTGCCGCAGCACGCCCTGGCCGCGCCATTCCGCGAACGTCGCCGCTGAGCGCGTGTAGCGGTTATCGAGCGTTGTATCGTTTGTATCCTCGCGCCCCAATTCCAGCCGAATCACATTGTAGGGGTCACGCGCGTAATAGCGTTCCTGCGCCTCTGGGGAAATCACATCGAACGGCGGCGTAATCACCCGCGCGAGATCGTCGGCAATCTCCTGGTTATACCGTATGCCGCGCAGTGGTCGAACATCTGCCATATATCACAATCCATCACTTTCTATGAAAAAATTATGGGATGGCTTATTGTATCACCATCCCAGCGATTTTTGCAGAGAAAGAGCCACTCAGTTAAAGTTCTTTGGCCCGGCAATCGCCAGGTACTCCGCTTTCGTGATGATCTGAACGGGGCCGGTGTCGCCCAGGCGTAGAAAAATGTAGTCTGGCGTTGCGTCTCTAAAAAAAGCGACCTGTTGCTCCATGACCGGTCCAT
>Ga0207416_1000444_pt1 | contig 73126 bp, 67 predicted proteins | sample PaiPotPPM11metaG_FD_184107 | JGI IMG/M metagenome (GOLD analysis project Ga0207416, IMG submission 184107) | Iron sulfur acid spring bacterial and archeal communities from Banff, Canada, to study Microbial Dark Matter (Phase II) - Paint Pots PPM... ... | reverse complement strand
CCGCACCGATAGCCTGCTAGCCTCCGGCGACAGCCACCTTGCCGCCCTCAATGGCGGCTACCATGCTGCCTTCCTCGTCGGTGCTCTCTTCGCCGTCTTAGCGGCCGTACTCAGCGGCACGTTCCTTCGCGCAACTTCTACAGTGGCACCGGACAACGTCGAGTCCGCGGCTGCCCTTGCGGAGGCTGTCATCGGCGATTAATACCAACCTCCGTTCAGTGGTAGAATGCTCAGATAAGCTGCTCTTACAGAATAGAGCAGCTTATCTGATTTGAACATTGCCTGTAGGGAGCTGTTGCCAGGTAGCCAACTGGTCACACCACTCATATTTGGGGGAAGGATGTCGATATAAATGAGGGAGTGGAAAGTGCGATGTTTGAGAATCCCGCACAGCTACGAGGTCAATCCTCAAGAGGTGACCAGTGTTTCAAGCTGGCACCATCGTGAGAGTATGCTCTAGGCAAAGGAGAAACGAGGATGGCACAGTGTGAACGATGTGGCAATGACTACGATAAGACCTTTGAAGTACTCATGAGCGGGAAGGCACATGTCTTCGACAGCTTCGAATGTGCGATTGCGACCCTGGCTCCTGCTTGTCATCATTGCGGGTGCCAAATTATTGGTCATGGGGTAGAAGCCAACGGCGACTTCTACTGCTGTGCCAATTGTGCGGCCAAAGAAGGAGTCCAAGGAGTGCGAGACCGCAGGTGAATGCAATTAGTGTGCCTCCTAGACGAGAAAATCGTATCATCTCAATATTTCGGGGAGAGAAGGATAAGCTGTAAGCGGAACTTTTTATTCTGGCTTCAGTCTTGAACAATTCGTATCAACAGTTACGCTTAAAAAGTAATAAGATCGTTGAACTCTAAACAAGGACAAAATTATAATTTTGTCATCATTGCCAGATAAATGCCGTTAAAGTGATCTCTCATTTGCTTTAGCCGTAATAGTTTTTCTTCTTCATCCTCGTTTTCATTTTCAGCCGGAGTCGGAAGATCTAAAGAAACTGTATAATTAGTTTTGTTCAATCTATGCGCAATAATAGCTAAATAACTCATCCATCCCCAACCAATATCATCTGAAACTTTTTCAAGATACGGAATTAACGATTTTGCTACAATTTTGGGACCATACAAATAATCTCTTTTTTCATCTTGATTAGTTAATCGATCAATGATACCGTTGACGCTAGACTCAGTATCTTGTTGAAATGGTGGAAACGCTGAAAAACTTTGTTGATTGCGTGCGGGGATGATGAGTCCAAAGTGTGCGTCTCGTTCTGCAATATCGGTTGCTATGGCGATAAATTCATCAAGTCCTTGCTCAAAAAAACGAGCCTTGTCTGATTCAGTATAAAAAATATATGGTTGGTCCGTCTCCCCTGCTTTTTGCAGGCTTTCTGTGACCTGAGGGAATAAACCTTTTTGTGCCGCACGGACTATCCGAACATTTGGAATTTTTTGTAATTCATCGAGAAATGGCACACTTGATCCTCCGTCAGAAGCGATAATAGTAGGGATATGTTTTGCAGAAAGCGCTCGTAACCCCCTCGCTATTCGTCGTTCTTCCTCGTGACTTCTTCCATAGGTAATTGTAGAAATGGTATATTTTTCGTAACTCATAAACTTCTATAAAGCCTTCCGGTAGCAAGTGACACTCTCTATCCGCCTTTCGGGGATGAGCTTCTCTCGCACTCCAACGGTGTGGCCTGTCCCCATAGGGACCTGCTCAGCTAGCAGTGGTTGACCCGTTGACTGCGAAAGACAACAAGCATCGGATGATGCCAGGGGCGCGTCTGCCCTCCTACTACTTCGACCCAAAGAGTCTGCGTAGATACGTTGGTGTTACAAGTCTCTGCCTTGATCCTGCGCCAACACAGGAGGCACCTTTTGAGCCGACAGAATACTTCTGTGCCATGTTCTTGTGAGCGAGCAGGCCAACGGGCTTGTACTGTACCTGCGAGCAACCCACCACGGTTATCTGTTTTGCGACTCTATTGTACTATTCCACCACACATGCAGGAAAGTGGAAATAGCCCGTCTTCCCCTGCCCCAAAGAAGGAACGGCACTCTCATCCCCATCCACGAGATCGAGATGGGACTTCCCGTGCCCGAGCATTAAGAATTTTCAGGCGTTAATGAGAATAATTACAAAAACAATGCCTTCGCTGCTGTGACCTTGTTTCCTTGTATCTCAATCAATCCATTATTTCGTAATACCTCAGGTCAACCGTGTCAAGAGTCCACTTCCACGTGACATCCCTCCAATACATCTTGTTTTTCTCAGTATACTGAAGAGATCGTTACATGTCTATACTCAAATATAACTAGATCGAGCTGACAGACTCAAACGCGTCCTGGCATTGCTCTATGCCGCTCTACTGGAGCATGTCAGCATGTTATTCTCCCCGCTACTCACTCGTCTCATATATGCGTACTTCTTTATGAAAGAAGCAGATATGGAAGTCGAGGCGGACCAAGTCATGTCAGGTTCCCATCAGCCCATTGAGATCTTTTGCTCCTATGCCCATGCCGATGAGCATTGGCGTCAGCAGCTCGATATCCACTTGAGCCTGATGCAGCGTCAGGGGCTCGTCTCCATCTGGCATGATCGGCGCATCATCCCCAGCCAGGACTGGGCCCAGGCCATTGACAGCCACCTCACGAGTGCTTGGGTAATCCTTCTGCTGATCAGTCCTGACTTCCTGGCCTCCGACTATTGCTATGGCATCGAGATGCAACGAGCACTCGAGCGCCATCAGGCAGGGCAGGCCCGTGTGATCCCCATCCTGCTGCGGCCTGTGGACTGGAAAGGAGCACCGTTTGCCCGCCTGCAGGCACTGCCGACCAATGCCAAGGCGATCACAAGCTGGAGCAACCAGGATGAAGCCTTTGCCGATGTCGCCGCAGGTATTCGCCGAGCCATTGAAGATCCGGCACGTTTGACAGCCCGTTCCTCTCATGCGACGTTCCCGCCAGTGTGGAACGTCCCCTATGCGCATAATCCCTTCTTCACCGGGCGCGAAGAGCTGCTCTCACGCTTAGAGAAGCAGTTGCAAACAGGTCAGCCCAGCACGCTCTCGCAGCCACAAGCTATCAGTGGACTGGGAGGCATAGGCAAGACCCAGATCGCTGTGGAGTATGCCTATCGGCATCGTCAAGACTATCAAGCGGTGCTGTGGGCGCGAGCGGAGAACCGGGAGATGCTCACCTCATCCTTGGTAGAGATGGCAACCCTGCTGAATCTCCCCCAAAAGGATGCCCAGGATCAAAGCCTGACCATCCAAGCCGTCAAGAGCTGGCTACAGACGCACGGTGAGTGGTTGCTCATCCTGGACAATGCCGATGAACCAGCCTTCCTGGGCGAGTTCCTGCCCTGGGCTCCTGCCGGACATATCCTGTTGACGACACGGACACAGGCCTTGGGAGAACTGGCCAGGCGGATCGAAGTCGGCACCTTCACGCCTGAACAAGGGACCCTCTTCTTGCTACGGCGTGCTTCACTGCTTGCTGCTGATGCCCCTCTTGAGCAGGCGACAGCGGGAGATCGTCAGGTGGCTCGACAGATCAGTCAGGAGTTAGGATGGTTGCCATTAGCACTGGATCAGGCAGGAGCCTATGTGGAAGAGACGGGATGTCGCTTGCAGGATTACCAACGGATCTATCAGCAGCATCGAAGAGAGCTGCTCAAGCAGCGTGGCGGACTGGTAAGGAGTCATCCTGAGCCAGTGGCGACGACGTGGTCACTCTCCTTTGTACGCGTGCAACAAAAGATGCCAGCGGCAGCCGAGTTGCTGCGATTGTGCGCGTTCTTGGCTCCAGAAGATATAGCAGAGGAGATGATCACACAGGGAGCCCCTCATCTGGGGCCGCTGCTGGAACCAATTGCTCGCGATGCCTATGAGTTTAATCAAGCCATAGAAGTGCTCAGAGCCTACTCGCTGGTCCAGCGTGATCCCAGCACGGGAGCGCTATCGATCCATCGTCTGGTGCAAGCCGTGCTCCGAGATGCTCTGCCTGCTGAGGAGGCGCAGCTGTGGGCAGAGCGAACGGTGTGTGTGGTCAATGCGGCCTTTCCCAAAGTGGAGTTTGTGCAGTGGCCACTCTGCGAGCGGTATCTGCCCCATGCACTGGTGTGTGCAGAGGAGGTTGAGCGATGCAACATGACGCTCTTGGACGCTGCCTCCTTATTGGACCGTGTCGGGTGGTATCTGGACGATCGCGCACGATATCGTGAAGCGGAGCCGTTGTACCAGCGTGCTCTTGCGATCCGTGAGCAGCAGTTGGGGCCTGAGCACCCCGATACGGCAACCAGTCTCAACAATCTGGCATTGCTCTACCGAGCACAGGGCAAGTATGAGCAAGCGAAGCCGTTGTACCAGCGTGCGCTTGCCATCAAAGAGCAGCAGTTGGGGCCTGAGCACCCTGACACGGCAAGCAGCCTCAACAATCTGGCAGTGCTCTACCGAGCACAGGGCAAGTATGAGCAAGCGGAGCCGTTGTACCAGCGTGCTCTGGAAATTGATGAGGAGGCATTCGGGCCTGAACATCCAGAACTAGCTACTGACCTCAACAATCTGGCATTGCTCTATGATAACCAGGGCAAGTATGAGCAAGCGGAGCCGTTGTACCAGCGTGCTCTTGCGATCCGTGAGCAGCAGTTGGGGCCTGAGCACCCTGACACGGCAAGCAGCCTCAACAATCTGGCAGTGCTCTACCGAGCACAGGGCAAGTATGAGCAAGCGGAGCCGTTGTACCAGCGTGCGCTTGCCATCTTGGAGCAGCAGTTGGGACCTGAGCACCCTAGCACAGCAACCAGTCTCAACAATCTGGCATTGCTCTACCAAGACCAGGGCAAGTATGAGCAAGCGGAGCCGTTGTACCAGCGTGCTCTGGCTATCTATGAGCAGCAGTTGGGACTTGAGCATCCAAATACCGTAATAGTACGGAAAAACTATATCTCCCTCTTGCGAGCAATGGGACGTCAGGACGAAGCAGGGCAGATGGAGGGAGGAAACACGTTGTAGAAGTGGCAAAGCCATACGGAATCTATGGGATGTGAGTGCTGGGTATGCTCTATGGGCTAGGGAAAGATTCTTGAGCGTCCGTCCTGCCATTGCCTATGTCGAAGCACTGCCTCGAATCCTCAATGTCAACCATAGTGTGCTATAATGCGAGCTGGAGAGAGTTTTCGGCAGACGAAAGAAGCAAAGAAACGAGGTAGAGCTATGCTGCACTATTCAATGCTCATCCAGTGGTCGGATACCGATAATGAGTACACTGTGACTATCCCTGAGCTTCCAGGATGCAAAGCACACGGCGACACCTACGAGGAAGCTGCAAGGAATGGTAGAGAACTCCTGGAGCAGCTCGGTGATGCAATGCTAGTGACTGTTGCAACGAACCCGGATGAAAACGATTTCTACCGTAGCCTGATGAGACACGTAACAGACGATATCCTTATGGGAAATGGCTATCTGGCATTCTGCCGAGAGTGGCTTGGAGCGCATGGCAATTTTGAAGGATGCTATCTCGCCTGGAAAGCTAAACAGAAACCAGTGGAAGGGAATTCACAGGCTAAAGAGCTTCTCAAGGAAATTGAGGAAGAGGTTAGGATGGCCGAGAATTTGAGCAGATCCTTTACCAAAGGAGATGATGAGATACTGCCAAAACCTGACGTTACAGAACACAAAGATGAAGATGATATCAGTGAAGAACCAGACGAAGAGTTTCGCCAGGGCTATGAGGACGGTCTTCGCAAGGAGGCAGAGATCAAGAAGATGCTAGCTTCCAAAAGATACCAAGGATATAAAGCTGCAATAGAAGAAGAGAGAAAGAAACGCTTGAAAGAGGCAAGAGATTAGAAGAAGCATAGGGTGTGGAGACGAGATCTACACCCTACGTGCTTGGTTGCTTGATCTTCTCAACACGATGTTCGAGCTTATCAAAGCGTGGGTCATTCCTATCTAGGCTCAAGTCGTGCAAGGATTTGCCTGAGCAATTCTCCTTGGCTCTGGAGCAATTGCCCATGCTCAGTCTGGGTGTGTTCGATGGTGTCGAACCGTCCACTATGGCTCTGGAGCAATTGCCCATGCTCAGCCTGGGTGCGTTCGATGGTGTCGAACCGCTCACGCACGTCTGCTATATGACCCTTGAGCAGTTCCTCATGACTCTGGAGCAATTGCCCATGCTCAGCCTGGGTGCGTTCGATGGTGTCGAACCGCTCACGCGTGTCTCCTATATCAAGCGCAATCCCCTCAACGATGACTTTTAAATGCTCTGTATTGTGACGATGTCGCTGAGAAAGCCTGATCAGCTGCTCTTCATTTTTGATGACTTCTTTGAAGGTATGTTCTATATCCTCAACACGTTCTTCGAGCTTTCTAAATCTTTGTTCTATGGGTTGATTCATAAATGTCGTCCTTGCCTTTCCCTGTTACTTGCTGACACCTGTATTTTAATGCATAAAGGGCAATAAAGCAAGAGGCGCTCAGCCATCTCACTATACTAAATAGATCGCTAGATGTCTATACATAAATCTAAGTATAGATAATACTAAAAATTTGCATATTGAGGATTTTTATGGTATACTCATAGTATTGGCTTGGAAAAGCATCTGGTCAGAATTGAAACATTTTTACTTATATATTACCTTCATTGCTTTTTGCATCTGGTATATCACTTTATTTGAGTAAAATGGACTCACGGATCAATTGAGTGAGAATACTACTTCATCGGCATCTACCCTCCACCCGCATATTTCTGTAAGGATGGGGAAATTTTCCCATTTCATCTTTTCATAAGTGAAAACAGAACAGAGATAGCATGGAAGGAGCTACTATGCCTGTAATTGGAACCGATTGCGAGTTGATTCTAGATGGCCAGGGTTACTTCATTAAGCCTGGGACCTACCAGATCAAGCAGCCACGTATCCGCCATACTAGCTACCGAGCTGATGGTAGCCTATCCTACGTTGACCTCGGACCTGGCAAGCGCCTATGGAGCATGACCGTCCTAGCACGCAACGACCTGTTGCGCTACGATGGCACTCCCACTGGCCTGACTGGTCAACAATATCGCGATACCCTACGCACCAGCTATACCAGCAATGTCGGCACAACTATCAACTTCACCGACCCGCTCAACGGAACTGCCATCGCTGTCCATTTCGACAGCTACCAGGAACGTATCCTTGATTTGCACAGCCAGATCATCAGCCCGGCGACTGGAGGTAGCCCCGCTGCAAGCTACGAAATAACAATAGATTTACTGGAGGCTTAAGAGAGGTAGATGAAGAAACCGAATATCGGATGGTTTGCAGCTAATATTATAGGAAAGCCGCTTTATCCATTTCAGGTTGAAATAGGCAATGCTATTTTGGACTCAGTATTAAATAATCGTGGTCTAACATTCACTATCATGCTTGCCCGTCAGATGGGAAAGAATCAGATTTCTGCTATAATAGAAACATATCTCTTAAGCTGCATGGAAGAGGGAAATATCATAAAAGCAGCACCTACATACAAACCTCAAGTCATCAATAGCCGCTTACGTCTCTTATCCATGCTGGAAAACCCTCTGACAGGAAATAGGGTCTGGCGCAGCTTTGGCTACATGATCGGAGTCGCCAGGAGCAAACAGGAAGTTTGTGAGCAGACAGGTCCACGGGTCATGTTCTTCAGTGCCAATCCTGACTCCAGCATCGTCGGAGCTACCGCCTCTCTGTTGCTCGAAGTGGATGAAGCGCAAGATGTTGCAATAGACAAGTTTGATAGAGATTTGAGGCCTATGGCCTCAACGACGAACAGTACTACGGTCTTGTGTGGTACTGCCTGGACCGACGATACCCTGCTAGCGATCGTCCGTGCTAACAATCTGGAATTAGAGCAGCAGGACAGCATCAAGCGACACTTCGAATATGACTGGCGCACCCTAGCAGCCATCAATCCTCACTATAAGCGGTTCGTCGAGGCCGAAATTGCACGCCTGGGCGAGGACCACCTGACCATCCGCACTCAATACTACCTGCAACCGATTTCGGGAGCTGGCTTCCTACTCAGTGATATGCAGCGCTATCTGCTACAAGGAAGCCATGACTGGGAGGATCAGCCGAACGACGAGGGGGATGCATACCTGCTTGGGATGGATGTTGGAGGGGAAGAGAGACCCAAAGTAGGAGATGAGAAGAAGCTATCAGTCAAAAGAGACTCGACGATCATCACGGTAGGAAGAGTAAGCTATAACGAACTTGATTTGCCGAAGGTAGAAATTGTTCATCAGTACTGGTTCACCGGTATGCATCACAGTGATCAATATGCTACAACATGTCAAATCATGCAGCAATGGAATGTGAGACAATTAGTAATAGATGCTACGGGCCTGGGTGAAGCACTGGCCAGCCTCCTGATAGACAAATTTGGCGATGAACGCATTACCGCATTCAAGTTTTCCAGGCCCAGCAAAAGCAAATTGACCTATCAATTTCTCAGTATGATCAATAGTGGTAGGCTCAAGATGTACAGGGCCGACCAAGCACCAGCAGCTGTCCATCATGAGGCGTGGATGCAGCTTCGATTAGCACGCTATCGGGTGCCCGGGGAGGGATTAATCGATATGTTCGTGCCAGTAGGGGAGGGTCATGACGATTTCCTGATGTCGATTGCTTTATGCGGCGAAGCGACCCGCGAGTTTGCAGCACCCGTGCAGGAGTCTCTGATTGTAAGACCACGCCGATTGTACGAGGGTGAAGAGAGATATTGAAACCTCAAATGACCTCAGCATAGCGAGGATAATCATCGGGAATAGCCAGGCCGAGGTGTCGGGCAACCTTCACCCAGTTATCCTGAAGAGACATGGGGTCGAAAGAGGTCCCTGGTATAATCATCATCCCGCCATCCTCGAAGGGGATGACTTTCTGGGCTGGAGTTGTCTCTAACCGGTGGCGACCGAATTTTCGTACCAGTTCCGGCCCAAACAGATTGGTTTCATAGAGACGTGTCACCTTGAGGGCATAGACTTCATCGGGCTCGGTGGGATGAAAAACGCCGTTGTGATGGTCGAACTCGTAAGCGTAGATTGGATGCCAGATTCTATAAATCTGGCGGACGATCCCTTCTAACCACTGCTCGTACAACAGGTTGCCTCCCTTGAGGTGAGTGAAATAGAAGTCGGAGAATGTAAGGACAATAACTGTTAAATTTGATCGTGATGATAAATGCATATCGAACTCGAAACCTTTGCCAATACCGTTGCGAGCGGTTGCATAGGCTGCGAGACTAAGATGTTCAGGTTGCTCCTCGCAAAAGTACTCTATCTCTCTGTGTAGTTGTCCCGAGACACCGGGTACAAAGGTCCGTTCGGGAGCGCGATCTGTCCAGTCGGGAGGTGGTAGCACTTGATCATGCAGGATACTCCATCGGATCTTGGAGGTCTCAGCGTACTCATGATGCATGGTCAGTAGATACCCCTGGGCCACAAGCGCCCGCAAGAGCTGCTCAATTGCCTCGGCATTATAAACTTCTTCATGTGTACGCAAGAAGTAGAAGAGACTTCTCGGACCTATCATCGCATTTACCCATTGTGATTACGTCGCGATCAAGCGAATTCTCAAAAAAACAAAATGATTAACTCTGCTATATTACACTTTTTTCTATCTATTCACAAGGTATTTTTTAATATAATTGTGTGAAATTGGTCAAAGTGATTCATTTTGTACTCATTTGTAAAAACTGTGACATATGTGAGAACCATGGCATAGAAAATCTCGCCAGGATGTCCCTCTTTTCCCCTAGGGGAAAAGATCATACATTAAGGCAAGCGTCAAAAGGAGGCGATGCAGCCTGACAGTCTTGACCTTGTATGAGCACAAAGCTGTCAACTGAATTTGACGCATGCCATTAGTATCTCTTTTTCTGCTTTCTGCATTAGAGAGTATTAGCCACCCTTAGGTACATTGAATGGACGTGCGCGATGAAGCATTACCCAATCCCCATTTTCTGCTAATGCTTCCTCCCCTAACTCACGGACAACATGTTCGGCGGTTTCCCTTTTTTCGTGTATTATAGCCATTTTAAGTCTCTTATGACTATGCTGGAATAAATGGGTCATGCGTTGATATTGTCTAATTTGCTCATTGTACGCCATCTTATCGCCATATCCTTCTTTCATGGCTGTAATGACCAGAGTAAGACCCGAAAGAACAATCAGCAGTTCAATAAAAAGTTCATTATGCAGCCATTCTCCCGATATGAAAGACAATTGCAAGAGTTGCAGGATGAACAATGCCAGGACCAGTATGATACCAGCGATAAAGAACCAGTTGACCCATCGCTCATTGGCCTTCAATTTTGCATGGTCTCTTTGGGCGGCCTTGGTAAAATAGCTCTGCTGATTATCCACCCAATGTTGTAAAATCAGATGATAGCGACCATCAGAAGCATCCGCAGGGGCATTGGCGGAGTGCTGTTCATAAGAAGAATCGCAAAGCAGATTCGCAACACGAATACCGTTGCGTATCCAATCCAGTTCACTTCTTTGTTTGTGCAAATAGTGATCCACAACCGTGTCCGGTAAACCAGCCAGACGCCAGAAGAATTGCACACGTAGCCCTTCCGCCAAGGCACGGTAATCGAGGTGTTTGTTTTTATAATCCTGCTTTGTTATCCGAGAATACCATATATAATACGCAATGAAGAGCAAAACCAGATAGAAGAATAAGAAGCATGTCTTCAGCCATATGCCCAGGTCCCCAGGCAGGTATTCTATGAGCTGATTGCCCAGATGCGCATAGATATCAAGACAAAAAACAGCGGCAAAGAACAATGTAAACAGTAGCAGTAATGTATTGACAGTCCGATCTCTGAAATAGATAGCTAATGTATCAGCAGTGGCGTATATATTGCTATAGCGGTCCAGAGTCGTCCTGAGCGTGCCAGGCAAGACAGCAGTATCCAAACCGTTGAATAAATAAGCCGTGCTTTCCTCTCGTTTCTTCTCCAGGGAAGAACAGTGATTAATGATATCTCGATTAAAGGTATCCAGGTGCTTGAGGATGCGTTGAAATTCTCGTGCAGCTACCTGTGGTTTTTTCTCATCGCTCATCCTATCATTAGAGATATCATGCTCATGAGAGCCAGTATCAGGCAATTCACTCGCGGAAAAGAGCTTGCGTATGGCAAAGTTTGGTCCGACCGGTGTGGGATTTTTGACGCGTGGTGTGACGATATGATAGACTGGACCGCTTTCGACTTCATCTAAATGATGACGCGGAACTGCGTAAGGTTCGATCACACCCTGAAGCTTAAATTGGCCAATCTGTGATGTGCCTCCTACTTGACTAGTAAATGTTCCATCCCACAACGCAATCAAGACCTGACTATGAAGGACTATATATGCACCAACCTGAGCATACTGGTGATCCCGTGCCAGTCCCTGCTCTCGCACGTCTTCTTCGCAAGCACCTTGTAAAAGCGGTAGCTCGAAGCACCGTTCCGCCTGTTGTAACAGCGTGTTGAATTCATCACGAGAGGCCTGGGTCTGAAAATCTTCTTCGTAGAGCGATTGTGGTAAAGGCAACGGAACGATTAACCGAACCCCATTCGCTAAAGCCACCCGTGCAACCAGTCGGTCGGCTCCTTCCGCCAAGGAAGAGAGAAGCATGAGTGGAGTTTTGGGACAATCCCTCTTTAAATCGACAAAAATCTGTTGCACTTGAGCTTCAAGCTGCTCGCGGTCTTCTTCACGCAGATCACGATGACCGGTAACACCAATGGTCAGCGGCAAAAGCATGATCCCTGCGTTTTCAGTTTCGCTCATGGTATCAAGATACTCTCCATTCTCTTCGCTGTGCCTCATAAGGGCTTTGGCGTTTACTTGATGTCCCGAGAGATTGAAAAAAGAAGTTATTTCTCGCTACAATGAAAAAAACCGTTTTGTTAATGAAAGCGAGGAATAACTCTGATGAATATTAGCACATTGGACCAAGTTGTGCAAGAGAGAAGTGAAGCGCTGGAGATAGATCCGGCATCAATTTATAGGTGGTCTACCTGTTAGTTGTTGGTGAGCATGGAACGAGCATTTTGGTTAACAGCTCTTGGACGGTCCGAATGTGATCGGTGAGTCCGGCAGCCATAGCAGGCGTCCTTCGTTGCCAACGTGCCTGTTTTGAAGAATTTGGCAATTCCACGCGTAATATTTTGACAGAAGGAGGCCGACAGTGCTCCTAGAGCCGGTTGTAAGCATGAGGGTTATAGTGTATACTTCTCCAAGAAGTCCAAACGAGGCGGAAATGGATCAACTGAACTATACGCCTTGCGAAATGCAAGCTGAAGCGGCCTCTGGAGCCGTGCAAGGCAACGCGCTGTGGAAAGGGTGGATGGGGCTCAGGCAAGTTTCCTACGAAAATCCAGTGAAAAGGGGTAAAACAGGAAAATGGCGCACGAAAGCTGCCCAAAGGAAGAGCTTTGGGAGCAAGAAAACCATATTGAGAGACCGGATCAATGAGGAGCGCACCTCTGTTCTGTCTTCTCGGCACTCCAAGCAAGGCAAGACGGTCGGCGGTGAGAGGCGCGTTAAGAACGACAAGTTTCCTACTCGTACTCATGGGAACCCGTGGTAACATTCAGCTCTGCTGGACGCGCCAAGATTAGCTTGAAACATGGACATGCTTCTCTCTGGCACCCGGTGCCACCGGGTGCCCTTTAGGGTATGGTGCTTGAAACAGAAAGGTGCGAGGCGTGCAGTGGTGGAAATCCCACGCTCAGAGCCTCGCAAACAGCATAAGGGAGGCCGACAGTGCTCCTAGAGCCGGTTGTAAGCATGAGGGTTATAGTGTATACTTCTCCAAGAAGTCCAAACGAGGCGGAAATGGATCAACTGAACTATACGCCTCGCGAAATGCAAGCTGAAGCGGCCTCTGGAGCCGTGCGAGGCAACGCGCTGTGGAAAGGGTGGATGGGGCTCAGGCGAGATTGAAACAAGAAACTCAAGATTTCCAAGTACACCGTGATCAGTGGAAAGGGTGGATGGGGCTCAGGCGAGATTGAAACCGCCTGTTCGCTGCGCAGTGTGCAGTCCTGACAACGTGGAAAGGGTGGATGGGGCTCAGGCGAGATTGAAACACAAAGGTAGCAGGCGGATTGTAACCCTGATTGGAGTGGAAAGGGTGGATGGGGCTCAGGCGAGATTGAAACAGCATAGCAAAGCATCGTAACGGGCCTACAGGGGGTGTGGAAAGGGTGGATGGGGCTCAGGCGAGATTGAAACGACTTTTCACACTATGTGTGCTATGATGTGAAGTATGGTGGAAAGGGTGGATGGGGCTCAGGCGAGATTGAAACTTATAGTCTGTGTTGCCATAGAGAGCTTTCATGATGTGGAAAGGGTGGATGGGGCTCAGGCGAGATTGAAACTGCGAATATCTCTCCAATTGCGGAGACTATGACACTGAGGTGGAAAGGGTGGATGGGGCTCAGGCGAGATTGAAACAGCGATGGCACCAACCTACAGCAATTGCTTGTCGAGGTGGAAAGGGTGGATGGGGCTCAGGCGAGATTGAAACTGAGAAGTCTCGAAGCCCTAAGGCCTCGACGTATTTGTGGAAAGGGTGGATGGGGCTCAGGCGAGATTGAAACCCTGACTGAGCTGGATAGGGTAGAGACAAAGGCTAAGGTGGAAAGGGTGGATGGGGCTCAGGCGAGATTGAAACTGGAGAATGAGGCAGAAGGGCCGATTGAGAGAGGTTGTGGAAAGGGTGGATGGGGCTCAGGCGAGATTGAAACTTTGGACAGCGCTCAGCAAGAAAAGGCCATATTTCTGTGGAAAGGGTGGATGGGGCTCAGGCGAGATTGAAACTGAAATATTCTTTTATACCGCGTCTTGTTGCTTTAGGTGGAAAGGGTGGATGGGGCTCAGGCGAGATTGAAACAGCATAGTCCGCATATCTGGCAAGAGTATGTCAGAGAGTGGAAAGGGTGGATGGGGCTCAGGCGAGATTGAAACATATATGTGGTGGCTCATAGCCGCTCTGTGCTACAGTGGAAAGGGTGGATGGGGCTCAGGCGAGATTGAAACTTGTTGACCTTTATCAGATGATTTATGTATATCTTGTGGAAAGGGTGGATGGGGCTCAGGCGAGATTGAAACTGCTCAGAGGTTCCCAGAAGTACGAGAGTATTGCTAATGTGGAAAGGGTGGATGGGGCTCAGGCGAGATTGAAACTTATTCTTTGTCCTACTGTCATAATAAATCCCTCCATGTGGAAAGGGTGGATGGGGCTCAGGCGAGATTGAAACTTTGCCTCTACCGATCTTGGAGGACTCGCGAATGTTGTGGAAAGGGTGGATGGGGCTCAGGCGAGATTGAAACAGAAACTCAATCCCCTAGAAGGGGATGAGCATCCAGGTGGAAAGGGTGGATGGGGCTCAGGCGAGATTGAAACAAGGCATGCTCAACTTTCGTCCCAGGCATTTCCCTATGTGGAAAGGGTGGATGGGGCTCAGGCGAGATTGAAACAACTGACCGCCCATATACTGACAAGCAAGGCTTTCATGTGGAAAGGGTGGATGGGGCTCAGGCGAGATTGAAACAACTGACCGCCCATATACTGACAAGCAAGGCTTTCATGTGGAAAGGGTGGATGGGGCTCAGGCGAGATTGAAACGATCTGCTCCTTGACGGGTAGCGTCGGGTCCGTCTGCTCGTGGAAAGGGTGGATGGGGCTCAGGCGAGATTGAAACCCCTTGGCACTATTATCCATTATGCCTCTGATAGGCGGTGGAAAGGGTGGATGGGGCTCAGGCGAGATTGAAACAGTCGAGACGCTTTGCACGGTAGAGCTGTTCGCATGAGGTGGAAAGGGTGGATGGGGCTCAGGCGAGATTGAAACTGCCATCTTCGAAGTGACAACGGACATCTGGTATTCGTGGAAAGGGTGGATGGGGCTCAGGCGAGATTGAAACTCTCTGACTGTTTTAGAAAGCAGTCATGCTCTGAAGTGGAAAGGGTGGATGGGGCTCAGGCGAGATTGAAATTGAGAGGTCGACTTCGCTTAATCCATCTAGTTTGAAGTGGAAAGGGTGGATGGGGCTCAGGCGAGATTGAAATAGCTAGAATCGACACCGCTATCAAATCCATCTGGCGTGGAAAGGGTGGATGGGGCTCAGGCGAGATTGAAATCAAGAAACTTAGACGCTTTGAGAACTACCGCATCCGTGGAAAGGGTGGATGGGGCTCAGGCGAGATTGAAATGACGCAAGCAAAAAGGCCAACATCTATCGGAAATCGTGGAAAGGGTGGATGGGGCTCAGGCGAGATTGAAATAGAGTAATTGTGGAAGGAGCGAAGCAGGCTAGAAGGTGGAAAGGGTGGATGGGGCTCAGGCGAGATTGAAATAACGATGAGACAACTCACATGGCACTTGATAAAGATGTGGAAAGGGTGGATGGGGCTCAGGCGAGATTGAAACCTCGAATGGTTGGGGACATCTCATCATGTCCATAGTCGTGGAAAGGGTGGATGGGGCTCAGGCGAGATTGAAATAGCAACGATCATCAATCCCTACCAGGACGAGGAATCGTGGAAAGGGTGGATGGGGCTCAGGCGAGATTGAAATTCCCAGATCACGTGGGTGCCCTTGTCATTCCAGTGGTGGAAAGGGTGGATGGGGCTCAGGCGAGATTGAAATAAGATTGACTTCATTGACAATCAGGGCAACATCATGTGGAAAGGGTGGATGGGGCTCAGGCGAGATTGAAATTACTACTTGTAGTTGAAGAAACACAAAACCAAAGGAGTGGAAAGGGTGGATGGGGCTCAGGCGAGATTGAAATAGCGTCGTATTCATCGCCGCCTCTATCTTCGACAAGTGGAAAGGGTGGATGGGGCTCAGGCGAGATTGAAATAGGCTAAATGGCCCGCCGCTTATCGCCCCGCTTACGTGGAAAGGGTGGATGGGGCTCAGGCGAGATTGAAATAGTCCGAAAGCTCAACGTTATCGCCAACAGGATGTACGTGGAAAGGGTGGATGGGGCTCAGGCGAGATTGAAATAGTCGATGTAGACGATGCGATAGGTAAAACCACGACTGTGGAAAGGGTGGATGGGGCTCAGGCGAGATTGAAATGCATGAATGGCGCTGGCCCAAGTATCGCGCAAAGATCAAGTGGAAAGGGTGGATGGGGCTCAGGCGAGATTGAAATATAGAGCCTTTGATCTCATGGTTGACGGCAAATACCGTGGAAAGGGTGGATGGGGCTCAGGCGAGATTGAAATGTCTCTTTGGGCATAGTGTTTCTCCTTAGTCCTTCTTTGTGGAAAGGGTGGATGGGGCTCAGGCGAGATTGAAATGCTTAAACAGACAGCGATATTAGTGAAGCTCGAAGAGTGGAAAGGGTGGATGGGGCTCAGGCGAGATTGAAATGTCTCTTTGGGCATAGTGTTTCTCCTTAGTCCTTCTTGTGGAAAGGGTGGATGGGGCTCAGGCGAGATTGAAATTGTGACAAGGAAAGATCCTTAAAAAGATCAAGGAAGGGTGGAAAGGGTGGATGGGGCTCAGGCGAGATTGAAATACATGCATGTGACTCTGGCATTCCTTGGGGATATGGTGGAAAGGGTGGATGGGGCTCAGGCGAGATTGAAATAAACTACGCTGACTACCTAGCACTGCTCGAGCAAGAGTGGAAAGGGTGGATGGGGCTCAGGCGAGATTGAAATAATGTAGGCAATTCAGCAAGAGACACAGACTCAATGGGTGGAAAGGGTGGATGGGGCTCAGGCGAGATTGAAATGACAAAGCGGTCACTGGCACTGGCGACAAAATCAGTGGAAAGGGTGGATGGGGCTCAGGCGAGATTGAAATGTCTTGCAAGCTATTGCATGCAAGGCCCGTCAAGGTGTGGAAAGGGTGGATGGGGCTCAGGCGAGATTGAAATGGGTCCAACGTCGGTGCCAAGTCGAAGCACTGGGACGTGGAAAGGGTGGATGGGGCTCAGGCGAGATTGAAACTATCCACGCCGTAGTTGAACCAGTTGACGAAATCAGGGTGGAAAGGGTGGATGGGGCTCAGGCGAGATTGAAACTTGATCCGGGCACTTGGCATTGCCAAACGGATTGTAGTGGAAAGGGTGGATGGGGCTCAGGCGAGATTGAAACATCATAGCCCCAACAAGAAACCCCGGCGTTCCCTTGTGGAAAGGGTGGATGGGGCTCAGGCGAGATTGAAACAAAAAATTAGTAGAGGAAGCGCACCAACAACAACAGTGGAAAGGGTGGATGGGGCTCAGGCGAGATTGAAACTTCATGACTTGTTGTGGTTGCAATGCGTGTGAAGCCGTGGAAAGGGTGGATGGGGCTCAGGCGAGATTGAAACATCATTTTGCCCCTCCATCGTTTCATTGATATAAAGGTGGAAAGGGTGGATGGGGCTCAGGCGAGATTGAAACCGATTTTCTTGAATCGCTCTTCTACTGGTTGATTCAGTGGAAAGGGTGGATGGGGCTCAGGCGAGATTGAAACGCTCAGGTGTGAGGCGGATCTCGATGTATCCGCTCTCTTGTGGAAAGGGTGGATGGGGCTCAGGCGAGATTGAAACCACTGAAGTCGTTGGGAAACGCAATGAATTATTATGTGGAAAGGGTGGATGGGGCTCAGGCGAGATTGAAACAGCTGTGAACGTCGTCGCAGTCGTCGAGATGACTTGGTGGAAAGGGTGGATGGGGCTCAGGCGAGATTGAAACCGAAAGAAGCGGCTTCACAAGAAGGGCAGATGGCAGTGGAAAGGGTGGATGGGGCTCAGGCGAGATTGAAACTATGCTGTCCTTCAGCTCCTGCAAACGGAAGGTGTCGTGGAAAGGGTGGATGGGGCTCAGGCGAGATTGAAACCGGATACACCCAAACACAAACTGTTCTCATTGCCATAGGTGGAAAGGGTGGATGGGGCTCAGGCGAGATTGAAACACCCCTGAGATGGTAGGGGACACGAGCCTGATCATCGTGGAAAGGGTGGATGGGGCTCAGGCGAGATTGAAACTGCATCATCATGTCGTTGCCAATGCCGTTGACGATGGTGGAAAGGGTGGATGGGGCTCAGGCGAGATTGAAACGGACACCCTGCAATCCGTGGCGTACAACATTCTCAGTGGAAAGGGTGGATGGGGCTCAGGCGAGATTGAAACTTCTTCTTGGCATGCTTGTAGACCATCTGAGAGGTAGTGGAAAGGGTGGATGGGGCTCAGGCGAGATTGAAACGTTATCCAGTACTTTGAGCGCGGGATATTGGCTTACGTGGAAAGGGTGGATGGGGCTCAGGCGAGATTGAAACACCAACTACATCCAGACATCCGCAGAAGGTTCAGGAGTGGAAAGGGTGGATGGGGCTCAGGCGAGATTGAAACGCCCCCTCTTGTTTGACTTCTATTTCTACCCATTCGTGGAAAGGGTGGATGGGGCTCAGGCGAGATTGAAACTGATCTAATCACGTCGAAGGTGTCACGATTCACTAGCGTGGAAAGGGTGGATGGGGCTCAGGCGAGATTGAAACATATATCTGCAACTCTCCCATTCTGACCAACTGAGGAGGTGGAAAGGGTGGATGGGGCTCAGGCGAGATTGAAACCACCCGATTGAGAGCCCGATAGATAAAGCACATGTCGTGGAAAGGGTGGATGGGGCTCAGGCGAGATTGAAACCTCTGCAGCTGCTCCACCTGGCGGCCCAGTCCTGACGTGGAAAGGGTGGATGGGGCTCAGGCGAGATTGAAACAGTCATAGCCATTAGAACGGATGCTATAGCTACGGTGGAAAGGGTGGATGGGGCTCAGGCGAGATTGAAACGGCTTCCTGGTCTTTGTTCTACTCTTTTTCATATGGTGGAAAGGGTGGATGGGGCTCAGGCGAGATTGAAACAGGAGCACTGTAAAATGGGTGTGACATTGACAGTACAGGTGGAAAGGGTGGATGGGGCTCAGGCGAGATTGAAACGATCCGTTGTTTATCGCTATTCTGCGAGACGAAGAGGTGGAAAGGGTGGATGGGGCTCAGGCGAGATTGAAACATATGCTCAGCACGCTTGACAGCCGTGTTTTTAACGTGGAAAGGGTGGATGGGGCTCAGGCGAGATTGAAACATAATGTTTGGGGATGTATACCAGCTTCCACCAGTGGTGGAAAGGGTGGATGGGGCTCAGGCGAGATTGAAATCTTTCATGACCATCTGTCTTTGGGAAAGATCTCCGACGTGGAAAGGGTGGATGGGGCTCAGGCGAGATTGAAATACATGGCAGAGTTTGCCGGGGCAGTGGCACCAGTGGTGGTGGAAAGGGTGGATGGGGCTCAGGCGAGATTGAAATCGTTCAAAGTTGCCGATACAGCCGATATTTGCCAGCGTGGAAAGGGTGGATGGGGCTCAGGCGAGATTGAAATGGGTCGATCGCCGGATTCCACCAGGCATCCCGATGAAGTGGAAAGGGTGGATGGGGCTCAGGCGAGATTGAAATCTCGGGGAAGTTGGGATTACGCGGCACTGCATTGGTGGAAAGGGTGGATGGGGCTCAGGCGAGATTGAAATCGCTAATCCATAGAGCTTCTGTGACTCATCCCAGAGGTGGAAAGGGTGGATGGGGCTCAGGCGAGATTGAAATACAAGAAATGCATCAAATACCGCCGCCGATAGAACAGTGGAAAGGGTGGATGGGGCTCAGGCGAGATTGAAATCCACAATAAGCGCGGCGCACTTAGGCTTGCCCATGGCGTGGAAAGGGTGGATGGGGCTCAGGCGAGATTGAAATCCTGGAATTCGCTTCGTACCGCATTGAGCATCGAGGTGGAAAGGGTGGATGGGGCTCAGGCGAGATTGAAATAATCGCCTTGACGCTTTCCACTGATGGATATTGCCCCGGTGGAAAGGGTGGATGGGGCTCAGGCGAGATTGAAATCACGCAAAGTGCAACACTGAACATGGCAGGCCCTATGTGGAAAGGGTGGATGGGGCTCAGGCGAGATTGAAACATCATATAGAGCGTGCGATGGTTGCAGCAATCTGCGTGGAAAGGGTGGATGGGGCTCAGGCGAGATTGAAACAATCTTAAACCAAACTGATGAATATACCTTTTGTGGTGGAAAGGGTGGATGGGGCTCAGGCGAGGGTCGGAAGTAATTCATTTGTAGAAATCCATGCACAATAGATTTAGCACAGAGGAATAATCGTTTGAAGAAAAGAGAGAAAAATTTCTTGTATTCTTTGAATGAATCACTCCAAAAAGGACTGCGATAGCTTTGAGGGATGGGAATGGACAAAAGCACATGATCAGGAAGGACTGCTCAAAGCCCTGAAAAGGAGTCTATGACTGGTGAATTGGTGCCGTATTCGAGAAATGAATTACTTGCGACAGTATAGATAGAGAAATTTTTCAATACATAACAAATAACTCGCAAGTAATTGCAGTTATAAATTAATTCCGACCCTCGAGAGGCGAGATTGAAACTTATGTTGATAACTAATTGGCACATTTATCCACTCGCTATTGCTAACCAGCAGCAACATATTGAGCAGAGTGAGCAATTGTTAAGCAGTATCCAGCCAGAGGATCGACCGATCCTATATTGGTCTGTGGCCGATCCCACTGGGCTGGTGCTGGGATTTTCTCAAAAACACAGCGTCTTGAATCCTGCTGCACTGGCCAGCCTAGCTCTACCCATTTATCATCGGCGAGCTGGCGGTACCGCTGTACTGGTCGGACCTCATTTGCTGAGCCTGGACGTGATCCTGCCAGCAGGACACCCACTCATTCACTCAGACATTGTCGAATCCTACCACTGGTTTGGCGCGGCATGGGTAACAGCACTTCGCCAACTTGGAGTTCAGGCACGCAGTGTGCCACCTGCAGAGGCTCACGCTCAGCGTACATTGCGCAAGCAGCCAGAGTCAGGTGCGTATGAGTTGCTGATGTACCGAGCTTGCTATGGCTCGCTTTCCCCCTATGAGGTCGTTGTTGGACAGCGCAAGATCGTCGGCTTTGACATGGTTCGCCGCCGTGCTGGCACATTGTTACAGGCAGGGATCGTGCTTCATTGGGATACAAGCCTCTTGGCATATCTGCTGGGGCATACGGAAGAGGAACAGACACTATTGCGTACAGGGCTACAGGAGCGAGCAGTGGGATTAGATACCCTGGCAGGACGCGTTATAAGCTCTGCAGAGATTATCAGCGTCTTCGAGCAGGTCCTTTTTTCCGAAGAGCTACTCCACTTGACGATTCCTTAGCCTCCATCATCCACTTTTACTGCTTTTTTGGCATCACTACAACTGCAAACCCAGCCCAGTCCCGCAAAAATTGCTGACGAGCCATCGCAGTAAAATTACGTGGGCTAGAATCAGCCAGAAATACCGAGTCACTATTGCCACCAGTAATCACGAGAAAATGACCTGTGGGCCAGTCTCCATCTGGCGGAAAGTCGACGATAACTGGCCAGCCACTATTTGCAACTGATATAACACTATCCAGTGGAGCCTTACCTAGTTGCACCGTGCTAAAACCAAATTGTGCAACAGTACGATCGATTCCGTTCAGTTTTAGCAGACCCAGTTCAGACGAAATTGCAGATTGACTAATTTCAACATGCAGAATATCGGTAATACGATAGCTATGGCCATAAGCATTAATCACCTCAGTCATAGCAGTTGCAGAGCAAGCAGAGCCGGACCAAACCTTATACTCCTGCTCAGAGCTATACTGACTGGAATCCAACTGTGCCAGACGCTTGATCGCCTTCGATGCTCCTCCAACACCCTGAGGGAGTTGACGAGGTAGAGTGTAGGGAATAGGGAGGGCCGGGGCCACAGAAGACACAGAGATGTAAGATGGAAAGAATGCATTGTGAAGATAGCAGAGGCTGATACTCAAAATCAGTCCTAGACTAAGAATAAGCAAGAGCAAGCTAGAATATTTCTTAAGAGCATATCTAACATTTGAGGAGTTACTTATCAATTCTCGAGGGATATATGTTGTCAAATCCATTAAACTGATATCCATGCCAGAGATTGGCTCGCTACTCCTGACACGGGTACTCCGAACCTTACCGGAGATCCTGTAGTCTATCGAACTTTCGTAACTCTCAACACCTCTCAAACGGATGGGAGAGCCGCGCCTAGATACATTCTTAGAAGGGTATCCCTGACGCATGCCACGGCGATATGATGTACCTTTTGTTTCGCGCTTACTGGCTGCAAGAGTTCTTGATGAGAGACGTAATCCCACCAGCATAATTATGAGGGCAATAATGAAAAGAGCAAATAGAGGAATAAAGGCCCCAGGCATCAAAAGCTCCTAGTACTAAATTGGCTTGACTATTGGTATCGGACATAATGACTTGCTACATTTATCGATAGAGAACCACTAATTAAACTATACCATATTTTCTCCCATAACTGCTGACTTTCTCTCCGCTTTTTTATCCCTTGCAGCAGCCTTCAGAAAGATTGTACTCACATGCATACAACTGGTTCAGAGACTCTGATGGCTCCAGATCTCTGTCAACCAATTTCATGAATAATTTGTCCCTCTTTCCCCCTAGTAAGCAACCTCTTTATTGCTTATGCTAAAAGAAGAAAGAGTGTGGACGTATCCTCTGATACTAAGGTGCGACCTGCTACTGACACTCCCCTGGCTAAAGCACAGGGAGTTCTTCCTTCAGCGATCCGACTTACCACGTCTCCGTTTGGAGGACGCAGCAGAGGTCAGGTCTCCAGAAGCGTTTTGTCCCGTGGGACTGGTTCCCGAGTGCCCCTCGGTACCGTTTAAAGCTTTCGAAAGGATGTTGAGTGCCGCGTTATGATCGCGATCCAGAACCACACCGCAACCAGTACAGATATGCGTCCGAATGCTGAGCGACTTTTGAACAATCGTGTCGCAATCAGAACATTTCTGGCTGGTATAGTGCGGTGGTACGGCGATGATAGGGATCTCATGCAGGAACCCATAGCGGGCAAGCCATTGCAGGAAAATTCCCCATCCTGCATCATGGATCGACTTGGCAAGCTTCCGGTTGCGGACCATATTCTTCATCTGAAGGTCTTCATGGGCAATCAGGTCGTGAGACGAGACAAGCGTGTTTGCCTGCTTTCTGGCAAAATCCTCACGCTGCCGCTGGACTTTCAGATGTTGCTTCGCCAGTTGCTTGCGGGCTTTCTTTCGATGAGCAGATTTCTTTTGCTTGCGGGAAAGTCTCCGCTGGAGTCGTTTAAGCCTGTTTTCAGCTTTACGATAGTGCCGGGGATTGGAGACGGTATTGCCCTCGGAGTCGGTCAGGAAGCTCTTGAGACCAACATCAATCCCCAATTGCGACCCCGTTGGAACATGCTCAATTTTGCGTTCGGTATCGATGCAGAACTAACAGTAGTAGCCGTCTGCCCGTCGAACTATGCGAACTCGCTTGATCATGTTCGTGGGAAATTCTTGGATGCGTTGATTGGGATTGCCAACCAGTTTGAGGCAACCAATCCCACAGCCATCGGTGAAGATGATGTGTCGGCCATCTCGGTCAAGCTTCCACCCAGAGGTTTTGTACTCGACGCTCCGGTTGTTGTGCTGAAATTGTGGATATCCCTTTTTCCCTGGTTTCTTCTGCTTGCAATTGTCATAGAAGCGAGAGATAGCAAACTATGCACGGGAGGCTGCTGCTTGACGAGCCATAGAGTTGAGGCGACGAGCAAAGGGATACTCCTGGGCAAGCACTTTACAGTTGGTCTGCAAGTCGTTTTGGGAGACGTTCTTGCCATCCATCCACAGCCGCAAGCTTTTGTTGCGGATGAATTGGACGGTACGAATGGCTTCATCAATGGCAGCATATTGTTTCTTGGTGCCATCAAGCTTGTACTCGTAGACCAACATGCGCTTTTACTCCTTTCACGAATATGGGTATATCATATCACATATATCAATATACAAATATTCATGATAGAGGAAAGGAAAATGAACATTCTTTTATGTATGAGGATATTCCCCCTGTGCCCAAGCCCCAAAAAAGGAACGACCATTCATCTCCCGCTTAAAAGACAGGGGCTTTCTAGGCCGTTAACTGTAAGATCATTTTGCAACAGAAGAGCTGTGTCCTGTTGATATCCAAGAGTAGGAGCTGAGGGGTACTATGAAGACTTTTTTTCCTAACAATCGCAGAATATTGCTGGTCGGAGGAGCCATCAATCTACTTATCCTTGCTATTGTGATTATGGCAGTCACAGGCCCTTCCGTGGGAACACATGCTCAGATGGCATGGACCCAGCAAGATCAGTTTAGTGTGTTCTGTTATTTTTACTACCATGATGGGAAAGATTCTAGTGCAGATGTAGATACTGCAACTTGTAGTAAACAGAGCATGACTTTCTTGTCGATCTTGAAGCTAGAGATATCCCCAGACAACTATGCGAAATGGCCACATCAAGTTTCTCTCGATAATCTTGCGACGGCTGGTCTGTTGATCAATCCCCAAAACGAAACACCTATTAGAACGCAACAGGACTTTCAAGCTGCCATTCCTGCGACAGACCAGGACCTGCTGGCTCTATTTCAGAAGGATTCACAGTTTCTGCCCACCGTATGGGATTACAACTCTACATACGACTACGCGCCCCTCTGTAGCACTCCGACTCCCAATCCTGCGCTTCCTGCCAACGCCTGCCCCAACCAGCCCAACCAGCCTCCCACTTGCCCAGTCAACCCTCAGAGCTTCCAATACTCCGACATATGGCCTGCAGTAGGTCCCATGCTCCTTACGACGATAAGCCAGGAGCTACAAGATCAGAATGGTCAACATATCGGAATATATGACATCTACGGCCGATTACTCCTCCAAGGTCGCTGCAGCTTCGCGACCCTTGCTCAGACATTGAAACTGAACGGGCAGCCTATCCAGTCTAATCAAGCCTACCTGTTGGAACAAGACGCGCTGGTTCAAATAGCGGTCACTAACGCACCAAAGACCCCATCGAATAACCAGCTACTACTAGCGTTAGTCTGGGCTGCGAGCCAGACTAACAACCAGCAACTAGACAGTTGGTTTTCAGCTGCCATTATCACCGATCCAATCAACCCGAGCTCCCAGCCATCAACGAGTTCTCAGATAACACCGGGTCCTCAATCAACACCTAGCTCGCAACCTCCCTCAAGCGTGTCAGTTGGTTCCACACAGTCATCGTCGACAGTCCAGGTAAAGATAGTCGAGCAGAACGGGAAATATTCCTTTGAACCTCTGATTGTGAAGATCACAAAAGGCACAAAGATCGTGTGGACAAATAGTTCTGGTGATACTCATACGGTCACCAGTGATAACAATGCTTTCGCAGCTTCCCCTAACTTGAGACCAAACCAGACCTTTTCGATGGTATTTCCCACAGTCGGGACCTTTACTTATCACTCTGCAAAGCACGACTACATGAAAGGCATAGTTGTCGTGACTTCTTAGAAAACAATGAAGAAATTTTGGGGCTCTATCCCTCTAGAGGGAACCTTTCGATTGGTATATATTTTATCTATACCTTAAAAAGCCTGGAAAGGAGATGGCACTACCTCCCTAATATCTCGGAGCGGACCCAGAGATATATTTGCCATGCTGAAGGAAACGGCACTACCTCCTTAATATCTCGGAGCGGACCCAGAGATATATTTGCCATACTAAAATAATGAATAGAGCCCTTTTTTTGCTGCTTCTTTTATTTTTATGTGCATTTGGCTGTATTGGATACAATACATTCGTCATGTCTCAAAATTCATCCTTGGTGAATTCCGGCACCCCCCAACCTCCTACCCCTCCTCTTACTGATTGGACGATGTTTCACAACGATGCAGCACGCACTGGCTACCAGCCAAACGCGCCTGATCCCAAACAACTCACTCTAGCTTGGAAGCAAGCCCTAGGTAGTCAGGTCTATGCTGAACCTCTAGTAGTTAGTGGACAGGTGATTGTAGCAACGGAGAATGATACTATCTACTCTCTAGATGCAGCTACAGGAAAGACACAATGGCGTACGAATGTCGGCACACCAGTACCTCAGAAGCAGCTACCATGCGGCGATATCGACCCACTGGGCATCACGGGAACTCCCGTCTATGATCCAGCCACAAAGCTGGTCTTTGCCGTAGCCGAAGTGCAAGGTCCCAAGCATACACTGTTCGGCCTCAATATCCAGACAGGGGCGATCCAGGTACAGACGAGTGCAGATGCACCAGGCATGGATCCTAAAGCCCATCAACAACGGGCAGCACTGGCCTTAGAAAACAATATGGTCTATATCGCTTATGGTGGATTAGCTGGTGACTGTAGTGACTATATTGGCACGGTGGTTGGCTTGCCAACTAACGGACAGGGGCCAATGCTCTCATATCGGGTACCCTCAAAACGCGAGGCTGGGATTTGGGCCACTCCGGGACCCGTGATTGATGCAAATGGCAATCTCTATGTTGCTGTGGGCAATGGCGATGCCACTAATGGAGCCTGGGACTATAGTGACTCTGTTCTGCGTCTTTCGCCTACACTCCAGTTTCAGGATGGTTTTACCCCTACAGACTGGGGAAAGCAAAATGCGGGAGATCTGGATCTGGGCTCGATGGGCCCGGTCTTGCTCTCCAACAATCAGATCTTCGCTGATGGCAAGGCTAATAAGGGATACCTGCTTAATGCGACCCAGTTGGGCGGCGTAGGAGGTCAGTTGCAGGAACAGGACCTCTGTAATGCCTTCGGTGGAGCCGCCACAACGGGTTCAGTAATATTCGTGCCCTGCACAAACGGCGTCCTCCAGGTGACAATCGGGCCGGGCACTATCACGCGCGGTTGGCAGGCTTCCGGAAACATAAATGGCTCGCCAATTATCGGTGGTCATACCGTCTACAGCCTCGGCGGAGGAGCAGTCCACGCACTGGATAGTCAAACTGGAAAGGAGATAGCGCAGGCAGACGTCGGGAGTACCACGCGTTTTGCCACTCCTACACTCTCTGGAAATTTGATCTTTGTCGGAACGAATGCTGGGATTTCTGCAGTGACAATCAAATAGGGTCTTCTGGTAGTTGAGGAAGAGCACAATGCCTTTCCTCACGCCCATGGCACGCCTACACAGCTTGCCATACTTGCACTGTATGGTCATAGGACGCCGAGGCAATGCGCTCACCATCGGGCGACCACTCTAATGACACCACCACATCTTTATGACCATGATAGGTGAAAGGCTGGCTACCATCTCGGGCGTTCCATATCTGCGCTGTGATATCCCAAGAACCCGAGACGATGCGATTGCCATCATATGACCAACTCGCAGAGGTCACATAGTAAGTATGACCGTCATAGGTAAAACGCATGCTGCCATCACTAGCATTCCACACCTGCACCGTATTGTCCCAGGAACTCGAAGCGATACGCTTGCCATCGAGCGACCAATCGACCGATTTTACTTCTTGGATATGACCGCGATAGGTGAAGAGAGGATTGCCATCCCTGGCATTCCACACCTGTACCGTGTGGTCATCAGATCCAGAGGCAATACGTTTATTATCGGGCGACCATCTCACTGAGTTCACTGTATTGCTATGACCGCGATAGGTGAGGAGCTGTCTGCCATCTCTGGCGTCCCAAACCTGCGCTGTGTAGTCACTAGACGCTGAGACGATGTGCCCGCCATCAGATGACCAAGCTATTGAGTTCACATCATCGGTATGGCCACGATAAGTGAGGATTCGACTGCCATCCCTGGCATTCCACACCTGTACCGTTCCGTCGTCTGACGCCGAGGCGATACGTCGACCATCGGGTGACCATGCCGCCGAGTACACTAGACCACTATGACCACGATAAGTGAGGATTCGACTGCCATCCCTGGCATTCCACACCTGCACCGTTCCGTCGTCTGACGCCGAGGCGATACGCCCACCATCGGGTGACCATCTTGCAGAGCGTACCTCTTCGCTATGACCACGATAGGTTACCAGGAGCGTGCCCTGAGGAATCGAATGTAATAGTCGATGTATCAACCAGAAAGCACCCTCGCCCACAATTGCTACTGTTGTAACTCCTGCCGCTCCAATAACGACAGTACGTCGAGATATTCTCTTTGGTAGCTGGTTAGCTCTACCGGAGATTAGGCGTTGCCACATACCATTCATCATTTCTTCCGTGCCCTTGTATATCTCCAGGAGTTGAGTCGCCAGAAAAGGTGTAGAGATAATGGCCATTGTAAGCCACCTGATTGCCATTTACAGTCCTGTCTGTCGTCAACCTACCGGGCAGTTTTGTAGAGGTGATGAGAGGACCAGTCCCTTTGAAAAGGAGCGGCATCCAGGCATAAGTACAATCACCAGTGCAGGAAACTTTATGAAAGACATCCTGCTTGGAATAGTAGAGGGTTTTACCGTTCTTATCTGTCAAAATGACTTCATGAGTTCCATACACATCAGCATTGGCCGTCTTTACTACCACATGCCTGAGGTCAGCGGTAGGAGAAACTGCCCCTATGTTCTCAGTACTAGCAGTACTGTTTTCATTTGCTCTCATGATTATGATGATACCAATGATCAGTACAAGAACTATCGCAAGCAGAATAATACGTCCACGCAATGGTATGAATTGCATTTTTCTGACCTCCCCTTCTTAGAAATGATTAGTCTTTACAAGGAACGTACACTCGTGAGCATATTGTAGTAAAAGTTTGCAGGCTTCTCCAGGGAGAAAGAGGGACAGTTCTCTCTCATATACTTTTACTTTATATAGGAGAGGGATCCTGGCAGCCATAGCAAACAAGCAACTGCTGTGTGATCAAAGAAATAGATCAAAGAAAGGGTTGACAGCAGGAAATCGTGCTGCTATACTTCAAACATCTGTTCGTAAGTTGAAACAATATAGGACCCGAAGAAGGTGATTATATGATTTTCTGCGGTCAATGTGGGCTACAACTGGCACCAGGAACTATACGCTGTCCTCGCTGTGGAGCAACAGTTGAAGAGGCAAAAGCAGCTGAAGATGTTTCGCGTGCAACTGATTTTACAATTGCTGGGCAATCACTTCCCAACCTCTCCCAGGCAGGGCCAGTCATGCCGAGTACACCTTCACAGCCGCTTGTATTGAGGCCAGGAACTACAGCCAATGACTACAATCCCCAGGATGCCACAAGCATGATGGAGGCACCTACCTACAATACCAACATGCCTCCCGGGCAGACCATGGGGACACAGTATCCTGGTAGCGGCTACTATCCTCCCCAGGCAAGCTATCCCAACTACAACATGCCTAGAGGTACCTATGCACCTGGGGGTATGCCCTCGCCGGGAATGACTAACCAGATGGGTTACGCACCACAACAAAATACTAGCACCAGCAATGGCAATCCTACACTGCGCATTGCAGGCCTGATTATCGCTTTGTTCGGCGTACTCTTGATCCTGAGTGCTGTAATTTTGTTTATCGTGCAGTAAATTGGCACGATTTAGTACACTCTGACACCTACTCCTTCACATCGAGCTTCCACGTCAGGTAGAGTGAGAGAACGAGAAAGACGAGAGAATACACCAGTGTGACCAGCAAGGTGTGTGTGCCATCAACAGTCACATTCGGTGTCATCCCAATCGTATTGGCTTCCACCGCTTGGGTAAGATGTACTGGTAGGATCACCTTCGGCATCACGTTGAGATTTGGCCCCAGGAAGTAGGCTGTGATATTTCGCCAGAAGTCGTTGTGGGTCAGCCTGTAGCCAAGAAGCATGATGATGACAACAAGATTGTCTGCTGGAAACCAGGCCATCGCTGCACTTAAGCCAAAAGTGAGTGAGCGACCAAGTGCGGTCATAGCCATAGCCATCAGAATGGTGGTTCCCATGCTGATCAGCACAGTAAGCAGGTAGAGGCTGGTGTTATGCCAGAAATCAGGAGTGAGTGCCTGCAATGAATTGAGGTTGCCCGTTTTGATACTCACGAGCGAGACCATCAGAAGGACGTTGAGCGAGAGGCCAATGATGAGGACGCTCAAAGCAATCAGCACAACAGTCAACAGCTTCGCCAAGAGTAACTGCAAGCGCCCTACACCACGAGCCAGCAGGATACGAATGGTGCCAAGCTGGTACTCACGCCCAAAAACACTAGCTGTTAGGATGATCAGAAAGAAGCCAATGAAGACACGCAGGACAGACAAATTCACCTGCATTTCGTCATAGTAGAATGATAATGCATCGGCATGAATGCGATCCGGAATGTTGGTGGTAAGGGAGACAAGGTAGGGCAAACAGATGACTCCCAGTAGCAGGACGAGCGTAATCCAGGTACTCCACATGCGGCCTACTTTGAAGAATTCACCACTTACCAGCCCGAAAAAGCGAGGCTTGGCATGCTGCAATGTGACACGTTCTGTCATGGTCGAAGTTGTAACACTGCTCACTGTATTTCTCCTGCATTTGTTAATTCTAAGAAGACTTGCTCGAGGTCTTGTACAGATGGTGCTAGGCTATCAGGCGCAAAGCCAGCGTTGACTAGCAAGAGATTGAGATCACGGCCTCGACCATTGGGTGCAGGGGTGATAAGCGTACCTTCGCTATCCAGGCGGGCATTCTGCCCCCACGGCCATCTTTGTATTATTTTTAGCGCTTCTTGTCCATTTTCCACCTTCACTGCATATTCACCCTTCGAGCTAATCAAATCGTCAATCGTTGTTTCAGTAATCAGCTGGCCATGGTTGATAATGGCAACCCGGCTACAGATCTGCTGTACTTCGCTGAGAATATGGCTCGAGATGAAAACGGTCTTGCCCTCCTCAGCCAGGCGATGCATCAGGTCACGCATCTCGACGATGCCAGCAGGGTCGAGGCCGTTGGCAGGCTCGTCCAGGATCAAGATGTCGGGATCTTGCAGCAAGGCAATAGCGACACCCAGCCGTTGCTTCATACCCAGCGAATAGGTACGTACACGGTCCTTTTGCCGCTCCTTGAGTCCGACAATCTCCAGTACTGTGTCAATACGCTCTGCTGACACACCTCCCAGGGCTGAAGCTATCGCTTTTAAATTGTCACGCCCTGACATATAGAGATAGAGGGCAGGCGTCTCAATCAATGCTCCGACGTGTGGGAGCACACGAGCACGGTAGGTTGCCATGTCCTGGCCCAGAATCTCGACGTGGCCTCCGGTGGGAGCGATCAGGCCGAAGAGCATGCGAATGGTTGTGGTCTTGCCTGCACCATTGGGTCCCAGGAAGCCAAAGATATCACCGCGATGGATCTCCAGGCTCAGACTATTAACGGCCATACGTTTTCCATAGCGTTTCGAGAGATTTTGCAGTCGGATAACGACCTCGCTGGAACGTTCCCTGGTCATTCTTTTCCCAGACAGCATAAGGGATGCTTCTACCACGAAAATGTTTTCCTTTCAACTCATCCAAAAATGGGGTCACTCTTCATTATTCAACTCAGGGGGAGAAAATGTTACAATGGTAGACTAAGGGAACATGCAGCCTCCCAGAAATCTCCAGCTTTCTTGTCCTGACATGCTTATACAATTTTTCCTCAGAATCATTTTATCGCGTCCATGAGGGTGGAAGTACGCTCTAGTAATAGAGCTATCAAATATGCTATAGTTATACTAGGACAATACGTTCTAGCTGTAAGAAAGGCAGGGTTAGCATGGCGACTGCTGAAAAATTGTCTGCTGTAGGACCAGCTGATTGGGTTGCAGGCCCACAGCAAGGGCAATGGACATATAAGGATTATGCAGCGATACCAGAGGATGGTCATCGCTATGAAGTGGTCAATGGAGTGTTGTATATGTCGCCTTCTCCTAATGTGGGGCATCAGAGTATTGTTGGTGAAATCTTTGCATATCTGCGTGAGTATGTGGGAGATAACAGACTGGGAAGAGTGTTTATGGGACCGCTGGATGTGGAATTGGGTTATGGGCATGTAGTTCAGCCAGATGTGCTCGTGGTGCTAAAAGATCATTTTAATCGTATAGCGAAACTTCGTATTATTGGAGCGCCTGATCTAGTCGTCGAGATTGCCTCACCGAGTACAGCTCGTCACGATTTACATGCCAAGCTGGATGCCTATGCAAGTGCAGGAGTGCCTGAGTATTGGGTGGTCAATCCTGACGCTCAGACGGTTGAGCTGTTAGTGCTGGAGCGTGGTGTGTATCGCTCGCTTGGTGTCTTCAGTGGTCAGGCTACACTCCTATCACGGGTGGTCCCAGATTTTCCTGTGGAGGTTGAGCAGTTCTTTGCTTAGGCCGCAACATATGCTAAAATATCCTCTATGAATGAACTAACAAACCGCATCGAACGACTTCAAGGACGCGTCCAGAAAACTATGGTGCGTCTTTGACTTGGCTAACAAAGCCAGTCAGCTTCAGAAACTCGAAGAAGAAAGCATAGCCCCCGACTTCTGGTTGGATAACCGCAAGGCCCAGGCTCATATGCAGCAACTCACAGCTTTGCGCGAAGAGGTTACAACCTGGGAAGGAATTGCCTCACAGCTCAATGACCTGCACGGATTAGCTCAGTTACTGGAAGAGGAGCCAGATGACGAAATGCAGGTTGAGGTTGTACAGGTACTTTCTCCGATCGAGGAGCAAATAGAGCAGTTACAGTTTGCCTTGATGCTGAGTGGGGAGCACGATGAGCGTTCCGCCATCCTCAGTATTCATGCAGGTAGCGGTGGAGTCGATGCTCAGGATTGGGCAGAGATGCTCCTGCGCATGTACTTGCGCTGGGCTGAACAACACCACTTTCACACTGAGATTTACGACTCTAGCGAGGGTGAAGAGACAGGTATCAAAAGTGTCACAGTCGAAATTACAGGACGATATGTCTACGGCTATCTCCGCTCGGAGGCGGGTACCCATCGTCTGATCCGCCTGTCGCCGTTCGACGCTGCCCATCGCCGACACACCTCTTTTGCCAAGGTCGAGGTTATCCCTGATATCGAAGGCTCGATTGAAATCAGTATTCGACCTGAAGAGTTAGAGATAGATACCTTCCGCTCAACAGGTGCAGGCGGACAGCACGTCAACAAGACTGACTCAGCTGTGCGCATGCGCCACATTCCAACAGGCATTGTTGTGACCTGTCAGAATGAGCGCTCGCAGATCCAGAACCGCGAGGTAGCCTTGAAACTGCTCAAAGCACGCCTCTATGAACTCGAGTTGAAAAAGCGCGAGGCTGAAACGGCTAGACTCAAAGGTGAGCATGTCCAAGCCGATTTTGGTACCCAGATCCGTACGGTGACTATCCATCCCTACAACATTGTAAAGGACCATCGTACCAATTACGAAATGGGCGACACAACGGGATATCTGGGAGGAAATATTGATCCTTTTATCCATGCTTACTTGCAGGAGAAAGCAGGTGGCTTGGCAATAGCGGAATAAGCTAGCTTCATTGCGAAACTATTTCGCCTAAGCCCAGCAGAACCTAAGACGCCATTCATCTCTGCCGCTGATGGCGAGAATGAATGGCTCTTTTTCTGCTAACTATGCGCGGGTAAGTTCGCGTACTCCCTCATAACGTTCTGGATAACGGAGTTTGCGCAGTGCTTTTACCTCAATCTGGCGAATGCGCTCACGAGTAAGATGAAACAGGATACTGACCTCATCAAGAGAAAATGTATGACCGTCTTTGAGGCCATAGCGCATCTCAATAATGGTACGCTCGCGAGGACTCAACACGTTGAGCGCCTGATCGATATGATCACTCAGGGCCTTGTGAGCGGTCTGATCGACGGGAGGGGCCATCGTAACATCCTCAAGAGTATCAGCGAGATGATACTCTTCATCATCAGCCATGGGAGCATCAAGCGAGATAGGTTGTTCAGAGGCCGTCAGTAATTCTACGACTCGTTCACGCGTCAGGCCAATTTCAGCGGCAACCTGCTCGGGAAGGGGTTCGATGCCCTGCTCCTGGTAGAGACGACGTGCGACCCGCTTAATCTTATAAATCAACTCGACGACGTGGACCGGGATATGGATACTGCGCGAATGTTCTGCAATCGCCCGACTGATCGCTTGGCGAATCCACCAGGTGGCATAGGTGCTGAAACGAAAACCACGTTTGTAATCAAACTTCTGCGTGGCACGCATCAGCCCGATATTGCCCTCTTGGATCAAATCCAGCAAAGGCAAACCTTGGTTAGAATAGCGTTTGGCAATACTGACTACCAGACGGAGGTTGGCTTCAATCAAGCGCTGGCGAGCACGTCCATCCCCATGAGCAATTCGCTCAGCCAGCAACAACTCTTGCTCAGCAGTGAGAAGAGGGTACATCCCAATTTCCTTTAAGTACTGCTTGACCGAGTCATCAACAGCACCTCGCTGGTCTTCACCCCCTTCCTCAAGTTCATCCTCGTATTCATAGCTCAAATCTGTGTCATTGACCACTTCCTCTACAAATATATCCTCACTGGCCGCCCTGGAGCAGCGTTTCTTTTCAACCAGGACAGTAACAGATGTTTCCACACTAGACGATGCTTTATTTATTCTTGCTGCCATTACAAGCAACTCCTTCTTCTCACACATTTCCATCTAAAAGAAAAGACGAACGGGCATTCATCCCAAGAAATAAGCACATAGTTTGTGACTTCTGAAAAATGCACACTCATCGTACAGTTCTGCAATAATCGTGCCAAATGGCAAGACAGCGATTGTGTCTTCTCATCGTCCAGAGAGAGCAAACATGCTTCTGCGACTAGCAGGGCAAAAAGAGATGAAGATATTTCCATCTCTGTGGAAAATTCCTCAACCGGTTCTAAACCTGTTAAATTCATAGATAGAGATGCTTGACTATAGTTGGAACTCCTGTTATGCTGAAGTAAGAAGCAACAACCATTGCTTCTAGCTGCTTCTACAGTGGTCATGAACCACCCGCTTTTAAGCGGGGGCTTGCACCGACCCCGAAAGGGGGAGAGCACGTCCAACATGACCAGACTCAGCCAGGGCCGCAAGGCTATCGGGCTCCGTTATCGACGAGTGTTCAAGTTCTTACCTGCGCGTGCGTGGGCCAGCGTGCTGCTCTAGAACCGATGGGTTAAACAGGTCTACAGTGGTTAAGCCAGTGCTCATTGGAAAGTACCGGGTCGATAACTTTGTCGAGGCCCCCATTACCCGGGAAACCGGTGGGGTTTCACCGTTCCCAACCAAAAACGGCTCCCCGCAAGGGGATAGTTTAGGCAGAGGATGCCCAAGCCCCACATAAGGTAGGCCCATTCCTCCCTCGCATAAATGACGAGGGCATCCTGGGCCGCGTTGGTAAGAAAGTGGTGTCTTGATGAGAGATGAGATGAATAATTCTTCACATATCTGAGTAGTTATGGTATGATAGGTAGGGCATGGATTACACCTGCTGTGGGGACGCGGATGCAGCGGCGGAGGCTCCCCCTCGGCTTACAATCTCGCTAAGCCTCGCTTGCTGGCCTGATCTAGCAAGTGCATGTTACCTCCAGAGAGAAGGAAGGAGGCGATTTCGTGGAAAACGCATTTCCCCGGTGTCGCAAATGTAGTGAAGGTGATCTGGTTCCGCTTTCGGATTTCGGTAGCCAGGGAGCTTCTATCGAGTACAAGGCCTGGGTTTGCACAAACCCGTCATGTCTGTACAACATCAAAATCCGCAACGGTGATATCATCATTAATGAACCAATTAGTGATGGCTCACTTCATACGTATCGCAGCGGACGGCAATAACGAGTGAGGGCGAACAGCTGCCAACACGTGCATGTTCACCCACCGTCAGCCATAGAGGCAAGAGGCAGAGACATGATGCTTGCCTTTTGCCTCTCATGTGTTTTGCTGCGCGTCAATATTTTGTGCACAGCAAGATACCAACCAGCGGTATATATGAATGCTATCTAACCTACTAAAGGAGTCAACGCTTACGTGCTCAATCGCTTCTTTGGACAGAAGTCTCAAGAAGAAGTAAAACGTGACAAAGATACAGAACAAGAGCAATCTGTATCTGAGCAGCGTTTTACATTCTTGAGCCGAACCCGTCAATTATTCGGTCGACTGGGCAATACTGTTCAGGAAACTGATACTATCACCGACAGCCTGTGGGATGAGTTGGAAGAGTCACTGTTGGGGGCTGACGTAGGACCAAGCACAACGCAGTGGCTCATTGAACGCCTGCACCAACGTGCCTCAGAAGAACGGATGCACACAGGTGCCCAGGTTCAACGTGCATTACGAGAGGAACTGGCGGCACTTCTCGGCAAACCTTCCCCGCTACACTTTGCCAAACAATCCCCTTTAACGGTACTCCTTATTATTGGTGTGAACGGTTCAGGCAAGACAACGAGTATTGCCAAATTGGCCTATCGTCTCACCCAGGAAGGCCGCAAAGTGATCCTGGCAGCAGCTGACACGTTCCGAGCAGGAGCAATCGAGCAGCTTCAGGAATGGGGAAGACGTCTTGACGTACCAGTCATCAGCCAGAATCCCGGCTCGGATCCGGGAGCGGTGGTCTACGATGCTCTACAGGCAGCGCAGAACCGTAGTTGTGATACAGTAATCGTCGATACGGCAGGCCGCCTCCATACCAAGTATAACTTGATGGAAGAATTAAAGAAAATTAATAGAGTCATTCAGAAGTTCGTCCCAGATGGTCCCCATGAGCTATTAATCGTCATCGATGCGACAACGGGGCAAAATGCCCTGCTACAAGCACGCCAATTCGCTGCCGATATCGGCTTGACGGGGGTCATTATTACAAAGATGGATAGTACTGCTAAAGGGGGGTTTGCTTTTGCGGTAACCGATGATCTCGGTGTGCCAATTAAATTTCTTGGCACAGGAGAGAAAGTTGAGCACTTTCTCCCATTTGAGCCACAGAGTTTCGTAGCAGCACTTTTCACATAGAACTAGGTATGGGGGGGTACTTCATGGTCAAGGAAGCTGTTCCTCTGACAGAGCAGGTCTTCTCTGGGAAGGAGACCAAGCCAGTTCTGCCCATAGTGGGAAACATCGCAGTCAAATGTACCAAATGTAAGGAAATTCTGTATACTCGCGATTGGGAGAAAAACCTGAAGGTATGTTCGCGCTGCGATCATCACTTTCGGCTGACGGCACGCGAACGTATTGCACTGCTGGTCGATCCGGACAGTTTCATTGAAACAGATGCCGATCTGGCTTCGACTGATCCACTCCACTTTATCATACAGCCACCATCCCACTCTGATCAACGCACCTATGCCGAGAAACTGGAAGCTGAACAGAACAAAACTGGGCTTACTGATGCTGTGGTAAGCGGCCACGCGACCATCGAAGCCATGCCACTAGTCCTTGCTGTGATGGATTTCCATTTTATGGGGGGAAGTATGGGATCAGTGGTAGGGGAGAAAATTACACGAACAATTGAACTGGGCATCGAGCGGCGTATTCCTGTGCTAGTAGTCTCCACTTCAGGTGGAGCTCGCATGCAAGAGGGATTGTATGCGCTGATGCAAATGGCAAAAACGTCTGCTGCCCTTGCCAAGCTGAGAGAAGCCCAGATCCCTTATTTTAGCCTTTTAACCGATCCAACCACTGGCGGTGTCTCAGCGAGCTTTGCTATGCTTGGGGACGTGATCCTTGCCGAGCCAGGAGCCCTTATTTGTTTTACAGGACCACGTGTCATCGAGCAGTTTATGCATATCAAAATCCCTGAAAACGCTGTGAATTCCGAATTTGTCCTTCAACATGGTATGCTTGATGCAGTTGTGCATCGGCGCGATCTGCGACCGACGCTGACACAGCTCTTGCGCCTGTACTCACGAGCGTAGCCACATCCAGCGCATGTTGACATATTTTCTCTTATCATGATACTATCCCAATAGCAGGAACAGCGCCACAACGTTGGAAGGAAATGCAATGCCCTACGATCTGGAATTTGAGAAACCATTGGCAGAACTAGAAAAAAAGATAGCGAACCTCCAACGCAAGGGAGAGCGCCTCAAACCAGAGGAACGGTTTCAATTACAGGAGGCAGAACGAGAACTTCCTCGACGTACTGAAGAGATCTATAAACATCTGAGTTCGTGGCAAACGGTGCTCGTCGCTCGCCACAAAGATCGACCATATTCACTTGATTATATCAAGCTGATGTGCGAGGACTTTTTCGAATTACACGGTGATCGCTCGTGTGGTGATGACCATGCCATTGTCGCAGGCCCAGCTAAACTGGATAATCAGACAGTCATGCTCGTCTGTCAGCAGAAGGGACGCGATATGAAAGAGAAGCAATTTCGCAATCTGGGCTCACCTCACCCAGAAGGATATCGCAAAGCCGAACGTGTGATGCAACAAGCAGAGAGATTCAATATGCCCATTATTAGCCTCATCGACACATCAGGAGCATCGGTTGCAATGATGGATGAAGAGCGTGGGCAAGCTGAAGCTATTGCCTCCATTCTTTGTGTTATGTCACGCCTTTCTGTGCCGATTGTGGCAGCAATTATCGGCGAAGGTGGCAGTGGCGGAGCGCTAGGTATCGGTATCGCTGACCGTGTTTTAATGCTAGAACATAGCATCTACAGCGTTGCCGCACCGGAGGCCGCTGCCTCGATTATCTGGAGAGACTCAGCCTATGCTCAATATGCCGCCGAAGGTATGCGTGTCAAGGCCTGCGAGGTCCATAAACTCGGTCTTGTCGACCAGATCGTGCCAGAGCCATCGGGAGGAGCACATCGCAATTATCAGCAAACCGCCAACAATCTTAAAGAGGCTATCCAGAGACACCTAGTCGACCTCAAGCAGCTTTCCGTGGATGAATTACTGGAGAATCGCTATCAAAAGTTTCGAACAATTGGCAAATATACTAGATTAGAGACTTCAGGGGCAATAACAACTTGAGTCTAGCCCTCTTCCCTATTGCTCACACCAGCTTGGGCGAACGTTGCCATTTCGCCATGCGTACGCAAGGCACCTTCGATGATATGCATAGCCAGGACTGCCCCGGTTCCCTCACCCAGACGTAGTTCGAGGTCAAGCAGCGGGAAGAGACCTAATTTTTCGAGAATAATCTGGTGTCCACGCTCGACCGAGACATGCCCAGCAAACAGGTAGTCGCGTACAGCAGGATTGAGGCCAAAGGCAACTAAAGCTGCTGCACCAGAAATAAAGCCGTCGAGCACAACCGGAATACGGCGGGCAGCCGCCGCTATTATTACCCCAACCAGACCTGCGATTTCCAGGCCACCCACTTTGGCAAGAACATCAATTGGATCATTGGCATCAGGTTTATTGTGGGCAAGCGCACGTTCGATAACACGTACCTTGTGAGTGAGTTGTTCGTCGTTAATGCCAGTGCCGCGCCCTGTGACGAGTTCTACAGGCACTCCTGCTAGAATGGCAGTGATTGCACTTGCAGCGGTGGTATTGCCAATGCCCATTTCTCCGATTGCTAGTAGGTCAATACCCCGTCCGATCAACGACTCAAGGACTTCAATACCAACAGCGGTAGCCTGAAGTGTCTCCTCACGGGTCATAGCGGGACCGTGTGCCATATTCGCAGTGCCCATGCGTATTTTGCGTGAAAGCAAGTGGGGATGGGCCAGTTCAGCTGTGACCCCGACGTCGACAACGATGACTTCAGCTCCGGCTTGTCGGGACAAAGCGTTAATGGCAGCTCCCTCTCGAAGAAAATTGTATACCATCTGCGGCGTTACAGCAGGAGGATAAGCGCTCACGCCCTCAGCAGTAACGCCATGGTCAGCAGCCATGACAATAACTGCTTTGAGTGGAACAATAGGCATCACCTCTCCAGTGATACCAGCCATCTGGATAGCAATAGCTTCCAACCGTCCAAGGCTGCCAGTTGGTTTCGTCAATTGGAGTTGACGTGCAGTAGCCTGTTCAGCTGCAGCACGGTCAAGTGGTGGAATTGTTTTCGCCAACTCAAGTACATTTTCCATAACTGTTCCTTTCTGGGGGGGACCCATCCCGATCTCGTGGATTGGGAGGAAAGAAAGGCGCTGAAAGCGCGAACCAAACAGTGCCTCTCCGATAAACTGCTCTTTCGAGCCTCCGGTTGCCCGGGTGATGTGAGCCTCGACAATGTTAGAAAGCGGTTTGTGTGTTAGTAGCACTGGCTTAACCCTTGTACACCTGTTTAACCACTGACCGTAGAGCATCGGGCTGGCATCATGCACCCTATGGTACCTATGTATTCGCCTCTAACGTAGCCCCGTCAGTCCCAAGACTGGTGGCTGAGTCTGGTCATGTGAGCTTAACGAAGCAACGTTCGTGCCGCTCCGCAAGCCCACCCCCTGATCACGGGGGTCGGGTTCATGACGATGCATGTTACTTTCTTAATAGATTTCAATAAAAAACGAAACTTCTACCGCAGAGGTCAGAAAGTATACAAAGATCTTGAGGTTGCCCTTATATGCTCTCTGCTCTCTTATGTTGGGCTTTCCAACTCCTGAACAGTATATAACACAGCGTTTCATTTGTCATCGTGAAGTCCTTTCAAAGGCTTCAGAAGCTGATCTATACAACCAACTCCCAAAAGTTGTTCCTTGCTACATCCGCATTTACATCAATGCTTCTCAGAGCCTTCCCCAAACCGAAACGCCTCGTTCATCTTGCCAGCAGCATCTTTTTGCATTGATGGGAGCAAATGAGAATAGGTATCCATAGTAATGGCAATGCTACTACACAAAATAGCCACAGCAAAACCAGGGAATCCAGCAGCGAAGACAGTTTGATGGCTACAAAATCGGCCTGAAAGGATCATCGAAAATGCAAAGACATCACGTGTGACATCAGAAAGCTTTGACAAAAGTTTATAGCTATGGACTCAAATGGACTATCAGCACTCTATCATCAAATAAGAACCCTACAGAGAAGCCATCCCATCGTTCCAGGAGAGAGTTTATCCTCAACCCTGCTTAAAGCTGACCTTTCCAAGATGAAATTGTCCCTCTTTCCCCCTTAACAAGGGAGTGCCTTTTGCAGTATGCTTTTTATGAAGAGTGGTTCCAGTTAGGAACGTGCAAAGAGAGAAGTAGTAGTAAAGTGCCCTACAGTCCACCAAATTAGCAGAAGCTGCTTTTTCAGGAGAATGTTCAATAAAAGGAGTTCTATACCATGGATAAAACACCAGAATTAGGCAGGCAGGGAAAGTTGCCTGATAGACGACGTTCTCAACTGGAAATTATGAATGCTCATAGGGAAAAGGAATTGCTAAATTACTACTTGCAAAAACTAGCAGAAACGTGTATAATGAAAACAAATCGTAGCCGAAAACTGACCGTATGGCAAGCTGCTAGAGAGATCTAGATAGGCTATTCCCCCTAACCACGGGGGTTTCCCATTTTTGGCAAGATCATACTTCAATCAATACCTTCTTCTCTATAGCGCTCTTATACAAACTATTCAGTTTCTTATGATCATTCTCTGAAACATCCCTGATAAACCCACAGATACTATCCGCAAGACGTATTAATGGATCATTTTCGTCTTTTCTTACACCTCTGATCTTTCTCGGATGCAAGCCAAGACCACGTAGCAGAGAACCATAATACCTCTGATCTTTCTCATTCAACCCATCAACTAGCACAGTAAATATTGTATCTTTCACGTTATCTATATTTTCTCTACAGTTTATTGCTTTTGCAATAGTGAGAGCAGTATTTTCTCTATATTCCTTTGTATCTTGATATATCGAGAAATATATTTTTAGAGAATATTCTCTTTGTGTAAAGATATCCTCAAGATATTGCAATCTTTTGTCAACATCAGCTTTTCTCCATTTTACCTTTCCTTTCCCTGTTCTCGCTTCAAGTTCAGAAAGATATGCTACTATGATATCCCTATTTTCAGGAACAATAACACTGACAATAAATAACTGACCAACTGTATCCTGCCCTGTCTCATCAACATAGCAATAGAGCTTTGCTTTATCCATACATCTACCAACATGAACCTAAAACCATTCAAGAGAGCAGTAGCATAACTAGATGCTACTAACCTCTGCATAATACACGGAAGCGGCTCACTTTTCAAGAGATTAGCCCTTTTAAGTACTCCGTATCGAGATGATCACGCAATAGATCTGCCAATTTGTCATACTCGCTCTGTCGATTAAAAGGAACCCGCTCTGAGACTACAAGTGGAATAGAACGGCGCGAAGCAAGAGAAGCAATAATTCCTTCTCTGAAGGCCTCATTTTCAAATAGGCCGTGCAGATAGCAGCCAGCGCACCAACCATCTGAGCTGAGCCAGCCATCATCTCCACTGGTATCTGTGGTGAAAGCATGAGAGCCCTGATGATCCTTCTCCTCAATGGACATAGTACGTCCCACATGGATCTGGTAGGTGTGAAAAAGGTGTCCAGGCAGATGAGCAAAGAGTCCGCGTGCAGATGAAGCAGCGACTCCAGCTCGACTGCGCGCGGTCACTTTCTGATCTATCTGTGAGAAAAGGGTTGAGACAGGCAGGAGATTGAGGCCAGGTTCGGCGTTCTTCTCAGCATTTTCAGTTCCCAGCGGGTCTACAACATACTCACCGAGCATTTGATAGCCACCACAGATACCTAGAATAGCAGAGCCTTGTTGTGCACAGAGGCGGATATGCTGAGCTAAGCCCTGATGCCAAAGCCAAGCCAGATCGGCCACAGTATTTTTAGTGCCGGGGAGAATGATCAGGTCAGGCTGTAAGGGAAACTCAGCTAAGCTGCCAGCTACACGCAGATGAATATGAGCATCGGCAGCTAATGTGTCAAATTCATCGTAGTTACTCAGGTAGGGGAAACGAACAATGACGATCTCGAGCTGATTGCCATCCAGTTGCGATGCTGACTGAAGCAGCATGGCGGAACCTTCGTCCAGTGCAACCGTGTCTTCCTCTGCAATGTGAATATCTTTGAAGAAGGGAACTGTGCCCAGTACAGGTACACCACTCCGCTGAGCGAGTAATTGTTCGCCTGGACGCCAGAGCGAGAAATCACCACGAAATTTGTTGACGATCAAGCCTTTGACACGTGCTCGGTCTGCTGGTTCTAGCAACATCAGAGTTCCCAGGAGAGAGGCAAAAATCCCGCCGCGATCAATATCTCCGACCAGTAGAACAGGGGCATCGGCAAGTCGCGCCACCCTCATATTGACCAGATCATGAGCCACAAGGTTCAGTTCAACCGGGCTGCCCGCGCCTTCGATAATAACCAAGTCGTATTCCTGACGCAGTTTAACAAGTGCTTGCTCGATTACTGGGAGGATTGTGGTACGATCTCGATAGTACTCACATGCCTGCATGCTTGCCAGTGGACGCCCCATAACGATAACCTGAGAGCGCGAGTGGCCCTCGGGTTTAAGTAGAACGGGATTCATTTCTATAGTTGGCTCAATACCAGCAGCTTCAGCTTGTACTGCCTGAGCACGGCCAATCTCACCACCGCTACATGTGACCCAGGAGTTGAGAGCCATATTCTGGGCTTTGAATGGAGCAACGTGCCAGCCATCCTGGGCAAAGATGCGGCAAAGGCCAGTCACAAGTGTGCTTTTGCCAACAGTCGAGGCTGTACCCTGGATCATTAATGTTTTTGCTAGCTTCATAGAACCTCCTGCAGAGCTTGGACCAGTTGTTGCCAGTCACGTGCTGGCCGCGTAGCGACACGAATGAACCGAGGAAGGCCAAACGATGAGCAGTCACGAACCAATATTTTGCGGGTCAGCAGGTCCTGACGTACGCGGACGGCGTCGCCAACTTCTACCAGGCAGAAATAGGTACGCGATGGAACAACACGACAGCCGAGCTGGCTCAGTGCCTGAAAGAACTTTTGGCGTTCCTCGGCTAGCCAGGTCAGAGTAGCTCTCATGTGATCGCGGTCGGCCAGGGCAGCACAACCAGCTGCCTGGGCCAAAGCGTTTACATTCCAAGATGGGAGCTGTGCTGCTAGACGCTGTATAACCTCTGGCGAGCCGACAGCATAGCCCAGACGTAGACCAGCCAGTGCATAATCTTTGGTTAGCGAACGCAAAAGAAGCATATGAGACTGAAGTTCAGTCGAGAGTAACTCAATGGCAGAGTAAGATACTCTATTTGAACGGTGATATGCTTCGTCAATTACCAGCAAAGCATGGTTTTCATAACATAATTTGGCTAGACAAAATACATCCGGTAATTCCAGATAGGTACCAGTAGGATTATTAGGGTTACAAAGCCAGACCAGGGTGGGTCGGTTTGCTGTCAGCCAGGTACAGAGTGAGGCGAGATCGTGACGAAAATCGGCCTCTAGCTGTGCACGAGTTTCTACTACAAAGGCTCCAACTGCATGAGAAGCTGCTAGATACTCGCCAAATGTGGGACCGATGATGGCAGTTTTCTCCTCTGGCGCGAGATAAGCACGTGCGATAGCCCAGATAAGCTCACTGGAGCCATTGCCACAGACAAGAGCAGAAAGAGGCAAGTCGACATCGACTAGCTCAACATCAAGGATAGCCTGACGCAATGCTAAGCATTCACGATCTGGATAACGATCAATAGGAACATTGGCAACAGCTTCACAGACACGCGGCGAAGGACCATAGGGATTGCTATTAACACTGAAGTCGAGGATTTCTTCAGGTTGCAAACCTAAACGGGCAAGTTCTCCATAATCAAGTGCACCATGTATAACCATATTCTCCATCCACGGACGCGATAAATCGGGTCCCTACATCTCGGGCAATAAATTGCCGGGCGGGCAATTTATTGACCAACAGACGCGATAAATCGGGTCCCTACAAGACGAGCAATCACTTAAGATTGATGTTACTATATACAACTAGTATCGTCAAGTATGATATAATAGAAATAGAAGGGCGCAGGGATGGAACTATGCCCGTAAAGATTCGGAAGTTGAAATCTGATCTCAGGAAAGCAGGTTTCCTGTATGAGCCAGGAAAGGGCAGCCATACGCGATGGTATCATCAGCAAGACCATTCGATAAAGGTAACGCTTTCAGGAAATGATGGTGATGATGCTGATAAATATCAGATTAAAGAAGTACGTAATGCCTTGAAAAAGGCGAAGGAGGTATGAAATGAACGAGTTTCACTATTCAATGATCATTCAATGGAGCGATGAGGATAACAAGTTCATTGTAACTATACCAGAGTTTGTTGGTGCTGTCACACACGGTGATACCTATGAGGATGCCGTAAAGAATGGCCAAGAGGTGATAGACCTTTGTATTAGAACAGAACAAGCATTAGGGGTACCTCTTCCACAACCACGGACCTATGCATCATAACGTCTACGCGCTTTGAGAATACTACAAAGCACAATCGCCACACCTCCGATACACCACACCATCCTCTCCGCACGCCTGATATCAGCAGGCGAGACAAGTTTTTCGTTATCGCCTAACGTGTAGTGGCCAACCTTCTCCAGTTGTACCCCCAGAGCACCAGCTGCCGCAGACATTGGATGTCCAGCATTCGGGCTGGCAGTTTTGCCCGCATCACGCCGCCAGATCCGCCAGGCGCTTTGTCGCTTTCCACCGAAGAGCGGTGCTAGGCCAATAATGAGCAGGGCGGTAAGACGAGACGGTAGCAAGTTGAGTACATCGTCGAGCAGGGCTGATACTTTGCCCAGATATTCATAGTGACCACGATAGCCGATCATGGAATCGAGAGTATTGCAGAGGCGATAGAGCGCGGCACCAGGCAAGCCAAATAGAGCATAATAAAACAGCGGAGCAATGACCGAGTCGCTCAGGTTCTCTGCCAGCGACTCGATAGCTGCGGCTGCCGCTAATTCTGCTGTCAAGCGGGAACGATCACGACTTACGAGACTCTGCAAGGCCAAGCGAGCAGAGGAAAGATCTCCATGCTCTAAAGAAAGCCGTACCGCGCGGCCAGCATCGACAAGCATACGTAGGGCAAAAAAGGGCTTGAGAGCGCAGCCTTCAATCAGGGCATATAACAAATGTCTCAATCTCGACTGAGCAACAATAAGGCATATACCCTCTGCTAGAAAATGGATGAACAAGATCGGAGGGAGAACAAGAGCAGCTGCACATAGAGGTATCAGTGCACCATACAGAAGCTGGGCTAGCCGACCACAGGGAGCTGCTTGCTCTAGACGACGGATCAGTTTGCCATACCATACGACCGGATGCCAGGTTACAGGCGGCTCACCAATCAGATCCAGGCCAGCTGCGAAGAAAACGGACAGAGCCTTTCCAGGTACAGCTTTTCTGTTCAATCTCTGCTTATCCCTATTCATTTGCAAAAAGGTCAGTTAGAAGTAATCCTCATAGTTCTCTTCTTCTCTCTTTCTATAGTCAAGATCTACAAATGTAGTTTACCCATGTATGCAGACAAGCACCATGAGAAGGTAACACACAGAACTGCTTAATGTCAAATATCTCTGCTGGATGTTCGACAGTATTAGAGGGATGCCTCTTCATGCAAGCGCTTGATGTCAACGCCCAATCCAGCAACCATCAGATAGACACGCTCAGCCGCAGCTGCAAGACGTTGGTTGATGAGCCCCAATATATCGCGGTAGATGCGACCCAGCGCGTAGGCGGGGACAATGCCCAGGCCAACTTCGTTGCTGACAGCGATAAGCGTTTTGGAGGCATCCAGTGCGGCCAGAGTTATGAGTAGTTCCTCAATGGCATCCAGTGTCCCCTCGGTATAGCAGGAGCTAATAGCAGCAGTTTCTATATGGTGCGGATCTCCCTGCGAGAAGAGCCAGTTGCTCAGCCAGACGGTGATGCAGTCGAGCAGGATGACATCAGCTACCTCGGCGGCCTGATGGAGGGCTGCAGCGAGTTTAAGTGGCTCCTCGATGGTGTGCCAGTGTGGCGGGCGTGCAGCACGGTGCAGCATGATGCGATTGCGCATGTCTTCGTCGCTGGCGGTGGCTGTAGCAATGAAGGCAACTGAGCGTTCGCTGCGCTGGGCTAGTTGCTGGGCAAAGGTACTTTTGCCGCTACGTGCGCCGCCCAGGACAAGAATGAGTTGTGAGGATTTATTCATAGACACCGATCTCCTTATTGTGGCCTAGAGCAAGCCGAGAGCGAGTTGTCTAATGCATAGCCGCAAACATCAGCAAACAGACAACTTCTGTGGTCTCAGCGAGAGTTCCATAGACATCGCCAGTGAGTCCGCCCAGGGTGTAGGTGATCCATGTGCCAATAATAATAGGTACCAGCGTGCCACCCATCCATACAGCAAAACCGATCAGGTGGCCTGCCACCAGAGCAATCAGTAGTGAGGTTATCGCAGCTATAAGAAGACGGGGGCGCGTGATGGTCTGGCGTGCAGCGACACCTAATCCGGTGAGGCGTGCACTGGGGAAGAGGTAGATTGCCAGGACCATGGCCCAGCGGGCTATAGGCAAGGCTATTAACAAGGCTAGAGCTAGACGCAGTGGATCTAGGCTGGCGAAGATGGCGAATTTGAGCAGTAGAATGCAGACACCGCCTAGTACACCGAATGCGCCAACATGGCTATCATGCATGATCTCTAGTTTGCGTTCACGCCTGTCACCGCTGAAGAGGCCATCACAGGTATCCATTAAGCCATCGAGGTGCAGCCCACCCGTCAAGCATACCAGTGCAACGGTCAGTAGAGCGGCCAGGACAAACGGTGGCAGGTGCAGGCTGGGTCCAATGGCGAGTGGCAGCAGACAGGCAATGAAAGCGATGAGCAAGCCGATAAGGGGAAAGTAGGCACTGCCAATCACCAGTTGGGGTTGGAGCTCGGCTTCTTCGCTACCAAAAAAGCTTTGGGCATTCCTCGGAAAAGGTAGAATAGAGAGGAAGCATGCAGCTGCAGCCAACTCTTTATACTGGCTCGGAAGCTGGCGCATGAAACCAATGCGCGATGCCTGTCCAGACCGTTCACTTGCTGCTGCGACGAACTCCTTATATTGGTTCCGAAGCTGGTTTATGAAGCCAATGCCGGATACCTGTCCAGACTGTTCTTTTGCTTCAACTTGCTGCTCTTCATCCTGCTGCTCTTCAAAATACTCCTTATCTGTCTTCTTTGTATCATATCTCCATTTCTCTGTCTTCGCTTCATCTTGCTCGTTTTCAGCATCTTCATCGGCAATCTTATTTGTATCATATCTTCGCTTTTCTATCTTCGCTTCATCTTGCTCGTTTTCAGCATATTCATCAGCAATCTTATTTGTATCATATCTTCGCTTTTCTATCTTCGCTTCATCTTGCTCGTTTTCAGCATATTCATCAGCAATCTTATTTGTATCATATCTTCGATTTTCTATCTCATCTTCATCTTGCTCGTTTTCAGCATATTCATCAGCAATCTTATTTGTATCATATCTTCGCTTTTCTATCTTCGCTTCATCTTGCTCGTCTTCAGCATATTCATCAGCAATCTTATTTGTATCATATCTTCGCTTTTCTATCTTCGCTTCATCTTGCTCGTCTTCAGCATATTCATCAGGCATACCTTCTTCAACATACCACTGATCTTCAGACTCTTCCTCTTCATCTTGCTCGTCTTCAATAGATCCCTTAATTATATTCTCTCTACTATTTGGCCATTTTTTAGTCTTTTTCTCATTTTGCTGCTTTTCAGTATATTTTCCAACTATATTTTGTTCATCATACCGCCGTTTTTCCTTCTCTTCAGATATGTCTTGTTTGCGATGATGAGAGCTTTCAAACTGTTGGTCAGACATCTTAGTTGCTTCCTTTCTGATTTTTAGGAGGTGCTAGAGATTGTACATTGAGTAGTGCTAGTGAGACGGTAGCAGTGATGTCCTCTGCTGCGGGAAGAAAATCGATAGCACTGAGCGATCCGTGGTCGAGGCACAGTTGCCGTTGACGTTCGAGTGGGATACCTAGCAGCGAGCAGAGTAAAGCGCGTATTGCGCCTGCATGGCTGACAAGAACGATGTCGCCCCGCTTGGTCGGATCAACCTCTACATTGGCTGCATCTCGCGCAAGCTGTGTGAATGCAGTCCAGACGCGTTGCAGGAAATGTGAGAAGGGTTCGCCGCCCGGGGGTGGATGGTTGATGGGATCGCTAAAAAAGTCCAAGTGATGTTTATACTGATCGGCAATCTGGGCATAGGTGAGACCCTCCCAATCACCAAAGGATATTTCACGCCAAGCAGAGGATACAATTACAGATTGCTGTAACGAGCATTGCTGGGCAATAATAGTGGCAGTTTCGTGTGCACGCTGTAAATCACTGGAGTAGATAGCTGTGATATGCTCCAGACGAAGGCGGCGTCCCACCCAGCGAGCCTGAGTATGCCCAAGTGGTGAGAGTGGAACATCGGAATGCCCCATGAAACGCCGCTCCAGGTTCCAGGCTGTAGCTCCGTGTCGCACGAGCCAGAGGCGTTGTACATGTTGTTGAGACGATTCCTCGTTTTCTGTCGATCGCTCTCCGGCTATAGATAGTTCTGGCATATATTCTATAATTGTCCTTTTTATTGATGAAGTTCTATGTCAGAGAATCGCAAGAAATAGCTACTCTTAAATAGAGGTAGAATGTATCACCTTGCTATAAGCATACCATATTTGACGCCAGAATTGGCACAAAACCACAGTTTTTCTATCAGACGCCATCTGTTGGGGAAATACTTGAGAGCAAATAGAAGCAGAAGAGGTCGTGGAACTTTGCCCAAGGATACACATTTCTTGCATGAATTGCTAGCGAGTTTCGGGAAATGCTAGGATAAAATGAAGCATATTAAAAAAATTTTAGTAGATGGGGAAGGAAGATAAATAGTCCGATAATGATAGATAAAATGGCATTTGCCAATACTGCTCCAGCGGCGACATCTTTAGCAATTTTTGCCAGGGGATGGTATTCCGGTGAGGCAAGATCGACACACAACTCTGCAACAGTATTGAGCATCTCTGTGGTAAACACTCCTGTAATGACCACAAAAATGATGGCGAATTCTAATGCTGAGATGTGCAGGACAATACCCATAGCAATTGCTAGTGTGGCGATAAGAACATGAATTCGTGCATGTCGCTGAGTACAGATCGTGTACCAGAGCCCATGAAAAGCATAACCGAAGCCAGCAATAAATTTTGCCCACTCGTTCTTTTGTGAATGCCGAGGGGGCAATGGTGAGCAGCTCATCCGTGTGCCTGATATCCTAAGGCTTGTAGAACTGTTTGCTGAATGTGGACCATTGTCTGATAGCCTATCTCAGTGTGATCATCATAGCCGACAAGATGGAGCAGTCCATGTGAGAGAAGGTACAGGAGTTCAACTAATGGATCATGACCTGCTTCTGTTGCCTGACGCGTAATCGTTGGCCAGGATATGACAATATCACCTAGATTCATGATCATACCGGGTGGTGTGATGAATCCCTGTGGCGGTTGCTCTACCGTGGCGGATGCGTTTTCTGTGGGTTGGGCTGTCCAGAGCTGATCGGCTGGAGCATTGACCAGAGGGAGCTGGAGCAAAGGGAAAGAAAGAACATCGGTTGGTTTATTCTGGTCGCGATATTGCTTGTTCATATCGCGTATACCATCATCGTCGGTGACCAGCAATGTAAACATGACCTGCTGTGTGATGCCTGCAGCTTGTAATGTTTGTAACGCAACACTATCCAGATCAACAGAGAAAAGTTGCTGCTCGATCAGCGTATTTTGCTGGTCATCACTAGCGGTTATATAAAGTTCTATAAGCGGATGTTCTTGCATGAAATGCAGGCCTCAATGTCACAGCGTGGATGTCACAGAGAAGCGGCAAAGAAATCCCGTAATTGGCCATAGGGGAGCAATGCCGCCTCTGAATTGCTCCTTGGGAGCTGCTACACAGCTGTTACACGAAATATATTACCTCTTGTGAGCAGCCTTGCGCCGACGTGCAGCCTCTTTGCGCTTCCGCTTTACGCTTGGCTTCTCGTAGTGTTCGCGGCGACGAGCTTCAGAGAGAATACCATCTTGCTGAATTTTGCGGTTGAAGCGCTTTAGCGCGGTCTCAAACGATTCGTTGTCGCTAATTGTAACTGCCGACACCTGATTCCCCCCCTCTCGTAGCCTGATTAGGACCTATGAGCAGCTGCTCTGCTGCATTCGTCCGGCTTTTCACCATAGTCAACAAGGTCATTGACACTTGCGATGGTATTACAAGAACTTCGCTATAATAGTAGAATGGGCAAGAAAAGTCAAGAGTTTGAGCGGACATTGATGATACTTTGTTGACCCATTCAAGTTTTGCTGAATGATAGCACAGTCTAATTTGATGTGTCAAGGCACTCTAATAGCTGCTACAATACCTCTTCCAAGCGAATGAGCAGGACGAGGAGTAACGCAAAAAGGCTGGTTATCGCGTGGACATATAAATTATCCACGAGGTTGTGTACACAGACAGAGAGTAGTACTGCCAGCAAACCTATCGCAAGTGCTCTATCATTTTTTAGCATACCAAAGCGCCTCATTGCGTTATAGGATTCTATCATCGTCATTATTCCCTCTGACTTGAATCTCTGTGCCTTGAATTGCTGGTAGTGCTTGCTAATTGCACGATAAGCATGACCTCCGACAACAAAGGTGGCTAGTAAGAACAAGATAAAAGCGGTCAGGCCGAGTAAACCTGCCTCGGCAGCCATATTGATATAGTAGTTGTGTGCGTGTCCTAGAGGAAGCACAAAAATACCAGGATGATATACTGGATAGGCGTATTGATAATTTCCTATACCAACACCGAGGAGAGGATGGTCCACAAACATATTGATGCCAGCCACCCAGTGTGCTACACGCTCGGAGTTTGCATAGTTATCTGGAGAGGGATTGGTAAATGAAATGTTGATCACACCAATCTTCGTCAGAATAGGATCAATGAGCTGCGAGGGGATTTTGCCTGCCAGGTAAGCTCCAAGTATACACAATACCACAATAAATGCAGTATGGAGCAGTCTTCGCACACGAGGAAAACCCACAGCGAGAATGAAAATCACTGCTGCCCCAATAGCCATCCAACCCCCTTTGGATTGCGAGTAATATTCAACTCCTGCTAGAGGAATGACAGTGCAGGCTGAGAAGATTCGTATTGCCCAGTTGTGTCCAAGTACCATTAGCGCAATGGCAAGTGCTAGTGTCATATTGATGTAGCCAGCATAAGGATTAGGCTGTCCAAATGTTCCATAGACACGTAAACTTGCGTCGCGCACAAATGAGGCTGGCCCTAGATTCAGAAAGGCCTGGGCATAGCCCAGGAGTGCTTGTGAGATCCCTGCTAGACACATAATAACAACAATCGTCCAGATCTGCCGACGTGTCCGAAGGTACTTTGTTCCCAGCATAAGAATCACAAGAGCTTCGGTCCATTTCACAATCTCTTTAACGCTATCCGTCAGACTGAATGAGACTGTCATTGAGATAACTATGGTAAGCAGGAAGACAACCATACTGAGTATTAGATACCATGGCACTGCTGCCTCTTCGTAATCGAGTGTCCCAATGTAGATGCCTCCACGTGCCGCGAGAGGGCGCAATGTATAGCTCATCAACCAACTTGCAGCTAGCAAGGCAACAAGAATGTCGGCACTGGTGAGACCTCCAGCAATTGTATCCAGAGATCCCCAGGGAATAGCAAGAGGAAGCAAGTAGAATGCAACACGTGGACGTATAAGAATCCAGATGGTGACGGTAAGATACAGGGGAATACGAATATTCCAGTATTGGTCACTAGGAATGCCTAGCAGGCAGGCAAGAGTAACGAATACTCCCAGCAAGCCGATTAGATTGGCTTCTGTGAATCGCTCTCTTGCACTGTCCGCTACGCGTTTGTACCACGGAGCGTGAACGCTATACTGTATTTCATCTAATACAAGATTATACATGGTGACACGCTACGAAACCATCGAAAGTTGTGCGATGCGTTGACCAAACCAGGCGATTGTCCGGCGCAATCCTTCCTCCATACTAACCTTGCGCTGCCATCCAAGAATCTGTTCTGCCCTGCTGGAGTTGGGTCGGCGACGCTCTGGATCGTCAATACGGCTGGACTCGAAAATGATGGTAGATGAAGAATTGCAGAGGCGAATGATCATCTGGGCATATTCGAGGACAGTGTACTCCTCGGTACTTCCTAAGTTAAAAACCTCTCCAGTCGTATTGGGGCGCAACAGAGCTAGCAACAGGCCATCGACAAGATCTTCGACATAGGTGATGCTGCGAGTCTTTGTTCCATCACCGAAGATTGTGAGTGGCTCATTCTTGAGTGACTGGGTAATAAAATTAGGGATCATACGTCCGTCATCAACCTGACTATTGGGGCCATAGGTATTGAAGATGCGGACAATACGTACGTCGGTTTGATACTGACGATAATATTCCATAGTCAACGTCTCAGCAAGACGCTTACTTTCATCGTAGCAGGCACGAGGGCCTATAGGATTTACATTACCCCAATAGTCCTCTCGCTGCGGGTGCTCTAATGGGTCCCCATAGATTTCTGAGGTTGAGGAGACAAGGAACTTTGCACCCTGCTTTTTGGCTTGCTCTAGCATCTGGTAGGTACCTTGGCTGTTGACCAGGATAGTCTCGATGGGGTGCTGCATATACCCTACAGGGCTGGCAGGACTTGCCAAATGGAAAATGGCGTCGGCTTGAAACTGAAATGGTTGAGTAACATCATGTTCGAAAAAAGTAAAATGTGGATGATTTCGTATAGAGGCAATATTGTCTGTTGTGCCAGTGATGAGATTATCTACGCAAAGAACAGAATGTCCTTCTTTAAGCAAGCGAGCACAAAGATTGGAGCCAATAAAACCTGCTCCTCCGGTAACTACAATTTTCAATGGATGAAACCTCCAAATTTTGACAAGTATCTATTGATTAGATAATTGTCTTTATTTACCTTATTGGGTAGACGTATCGGCCCCTTGAAGGTAACTCTATAGCACTAGTAGGTGCTCTGACTTCTTTTTCCTTACGTTGCAGCGTATATATTTAGAGCAAGGGCCCGTTTCATCATATCTGTTGTTGGCAAGAGTGTAAACTGGCGCCAGTACCCGCTAAAAGGTCTTCTGGAGGACTACTTTGTCTCCTTACCAAGAATACGATTCTAATCGCTGATGTGTCACAGTTTGGTCACGACTCCCTATGGCTAAAGTCAGAGGCTTCCCATGCAATGTCAAGAATGCCTTATGACTAAAAGACCATAGATTCTAGAAATGCTATTGCCTTCTAGCCTGCCTGCGCTTCCAGCGTTGGTAGAGAGCCTCGTCTCCCCAACTGAGAAAACCACAGGTGGTGAGACCGTGCACGATGGTCACTGCAAGCAGCGATCGTGGACTTGGTTGCAGAAGATAGACGAGGCTGAAGGCAATACCAGCCAGTCCTACGCCGCCTACGCTTCGCCAACTCCACTTGCCTAGCCGATGATAGAGTGTATATGTCGCTGTACTTACTAGCCAACCCCATCCGAGCCATCCCGTCCATTGGGTTATGGCTCCTAGCAGGAAACCGCGAAAGAACAGTTCTTCTACTGGTGCGTTAATACAGAGGTAATAGGATGCTTGGAAGAGATGATCGTAGAATGTGGGACGGCGAAACCAGGGTCCTACAATATACATGCGATACGTTGCTGCAAAAGCTGCGATCATGCATCCCACAAGTAGGCCGATGAGAATTTGTTGGGGGATATTGCCTGCTGTGAGTCCTAGAGAGGAGAGAGGTGGACGGAAAATAGCGATGTAGAGAAATACTATGATTGTCATTGGAACAATCCGCGTGAGAAAGTCAGGCCTTAGCCAGCGCCATGTGTTGGCAACTGTTGAACGTACCACCTGCGCTGATTTAAGTGTTGTCACGCTTTTACCTCTTCGAGGAAGAAAAACATCTTTGTTTAAATTGTTGCCATTAATCACACTCATTCCTCAGATTGCAATGTTAAGTATTTGTTATCCGTGTTAAATGAGTGTAAATCAATTTGTAGGTTTTTGTCTAGTGGTGAACCGCCATTGGGCTTGCGGAGTCAGTCGATCTTTTCAATGATGCTTGCAGGAATGTTCATGTGAGTGTCGGTAGTTTCCTCTTTTTGAGCTTTTTGTTATTGGGGAGAGAAGGCGGCGGCCAGCTAGCCGCCGAGCCGCCGCTGCTGTGTTGACATTTAGCCTTCCTACCTATGAAGCTTTGACTTGTGAGATTTCAACTTCTACGTAATCAACAGTAGAGGCTGAAGGAATAGGATCACCGTCCTTGAGCATGCTTCCCAAGTGCAAATGAAGTGCTTCTTGCATATTTTTGATGGTTTCCTCTACTGTTTTTCCTGTTGTAACGCATCCGTCAATGTCGGGAAGGTATGCTGAGTAGTTGTGTTCAGCCTCTTCGATAACCATGGGATATCGGTACTTTGCCATAATTTCTATCCTTTCTTGTATGTGGTACAATATGTGGTACGAGCCCGGTAAGGGGACATATGCCCCCTTACCATTGTCACCAACCAGCTTGACGCTTGATGCTAGCAAGCGTTTTGGGTGTCAAGTCATCGTTACGATGACCCGGAACGGTGACTTTCCCTCGCTTGGTAAGGTGTTTGTAGTGTCGGTGGCTACCTTCCACTGACACTAAATACCATCCATCAGCCTCAAGTTGCTTGATGATGTCTCGTACCTTCACTGGAAAAAAATCCCCCTTTCAGACAATTTTGTAGCCTCTCGGCTACTCTTTCATTTTAATGGATATCTATATCGATATCAAGTTGTTTTCTCGGACAGTTTTGAAAAGGTGTGGGTGGTTGTATGTCTCAGCTCTTGTATTGCGAGAGCTGAGCTATGCCTTCGTGTACTTCTGAACGCGAAAATTGGCCCGCTAACAGGTCGGCACCGCTTTTGGCGAGCAAGCGCTCGTAAAAGGCGATACCCTGTGCTCGTATCTGTTGATTCGCCGGATGTATTTCGAGGAGTTCAAAGAGGATATCTTCAGCCTTCGCATACTGTCCGCTATACTCGTAATACCGGAAGATTTGCTGTTTGAGGTTATCCGATAATTCATAGTCCTCAAGCTTGGCGAGGAGTTCTCTGATCTCTGTAGAGAATTGTGCATGATCCTCTATTGGCTCATACTGTAGAGCTGTCAGGAACAGGTGTAGGGATTTGAGATATCGGTAGTAGCTTTCATTGGTATTTCCCTGGTCTTCATAAATTTGACCTTCGGCCTTGAGCATAGTGGCAATCCACAGGCAAGCCTCGACATTCAAAATTCCAAGCGGAGAAAGCGCCTTCAGCAGCATTTCTTCGGAAAGAGCATTGATAGAGCGGGAAGTAAAGCCGCTCATTCGGAGCAAGAGGTCATCAATGTAGATGAGTGCCTCTTGATATTCTTGGCGTTTGCACAGGCCGAGAAGGATTGCTAGTTCTTTGCCCGTCCGCTCTGCCAGGCGCAGAATAAAATCTTTGTTGATCAAGGATATTCCTATCCGTTCAGGTTGACCTGTTGCAAGGAACCAGGGCACTCTGATCAGGTAGAGTGCCCACATACGAAGGTACTGGTGATATTAACTCAGGCGTACAATGGCTTGCTCGATACGTTTCATGGTTATATCGCGACCGAGAACTTCCATCATTTCAAATAATGGAGGTGTAGCAGTGCGTCCGCTGACCGCTGTACGGACTGCGCCAAAGAGTTGTCCTGCCTTCTTCAGCCCCAGGTTTGCTACTAGCTCACGCATGAGTGGTTCAATGATAGCATGGTTCCAGTCTTGTATATTAGCTAGCAGATCGCGGGTATGTACTAGTGCTTCGCGGGCACGTGATGCGTCCATACCTTTTTCAATTAAGAGTGCTGTGTCATAGCTGATTTCTTCCTCGAAGAAGAACAATACAACGTGGGCTGCCTCACCCAATGTTTTCAGGCGCTCATGTTCAAGTCGAAGTACGCGCGTTGTGTACTCGATGTTGAGTGGACGTTGAATATTGTCTGGGAGTCCGCCCTCTGCTTCTGGTCGCTCCATGTATGGCAATGTGCGGCGGACCAGTTCGTCCAATGATAGCTGACGAATGTAGACCCCATTCATCCAGAGCAGTTTATCAGGGTCATAGATTCCAGATGAGACGCCGATGCGATCCAGTGTGAAGACGCGAATGAGTTCTTCCCGGTTAAACAGTTCGGTTTTGTCATCATAGGACCAGCCCAGCAGTGCCAGGAAATTAAAGACCGCCTCCGGTAAGAAGCCGTGTTTCTGATAGTCTGACCAGGAGGGCGCATTGCGACGCTTGCTCAGTTTCTTCTTATCTTTACCCAGTACGTTGGGAAGATGATAGTAGAGCGGTGCTTCCCAGCCCAGAGCTTTGTGGAGTTGCACATGGCGTGGCGCACTCGGAATCCACTCCTCGCCACGCAAAACATGGGTGATGCCCATCAAGTGATCATCGACGAGGTGGGCAAGATGGTATGGGGCCAGACCATTTGACTTCAGAATAACCATATCGTCCAGGTCACTGTTCTTAAAGACCATATCGCCGTGCAACTCATCATGGACAACCGTTTCTCCATCAAGTGGCATTGCCAAGCGGACCGTCCAGGGAAGACCTGCTGCCTCGTTTGCTGCATGCTCCTCATCGGTTAAATAGCGGCAATGACGATCATAGCGCGGAGGAAGTTTCTGTGCCTCTTGTGCTTTTCGCATAGCCTCAAGGCGTTCTGGCGTGCAGTAGCAACGGTAGGCATGCCCCGAAGCAATAAGCTGACTTGCATATTGCTGGTAGAGAGCTTTGCGCTGTACCTGGTAGTATGGTCCGTAGAGACCACCGACTACCGGGCCCTCGTCGATATCCATGCCAAGCCATGCGAGACCATTAATAAAATCATCAACGGCACCTTCTACTGTGCGTGCCGTGTCGGTATCTTCAATGCGCAGAATGAACTGGCCACCAGTATGGCGTGCGTAGAGCCAGCTAAAGAGTGCGGTGCGGAATGCACCGATGTGCAGAAAGCCAGTGGGGCTTGGCGCAAAACGGAGCCGTGGCACTTGTTTTTCTCCTGCCAGGAATGTCTCTTTGATACGGTTGTCAGTCTGGGTCATCCTCTAAAATATTCTCCTTGTTTCCTCAACTAGCATCAGTGCTTAGTATATCACTCATTTGGCAAAATGGAACCTCTGGAGCAAACATCTGAGGAAGGAGTTAGGTCACTCAATAGCTCGATACTATACTTGTTAGCTAGCAGATAACACTGATACAATCATAGCATGAGTTGGTTCATATTTGCACTTTTTGCACCTGCAGTTTTCGCAGTAGTTAATTTTACAGATAAATATGTTATTTCAAAAGAAGTCAAAGACTACAGAGGCATGCCTATCTATAGCGCAATTGCAGGCTTATGTCTCGGCACGATCTTTTGGATCATGACCGGATTTCCTTTTTTACCGATAAAGGACGCTTTGTTTCTCCTACTTGCCGGAATATGCGTAAACTGGGGAGCATTCCTGTATTTTCAAGCAATTTCCTCTGATGAGACCAGCAGCATTATTCTGCTGTTCCAGATGACCCCACTTCTTGTTTTGGTCTTATCTTATCTTATTTTGAAAGAAACTATCTTGCCTAAGCAAGCTCTTGGTATTATCCTTATCCTCTTTTCCTGTCTTGGTGTCTCTGTGAATAGAAGGCTGGAGAGAAAGAAATTTCACCTATCACGATCATTTTTCCTCATATTTCTTGTTGATGTTTTGTGGGCAATGGCAGCCATATTCGCTTCTCTAGCTCTCCATGCGAATGCGTTCTCCAAAATCTTGAGCTATGAGAGCTGGGGACTCGGTATTGGAGGTATCTTTTTATATAGCATTTTTCCAGTGATTCGCGATGCATTTCATGAAAGCCTCAGGACGGTAAGAAAAGCTGGTTTGAGTATCATATTTTTTAACGAGGGGCTATTTGTCCTGGCAAAAGCTCTGACATTCTATGCCTACTCCATTGGTCCAATAGCACTTGTAAGTATTTTAGGCAGTACTGAGGTCTTTTTCGGCATCCTCTACGGAAGTATCCTTGCACTCATGGCAGCTCACATTTTTCAGGAAGATGTGACAGGGAAAGGATTAGCACGAAAAATCACATTTGCGATGATTTTATTTATCGGTATATGGTTGGTTTATGAGGCATAGTTCAAAAGTGCAGGAAAAGAACTTGACGGTCTGGGAAGAAGAAACGGGATACAAACGTTGCTTTGTAGCCAAGTTGTTGGTGATATCCACCCCATGACTAAAAGCCTGTCTTTTACCCACATTTTACAAATGGATTTTGTGAAAGGGCTCCAGAAAAGGGATATCGTTGCGGACTGTTTCACAGCCTCAACGGTATCAATCCCCCCCATAAGTAGCCCCAAAAAGATGTGGGTAAGAATCAGGACTAAAAGCAAGGGGTCTTCTGACGCGGGGAGTGATAACTGGACAAAGAACTCTTCTTTAGGTTATTCTATTAAGAGATAGTATGGCAGGAAGCCATTTTAATATGATTGGCTCTATGAACAACTGCCAAATTCATTTGAATTGTGCCTAAGCAAAAGAGAAAGGATAGTATAAATAATGCGATTTCCCAATCATTTCCGCTGGGGAGCAGCAACCGCTGCCTACCAGATCGAAGGTGCTGTCAATGAAGATGGGCGGGGTGAGTCTATCTGGGACCGTTTTTGCGTAACGCCTGGGAATGTGCACAACAATGAAAGTGGAGCTGTGGCCGATGACCACTATCATCGCTATCGTGAAGATGTGCAGCTCATGCAAGAACTGGGGTTAAATGCCTATCGCTTCTCGATTGCTTGGCCGCGCATTTTACCAGCTGGGCGAGGACAGGTCAATATAGCGGGATTGGATTTTTATGATCGGCTCGTTGATGCATTGCTAGCTGCCAATATTGAACCATTTGTCACACTCTACCACTGGGATCTACCGCAGGTGCTGCAAGACGAATTTGGTGGTTGGGCAAGTCGAGATACAGCAACAGCTTTTGCCGAGTATGCAGATGTCGTCTCACGCCGATTAGGTGATCGTGTTGATAATTGGATAACACTCAATGAACCACAAGTCTGCGTCTATTGTGGTCATGAAGAGGGAATCCATGCTCCAGGTCTGCGAGATTCCCGCCTTGCCTGGCAGGCAAGTCACTCCCTGCTGCTCGCCCATGGAATGGCAGTACCAGTGCTGCGTGCCAATGGGGGAACACATACCAATGTTGGTATTACTCTAAATCTGGCTCCTGTCCACCCGGCAACGACCATCGATGAAGATCAGTTTGTGGCGAACATGGTAGATGGTGGACTGAACCGCTGGTATCTTGACTCCATCTTCCGTGGCTCGTATCCCAATGACATCCTGAATCTGTTGGAATACAAAGGCCTTGCGCCACGAGTAATGTCTGGTGATGCTGAAATTATTGCTGTCCCAGTTGATTTTCTGGGCATTAATAATTATTCCAGGATATTAGTGCGCCAGAAAGCAAAAGAGACATTAGGAACATGGGAATTTGTGAAGGTAGAAGAAGCAGAACATACAATGATGGATTGGGAAGTGTATCCGACAGGGTTGTATGAATTGCTGGTACGTGTGCATAAGGAGTACCAGATTCCATGCCTCTACGTCACAGAGAACGGAGCTGCCTTCTCCGACACTGTAAGTGAAGATGGTCGAGTACACGATGAGCGTCGCATTAATTTCCTGCGAGAATACCTGTTGCAAGCCCATAGAGCCATTGCTGAGGGAGTGCCGCTGGCTGGATATTTTGTCTGGTCACTGCTAGACAACTTTGAATGGGCAAAGGGATACCAAATGCGCTTCGGCGTTGTCTACGTGGACTATACAACGCAGCGGCGCATCATCAAGGATAGCGGGTACTGGTATCGGGAGACAATTGCGGCGAAGGGCTAAGCTAATCTTTCCCGAACTCGTCTAGTACATCTAAACTATTAATGAAATCGCGGTAAGCCTCTAGATTATCAAAATCCGTCTCGCCCTCTTGCTTGGATGCTTCAGACTTTGGAGACTCTTCGTTTGCCTCCAGGACTACTCCCGCACGTTCCAGCACACTTTCTTCAACATAAATTGGTGTCTTAGCGCGTACGGCAAGTGCGATAGCATCACTAGGACGTGAGTCAATTTCGACATGTCTGCCTGAGACATCAAGCACCAGACGTGCGTAGTAGATGTCATCGATGAGGTCCGAAATCACAATACTCACGATTTCTGCACCTAGCTCATTAATCACATTTTTGAGTAGATCATGGGTGAGTGGCCTGGGCGAAGTTGTTCCTTGAAGTTCGACGGCAATAGCATATGCCTCCGGTTGCGCTATCCAGATGAAAAGGTAGCGCTCCTGCTTCGTAGCTTTCAAGATGACCACTCGCTGTTGCGTTGCCAAATTGATACGCACGCTATCAACTGTCATCTCTACCATAAAAAATCCTTTCTGAGGGGCCCCATCTCCTTGATAGGGGATGGGTACGTCGCGGTCAAGCGAACGGAAAGAAAGGCTGCCCACAGGCAGGACTTTCTCATGGCCTGCCCCTTGCGGGGAGCCGTTTTTGATGTAGGAACGGCTAAACCCCACCGGTTTCCCGGGTAATGGTGGCCTCGACAATGTTAGAAAACGGTTTGTGAGTCAGCAGCACTGGCTTAACCCTCGTAGACCTGCCGTGCCACCTTTAGGTGGTTTAACCACTGACCGTAGAGCATCGGACTGGCCTCGCATCCTATGGTACCTATCTATTCGCCTCTAAACGTAGCCCCGTCAGAGCATGCTCTGGTGGCTGAGTCTGGTCAGGTGAACTTGCAGAGAAGACGAGCAGATGCCACCCCATCTCTGCGAGTCCATCCCCAAAAAGGGGATCGGTTTCCTGACAGTTCTTCTGGCTCACTTTTATCTGAAAAGTGGTGCGGAGATCTTTGCATTCATGTATGAGGTACGTCACGATCGAGTGAACGGAAGCGCTGTCCCCTTGCTTTTGCTTGCTCATACCACCGACACCAACCAACTGTAAAATACTACCTACTGCTAGGATTCTGCAATCTTTGACCTTTTGCTGTTTATTCGATCAGGTCAAGGTACGGCTACCCTATTGCTATTGGGCCTTCTGTCTAATTGTATACCTGTCAAAGCACAGGGTGCAAATCTCCTTCTAGGAGTATTGCAAGCCCCTGAGTTTTGCCATAGGGTAACCTATCTCATACCCTTTTCACAAGCGAGTATAACAAAAGCGTTGGAGAATGCCAAGTCCTCCTAGTGAGGAAGTGAGCAAGAAAAAAAATTCGGAAAATGCGTTCAAAAAAAAGCTTGTGTTGCCTGTGTTGTTGTGGTATCATATTCTTGAATAGTCGTTCTAGTTTAAGAGGCCGAGGGTGTTTTGCAGGTGTGCTTAGAAAGGTAAAGGATTCTACTATGTCACTGGAACAAGCTAGCGAAATACAGCGCCGCATGTACGATTTTATCATCAATTACATGAAATCTGAGGGGATGCCCCCAACCAATCGCGAGATTGGCCGTGAACTGAATATCGCCAGCACTGGTCATGTTGACTATCACCTGACAATGCTAGAGAAGAAGGGGTGGATCTTGCGCCAACCAAAAAAGAGTCGTGGGATTAAATTGACGAAGCAGACGCGGGGTGTTCCTGTAAAGGGTCGTATCGCTGCTGGTGAGCCGCTAGATATCTTTTCCGATACTATGGAGTCACTCGATATGGATCTAGATCTGGTCGATAGCGAAAATAGCTATGCTCTGGTTGTACGCGGCCGTTCGATGATCGAGGATCATATTTGTGATGGCGACTATGTCGTGATCAAGCCCCAGGCTACCTGCCAGAATGGTGATATTGTCGTAGCAGTGCATATGCAGGAAGGGATTGAGGGAAGTGCAACCCTCAAGCGTATCTTCCAGGAGAAAGAGCATGACCGAGTGCGTCTGCAACCTGCCAATTCAGAACTCGATCCTATCCTGATCCCCAAAAGCGTATGGGATCGTGAGTGGCAAGTTCAAGGCAAGGTCATTGCTATTTTTCGTCAGTGTGGCAATGCTGCTTAAAGCTCTTTGATCTTTTTTGCTGCACCTCTCCGGAGATTTCTCTAGGGCATCCCAAAGTCATTCGAAAGAGGATTGTCAAAGACAACTTTTGGGATGCCCTATGCCCTTTCTCTCCTATTGTACTCTTCTCTCAAGTCTGGTATACTCTTGTTATGTCAATATTGCGTGCCCTGGTGATTGTTTGAGCCTTGGCTAGTAGTAAAAGTTCAGAAAGGATGTGCGGACTAGATGAAGGCTGTTGCTACGGTGCTAGTACTAATTGTAGGGGCCGCAGTTGTTCTTTGGTATGGTAATACGCTCAATTCCTGGGTCCTGGGTGGGTTAATTGGTGGATTTGGTGCTTTGCTCCTTAGCATTCCGATCTCATTAGTCCTTTTCTCCTGGATTTCACGTCACTATGATAAGCATTTGCAGGAAGAAGTTCTCGAAGATGAAGAAATCACTCTTGCTCAGCGTGGCTCGTATACTATAGTTCAAGATCAATCTGTTTATGATGATGAATATTTTGATTATCAAGATCAAGAGTTTTACAGTGAATATGATGAGGAGGGGGTATATGAAGGTGAACTAGATGTCGATCAGGATGGATATCTGCCTCCAGATCGAAGTGTATGGGAAGAAGAGCAGCCACGTCGTGTTCCTCCAGTTCGTCATCTCCCTTCACCATCTTCTGCTCATTTGCCCGCTGTCAATCAGGACCCTCCCTCGCAGGTGCAACGTGATAACTATAGTGCAGATCTTGAGCGACAATCAGTACGAAGAAGAAAGAGTGGATCTCGTCCGGTAAAATCTCCTGGCTCCCCTGGCTATCGAACAGCTCCTTCTTATAGCCGTTACCGTTCGCAGGCTCTCCATGCTGCTCGTATGGAGGCTGCCTTGCAAGCTGAGTATACTGAGGAGAGGATATTTCCCTCGACCAGAAGCACAGGCCAGGAACAGATGCAGCACTCCAGCCAGGCGTCCCCTCCACAAAATAAAGGTGGGAGATCGCGTTCTTCCCGCGATTTAGGACAATCATCGATAGATGACTATTCTCAGCGGCCACGACGAATTGTTGACTCCCTTCCTCCGCAGGGTAGTTCGCGTCGGCCTTTATCAGCGCCAGATGATGCTCACCAGGCTGATCGCTTTGCCCGCTATCGAGCTACTCAGTATGACATGAATGAACCAACAACAGATAATCTCCGCAGACCACTCATCCGTCGTGCTCCGTATACGTATGATGATGATCCCTTGCGCGAAGAAATGGCCCAGTATGCCCAACGCCCAATGATACGCCGCTCTTCGCGTTATCTAAAGCCTCCGTCTGCTGATGATACGCACTAGCAGCATGTACTTTAGAAACGTTGCTGACGGCTCAAAACCAAGATGCTTGTTTGTAATCTGGTGGTACTTTCTCTACCGCAAGCCCTAGCCTCGTGACGAAAAGTGTGTTAGTATGGGACAAAAGCATAGGTATGCGAAGGAGGCTTGTTTGTGTTAGCTCATTTGACTGTCTCTCTGACACAATGGATTACCAATCTCTATGCCGTAACAGGTTTATTCGGTATAGTGTTAGCAATGGCTATTGAAAGTTGTTGTATTCCTCTGCCCAGTGAAATTGTGATGCCTCTGGCTGGTATTATGGTTTCTCAGGGAACCATTTTGAAGGGCATGAATCCCTTGCTTGCCATTTTTCTAGTTGCTCTTTCAGGAGCTATTGGTTGCCTGATTGGATCAATAGTGGCCTATGGAATCGGTTATAAAGGAGGTCGCCCGCTCGTCTTGAAGTATGGGCGCTATGTGCTCATTTCACAACACGATGCTGATAAAGCTGATGCATTCTTTCAGCGTTGGGGTAGTGCAACAGCATTCTTCTCTCGCTTACTCCCTGTAGTGCGTACATATATTTCCTTACCGGCTGGCATTACGAAAATGCCATTTATACGGTTTTGCATCTACTCATTCCTTGGTTCATTACCCTGGTGTTTTGTGCTTGCCTATACAGGTTATGTGCTTGGCAATCAGGTAAGTAAATTGGGATCGATATTACATAGTCTGGATGTTGTTATACTGGTTGTGTTAGTTCTCCTAGTAGCATTCTATATCTGGCATCATGTTCGAAATGATCGCAAAGCTCGTGCAGCTCACGCGGCGGCTGAAGCGAATGCGCAGCAAGTTTCCTCGCAGATGGGGAACCAGTTCTCGCAATCCCAGTGGGGAACGGGTGTGTCTAGTACTACCCATAGTACTCAGTCTCAACAATCGTATCAGCCACAGTCTCCCCACCCTCCGATTGGACGGTGATATTCTTGCTCTAATATTTGGCCAACTCACAGATGAGCAATCAGGCATGTTCCTAATATAATTAGTATCTATATAAATAAAGAGAGTGTAATTAAGTTTTACGCTCTCTTTTATTGCTGAATAACGAAAAAGACAGTAAACCTACTGTGTCATTTCTTTCACGATGCGTTGAACGCGTGCACCTTCGGCTCGTCCCTTCGTCTCTTTCACGGCGAGAGGCATGACTTGCCTGAACTCTTTGCCATGCTGAGCGACCAGAGTAGCGACGATAGCGCGTAGGTCATCGTCACTAAGCTGCGAGGCTTGCAGGTACCCCTGGATAATGTCCAGTTCGTGCTGCTCCTTCTCTGCCAAGTCATTGCGCCCGCCTTGCTTATATAGCGGAATGGCCTGACTGCGCTTCTTCACTTCCTGCTCTAATACCTTTAAAGCGTCGGCTTCAGTGAGTGGTTGTCCATACTCCCGATTTTTGCGATCAGTACGCGCAACTTCAAGGTTATGAATGGCTCCCAATGCCATCCGTAGGGTGTCGAGTCTCACCTGATCACGGGCACGTTGTGCCTCCTGAATATCTTTTCGCAATTTTTGTTCTATTGGGAATTCTGCTCGTGTTTCGCCCATAAACAATACTCCAATTCTTATAGTCAAAGGAACTCTGCAATTGATAGCTGCTCCATTTCGTAAGACATGCTAGCAATTGCTATTGTACATGTCTTCAATAGGCTAGGCAATGCCTGTTGTTATTCTCACTGATAATTTGCTATAGTGAGATTGCAAAAGAATACTTGTACAGGAGAAGATTTTGTGAATATTCCTACAGATTTTCACTCGCATGTTTCCTATACGTCTGCTCTGGAAATGGCTACAGCAGCCAAGGAAAAGGGATTGCAGGTACTGGGGATTTCAGAGCATATTTATCAGTTGTATGAGTTTCGCCCAGGGCTTGAACACCTGCCGCCTGAGGGCTCATTCTTGAGTACTGCTGACTACATTCGGCAGGTACGTGAAGCTGCGCATATGCTCTCTTTTGATGTCCGATTGGGCCTTGAAGTGGATTTTATTCCTTCCAAGAATGAGGCTATTCAATTAGCCATCCAAAACCAGCCTTGGGACTTTCTTATTGGCTCAATTCATGAAATCGATGGACTTCAATTTGAGGGAAGCTATTCATGGCCACGTGAAGAGGGTGAAGTGCTCTGGACTCAATACTTTAAGCTCTTACAGGAAGCAATTTTGAGTGACAGCTTTCAAGTAATCAGCCATCCAGTAAGAATGGGGCTACGCAATCCTCACTTGCCCTCAACATTTGACCAGGAATTGGAGCAAATCGCTGACGTAGCTTCCAGTTGTAATGTTGCGCTGGAGATCAATGGCAAAGATATGCTGGCATATCCGCATCTGGTTTATCGTTTGGCTCAGGCATGTGCCAAGCATCACACCCCTATGAGTGTTGGCTCGGATGCACATTATCCAGATAAGGTTGCGCAGGCACATAAAGAGACTGAGCAGCTTCTGCGCCAAAGTGGTATTCATCGTGTGCGAATCTGGAAACAGCAAGAAGTAGAAGAATATTCTCTCTATTTTCTGTCTTGACAATAGGACTATCTGTAGGCGCATTATATAGGGTTGGAATGAAGAACGAGATAGCTCGTTCTAATCTTGAAAATGTGAGGAGTAGAAGAAACAGGGTATTCCCACCGAGCAGGTGCATGAACTTGATCAGAAGCTGTCTACTACTGGCATTGAACATGACATTGTTATCTATCCCGACGCTCCACACTGTTTCTTTGATCGTCGAGCAGTAGCATATGCCGACGCTTCTACTGATGCCTGGAAACGTGTCTTACGTTTTATTACTACTCATAGTACCAAGTAGGCAAATCGGGGGATGATAAAAAGAAACTGACCCTTGTAATTGTGTTAACTAATGCCCGTTGTGATATGATGTTATCATATATCGAAGCGGGCTATTTCCGTATGCATCTGTCTATCACCTCTTGGCTGTACGAGCGCTTTGGCGGCTAGCAATACATGTCAGAAGAAAGGTGCAGAGCTATGTATCTCTGGTTTTCTGGTGTTGATAGGGGTCCGTTGTCACCTCTGACCATTATCCACAGAGAGAGTATATGTCCCTGTAACAGAAGAAGCGATCAAGCTCTTGTTTTCGTTGTAAGAGAAATCCTTAGAGACTGAAGAAGAGTTGGTGGTAGCGTCATAGATGGATGTAATAGCCGGTGTATTCGGTTTCTTGAGGAGGGAGTCATGGAAATTTCGCTGCGGTTGGACACACTGGGAATAGTGGAGACGCGTTATTTGCGTACACGAGAACGCTACCGCGACTGGCCTCACTTTCAACTGCTTGCTGCGTCACGTCAGGCGAGAGTGTTTGCTTATTTTACCCATGAAGTGGCTGAGCAATTGCATCAGCAGATATTAATGATCGAGTCAGCTCTAGGCTTGGATATTCAAGATGAGGATGATGAAGATGAAGATGAAGATAAAGATAAAGGCCTCAATAGTGAAGAAGGTGAAAGTGAGGAGGCGGTCAAAGGGTCTGATCGCGGTGAAAACAGTGCCTTCTCTCCTGCTTTTGCCCAGGCGCTCAAGCAGCTTAATGAACTAGCTCGCCAGCGTTTACCGGAAGCTGGTTCTGGCAGTAATCAGCCCACCAGTGAATTAACTGCCGAGGTTGAGACGGAGAATGATGAAGACGCTCTGGAGCAATTGCAAGATGCTTTTATACAGATGATGGAAGTGGTCCGCGAACTGGCTGAAGAGATGGCAACCGATGCTCTGAAGATTACTGGTCGCTTCAAGTGTGCTCGTACGAATATCGAGTTTATTCCTCGTACCGATGAGGATGAAGACGAGGATGAGGATGGAGGAGGTCGAGATCTAGCAGTGTCTGAGAGTGGTGTGGTGGATCTGGAGGTTGAATTAATAATGGTGTTGCAACTGTATGAGGAGGGACGTGCCAAGCCAGAAGATCTCCCGGCAGTTGAATTGCAGCTTGATGTTGATGACTTCGAACGCTTGCATGAAACCCTCGATATTGCTCTGGAAAGAGAGCGACGCAGCAGACGTCGACGCTGATAAAGTGTCTCGCAATTGTCTATCAGATGTCGTTAGGTTGTCATTCCCAAAGAGCCCTTTTCTCAGTTATACTTAGAGCAAGCTAAATTGTCTATCAGATGTCGTTAGGTTATCGTTTCCAAAGAGTCGTCTTAAATGTCTTTTTTTCTCCCCAAAAGTCTCACTTTTTCCTAGGGAAAAAGGTTATCCATTGAGTGTACTTAAAGCAGGAAAGTAGAAAGTGCAAAGATAGAGGTATACTTAATAGATGACCTTTTGATTTAGGAAAAAAGGAGACAATTTGGAGGGAAAAGGAGACATTTTTATAGCGCTTTCTTCTCTTGAACTCAGTCCAAAAAAACGGCAAAGAGAGAAGTTACGAGTTATAAATGTTTATAAAAAATCACAATTTGCAGGTTAGGATTATCAATAGGCAGTTTTACGAGTTATAAATGTTTAGATATTAGTGTTATTAGTAGGCGATTTTCGAGAGAAACTCTCGATATCGCTCTGGAAAGGAAATGACGCAGTAGACGTCAAAGCTAATAAAAAGCTCTTTTCAGACATACATTTTTAAGGGGAAGACCATATATGATGCGATCTATTACTATTGAAGATCTCTACTCAATCAAATTCTTAAGCCGCCCGCGAATTTCTCCTGATGGGCAGCGTGTAGCTTATGTGGTGACCACGATTGAGGAGCATAAGCATGAGTACCGTTCAGCGATCTGGGTGGCTCCTACTACTGGTGGTGAGGCACGGCGTTTCACGACTGGATCTGCCAACGCGAGTAACCCAAGCTGGTCCCCTGATGGGCGTTGGTTGGCTTTTGTGTCTAACCGCGAAGGTGAATTGACGAGACCAAATCTGAAGGGACAAAAGAAGGTTGGAAAGGGAAAGCCACAGATCTGGCTCATTCCCGCTGATGGAGGTGAAGCTCGTCAGTTAACCTGTACGGAGCATGGCGCCTCGTCTCCCGTCTGGTCTCCTGATAGCAAGCGATTGCTCTTTAGTGCACAAGTTGGTCCATCAGATGAGGAAACGCCGGATGGCAAACCGTTGCCTAAGGTGCGTGTGATAGATCGTCTCTGTTATCGACAGGAAGGTGTCGGTTTTATTCATGAGCGCCGTTCACACCTTTTCTTAATTGGTATCGCTAGTGGAGAGGTGCGGCAACTGACCGATGGAGATTGTGATAATAGTAGTGCCTCGTGGTCTCCTGATGGCACGCAAATAGCTTTTGTTTCTAACAGGAACGAGGACCGCTGGCGCATACCTGGTGATGATGTGCATGTCCTCTCGCTCAACCATGGCCAGCCAGGGATATTACGTCGACTGACTGACACTTCCCAGTCCTGTCTTTCGCCTTCTTGGTCGCCCGATGGCCAAACGATAGCTTTTATAGCGTCTCCTAAAATTCGTGCTGCCGAGCACTTCTACCTCTATACCGTTACGGCCAATACCAAGCAACCTGTTGTGACTTGCCTTTCGCAGGAGTTCGAGGGTTCCTTTATGGATTTGACCAACAGTGATGTCGGAGATGACCAACTTGCACCTCCTCCTGGCTGGTCTGCTGATGGCAAAACGCTTTATGTATTGGCATCCCAGCGTGGCTCAACACGCCTCTATGCCATTCCTAGCCATGGGGCAGGCAAGCGACCTGTGATCCTAACTCCTGGTAATGTCCACGTGCGTGATTTCAGCATTGATCAGTCCAAAAACATGCTAGCCTTGCTCGTTGCTGACCCGGTGCATCCTCAGGAAATCTTTGTGCGTTCCACTAAACTGTCTGCGGAGATGCGCCGCATTTCTTATGCCAATGATGACCTTGTCAATGAGTTGATCTTGTCCACACCGGAGCTGATTACCCATACTGGTGCTGACGACTGGTCAATTGATGGCTGGCTTATGAAGCCGTACGACTTTGATCCAACCAGAAAGTACCCGCTCATCGTCGAAATTCATGGTGGTCCGCATACTCAGTACGGGTATGGTTTCTTGCATGAAATGCAGCTTCTTGTTGCACAAGGTTATGTCGTCTTTTATGCCAACCCACGTGGCAGTGTTGGTTATGGCTATGACTTTGCTAATGCTGTACGCCAGGCTTGGGGCGAAAAGCCTTCGATCGATATACTGCAGGGTGTTGATGAGGTGCTTAAGCGAGGGTATATCGATGAGCAGTGCTTAGGAGTCATTGGAGGCAGTTACGGTGGCTTCATGGTAAACTGGCTCATCGGCCACTCTGACCGCTTTAAGGTAGCCGTTACCGATCGTTGTGTCAGCAACATGGCTTCGATGTTCGGTTCTAGTGACATTGGCTGGGACTACATAGAAGACCATACGGAAACACTGCCCTGGAAAGACCTCGATAGGTATCTGCACATGTCACCCCTTACATATGTGCAGGACATGCATACGCCGCTATTGATTATACACGGTGAGCAAGATCAGCGCTGTAATCTCGAGCAGGCCCAGCAACTTTTTGCGGCCTTGAAATATATGGAGCGTGACGTGCAGCTTGTGATTTTTGAGGGGCAAGGTCACGGACTTTCCCGTGGCGGTCATCCAAAGATGCGCCTGGAACGCCTGCGCCATATCACCAATTGGTTCGCAAAATACCTGCAGTAATAAATATCGCAACGCTTGCATCTTGTCCCGTCATATGAATAGGAGCAGGATGCAAGCGTTTTTTGTTACCGGTGGTCTCCCCGTCAAATGTTGATAGACCGTAGAACAAGCACCAGCTCTCATTAGCCGCTAGCAGGAAGTCGCTGAGCAGATGGACATGGAGCGTGGGATTCACGACGTGCCTCCTCGCATGATCAACACGATCCAATTGTGTTTAGCCAATGTAGGCCCCTCGTATACCATCATCTACTAAGTAGTTCAACCGTGCCTTGACCAAACGATGTTGCCAGTCCTGTGTCTGCTCATGCAGATCTTCGAGTTCAACACGGAGGTAATTATCAGTCAGACCCTCCCAACAACCGTGTTTGTATTGCTCGATCAGGACTTCAACTGTCTCCTCTAGAAACTGCTGGCGGAAGAGGTGACTGTGTTCATCGTTCAAGTCCAGCAGGCGCTGGCTGCGAGCCTTCTTTACCTCGTCTTTGATATGTCCACGCATGCGGGCGGCAGCAGTGCCTTGTCTGGGCGAGAAGCGGAATACATGCGTCTTGGCGAATTCCAGTTCTTTTGCCATCTGGTAGGTCTGTTCAAAATCATCGTCACTTTCACCGGGGAAGCCTGTGATAATGTCGGTGCTGATAGCCATGCCTGGTACCAACCTCTTGGCAGTAGTAACAATATCACAGTAGCGAGCGCTGTTGTAGCGACGAGCCATACGACGCAGAATCGCGTCTGAGCCACTCTGCATCGGTAGGTGCAGGTGACGGCACATCCGTGGATTCTTCCACAATTCCAGCCACTCCAAGCGAAAGTCTTCCGGTTCTAATGATGAGACGCGGATGCGAGGTATCTCAGTTTCGCGCAATAGCGCAACGATTAAATCACCGAGATCCGAATTCTCCTGCTCGTTGGGATGGTAATCTCCCAGGTGTATGCCAGTTAGCACTATCTCCTGGTAGCCTGCACGCACTTTGCGGCTGACGTGTTCAACGATAGATTCGATGCTGCGGCTGCGTGACTTCCCTCGCACATATGGAACGATGCAATAGGTACAGCGATTATCGCAGCCATCTTGTACCTTCATCTGGACGCGAGTGCGCGAGAAGATGCTTCTATTGACTTGCTCTGCAAGCTGAGCAGGATCAGTGAATGGTGAGAGACGAGAGGGATTATCTGGTTGAGGCTCATCCTCTGCTGGTTGGAATGCCAATGCTCCATCACTACCGATATGTTGGGTATTCAGGGACAGTACAGGGAGCATAGGCCTAGATAGTGAAAGTTCCTGGTCACTCGACTTTTCCTGGACTGGTGTACTCACTCTTATCTTTTCCTGGATTGTCTCGATCAGCTTCTCTTTGCCGCTGTTACCTACAACCAAGTCAACACCAGAAAGGGCGGCGACCGCTTTAGGATTCAACTCGGCATAGCACCCGGTAACAACCAGCAGAGCGTCGGGATGCCGACGATTGGCCTGTGCTATCATCTGGCGTGACGACCGGTCACCAAGGTGTGTGACGGTACATGTATTGACGATGTACACATCCGCGACTTCGCTAAAGTCACGTTGTTCGAAGCCAGCAGCGCTCATCTGCTCACTAATCAATTCACTGTCAGCTTGATTGACCTTGCAGCCCAATGTCGTAACTGCAAACGTTCTTCCCTTTGCTGGATGCTCGGACATATGCTCTCTTCTAACTTCGTGCTTTCTATTGACGCATAGGACGAGGTTCTAGATCTCGCTCCTAACTATAAACTACCACTTTGATTATAACCTATTACAATCCTGTTGGGTAGATTATATGGGATCTAATCTCAAACGTTACTTCAGCACAAGCACAACAAGTGGTTAGTTGGTGTCCTTCGTAACGATGAGCTGGGTGGACAGGGTCCTTCCTTGAAAGATGAAGGAGAAAAAGTTTTCGTAGATATTAGGGGAGCGATTAGCCAAAAACTCTATGAGGAGTAGTCGGAAGAGTTTTCCAAACCCGATATGTCGTTTCCCCATCTTGAAGCGCGTCGAAGAGAACCATATATAGCGTTCTTTGTCTTCTGTATCGGCAAAGTGTTCTAATGTTCGATAAGTAAAGAAACGTACATGCGTGGTGACTGTTCGTCCAGTGGTAAAAGTGGTGTAAAATAGAGAGGAGAAAAAAGAGGGAGGACATCAGCGATGCGTTTACAACTGTTGTTGCCAAAAGTGGAACCGAAAGAGATCAGTGAACCAAGAGA
>Ga0207416_1000441_pt1 | contig 73341 bp, 62 predicted proteins | sample PaiPotPPM11metaG_FD_184107 | JGI IMG/M metagenome (GOLD analysis project Ga0207416, IMG submission 184107) | Iron sulfur acid spring bacterial and archeal communities from Banff, Canada, to study Microbial Dark Matter (Phase II) - Paint Pots PPM... ... | reverse complement strand
CGCGATCAAGGAGAACTGGCCGGCGGAGAGACGCGAAGAATCGGTGAGATCAGCGACGATGCGCGCGAGGCGGCGCGCCTGGCTGATAATGATAGCGGCATCGCGCAAGATGGGGTCTGATCCCTGGCCCTGCGAGCGGCGCTGGATCATCTGGGCATAGCTGATGATGGGGGTAAGGGGGCCGCGCAATTCATGAGCAACCATGCCGGTAAACTGCTCGCGATGGGCAAGTTGCTCTTTGAGCGCGAGGTTCGCGGCGGTTAATTCGTCGATAGCGCGCTGGAGTTCGTTGATCACTGCGTCTTGTGACTGCTCATCTTGAACTTGCATAGCTCTATGCTGTACCCCCATGTGATGTTCTTCTGCCGACGAAAGCGGTGTTTAGAATAGTATACCTATTGGTTCTCTTGTAGAGTCGCTGAGAGGGTATGAATAGGAGTATTGGGGGATATCAATCTTTTCCTGGCGCCCAAAAGTTTCAGGTGAGATGTTTTTCCCCTGCTGCCAACAAGCAGCAGGGGAAAAACATCTCACCTGGCACAAATAGAGCAAAAACACATCAATGCAACATATCGAGTTCTTGCAATTCTTCTAAAGCGCCCTCGCTGAGTAAGGATTTGTCGAGCGTGGGGTCAGCGTGCGTGATGAGGTGACGGAGACGCTCGATGATCTCCTGGCGCATGTAAAAGTCGTCAGTCAACCAGAGTTGGCCGATGGTAACTTCGATCTGTTGTCGCTGCATGGCAGCCAATGGCGATTCGGCCATGTTGGCAACTCCTGAAGGCAAATGCTATCCGCTGATCAGAAAAAATTTTGTCACCACACATTTCGAGACGGCACGCGCTAATCAGGCCACGATGAATGGCCCGGCACGAGTTATTTCGTCGTGGCTGCTGTGGTTGGCGCAGCCGCTTTATGCTCGCCTGTCGCGGCGCTGGCAGTATTTGCGGTGTTCTTCGAAGATGCGCTGTCGCTGCTCGTGTTTGTTGTCGCGGCAGGGTCGCCCTCCTCGTGCTTGTGATCTTCGTCGTGCTTGTGGTTCTGGCCGTCGGCGGTACTCACACTCCCGGACGCGCTGTGATCGGTCGAATAGAAACCGGAACCCTTGAAGACAATTCCGGCAGGATATAATACTCTGCGCACGTGTCCGCCGCACTCAGGGCAAATCTGCAGCGGATCATCGGTCATTTTTTGCCATTGTTCAAAACGATGCTCGCATGATCGGCATACATATTCGTAGGTAGGCATATGGATCTCACCTCTAAAATGTCTAGAAGGACGCAGTGCATGGCAGTGCGTCCTGATCGAGAGCTTCTAGACCTTGCGGGCTGGCATCGCGCCAACCTCTCTTTGTATAATAGCGTAGTTTTGGGATGCTGTCAATTTCGGGTCACATGATGTATTGTGCCAGAGTCAACCGATTGCTGGTGCTGACTGGTACAACGAATTGTGCCGCCACATCACATCATAGCGACATTACTTATTTTCACCATATGAAACACGTCCGGCACGGCTTCTATTCCATTTTCCCGATGTACTCTTTGACCTTTTCGGCGGCGCCGCGGGTCATGCCGTCAAGGGAGGCAAGCTCTTCGACGCTGGCGGCGCTCATGGCGCGGACCGAGCCAAAGTGCTTCATGAGGGCCTGCTTGCGCCTGGGGCCGATGCCGGGAATTTCGTCCAGGATCGACTTGAAGGTGCGGTCGGAGCGCAGCTTGCGGTGATAGGTGATGCCGAAGCGGTGCGCCTCGTCGCGGATGCGCTGCACCATGTACAGGCCCTGTGAAGAGCGCGGCAGGATGATGGGATCAGGCGAGCCGGTCGTGAAAATCTCTTCGTTCTCTTTAGCCAGGCCGACGGTTGGGATGTCAATATGCAGTTCCTGCAAGACCTCCATCGCCGCGCTCAACTGGCCTTTGCCGCCGTCGATGATGATCAGGTCGGGCAAGGCCCAACCGTGGTGGATAGATCCATCGTCCGCGCCGGTCTGATCGATATGGTGATCGGCCTCGTGGGGGCCTTCGGCATCAACGGCGTCCACATCGCCTGCCGTGACGACGGGGCTGCCCTGCGCCGCGCCCAGGCCGCGAAAACGACGGCGCAGCACCTCTTGATGGCTGGCGAAGTCGTTGGGGCCTTCCACCGTTTTGATCTTGAAGCGGCGATATTCTCCGGTTTTTGGGCGGCCCGCCTCGAAGACAACCATCGCGCCGACAGAGTTCGTACCCTGCGTGTTGGAGATGTCGTAGCACTCGATGCGCTGCGGCGGCGCGGCGAGGTTGAGGGCATCCTGCAACTCCTCCAGGGCCATCTGCGTCTTCTGACTGTCGGTGAGCCACTTGATGCGCTGCTGCTCCAACACTTCCTGGGCGTTCTGCCTGACCATCTCGACCAGGCGCAGCTTCTCGCCGCGTTTGGGCGTGCTAATAGTAACGGCTCGCTCGCGTTTTTCGCGCAGCCACGCCTGGATTACGTCGCGGTCGTCCGGCTCGGCTTCGGTGATCACTTCCTGCGGAATGTGCGGCGCGCTCTCGTAGAATTGTTGCAGGAACGAGGTCATCACTTCGCCGGGGCTGCTGTCGCGCGTCCCTTGCAGGATGAAGAACTCGCGCCCGATCAGCTTGCCGCTGCGGAAGAAAAAGACCATCGCGCACGTCTCATCTTCGCCGCTGGCAAAGGCCATCACGTCCTGGTCGTCCTGCCCTTCGGTATGGATGACGCGCTGCTTTTCGAGTATCTGCTCGACGGCGCGGATGCGGTCGCGCAAACGCGCGGCTTCCTCGAAGTTCAGGTTTTCGGCGGCGGCTTCCATTTGCGCCTGCAGCGCTTTCACTACCTCGTCATGCTTGCCTTCCAGGAACAGGATCACCTGTTTGATCACGGCATCATAGGCCGCGCGGTCGGCATAGCCCACACACGGAGCGATGCAGCGATGAATGTAGTATTGCGTGCAGGGACGCGGCAGGAGCTTCTGTTTCCAGCCCGGCGGCGGCTCGCCCCCGGCAGGCGCGGCCCACGCGACCGCGTCATAGCGGCAGGTGCGGAAGGCGAAGAGCTTGTTGAGCAGGTCGAGCGTGGCATCGACCGCGCCGGAATTGGTGTACGGCCCGAAGTAGCGATTGCCGTCGCGGTGGAAGCTGCGCACGCGATAGACGCGCGGAAAATCTTCGGTCAGCGCGACCTTGATGTAAGGATAGTTTTTATCGTCGCGCAGTAAAACGTTGTACTTTGGGCGATATTGCTTGATATAGTTGCTTTCTAAGACCAGCGCCTCGACCTCATTTTTGACGACGACGTACTCGATATCATCAATGCGCGCGACCATGTGGCGATTCTTGGGGCTGAGGTCGGTCGATTCCTGGAAGTAGGAGCGCACGCGGTTGTAGAGCGAGATGGCTTTGCCGACATAGAGAATAGTCCCGTCGGCATCTTTCATAAGGTAGATGCCCGGTCTATGCGGCAATGAGTTGAGTACGGATTGGATTTTATCGTTCATGCTCTTCTGTTCTTGCTGGGACGGTTGTTCGTGTGCGGTTCATTATATCACACCCTTATTCCTGTTAGATCGCACAAAAAAGCTGCTGTTTGCTGCTGCCCAGCAGCAAACAGCAGCTTTTTTGTGCGATATTACCTATCCCAGCGCATAGCCAGAATGCCCGTGTGGGTGTATAATGAGCGCGTCATTGTGACACAGCAACCAACAAAAAGAACTATTTTTGGTGAGCCAGAATCTATGAGTTGTATCGGCACGGCGGGACATATCGATCACGGGAAATCGACGCTGGTGAAAGCCTTAACAGGGATTGATCCGGATCGGTTGGCCGAAGAAAAAGAACGCGGCATGACGATTGACCTGGGCTTCGCGTGGCTGACGCTGCCCAACGGACGCGAAGTCAGCATTGTCGATGTACCCGGTCACGAGGGGTTCATTAAGAATATGCTGGCAGGAGTGGGCGGCATCGACGCGGCCCTGCTGGTGATTGCCGCCGATGAAGGGGTGATGCCGCAGACGCGCGAACACCTGGCGATCCTCGATCTGTTGCGCGTGCCGCGCGGCGTGGTGGCGCTGACGAAAGCCGACCTGGTGGATGACGAGTGGCTGGAACTGGTGCGCGAAGAGGTGAGGGAGGTGCTGCAGCCAACGACGCTGGCCGCAGCGCCGATCATTGCCGTCTCCGCCTTCACGCGGCAGGGCATCCCGGAACTGCTGGCCGCGTTGGAGCGGATGCTTGACGAAGCCGAGGAACGGCAGAACATCGCGCGCCCGCGCCTGCCCATTGATCGCGTTTTTACGATGACAGGCTTCGGCACGGTGGTGACGGGGACGCTGCTCGACGGCAGATTTCAAGTTGGGCAGGAAGTGGAGATACTGCCGCGAGGATTAAAGTCCCGCATTCGCGGCCTGCAAACGCATCGCCATACCGTCGCTGCTGCGCAGGCGGGGAGCCGCGTCGCGATCAACGTCGCAAACGTGGCGCGCACAGAACTGTCGCGCGGCGACGTGGTCGCGCTGCCGGGGCAACTACGACCGACACTGCTGGTGGACGCGCGCATCCAGTTGTTGGCCGACGCGCCGCATCCCCTGGAGCATAACACACAGGTGAATTTTTACAGCGGGGCGCAGGAGATAGCGGCGCGCGTGCGCCTGCTGGACGCGGAGAAACTCCTGCCGGGGCAAAGCGCGTGGGGTCAACTGCGGCTGAGCCGCCCGGCAGCGCTAGCGCGGCGCGACCGCTTCATTCTGCGCATTTCCTCGCCGAGCATGACGATTGGCGGCGGCGAGGTGGTGGACACGCAGCCGCGCTATCACCGGCGCTTCCAGCAAGCCGTGCTGGATCAGTTGCGCACGCTCGAACGCGCCGCACCGGACGAGCTGGTGCTGGCCGCGCTCGACAGGCGAACCGTTCGCGTCGCGTCGCAGAACGCGGCGCAAGCAAAGGGGCTGATTGGCTACGAGCTGGAGGAGATCGTTACACAGAGTAATCTGGCGCAAGATGTGACGCGGCAAACGCTGGAGACGTTGTTACAAGAAGGAAGAGTGCGACAGGTAGGCGCGTTCTGGTTCGCGCGTTCCGTCTGGGACGCCTTGAGAGAGGAGACGCAGCGGATGCTGGCAGCGCAGCATCGACAGTATCCGTTGCGCGCTGGCCTCTCGAAAGAGGAATGGCGGACACGCCTGCATCTGACTCCCAAAATGGCGACAGAGGTGTTCGCGGGATTGCAGGCGGAAGGGATCGCGGCAGAGGCGGCCGCGGGCGGCCTCATTCGTTTACCCGATTTTGTGCCAACCTTCAGCAAGCCCCAACAGCAGCAGATTGCGCAACTCTTGCGCCAATTCCGCGAGAACCCGTACACGCCGCCCGGACGCGGCGAAGCCGAGACCCTCGTGGGCGCGGAGGCGCTGGCGGCGCTGATTGAACAAGGGCAACTGGTGAAACTGGGCGAGAACATCCTGTTCTTGCGCGAAACCTGCGACGCGGCCAGCGCCGCCATCGTCGCTTATTTACGCGCGCATGGGAAAATCACGGCGGCGGAGGCCCGCGACTTGTTGGGCGGAACAAGAAAGTACATCTTACCGTTGTTAGAGTATATGGACGCGCAAAAGATCACGCGGCGCATGGGCGATGAGCGAGTCTTATTAATTCCGTAGGGCGTTCCATTCTCAGGCGAAATACGTTACAATAGTGGGTGTGAAACGTCACAGTCAGGCCATAGGACAGGCATCCACGGAGAGAAAGGGCGCAGCGTTTATGCTGCGCTCCCATAGGAAATATGCAGACCGAAATTCTAAGCGAGCGATATCAAATACTGGAACCGATAGGTCGTGGCGGCATGGCGACGATCCATCGCGGGCGAGATCTGCGCATGGACCGCATCGTCGCTATCAAAATCCTACGCGAGGTATACAGCACCGACCCCAAATTTGTGACCCGTTTCCAGCGCGAAGCGAAGGCGGCCTCCTCGCTCCAACATCCCAATATCGTGCAGGTCTATGATTACGGGCAGAGCGACGGCAATTATTTTATCGTCATGGAACTGATCGAGGGTACCGACCTGCGCCGCTATTTGCGCTCGCGAGGGGTTCTGGCCGTAGACCGCGCCATTATCATTGCCCATGATGTCGCGTTGGGACTGGGGGCCGCGCACCGCAGCAAGATCGTGCATCGCGACGTGAAGCCGCAAAACGTCCTCGTTGGACGCGATGGCTCGATCAAGCTGACCGACTTCGGCATCGCCAGCGTGTATAAAGATATCAACGCCGAGCGGCTGACGACAACAGGCATGACGCTGGGAACGGTGCAGTATTACGCGCCGGAGCAGGCGCAGGGGGAGATTGTCAACCCTGCCGCCGATGTCTACGCGCTGGGCATCGTGATGTACGAGATGCTGACAGGGCGCACGCCGTTCGATGGCGATACGCCGGTAGCAGTGGCAATGCAGCATATCCAGGACCTGCCGACGCCGCCCAGCCAGTTGAACCCGGACATCCCGCCAGCTCTGGAAGATATCATCCTGCGCTGCCTGGAAAAGATACCGGAGATGCGCTACCGCGACGGCAACGCGCTGGCTCGCGCCCTGGAAATGTTGAGCGAGAACGACCTGGAAGATAATCTGCCGCGCCTCTCCGCGCCGGGACTGACTCCGATTATGGATGCGCCCACGCAAGCTCCTCCAGCTTATGCCTCGGGATCGCTGCGCGCGCCGGGATCATCGCCTGACAATATGATGGGAACGTCCGAGGCCGAGTACGCGGGACGCGAGAACGGGAGGAGCCGCCAGCAAGAACCCCTTATCCTGCCCAATCAGCAGATGTACAGTTCCTATGGCAGCACAGCGCCTACGCGCCAGCAAGCCGGGGAATCTCCCGATCAGCCGCGCCGCGATCAGCGCAGTTCGCGCGCGGCCAGTCTCATTACCGCACTTATTCTTGGCGTTACGCTGCTTTTATTAGGCTTCAGTCTCTACCTGGCCGCCGAGTTGAATTTCATCCATATCCCCGGTATCAGCGTGTCGCAGACTCCTACACAAGCGACACAAATGCTGACAGTACCCGATCTGCGCGGCAAAAATTTCCAGCAGGCGCAGAACGAGGCCAACAACGCCGGCTTTAACCTGCAAGTACCCAACGGCGTCACCACCGGCATTGTCGTAAACCAGGATCCGTCTCCAGGTGCGCTGGCCCCGAAAAGCTCGGACATTCGCGTCCAGTTCGGCCCGGCTACCCACCAGACAGTAACTGTACCTGGAAACCTGGTGGGCAATACGCTCAGCGCGGCTGAGGCTATCCTGTACAGTAAAAATATCCCCTTCACCATACAGTCCGCGGGCGTCGATTCGACGAAGCAGCCCAACATCGTGTCCAGGGTAGACCCGCCGAGTGGGACAAGCATCCCGGTGGGAACCAGCGTGATCCTGTACGTGGTCAACCTGACGAACGGCACGCCGACATCAACCCCAACGCCGGCGCCGAAACCATCTCCGTCACCCAGTCCGACGCCAAGTCCGACGCCGAGTCCAACGCCCAGCCCGACGCCGAGTCCAACGCCAACGGCGACACCCACGCCAACGAAGATTCCTGGCCTGTAGGCATCGATTGATCGCGCCACGGAGTGAAGCAAAGCAATTCAGGCGTGGATCATCGTATTGCAAAGAGCATGGTCAGCCCGCTCCATGGCGCGATCAATCGACGCCTACAGCACGGTCAAAATTTCCGGAGCGCCATCGGTGATGGCGAGCGTATGCTCGAATTGCGCGGAGCGCTTGCCGTCAGCCGTGCAAACCGTCCAGCGATCAGACTTGACCTTTGTCTCAGGCCCGCCCGCGTTGATCATCGGCTCGACGGTGAAGACCATACCGGGGCGCAGTTTCACCTTCTGGGCATCTTTGTAGGCGTAATGGAAAACTATGGGGTCTTCGTGCAGCGAACGCCCCACACCGTGTCCAACATACTCCCGCACGGTAGAGAAGCCGTTGCTCTCGGCGTAATCCTGGATGGCCGCGCCAATGTCGTACAGCGTGTTGCTGGGGCGCGCCAGTTCGATGCCAATCTCCATTGCGCGCTTCGCCACGTCCAGCAGTCGCCGCGACTCCTCGTCGATCTGACCGACGGTGAAGGTCACGCAAGAGTCGCCCACCCAGCCATTGTAGTGGACGCCGATGTCGATGCCGATAATATCGCCGTCGTGTAAGATATCCTTCTTGCTGGGAATGCCGTGACAGATCACATCGTTGACGGCCACGCAGATCGTCGCCGGAAACGGCGGAATGGCGGGGCGTCCTTTGGAAGCCGGAACCGCGCCATAGCCGATGTACGAGGGAACGGCTCCCCGGCTGCGAATATAGTCCTCAGCGATCTTATTCAGTTCGGCAGTGGACACGCCCGGCACAACATGCGGGCGCAGGACTTCATAGGTTTCCGCGACGACGCGCCCAGCCTCGCGCAATTGCGCTATTTGTTGTCGTGATTTCAGCATGATAGCCATACTACATAAAACCTTTACATATCGAATAGGGTGATAGCTTTCAACGTCATCATATCACATCGGCAGCCTTTTTGTCGCGTGAAATTCCAGGGCAACCGCAAGGGATTGCCCTTGATCTTGCCCCCGGCAAGCTCGCCATACCACGGATCGGCTTGTAGGGTCGCATCGTATATGGTAGGGGCAATCCCTTGCGGTTGCCCTGGCCCTGAATACGGTTGCCCCTACCCTGAATACGGTTGCCCTGGCCCTGGAATCCCTTACGGTCGCCTGGAAAAATAACTCGCGTAAATTTCGCGATCTGTCCCGTTTATTCGTTCAGCAGTATTTTACTTTACGTTGTGGGTAGAGCGGAGAACCTGTATGCGATGGAACTATGTCCGAGCCGTGCTGTTTAGTGCAGCCGCGATTGTGATACTTGCCGCCAGCTTCCTGGCGATGAATATTTTCTCAGCGCACGCTGATGGGGGCCAGCCTGTCACTCTCACCGGACAGGTCGCGCCGCTCGTGCAGCAGGCGCAAGTGGTACAGGGCGCCGATACGAGTCAGCAGATGAATCTCTCCATTGGCTTGCAATTACGCAACCAGGATCAACTGGATAGCCTGCTCAGCGCCATGTATGATCCACAATCTGCCTCCTACCGCCAGTTTTTGACGCCTGACCAGTTCGACCAGCTTTTCGCGCCCACGCCCGACCAGGTACAGCAGGTAGTGACCTATCTGCAAAGCGCGGGCTTGACTGTGACGAGCGTCGCGCCCAACAACCAGCTCATCGACGCGAGCGGCACGGTGGCCCAGGTGCAGCAAGCCTTCAATACGCAGATCAATACCTACCAGTTGGGCGCGCGCACTTTTTACGCCAACGCCTCCGCGCCCGCCGTTCCGGCCTCGATCAGCCCGTTGATCGCCTCGATTAGCGGCCTGGATAACAGCGTCCAGTATCAGCCGCTCTACCAGTTGCAAGCATCGCGCCACCAGCGCACTACCAGAGCCGCGAGCGGTCCGACCAGCGGCTACGGGCCAAAAGACCTGGCCGGAGCCTATGACGCCGCGCCATTACAAAACGCGAATTTCCTGGGCGATAACCAGACTATCGCACTATTTGAACTGGACGGTTACCAGCAGAGCGACGTGAACCAATATTTCCAGTACTACAACCTGGGCGCGCCGCATATCAACAATGTGCTGGTTGACGGCGCGAGCGGCGCGGCTGGTCAGGGCGCTATCGAGGTCGAGTTGGATATTGAGATCGCCGCGGCGATGGCTCCGCACGCCAATCAGCTTGTCTACGAAGCTCCGAATACAACGCAGGGCATGAACGACCTGTATAACCGCATCGTGACGGATAACAAGGCGCAGATCGTGTCGATTAGCTGGGGATTGTGCGAGAACAGCACCGGCCCGGCGGAGTTGCAGACGCTGAACAGCATCCTCAAGCAGGGCGCGGCGCAGGGCATGAGCTTTTTCGCCGCTGCCGGTGACTCCGGCGCGTATGATTGCCAGGATACCAACCTCGCCGTGGATTCGCCCGCCAGCGACCCCTATGTGACGGGAGTGGGCGGCACGACGCTGCAACTGAGCAATGGATCATATGGCAGCGAGTCGGTATGGTCAAATCCGAATGACACGCAGCGCGGACCAGAGGGCGCGGGGGGCGGCGGCGGCCTGAGCAACACCTTCAAAGAGCAGTCATGGCAGAGCGGCCCCGGCGTGCAGAATCAATACAGCAACGGCTACCGTGAAGTGCCTGATGTCACCGCAGATGCCGATCCCAACACGGGCTACGCTATGTACTGCACAGTCACGAACGCGGGCTGCCCGGCAACGGGATGGATCAGCGTGGGTGGAACCAGCGGAGGAGCCCCTTTGTGGGCTGGCAATACCGCCTTGATCAACCAGTATTTGCAATCGCAAGGCAAGCCGCGCATCGGTTTCGCCAATCCCATGCTTTACGCGCTCTTCAACGCGCAGCAGCAGTATCCTGCCTTCCACGATATCACGTCAGGCAACAATCTCTACTATCCGGCAACGAGCAACTATGATATGGCGAGCGGCATCGGGTCGCCGGACGTGTACAACATGGCGCGCGACCTGCTGGGCGGCACACCCGCGCCGACGCCCACACCTTCGCCAACAACAACGCCATCTCCCACTCCATCGCCATCTCCCACACAACCGCCAACGCCCACACCTACGCCCGCGCCTGCATCGCTGATCGCGAACGGAGATTTCGAGAATGGGCAAGCGCCCTGGCAAGAGCATTCCGCGCAAGGCTATCAACTGCTCGACACCATCAATTCATATTCGGGCATCTACAGCGCCTACCTGTGCGGCTACGAGGGCTGTGATGATCGCATCTGGCAGGCGTTCACCGTGCCGGCGACCTACACGAATATCACGGTAACGTACTGGTGGTATTCTGACACGAACAAGACGACGAAAGCTTGCCAGGACATTTTCACCAGCCAGTTGCAAACGACCTCCGGCGCGGCCATTCACGTGCTGCAAAACAACTGCAACACCAGCGTGACCAACAACTGGGTGCAGGAGAGCTTCGACGTCTCCACCATGCTGGCCTCGTACAAAGGCAAGCAAGTCGTGCTGTTCTTCCGCGGCACAACCGCGAAGAACCAGCCGCAAACATCGGATTTCTTCGTTGACCTGGTAGCAGTGAGCGCGTCATAGACAAGTCCGACTCGCTCAACTGAGCGCGAATTTCGACAACACAGGCAACAAACTTGATGATGTCCCTTTCAGAACATACTATATGTATGTGGCATAGATAGAAGCACAGAAAGGGAAAACGTATGCAGCATGAAAGTCCGTTCGCTATCGTCCAGGCATGGCAAGATGCCGCGAATAGTCAGAATATCGATCGCCTCGTCGAATTATCTGCTCCCGATATTGAAGTGGTCGGACCGCGCGGTTCCGGTCGCGGGACACAGCTTCTACGGGACTGGCTTGGCCGCGCCGGATTGCAGCTCACAACGCTCCGCGCGTTTGCACGCAGCAACAGTGTCGTTCTCGCGCAGCACGGCGTCTGGCGCTCGCTTGAGACTGGAGAAGTGACCGGCGAGCGGGACCTTGCTTCCCATTTTCAAGTTGCTGGTCATCGCGTCGCACAATTCGCGCGCCACGGCAGCCTCGATGTCGCGCTAAACGAGGCTGACGTTAGTTACTCGGATGAGATACCTGTCAGTTCTTAACCGATGTAAGCAGCCAGCGCACCAGTTCTTCATCCGTGGCAGCGAAGATCTGTTGTATCAGCAAATCGAGGGCATCGGGCTTGTTTAGCCGCCCCGCCTCCTGCTGCGCCAGATCGGTTAGCGCCGGATAACGCGCCTTGACGATATGCACGAGCATGCGACGTAAAGCCCGCACTTCCCCCTGAGCAAGTCCTTCGGCTCGTCCTTCGACAAGTCCTTCGGCTCGTCCTTCGGCTTCGCTTTCCGCTCGTATCTGCTGAATGCGTGGGCTTTGATCCCATAATGCTTCGTACATCTTCAGCTCCTTAAAAATTTCCGCTTTCTCCGAGCGAGAAATCGTGGTGGTACGTTCCAGTAACAGGTTGATCCATATGTATTGTTGAGCGAGCGGGACGACATCATCCTGATAAATCTCCTGTAGCTCGCCCATCACGCGCCTTATCATCAAATGGTCGGTACCCTGCATGGTTGGCAGCATTGGATACATGCAGCGTATATGGTTTCGCACGAACCGCTCAGCATCTTGCCGATACAACTCCAGCGTGTGAAAATCGAAACGAATGATGCTGCCATCATCTTTCGGTATCAGCAAAGGCGACTGGGCCACCGTCGTGCGAAACGGATAGATAATCATCGATATCACCGGAATTTGATAATCGTAATACAAAATGGCGTTGTAGACATGCAAACGTGATGCCATCTTGCTGTCGCTGCCAGTCTCAAATTCTGGATTGAAAATGCGGTCCTCGCCATTATAAAGCATTTTGAATACTTTATCCGCCCGCAACGTCGGCTTGATCAGTTCAATAGTCAAGGTTTGCTGATACATCGCTCCTGGCAACAAAACCGGCAAGATGTCACTGACCTGCCACTCTATCCATTCCTTGAACGTCGTATCATACTGCTGCGGTGGTTGTAGTTGATTGCCCTGTGAACCCTCCGCGTGACTTGCCATGACGCACTACGCTCCTATTTTCCATTTGAGGCTATTATACCATGTCTCTACGTCAAAAAAAAGCAGAAATAGCCTCTTGACACACTCTCACATCACCTGTATACTTTGAATACAATTACATATCACAGCGATGAACAGGAAGAGTACAGAGCGACGCAGAAGTCCAGAGAGTCAGGATTGGTGAGAACTGACCTTTGTGCCGTACTGGAATGGGCCTGTGAGCTAGAGAAGAACCCGCTCGCGTACATCATGCGGCGGTAGTAATGCTCAGACGGAATGTCCCCCGTTATCGAGGACAGGATATCATCCGTTTTCTTGAACGGAAGAACGGATCGTATCTGGTAATGAGGGATCATCTTTCTGGTTTTATGCAAACAAGAGAGGGATGATCCGAACAAGGGTGGCACCACGAAAGCGTAACGTCTCTCGTCCCTATCACGGGATGAGCGGCGTTTTTTTATGGTCATTTTTATTGAAATGTGAAAAAGGAGCAAGAATTATGGCAGTAGAAATGGATCAAAGCGTCAAACCAGCGCCAGCGCCGGTGAAAAAGCGCGTCTTTTCGGGCGTGCAGCCCACCGGGCACATTCATATCGGCAATTACCTGGGAGCGATCCGAAATTGGGCCAACGAGCAGCAAAACTATGACAACATCTTTTGCATCGTCGATCTGCACGCTATTACCGTGCTGCCCATCGATCCCAAAGAGTTGCATTTTAACACGCGCAAGCTGGCCGCGCTGTACATCGCCTGCGGGCTGGATACGCGCTACTGCAAGCTGTTCGTACAATCGCACGTGCGCCAGCATGCCGAGGCAAGCTGGATCATGGAGTGTTTCGCGCCGCTCGGTTGGCTGCAGCGCATGACCCAGTTCAAGGCAAAAGCGGCAGAGGAGCATGTTGATTCGGTCAGCACGGGTCTGCTGTGTTACCCGGCGCTGATGGCCTGCGACATCCTGCTCTACCAGACGCATTACGTGCCAGTGGGCGACGACCAGCGCCAGCATCTGGAGTTCACGCGCGACCTGGCGCAGCGCTTCAACAGCATGTACGGGGAGCAGGTGTTCACCATTCCTGAGCCGCAGATTCGCACCGTGGGCGCGCGCATCATGGCGCTGGACGATCCAGAGAAGAAGATGAGCAAGAGCGACCCGCTTGATTTCTCGCGCATCAATCTGCTGGACGATGCGAAGACGATCAAAAAGAAGATCGCGCGCGCCACCACTGACTCAGAGCGCCTGGTGAAGTTCGACGAGAAGCGGCCCGGAATCACGAATCTGCTGACCATCTATCAATCGCTGACAGGGCAGGCACAGGAGGAGATCGAAGCGGAGTTCGAGGGCAAAGGCTACGGCGACTTCAAGGCCGCGCTGACCGATCAGATCGTGGCTGTTCTGGAACCGATCCAGCGCCGCTACCGCGAACTGATCAACGATCTGCCGGCGCTTGAGAGCGTACTCAAGCAGGGCGCGGACGAGGCGCGGCCTATGGCCGAGGCCACGTTGCGGCGTATCAAAGACGTCGTTGGGCTGGGCTAACAACATGTAGTGACATCCCTTGTGGGTGTCAGGAACTGAAGGATGTGTCAGCATGGACTATCCATCTTTTGCAACCGTCCAGCGCCTGCGAGAGGCGGCGATGGCTTCCTACGATGGCGGCCAGGGCAACCATTCGGCGGCGCTCACCAGCCAGGGCAACCATTCGGCATTTACCAGCCAGGGCGACCGCAAGGGTCGCCCCTACCCTGATCGCGACAGAAAACCCTTGTTACCATTATGTTGCGATCTGCTGGTTGATCTGGAGACGCCCGTCTCGGCCTATTGCAAGACGGCGCGTGGAGCATATAGCTTCTTGCTGGAAAGCGTGACGGGCGGCGAGCGCGTGGGCCGCTATTCGTTCATCGGCATCGATCCCTACCTGGTGAGCGTGCATCACGGCGAGACGGCGCTGCTGTACCGGCAGCCCAATAATGTAGCGGCGCAATTCATTGCGCCCGAACGCATCCCATGCCATGACCCCTTGCAATTGGTCGAGAACGAGCTGGGCCAGTACCGTCTGATCGCGCCAGATGAGCAGTCTACCGACGAGTTGCCGTATTTCCACGGCGGCGCGGTCGGCTACCTGTCATACGAAGCGGCGTCGCGCTTCGAGCATCTCCCTGTACCGGATCGCGATCCAATCGGCCTGCCGCTCGCCGTGTTCTGCTTCACGGAAACGGTGCTGGTCTTCGATCATGTCAAGCACCGCGCGCGCATCGTGACGCACCTGCACCTGGACGCCCCAGACCTGGCAGCCGAGTACCAGCGCGGCATCGCGATCCTGAACGATATTCAGGCGCGCCTGCGCCAACCGATGCGCCTGCCGGACGAGCCGGAACCAATTATGGATGAAGTCGCGCTGCAAGCCACGTCCAATCGCACGCGCGCAGCATTCGAGGGGATGGTGCGCCGCTCCATTGACTACATTCGCGCGGGCGACGCCTTCCAGGTTGTGCCGTCGCAGCACCTGAGCAGGCACGTCAACGCCGCGCCGTTCACCGTGTATCGCGCGCTGCGAGCCATCAACCCGTCGCCGTACATGTTCTACCTCAATCTCGACGATTTCCAGATCGTCGGCGCGTCTCCAGAACTACTGGTGCGCTTTGAGGAGGGGGAAGTGACGATCCGGCCCATCGCTGGCACGCGCCCGCGCGGCGCTGATCGACAGAGCGACGAACAGCTTGCCCAGGAGATGCAGAGCGATCCCAAAGAGCGCGCCGAACACGTCATGCTGGTGGACCTGGCGCGCAACGACGTCGGCAAGGTCGCGTCCACCGGCAGCGTGCAAGTAACAGAGATGTTCGGCATCGAACGTTACTCGCACGTCATGCATCTTGTCTCCAACGTGACAGGCACATTGCGCGCGGACATGACGCCGTATGACGCGCTGCGAGCAGGTTTCCCGGCGGGTACCGTCACCGGCGCGCCCAAGATACGAGCGATGGAGATCATCAGCGAGCTAGAGGGCGAGCCGCGCGGCGTCTATGCCGGGGCGGTCGGCTATTTCAGCCATTCCGGCAACCAGGAAACGGCTATCGCACTGCGCACGATGATTATTAAGAGCGGACGAGCCTATGTACAGGCAGGCTGCGGCGTGGTAGCGGATTCCGATCCCAGCGCCGAATACCAGGAAAGCCTGAACAAGGCACAGGCACTTTTACGCGCCCTCGACGAGGCCGAGCGCATTGCCGATGAACAAAGGCGGGCAAAAGGAGAGGCATATGCTCTTACTAATTGACAATTACGATAGTTTCACCTACAACCTGTACCAATACCTGGCGGAACTGGGCGCGGAGATCGCCGTGTCGCGCAACGATGAGATCAGTCTGGACGAAATCGCGGCTATGCAGCCCGGCCAGATCGTGGTTTCGCCGGGGCCATGCACCCCCAATGAAGCGGGTCTCTCGTGCGAAATCATCAGGCAGTTCGGGCCGCGCATTCCCACGCTGGGCGTTTGCCTGGGACATCAGGCCATCGGGCAAGTTTACGGCGGCAGGGTGATCCGCGCTCCGGAGCCGATGCATGGCAAAACCAGCCTGATCTACCACCACGGGCAGGGCGTTCTGCATGATCTGCCCGTACCATTTGCGGCCAATCGCTATCACAGCCTCATCGTCGAGCGAAGCGCTCTCCCGGACGAACTGGAGATCACCGCCGAGACGGCAGACGGATTGATCATGGGCCTGCGCCATCACACCTACCCGGTCGAAGGCGTGCAGTTTCACCCGGAGTCGATCATGACGCCTGACGGCAAACAGTTGTTACGTAACTTTTTGATAGGATCGCAATTAGCCATCGCGCTAATTAAAAGGGAGGGTCAATATGATACGCGAAGCGATAGCGCACCTGGCCGCCGGAGCCACGCTCGGCGAGGACGAGTCGGCAGCCGTGATGGAAGAGATCATGACCGGGACGGCGACTCCGGCGCAGATGGGCGCGTTCCTGACGGCGCTGCGCCTGCGTCCGGGCGGTGAGACCGTGCCGGAAATCGCGGGCATGGCGCGCGTGATGCGGGAGAAAGCCGTGCAGGTTCATCTTGATACGCGCGTGGCCGCTCGCGCGCTGGATACGTGCGGCACGGGCGGCGACGGCGCGGGTACGTTCAACGTCTCGACGGCAGCCGGTATTCTGGCCGCCGCCGCCGGGGCAGTCGTCGCCAAGCACGGCAATCGCTCGGCCACTAGTCGCTGCGGCAGCGCGGACGTACTGGAAGCGTTAGGGGCGAAGATCGACCTGGGGCCGGAACAGGTAGCGCAGTGCGTGCAGGAAGTCGGTTTTGGTTTCATGTTCGCCCCGGCCTATCATCCGGCGATGAAACATGTTGGGCCGGTGCGCCGCGAGATCGGCATTCGCACCATCTTCAACATCCTGGGGCCGCTCACCAACCCCGCCCACACGCGCTACCAGTTGCTCGGCGTGGCCGACGGCTCGCTGCTGCGCAAAATGGGCGAGGTGTTACAGCGTCTCGGCTGCCAGCACGCGCTGATCATTCACGGCGAGGATGGCATCGACGAATGCTCGCTCAGCGCGCCGACGCACATTTGCGAGGTGCGCCACGGCCAGGAACTGCGCGAGTACACCATCACGCCGGAGGAGGTAGGGCTGACGCGCGCCAGCGACCGCCAGGTCTTCCAGGGCGGCGACCCGGCTTACAACGCCGACCTGCTGCGCGACCTGCTGAGCCGCTATCGCGCGCATCCCGCCGCCGACATGCTCTGCCTCAACGCGGGCGCGGCGCTGCTGGCAAACGAGTTAGTCGAGTCGCTGTGTGAAGGTGTGAAACTGGCGCGCGCTACCCTGAGCGATGGCAAAGCGAAACAAAAGCTGGATGACGTGATCGCCTGTTCCCGCCAACTCGTGTAGGGGCCGAAGATGCAGTTGAATAAATGAAGAAAAAAAGCTATGTTTCTTGACCGTATTGTGAACCAGACACGCCTCGATCTTGAAGAGCGTAAAAAAACCATCCCGCTGGAGGAAATGATGCGACGGGCCGTCGAACAGCCGCCGCCGCGCGATCTGTTTGAGTTCATCAGGCCAGGCGATGCCTCTGTTCGCCTGATCGCCGAGGTGAAACGCGCCTCGCCATCGAAGGGACTGCTCGCGCCCGCTCTCGACCCGGTCGCGCTGGCTCGCACCTACGAGGCACACGGCGCGGCGCTGATCTCCGTGCTGACGGAACCGCACTTCTTCCTGGGCAAGCCGGAGTATCTCACGGCCATCAAAGAGGCCGTGCAACTTCCGGTGTTACGCAAGGATTTTATCATCGACGAATACCAGGTCTACGAGGCGCGCGCGTGGGGCGCGGACGCGATCCTGCTGATCTGCGCCCTGCTCGACGATGCCCTGCTGCATCACCTGCTCAAAGTGGCGCACAGCCAGCGGATGCGCTGTCTCGTCGAAGTTCACGACGCGGACGAGGCCCGGCGCGCGGTGGCAGCAGGAGCCATGTGTATCGGCGTCAACAGCCGCGACCTGGTGACGTTCAACATGAACCCGTACTTGCTGCGCGAGTTGCGCCCGCTCATCCCGCGCGACAGGGTAGTCGTGGCCGAGAGCGGCATCCACAGCGCGGTGGATGCCCGCAGATTAGCGCGCTATGGCATCCAGGCCATGCTGGTCGGCGAGTCGCTGGTCAAAGCGGGCGACGTGCCAGCGCAGATGCAGGCGCTATTGAGAGGCGCGAACGATAGCACGCAGGTGAAAATCTGCGGCCTGCGCGCGGATGAACACCTGAGCGCGGCCATCGAGGCTGGCGCGGATCTGCTCGGCCTCGTGTTTTACCCGCCAAGCCCCCGCTACCTTCAGCCTGAACAGGCGCGGTCACTGATCCATGACAACGCCTATTTCTCATCCGCCAGCGAAGACAGCGCGCCCGCGCCCGATCTCGTCGGAGTTTTCGTCAACAGGGATGCTTCCTTCATCAACGATGTCGCGGAACAGGTGGGTTTGCAATTCGTGCAACTGCACGGCGACGAGTCGCCAGAATTTTGTACGTATATCAAACGCCCGGTGATTAAGGCGCTGCGATTGCAAAGCGGCGCGGATATGGGGCTGGTCAACACCTATCGCGGAGCGGTATGGCGCATCATGCTGGACACGCCAACCGTGGCCTGGGGCGGCACAGGCGAGACGCACGACTGGCAGCTTGCCCGCGCGATTGCCCAGGATACGCCGATCATCCTCGCGGGCGGCCTGACGCCGGAGAACGTGGCCGGGGCCATCCGGCAGGTGCGCCCGTGGGGCGTCGATGTGAGCAGCGGCGTCGAGACGAACAAACAGAAGGACGCGGCGAAAATATGGGCCTTTGTGAAGAACGTGCGACATGTAGAGACCCCCCTCGTGGGGGTCAGGCAGCACAGACCATCGTCTTCAGGAAATGGAAGATAAACGATTATGCAAATACAACAACAAGAACCTGCCTACCAACACAGCATCTATCCCGATGAGCGCGGGCGTTTTGGCGCGTTCGGCGGCAAATTTGTCCCCGAAAGCCTGATGACGGCGCTGGCAGAGCTAGAAACGGCCTATAACGAGGCGCGCGGCGATGCCACGTTCCAGGCGGAACTGCGGGCGCAGCTTGCCAGCTTTGTCGGACGGCCCACCACGCTGCATTACGCCCCGCGCTTCTCGCAACTGGTCGCGCCTGGCGTCAAGGTCTATCTCAAGCGCGAAGACCTGGCGCATACCGGCGCGCACAAGATCAACAACGCGCTCGGCCAGGGACTGCTGGCAAAACGTATGGGCAAGCGGCGCATCATCGCCGAAACGGGCGCAGGCCAGCACGGCGTAGCGGCAGCGACTGTCTGTGCTATGCTGGGCCTGGAGTGCATCGTCTACATGGGCGAACTTGACATCCAGCGCCAATCGCTGAACGTCTTTCGTATGAAACTGCTGGGCGCGGAAGTGCGCTCCGTGACGAGCGGCAGCCGCACGCTGAAAGATGCCATCAACGAGGCCATCCGCGACTGGGTGACGAATGTCGAGACGACGTTTTACCTGATCGGCTCCGCCGTGGGGCCGCATCCCTATCCGCGCATGGTACGCGATTTTCAAATGGTGATCGGCAGCGAGGCGCGGGCGCAGATCATGCAGCAGGAAGGACGACTGCCCGATATCGTGATGGCCTGTGTGGGCGGCGGCAGCAACGCCATTGGCATCTTCTACCCCTTCGCCGACGCGCCGCAGGTGCGACTGATCGGCGTCGAGGCCGGCGGGTTGGGCATCGCCACCGGCAAGCACGCGGCGACGCTGGCTACGGGCAGGCCCGGAGTGCTGCACGGCGCGTTGAGCTATCTCTTGCAGGACGCCGATGGGCAGGTGTCGGAGACGCACAGCATTTCGGCAGGGTTGGACTATCCGGGCGTTGGGCCGGAGCATAGCTATCTTAAAGAAACGGGCCGCGCCGCGTATGTCTCCGCTGATGATCAGACGGCGCTGCGAGGCTTGCAGGCGTTAAGTCGCAGCGAGGGCATCATCCCGGCCCTGGAGCCTGCCCATGCCCTGGGCTACCTGCTTGAGATGGGCGAGCAAGGCAACGTGCCGCAGGGATCGCTGATCATCGTGAACCTGTCCGGGCGCGGCGACAAGGACATGCTGACCGTCGCCGACGCGCTGCACGTAACGCTGTAGGAGCAAACCATGATCGGATTTCACTATCACCCGGATATTTTAGCGCGTTACCCGACCATTGTGGCGGGCGTACTGCTGGCGCGCGGCATGAGCAATGGCCCAACGCCGGAGAGCCTGCGCGCGGCGTTTGAGGCAGAGCAGAAGCAGACGATAAAGCGCATCGGGGAGATGCCGCTCAGTCAGTTGCCGTCGCTGGCAGCATGGCGCAGCGTGATCCGCAGCTTCGGCGTCGAGCCGACGCAGTACCGCAGCGCCGCCGAGGCCCTGCTGCGCCGTTTGACCAAAAAAGGCGACATTCCCAGCATCAACACGCTGGTCGATCTCGCCAACATGGTCAGTATCCGTTACGCGCTGCCCGCCGCCGTCTTCGATACGCGCGCCTTGCAGGGCGTCGTTACCGTGCATTTCGCGAGCGGCACGGAACGGTACACGACGCTGAAAGAGAGCGAGGTCGATCACCCGGAGCCGGGCGAGGTCGTCTTCTCCGACGAGACGGGGCTGGTGATCGCGCGGCGCTGGTGCTGGCGACAGAGCGAGGACAGCGCGGCCACGGATACCACCAGCAGCGCCATCATCGTCGTCGAGGCCCATCACGCCGAAGCGCGCCATGACGTAGCCGCCGCGCTGGACGATCTGCTGGAATTGCTGTGCAAATACGCGGGTGGCGCATACATGACGGCACTTTTGGACAAGGACCATCCCGCGTTGATCGAGGATCAGGATGAACTGTAGGGGCAGGCGGCGTGTGGACGCGGTGCGGGAGCCTTTATGGCTGCCCGTATGAAGCCAATAGGCAGGAAGGACACTATGCAAACCTCTTCATATACATTACCGGCTACAAAAATTACCCAGGCGTTTGAACGTGCCAAAAACGAACTGCGCGGCGCGCTGATCCCGTATTTCATGTGCGGCTATCCCTCGGCGGAGCGCAGCGTGGAACTCGCGCTGGCGGCGGCAGGCGCGGGCGCGGATATCATCGAACTGGGGATACCCTTCAGCGATCCACTGGCCGACGGGGCTACGATCCAGCGTGCCGGGCAGGTGGCGCTGGAAAGCGGCATGACGCTCAAGGGCTGTCTCGACATCGCCCAGCGCGTTTCGACGCAGACGGACGTGCCGCTCATCTTGATGGGCCACTACAATCCTGTCCATAGCTATGGCCTGGAGCATTTCTGCGCGGACGCGGCAGCAAGCGGCGCGAGCGGGCTGATCATTCCCGATCTGCCGCCCGAAGAGGCAACGCCGCTGCAACAACGCGCGGCACAACACGGGCTGGCGTTGATCTTCCTCGTGCCGCCCACCGCGCCGGACGAACGCATAGCCGCCATCGTACAGGCGGCTATGCAAGGTATTCCCGGCTTCCTGTACTGCGTCGCGCTGAACGGCGTCACGGGATCGCGCACCAGCCTGCCGCCGCACCTGCGCGAGTTCGTGGCGCGGGTTCATAGCTATACAAAAAGCTGCAATTTGCCGCTCGCTGTTGGCTTTGGACTATCCACTCGTGAACATATCGCCGCGGTAACAAGCTACGCCGATGGCGCAGTCGTAGGCAGCGCCATTGTCAACGTGATTGACCGCAGTGCCGAGAACAAGCAGGTAGAAGCGGTAACAACGTATATCAGGGATTTAAAAAATCAATGAAACGAGAGGTTTTCAGGGCAACCGCAAGGTTGCCCTGAAAACCTCTCGTTTCATTGAAAAACGTCTCTATAGTGATTAGAGCGTGATTTATCACATCTCTTCCCAGGAGGGGCCTTTCGCGGCAGCCCTGGCAGCGAAGGCGGATTTCCAGCGGCTCAGCGCCTCCTGGCTCTGGCCCAGGTCTTCCAGCACTTCTGCCCAACGCCCATTTACCTCGGCAAGGAGATCATATGCTTCACTCTCTCCCAACGCTTCCGTGGCCTGCGCGAACCAGCCAATGGCCTCTTCCATCTTCCGCTGTCGTTCCGCCCCTTCAACTTGCCGGGCCTCGGCATAGGTCACTTTTCCGATAATCACGTCGGCCATCCCAGCCAGGAACTTGTTATCGGAGCGATGAGAAACTTCTGTGACGCGTTCGCAATAGCGTCTGGCTTCATCGATGCGCCCTTCTTCCAGGCGCAGGTCGGCCAGCGCCGCGCAGTTGATCATCACCATCTTATCACCCCGTTGATCGGGAAATATCGCGGCAGTTGCCAGCGACTCGGTATAGTAATCAATGGCGTTCGGGAAATCACCGAGTTTGAGGGCAATCCGTCCCAGGCGATTGAGGATGGTACACTCGCCCTCGCGGTCGCTCACGCGGCGGTAGAGGACAAGAGCCTTTTTCCCGCTCTCATAGGCATCAATGAACGCGCCAGAAGTGCGATATGTCTCGGCCAGTCCATCGTAAATGTAGGGCAATTCCCGGCTTTCATCAAGGGAGACGCAAAGCTCGCGCGCCTGTAGATACTCCTGGATAGCAGCGCTAAAAAGTCCGCGCATTTTATAGGTGGTGGCAAGATAATAATGGGCTTTGATCTGGGCATTGGGGAGCTGTACTCTGTGATCTTGTAGCACCTTGAGCGCCTTAACGAGATGGCGGCCAGCTTCTTCATTGCGCGCTGCCTGGATCGCTATGCCGCCAAGTTTTAGGAGGCACAGCGCCTGAAGCTCGCGATTATTCAGTGTCTCAACCTCGCGATCGCACTCGTTAAACAGATCGAACGGCGAGAGCAGGCGCGCTGCCTCGCTCCACCGCCTCGCCTGGAGATTGCCCCAGCCGAGCAAATAATCCAGTTCTTTCTGCTGGCTCTCATCTTCTGGTTGGATTGCCTCCAATACAGCGAGAGCGGCGGCGGTGCGCCCCTCCTCAAGTAAAAGGCGCGCGCGTTTGAGTAGTAATAGGATATCCGTAGATTGTGACATATGTAATCCTGCCCCTTTCAGAAAATATTCACAATTATACCATATTTACGCAATAAGGATAGCCCATTAGCCTATTTGGGGAACGGCAAAAGGTCGTTGGAAATCAAACAATGGCGAGGTAACGTCTAGAGGAACAAAACGGGATACTTGTACCCCCACCACCGCGCCCACAGAGTGGTAAGGAGAATCCCGTTGACTACAGTATAACGCAAGACAAGTTTGTACACAAGGGAAAGGAAAGAACCGGTAATTAATTCCTAAACACAGAGAAACCGGACGGCGCGCCGTCCGGTTTCTCTGTGTTTAGGATCACTCTTACGCTTGATCAACAGATGGGCTATCCGAGCCTGCTTGCTCCTGCGTCGCGCCAGCGCCGTAAATCATATCGGACAGATCCTTGCGCGCGCGCTCCAGGATCGCGCGCAGTTTCGCGATTTGCTGCGCGTCCTGGAACGACATGCGACCGGCGATGGCGAAGAGACGCATCACCTCCATCGCCTCGCTGCGCAGCGCCTGCATCTCCGGCGAGAAACCACGGCGGCCATGCTCGCGCATCCGCGCCCACGGCGGCCCCGCGAACTCTTCCCGGCTCTGGTGATGCTCAGCCAGTAGCGCCTTCCCGGCGTCGGTGATGCTATACACCTTTTTCCCCTCGACATCCTGAGCGGTCACGAAGCCGCGATCCTCCAGCATTTGCAGCGTAGGATAGATCGAACCGGGGCTGGGCGAGTAAAAGCCGCCGGATTTCTCCTCCAGCGCCTTGATCATCTCGTAGCCGTGCATCGGGCGTTCCTGCACAAGCTCAAGCAGGGCAAACTTCATGTCGCCGCGCCCAAAGACGCGAAAGCCCTCTCCTGGCCCGAACGGGCCGCCGGGGCCAAATGGGCCGCCATGGCGGAATGGCCCGCGACCAAAATGCATAGTATGGAAATGCGGTCCATGCGGCCCGCGCTCCCAGGGTGGAAAGCCCTCGCCAGGCCCTTCAAACTCATAAGCAAAACGTTTTCCGAACATTATGCAATCTCCTTTTCTTAACTCATCTCTATCTTTGTGGGAAACCCCTACGGGTATCCGGTAACGATATATCGTTATCTACTCCATAGTATAACGATATATCGCATTGTTGTCAAGGGAAAAAGAGAGCAATTTTTGCGGCTGCAAGAATGTGGGTTGCAGGGCTATATTGCCATAGCCCTGCAACCCTTATTTCACCCTGGCTTCGAGCGCGCCCACCTGCTCTTTCAGGTGGCGGTTCTCCTCGCGCATCTCGTCCAGGTCTTTGCGCAGTTGTTTCAACTGGTCGTCGGTCTTGTCGCCGGTGCGGAGGGCCTGAGCCGCGAGACGCATACTGCGCACCGCGGGTGTCTCCAGTTCGCGGCTGGCAGCCCGCTCAAGCGGTTCGATGGCGCGTTTTTCGCCAAACGCCATTAACGCTCTCGCCGCAATAGCACGGATCATCTCCCAATGATCGTGTTCGAGCGTCTGCACGAGCGCGGTGACCGCGCGTTGGCTGGCTTCCTCACTATAAAGGTAGCGATTGCCGCCGAGCGTCGCCATGCCGATGACCGCCGCGAAGCGCAGCATAATGGGACGGTTTTCATCGACAATGTACGGGGCGATGATCGCGACGGCGCGATCATCGCCGGTCTCAGCCAGTCCCTGGAAGATGCCGCGCTGCATGAATGCCATCCACGATGGGCGATCGAGTAGCTGCTCGAGCCGATCGACCGCACCAGCCGTGCGCGTCTTGCCGAGAGCGTTTGCCGCCGCCGCTTCGACCCGGTAGCTGATATCGCCCTGCTCCAGCAGCGCGCCCAACGCCCGCGCCGAACGCTCCGCCAGTTCCGCCTGCTGCGGAGCCTGGAAGTTGCCAAGCTGGCTGGCAATCGCCGCGCGCACTCGCGACCACTGGCGCGCATCGAGTTCTTGCAGTCCTTGCAAGAGGATATCCTGCGCCGCCCGCGTGCCGACCTTGCCCAGCGCCGCGGCGGCAGCTTCGCGCACGCCCCAGAAGCCATCAGTGAAAAGGGCTGCTCGCAGCGCCTGCACGCTCTCGTCGCCGCCTTCTTCTCCCAGCGCCTCGGCGGCCTCGATGCGCCCCAGCACGTCGGGATCGCGCGCCAGTTGATAGCGCAGCATCCTGGGCGAGTGCTCAAACTTGAGGGTTTTGAGCAGCCAGCCATCGGGATCGAAGCGCACCATCACCGGCTCGCGTTCTAACGGGATGTAGAAGTTTTGCTCCACCTGCCCATCTTCACCAACCAGCACGCGCATGGCAACGACGCGCGTATCCGTGGTCTGCTCGTCTTTGGCCGCCTCGTCCGACGCGGGTACGGTGAAGGCCAGGTCAACCGGCGTCACGAAGCACGGCGTGAGTTCATCCACCTGCTGCGTCTGCTTGATCCTGAGCTTCGCCATGCTATGCTCGCCGTCCCAGGAATAGTTGACCTCGAAGGCCGGGTAGCCGCCCTGGTAGACCCACTGCTGGAAGAAGCGTGCCAGGCTGCGCCCGGTCGCTTCCTCGAAGGTGCGCTCCAGGTCGGCAGTGATCACTTCTTTCGTGCGATAGTGTTCGAGGTAGGTGTGGATGGCGCGGCGGAAGGCCGTCTCGCCCAACTGGTGGCGCAGCATGTGCAGCACCCAACCGCCCTTGTTATACATGTGTCCATCGAACAGTTCAAAGCCGTCGCTGTGATAGACGTTATAGACAATCGGGCGGCGATACTGGCTATCCTCGCCCAGGTAGCCCTTCTTGAGCGAGAGCATCGAGCGCTTGAAGTAGTCCGCGCCCTGGTCATGCTCCTCCCACAGCTCTTCAAAGTACGTGGCGAAGCCTTCGTTGAGCCAGCCGTTGGGCCAATCGCGGCAGGTGATCAAATCGCCGAACCACTGGTGCGCCAGTTCGTGCGCCACCACAGGTACGAGGTCCATGTCCAGAGCCGCGCGCTCGTCCATCAGTAGCATGAAGCTGTGCGTGGTGCAAGTCGTATGCTCCATCGCGCCCGTGTAAATCTCGACGACGGTCTGTGCATATTTGTTATACGGGTATTCGACGCCGGTATATTCGGAGAAGAAGGCCATCATCTGCGGCGTCTTGCCCAGGTAGAAATGGGCATCGTTTTGGCGATCCGGTCGCACATAGTAGGTGACGGGGATATCTTTGTAGTGATCCTCGATCACGGCAAAATCGCCGACGACGAGCGAGACGAGATAGGCGGCGTGCGGCACGTCATGTCGCCAGTGGTGAGTTCTGGTCGCGCCGTGATCGGTGACGCCGAGCAGCCGACCGTTGGCGATGGTGGTGAACTGCGCCGGTACGGTGGCGATGATCTCGGTGGTGGCGCGATCATTGGGCGCGTCGTGGCAGGGGAACCAGTAGCGGTGATAGCTGGGCTGGCCGAACGTCCACGCCTGCACAGGCCGCGTTGGGTCTTCGGGCGCGGGCTTGATGAAGTGCAGCCCGGTACGCGGCTTCGCGTGATACGTCACCGCGACGGTAAAGACTTCACCGTAGTGATACGGGCGATCCAGCGTCACGTTCAGCTTCTTGCCGTCGTAGCTATATGATAACGTTTTACCATCGCCGACCAGCGCGACGCGCTCAATATGCAGATCGATAGCGTCGAAGGAGACAGAGGTCAGGTCATCATACAAGGCGGAAAGGGTCGTGCTGACTGTACCGCTGATCGTCTCTTGCTCAAAGTCGAGCGTGACATCCAGTTTCACGTGCTGCACATCGGCCGGGCGATCCGGCGCGTATTGGACGCGGTCGCCTGGCAGTTCAAACGAACGCGCTTTGGGTACCGGTGCGTGGGAGTGCTGTTGGAATAGCATGAAGCTATACTCACTGCCAGGCATCATTGCCTGGGTGCGGTTGCAACCGTTCAAGAGAAACCTCCTTGTCGCTTCAAACCCTTTCCCCTGGTTCAGCGTACATGTTATGCTATGCTATGGTATAGCTTTTGAAAGGGTTCAATAATGCGGACAAAAACACCAAGAATAAATAGGTTTGCGCAAATGGTGCGCTTCCTGCGAGTATCGCGCCTTTTGCTCTGGACAATCTGGATTATTTATCGCGAGCGGCGTCGCGTGCTGCGCGCCCGCGAACGCGGCAACTACGATGTCCACCCCAATATCGATGTGCTGATTAAAGTGCTGGTGGCGTATCGCGTCACGGCCATCAAGCTCGGCGTCTTGATGATCAAGCTAGGACAGTTCCTCAGTTCGAGGGCCGATATCTTGCCGCAGCAAGCATTAGACGTCCTTGCCGCGCTGCAGGATGAAGTGCCGCCAGCGCCATTCAGTCACGTCGTCTCGGTCATCGAAACCGAGTTGGGAAAGCCCGTCGAACAGCTCTTCAGCGTGTTAGAGCGCAAATGTACGGCTGCTGCCTCGCTTGGCCAGGTTCACAAGGGCATCCTTGCCGCCACGGGTGAAGCGGTAGCCGTCAAAGTGCAGCGACCGAACATCGACCAGCTTGTGCGAAGTGATTTAAGCACCCTCAAATTTGTCATCTGGGTCATTAATCGCTTTGTCGATACCAGCGAGTTCATCGACCTGATGGGCTTCTACCGCGAGTTCAAGCGCACGGTCTACGAAGAGATCGATTACGTCACCGAAGCGGCCAACGCCAAACGCTTCAAAGAGATGTTCAAGGACGATCCGACCATCTATATCCCAGACGTGTATGATGATTATACCTCACGGCGCGTGCTGTTGCTAGAGTGGATCGACGGCATCAAGATCAATGACTACGAGGCGTTGGAAGCGGCGGGCGTCAATCGCCTCGAGGTAGCGGAGCGCACCGTCAAAACCTACTTCTACCAGTTTTTCACAGCCGGCTTCTTCCACGCCGACCCGCACCCCGGCAATATATTTGTATTGCCGCAGGATAAAATCACCGCTCAAGTGAAAGCAAAAAAGGATCATCATCCCAATACTCCCACGAAAACGTTTCAGACGCCCGTGATTGCCTTTGTCGATTTCGGCATGGTCGGCACGCTGTCGAAAAACTTGAAGAAGGCCATGAAAGATGTCTTCCTGGGTTTTGTGGCAAGGGATTCGCACACCCTGGTGGAGGCGCTGGCGGGCCTGGGTTTTATCGGCCAGAATGCCAACATGACGGCTATTGAGCGCGGTATGGCTCTAATGATGGAGCGATACTTCGGTATGACGCTGGGCGAGATGCGCGAACTGGACATCCCCGATGTCTCGCGCGAGATCGAAGACCTGCTCTACGGCCAGCCCTTCTACATTCCGGCGCAATTCGCCTTCACCGGCAAAGCCGTTGGCACGCTGGTGGGAGTGGCGACGGGCCTGGCGCCAGAGTTCAACTTCATCGATGTCGCCACACCTTACGCGCGCAACTTTCTGGGGCTTGACGCCGAAGGAGCGGGTCAGACAGTGCAGGAAATCTTCAACCAGCTATTGGACACGGGCCGCACGCTGCTGGCTTTGCCGCGCGCGCTGGATCGCGTGATCACGAAGCTGGAGACGGGACAGATCGAGGTCAGGCTGGCGGAGAACCAGCGCAATGGCCGCGGGCGTCGCCGTGGTCGAGGCCGCCGCGGCAGCAATGGGTACGGACACGACAATGGCTCCTCATCGGCGCTGAGCGGCCTCACCTGGGCGATGCTTTTCCTGGTGGAGGTGGCAGCCGGTGTGACGCTGACGGTACTTCACCAATCCATCCCCGGCTGGTTCTGCCTGGGATTGGCGGGTGTCACGGCGCTGGGATTGTTGATCAAGCGTTAACCGTAGGGGCGTGGGCCTGCCCCGCCCTATTGTTTTTGCCGATGATCGTGAGCTAGCGGTTTTTGGGCGGGGCAGAGCTTACGCCCCTACGGTTATCGTGACCGGCATCCACATCGACAGATTTTATGCCGTCGGTTCGGTCAGCGTCCAGCCGTCGTCGAGACGCTCGACCAGCCCTTCGCGTTCCAGCTTGAGCAGGTGTGCCTCCACCGACCACGCTGCGACCGGATGCAGGCGCGGATCGACATCCACGTATACCTGCTGGACAATGCGTGGGATGCTCACGCCGGGCGGCAGTTCTTCCAGCACATCCAGCACCTGCTGCTCGCGCTGCAAGCGGTGTTCGATATACTCTTGCAGCTTTTCCTGAACATTGGTGATAGTCGGCCCGTGGGCAGGGACCATCTCGGCGATCGCCATCTCTTGCAGGCGCTGCAGCGTCTCTAAATACTCTTGCATATCCCCTTCCGGCGGGATGATTGCCACCGTTCCCACGCCTGCGACGATATCTCCGGCAAAGAGCGTCTGGCGCCTCTCCAGCAGAAAGCTCAGGTGATCGTTGCGATGCCCCGGCGTGTAGATGGCGCGCAGCGTATCGTCCCCGGCAGGGAAAGTGGCTCCGTCGCCGATCTCGCTATCGGTGGGCGGGATGCCCTGCTTGCTGTACGAGTAGACGTCCACGCCTGTGCGCTGGCGCAGGGCTGCCGCGCCGTCCATGTGATCGTGATGCCCGTGCGTGATCAGGATGCGCCGGATGCCGCCGCGCCGAGCGCCCTCCGCGATGATGGCATCAAGATAGGCGACATCATCCATGGCGGGATCGATCACCGTCGCGCCCTCCGCGCCTTCTCCGACAATGATCGTGTTTGTTCCCGGCCCGGTCATGAGCGAAGGATTGGGAGCCAGGATGATCGTAAAGGGTTCGTCCACGGTTATGATCCTTCTTTTGACTTCGTCATATGTTCCGGCACATTCCAGGTATTCCCCGCGTCGTCCGGCAAGTAGACTCGCGTCACGCCGTTTTCCCGCTCCAGGATGGGCATGCGCACCGGCACGTGGTGCGTTTCGGTAAAGGCCAGAGCCTCCTGCACGCTGCCGAACGCTGCCAGGTCGCGTAACTGGTGGATGGTGGCGAAGACGAGCGGGAACTCACCGCGCTCGTAGCCCACCAGAGCCGCCGCGGGATTGACCCACACGCCCGCGCTCGTCTCCAGGCGATCATGTGCGGCCTGTTGTTGCTCAGGCGCGAAGGCAATGAAGAAGTGCGTGTCGAAACGTTTGGGCATCCCTTCGGGCGTGATCCAGTGCGCGAAATAGTGCAGGCGGTCGGTCGCCAGCGTGAGCCGCTCGGCCTGCGCCATCGAGACGAGCGATCCCTGGCGCTGGTGGAACGCCCGGCGGTATTGCTCGTAGCGCGCAACCTCGTCGTCGTTGATCGCCAGCACCTGCCCATTCTGATACGCCAGCAGAACGCCCGCCTCCTCGAATACCTCGCGGATCGCGGCGGCGCGGACGCCCGTACCCAGGGCTGTGCGTCCCTCCGGATCGGCCAGCGCGGCGGAAACAGGTCGGCAAAGCCCCTCTGTCTCCTCGGCAGTGTAGTCGTCATTTGAGACGGAGCCGCCGGGAAAAACGTAGACGTCGGGCATGAAATCGCTTTGAATGACGCGCCGCACCATGAAGACTTCTACGCCCTGCACTGTTCCGTCGTAGTGTTGATCGCGCAAAAGCATGATGGTTGAGGCCACGCGAAGCTGCACCGTCATCGTGTATTCTCCGTTCTTGATAATGCCGATGTGGCGGCGCAATTCATTGCGCCAGAATCGGGCGCGATAAATCGGCCCCTACGGGCGCAATGAATTGCGCCGCCACATTCTATTTCTAGATCGGCATCCCCCAACTTTTGGGTTCATATTCATCATTGTGCCTTCACGATATCCTACCACGAATCACGGGCGGCCGTCATTTTTTCTTTGGCGGCTGCAGCGTGATCTGGCGATCGCCATTGACGGTTTCGTTGTAGCTGAACGACTTCAGGCCCTTGATCGCGCCAGCGTTGATATTCAGGATCAGCGTCGGAGCCACGCCGCTCTGCTTCTGCACCAGAATGGTATACACCGGCTGGCCGTGAACCTTCTTCACGGCATGTGGCACGTACCAGGACAGTGAGATGTAGGAGATGCAGTTCTTGGGCGTCTCCGTCAGGCCGCCCCACATGGCGCGTCCCGGCAGGTCGCTGGTCAGTTCGGTGGGGCCGCCCAGCGCGTCATACGGCCACAGAGTATAGCCCTTGCCGGCGATGTAGCCGCGCTCGCCGAGCGAGTAATTATTGTTGGGGCAATAGCGGGCCGCGCTGGGAAACATCGTATTGTATTGGGAGCAGTTGCCGGCAGGCGGCGGCCTGGACGAAGTCGTGCCGGGCGGCACGTTAGACGTGCCTTTAGGGGTACAAAGCGCCTGTCCCGTATCGAAGCCGTCGCCATAGAGCAAGGTAGCGTCGGCGGGCGCGTAGACGCGAATGTAGTCGGCGTAAGTATCGTAACCATAGACCGGGCCGAGCTGCTGGTAGTTCAGCGTGATCGTCAGGTTATGCGTTGCCCCGCCGGAGGCGTCGAGCGTCACATCATCTTCCATTGTGGTATGCACATACTGGCTGGCTTTACTGATGCTGATGTTGGCCTGGATCACGCTGAAACCATCGACGTGCGAGAACGTGTTGAGCGAGCCGCTGTAGCCGTGTTGCGCCAACCAGCCCTCGGCGGTCGGATCGTTGAAGTAGATCTCCAGGTCGCGCGATTGAATATCCTTCAATGCCTGCTTGAAGACACCCATCAGCTTGCTGGGCGGCAGATGACGCACGCGATCCAGCACCAGCTTGCCCAGTTCCCCGGTGAAGGCTTTGCGCCCGCTGTGCGAGTAGTTGCCGCTAATCTGCTTTTCCTGCGAGATCGCGATCGGGTTTTGCTGGTAATAGTGAATCCAGTATGCGAGATTTTGCGGCGTCACCGTCACGTTATAGCCCGGCACTTTGACGGGGCCGGTCGCGTACATGACGTGAGCGATCACCGCTGGGGTCAGAGCGATATCGCCGTCCACCGGCCCGCCGCCCTCTTGCTCGAAGACCTGCATGGTCATGCGGGCGGTGGTCGGGAAATCGCCGGAGAGATTGGAGTCGCGCACGCCCCAGTTGCCGAAGTTCATCCAGCTATAGCCCGGCGGGGCCGAACGCCCGATGGCCGTGCCGTTCTCGGCATAGTCAATCAGCGTCACGTCGGTCAGCGTAAAGGGCGACATGCGCCCGTTGTCAATCTGCAAGACGCCATAATCTCCGGTAAAACCGCCGCCGGGGCGTAGTTCCGCCGTGTCCATCGTCTGCACGAGGAAGCGGCGCGGCTGCCCGACGCCGAGCAGCCAGGCCACCATGCTCACATCACCCTGCGCCTGCGCGAGCAAACCCTGGATGCCGGGCAACTGCCCCATGAGCGAACTGAATTGCGCTTTCTGGCTGGCGCTGATCGGCAGTTCGTTCACGGAAACCTGGCTCATCTGCGACTGCACGTCGCTGATATAGTAGAGAGCGTGCGTGATACCGGCCTCCACGGCTGCAATATCTGCCGGGCTGATCAGAGGTTTATTCGAGTTTGAGGCCAGAGGCGAACTGTGCAGGATATTGGCGGCGATCAGGCCCACGCCCGCCAGTTCACCACCCATACGCGAGACGTCCAATCCCACCTGGACCAGGCGTTGGACCATGCCCAGTTTGCTGGCATACTGCGGCACGAACTGCGTCACTGCCGCTTGAATATCCGGGCGATTCACCAGTTGCTGCAACTGGATGAAATCGTTCTGAGCGCCCTCGAAATCGCCCTGCGCCTGCTGCAAATTCGCCACATTGAGTACCGCCGTAGGATCGCTCCTGGAGAAATGCAGCAGCGACTTGGCGGCCAGCAACTGATCCAGGCCGTTGTGCGCGAGCGCGCTCACATTGTTGTAGGCGCTGTACGCCGCCAGGGCCGTACCAAGCGGCATCACCACGACGATCAGCAGGGCAACCAACGCCGCCAGACTCGCCACTTGCCACAGGCGTTTGCGGCGTCTTCCCACTATTACCCGCTCTCTGTGTTTTTGCATCAAGCGTCGCTGCGCTGTTTTCCTTGTAGCCGTCGTAACCACCCGGTACGCGCCGCCTCCAGAAATCTCACCTCCCTGGATATCTCCCGGTTCCGGACGGGCGACCATCTCTCTAACAGCTTGTTCGTCGTCAATCATCGCCTGCTGTTCATCTACGGCCAGCGGGACAATTCCCACCTCCGCTAACTCCGCGCGCGGCTCATCTTCCGTCTCAAACTCAAGAGCAACGGCGGGGAGAGGCGTTTCCGGGATCGCTATCGATCCGCCGGGGGGCGCGGCAGCCCGAACAACCGTTCGTTTCTCGGTGTCGTCTTCCGCGTCGTCTAGCATGGCGGTTGCTGCTGGTTCATGCTCATCAACGTCAGCCATGCCGGCAATAGTGGCGAGATCGCCCGGCTCCGCTCGCGTTTCTTCCGCTGCGAGTGCGGTGTCGTTTTCACTGGCTGGGGCGGCATCACCAGCATGATCACGCGCGGCTGCATTGCGCACCAGGGCGCGGTAGCCCCAGGGCTGGCCGTCCTCGTGCCGTCTCAAGCAGCGCCGGGCGAGTCTGACCACCTGAGTGGGCGAAATGCGATGTTGCTGCGCGATCTTCTCAACGGGAGTATCGCTCGTGAAATATGCTTCGATAACTGCTTTGCGTTTCTGATAATTTTTTTTCGCGCGCGAGCTTAGTTTAGCCGTGTCATATGGCTGCCAGGATGAAATGTCTTGCTGGCGTTCAATATTAACCGGCGCTTGTTCGACGGGTACTCCGGGCAAAGCGCACCTCCGCTAGCAATAAGGGTAGGGGCGATGGCTACAATTCTTCTCCCCTCTATCATACATGACGACTAAATCGGCGAATATGTCTCATGAATATCGAAATGTACCAATAGAGAGAGCGGACGGTTGGCTTGCCTACCCAATCGTCCGCTCTCTCTATTGGTACATCTATTGCAGCTCTTGTACCTGGACTTTCCAGGAGCCTTCGCTATCGATTTCCAGGTAGATGCTCCCGCCCTGGTGTTCTTCCGTGCTATTGGAGGTGTTGCCGGCCTTACAGACCGTGTTGACGGCGACATCCGCCGGTGTGCCATCAGAATTGTAGACGTATACTATGACATTGTACTGGCCCCCGTAAAACGAGGAGGGATCACAGGACCAAATGACCTTCCAATCGCTGCCGACGGTGAAAGTTTGCGTTTGCTTCATGCCATTGCCGGTGAAGGTCTGGATGTTCGTCCACTTCGGCGTATGGGTAGGCGTCGGAGTGGGAGCCTGCGTTGGCGCTGCCGTCGGCTGCGGTGTGTTGGTATTGTGCGCGGACGACGCGCTTGATGATGTTGCCGCCCTCGGCGCGCCGTTGCCGGCAGAACTGGATTGACTGATGATCACGCCCAACAGACCAAACATGACCAGCGCCGTCAGGATAATGGCCCATACGGGAACAGCAACCCGCTTGCGCAGGAAGCCGCGTTTTTTTGGTATAGGGAGTTTGCCCGCGGCTGGCGGCGGCATATAGCCAGGCGGGAACGACGTCGCCCGTTCGGCGAACCGCGCCTCCTGGCCGTTGAATGGCGGCAATGCTCCGGAAGGATAGCCGAACGGCTGCGAAGCGCCAGGCGCGGGCGACAGCGGCTGTGAAGGCGCGTTATACGTCGGAGCATTACCAGAGTAAAGCTGCCCCGAAGGTTGTGCTGGCGATTGCGGGCCGGTCCACTGCGGCTGCCCGAATGATTGTTGCCCCGGCGTCGGCCATTGCTGGTTGTTCATCCTACTTGATCCTTTCTACAAAAACACAATTGTAAAGTAATGTACACAGACATTCTGAATCACTTTGGCAAAAGTGGAAATGTGATCATATAGAGACGTGCAAGAACATGTGGTGGCGCAATAATGAAGCTTAAAAAATTGAATGGGATAGATCCCTTGTATGCCTGGCTGTTACGCGATCTGTAGGGGCGGGAGAGGATGCGGATGTGGGGATGGGGCGCTTGCGCCGCCCGCGTGCCTGTTCTTGCAACGCAAAAAAAGCCGCGTAAACGACGATCCCGAATTCGCGAAGACGTTCCTTGACTGGCTGTTCGAGCGGTACGTGGATCGATTCGAGGAGAGATAAAACCAGTTGACAGGGATGCTGCCATAAAGTATACTGGCAAGGAAGCCAGTCTTTGTAGTGCCGGTGTAGCTCAATTGGCAGAGCAATGCATTTGTAATGCATCGGTTGCGGGTTCGAGTCCCATCACCGGCTTACCATCCCCCTCTACGCGCCTTTGGGTTTTGCCTATAATTTTCTCGCTTTTCAGCCTCTACTTCTGCGTGACAGTTAGCGCACAGAATATCACACTTCGCTATTTCTGCTTGCAGCGTCTCAAGTGACACTCCGTTTCGTACCATCGTGTCCAGGCTGCTAATTCCGAACCGTTTTGTACCTGGGTCGCGGTGATGGAACTGCAACGCATTTGGGTTTTTGTTGTACCCACAACGTTCACAACATAGGGTTCTCTTATACTCCTTGAGCCACTGCTTGAGATTGTCTCGCCTATCAATCGTTTGCTGGATGCGCTGCTTCTTGTGGTCTGGATACCACTGGTGACGATGATACTCTCGTTGATACCTTGCTAAATACTCCTTCCTTGACTCTCCTGGCTGCTGTTGTCTCCATGCTTCCATTCCTTCATCACTGTGTTGTTGCTGCTTCTTTCCCCAATTCAGAATACCCACAAAAGCCCTCTTTGACACCTGTATTACTCTTTATATATACTGTAGATACCTACGGTTTTAGCCTACAAGACGTGAGCTTGCTCCGCCCTTGTGTGTGATGATGCACCGTTTGTGGGCGGGGCAAGCCCACGCCCCTACGGGATTCCGGGGTTACGGGTGTCCAATGGACGCCTTACTTGTTTGTCCAATAGAAAAGAGGCCACCTCGGCGATGGCCTCTCTCGATTTTTTCCAGCCGGCAAGCCCTCTAGCCTACGCTGCCGGACATTTCCAGTTGGATCAGGCGGTTCAACTCGACGGCGTACTCCATCGGCAGCTCTTTGGTGATCGGCTCGATGAAGCCGTTGACGATCAGCGAGTAGGCTTCGGACTCGTCGAGGCCGCGACTCATCAGGTAGAAGAGCTGGTCTTCGCCGACTTTGGAGACGGTGGCTTCGTGGCCGATCTCGGTCTGGTTATCCTCGACGCGGATCGTCGGATACGTGTCGGTGCGAGCCATCTCGTCGAGCAAGAGCGCGTCACAGCGCACGTTGGACTTCGTGTGGTGCGCGCCCGAATTGATGCGCACGAGGCCGCGATACGAGGCGCGGCCCGTACCCTTCGAGACGGATTTCGAGAGAATCTGCGACGTGGTGTACGGGGCCAGGTGCGTTATTTTCGCGCCTGCGTCCTGGTGCATACCGCTGCTGGCGAAGGCCACGGAGAGAACATCGCCGCGCGCGCCAGGCTCCATCAGCAGGACGGCAGGGTACTTCATCGTCACTTTGGAGCCGATATTGCCATCGACCCATTCCATCGTCGCGTCTCTATAAGCGGCGGCGCGCTTCGTGACGAGGTTATACACGTTCTTCGACCAGTTCTGGATGGTCGTGTAGCGGACGCGCGCGCCCTCCTTGACCTTGATCTCGACGACGGCGCTGTGCAGGCTGTCGCTGGTATAGGTCGGCGCTGTGCAGCCCTCGACATAGTGGACATAGGAGCCGGGTTCGGCGATGATCAGCGTGCGCTCGAACTGACCCATGTTCTTGGCGTTGATGCGGAAGTAGGCTTGCAGCGGAATTTCAACGCGCACGCCCGCGGGAACGTAGACGAAGCTGCCGCCGCTCCACACAGCGGTGTTGAGGGCCGCGAACTTGTTATCGGTATAGGGAATGACCGAGCCGAAGTGTTCCCTGATGATATCGGGATAGAGGCGCAGGGCCGTATCCATATCGGTGAAGATGACGCCGATTTTCTCCAGGTCTTCGCGCACTTTGTGATAGACCGCTTCGCTCTCATACTGAGCAGTGACGCCAGCCAGAAATTTGCGCTCGGCCTGTGGAATGCCCAGGCGATCAAAGGTATCCTTAATCTCGCTGGGAATATCGTCCCACGTTTTGCCCTGCTCCTGCACCGGCTTGATATAGTAGAAGATATTGTCAAAGTCGATGCCGGACAGATCAGCGCCCCAGGTCGGCATTGGACGCTGCATGAAGTGCTTCAAGCTTTTGAGGCGGATGTCGCGCATCCAGGTAGGCTCACCCTTCATCTCGGAGATCTGCTCAACAGTCTCGCGATCCAGCCCTCTTTTGGACTTGAAGGCATAATTTTCTGCCATATGGAAACCAGGTGCATAGGTATCTTGTTCCATATCATAGGTCTGACTCATGATGACGCTCCATTTACTGGCTGAACATGTATGCTACTGTGCAGAAACCTTCTGCGCCGCTTAATCCTTAGTTACTTAGTCGGATTTAATCGTATTATAGGTTTTTTGAGAGGGATTGTCAAGTGGTATCGCTCTTGACATTTGTTCTAACTCGTGGTATCATGTTCCATGTTAGTACAAATGTTCAAAACTGAATATGCTCTCCCATTCCTCTACGCTCTCTCCAGGTCAACCTCTTAGCGGTCGGGCGTTCTCCCTCTCTCCCTCGCCCGGCCGCGGCGGGGCCAGAATCTTACAAAATGTCCTCACCATCTTGACGCCTTCCCCCGGAAGACAGTAGAATGAAGGTCACATAGATAGGACTCTTTGTTGACATTCCGTAGGAAGGGTACGTACTGCGTATGGATCCAATGGTTGTGACCTATATTGGTTTCTTCGTGGCTGTGATGATTATCATCTGGGCCGCCTTAGAATTTCGCTCCCGGCTGACTCGCTTCAATAATCTTGAAGATAAGCGCCGTGACATCTGGGTGAAGTTGGATCCTAAGCTTGGACCGTCCCTGCCCGATGAACCGCCGCCAGTTGTCTCAAGTGACGAGCAGGAGGATGAGCAGGAAGAAGAGCCGGAGCAGGATATGCGCGCGCGGGCGAAGCAAAACGGCCATCATTCGGGGACAAAATACCCGCTCTAGCGAAAACTTACTCTTTCTCCCTACCTTCTTCAAACAAACGGCTGATTTCCGCCAGCACATCATTGACGTCGAGTTCGGGGAGCGGCCCTGGCGTTGCTTCGTCGCCTTCTTCCTCGTCAGCGTCGTCTGCTTCTTCCTCCGAGATTTCGTCATGAGTCTCTTCAAAAAATTCGCGCTCGCACACCTCAAGCGCTTCCTGGGCGGTGAGGTCCGTGTAGCGGATGCGCGGCAGCAGGCTATGATACATGGCGACCACTTGCATAATCGCGCCGAGCGCGAGCTGGAACTGCTCAAACGTGATGCTGTCGTTGGCGAGAGGAATGGCTTCCTCCAGGCGTACCTCGCCGTCCTCTAAATCCAGCCCAAACTTGCCAATCGCGATGCGATAGTTCACTGTCATCAATGCTTCCAGGCTTGTGCGCCGCCTCTTAGACGTCAATACGCCAAAATGCGGGACGATCAGCATCAGCTTTCGTATCTCCGCGCTCTGCTGGAGGCCGACGATCAAGCGCCATTGTCCGTGGTTGCCGTGGAAGGCTAGCTCGATGATTTCCTTTTCCTGGTCAATATTTCCCAGGCGCAGCCCCATGCGCGTCAGGTAATCGACCAGTTGCGGAATACCAAAGTCTTCAGCCATCGCAAGCTCCTTGTTCTTTCTTGATCGTCATGCCGGGAAGTGGGAAGCGAACATTTCCCTGGCCCTATCGAGATACGTCTCAGCAACCTCTATTGTTACAAGTATATCATATCATGGCCCTGACCCCACATTTCATATGAACCCTAGAGCCGGAACCGCGTGCCGGCTTTCTTGTACGCCGGGTGGTCGGAACGGAAACTGTCGGCGTTGGTGCCGCGCGCCGCCGCCAGGAACTCGGCCAGCAGTTGCACAGGCAGCGCCGCCAGCAGGGGCGTCAATTCTTCGGGCAGGCGGCTTGTGTCGCCCAGTGAGAAGCGCGACCAGGTGTTGCCGTCGAATAACGCGCTGGATGCAGCGTCGGGCGGATCGCCGATCAACCACACGCGCGTGCCGATCTCGCTCAGTGCCGCGAGAAAATCCGCCATCCGTTCCCGGTCCGCACCATTGACGGTGATTGGGATCAGCAGGTCGTCGCGTTCAAAGGCCACCTGCGGCCCGTGAATGGCCTGCTCCAACTCGAAGCCTTCCGCCGTGACGTAGGATGCCTCTTTCGCCTTGAGCGCGCCCTCCGGCGCGGTCGCCGCGTTTGGACCCGCGCCCATGTAATAGACGCGCCGCGCGTGAGTCACCGCTTCTTGCGCCACCGCGCGCACCTCGTCTTCGCGGGCCAGGATACCCTCCATCAGCATGGGCAGGCTCGCCAGCCCGCTTGTGATGCGCTGCTCCTGTTCCGTGTGTCCGTATAATGCCGCCAGGCGCGCCGCGATCTGGCCCAGGCGCGTCAACGCGCTCACGTAGCTGATCGAATGCGTCGAGGATACCTCTTGTTCAACCGTCTGGATGAGCGGGTCGGGGCCGCTCATCTTCGTGCCTTTGCCGGTGATCCCGACCGTCGTCACGCCCGCCTCCAACGCCCGCTGCACGGCTCCCTGGCCGTGTACCTTGCTCCCGCGATGGCTGATCACAATCACGCCGTCATCGGCTCGCAGCGGCCGTGGATAATGCACAAACTCGAACGAGCGCACGGCCCAGGCGTCCGCGCCCGCCAGCCGCAGCAAATATTCGCCGACTATGGCCGCGTGATAGCTCGTGCCGATGCCGGATAAGAAAATCCGCTGCACCTGCGCCAGCTTCTCCGCCGCGCGCGCCGGGCCGTCTCCATCGGCCAGCAGATCGCGCACCGCCTGCGGCTGCGCATGGATTGATCGATACAAGGCTGTTGTTTCTGTCATCGTCAAAAATCCTCCTAAACAAAATGTTCTAATCTCTATGACGATCAGTGTACCCTATTTTCAACCGTCCTGTTCAAAGATTTACTCGACAGGATTTACTCGCGTCCGGCATGGATGACATGTTTGTTGACAGATGTCAGGATAGCCAGGAACAATGCACAGGCTGATAGGAACAGAATCGCTGGCACGACCTGAAACCATTGGATCAACAGGCCAGTCAAAGCAAAGCCGAACGGCTGGAAGCCAAAGGCCAGCAGACGAAAAACACTGTTGACTCGTCCCTGCAGTTCGTCGGGAATCAGCGAGATCCGAACCAGCCCCGCCAGGTAGCGTCCCCAGACATAGGCCCAGGTCGGCAGCGCTGTCGTACAGTTGCAGCAGTGCTTGCTCCTCATCACCTGATCGCCAGCGCTGGCGCACCGCGGCTGACTTGAAATAGTCGCGTGCCAGATTGGTGGCAATCGCGTAGAGCCAGGGCTTGAATGGGCGATCAGCTTGACAGGTACGCTGCCGCAGCACATGCAGCAGGGTTTCCTGAACCAGATCTTCCGCCAGCGGGCGATCGCCGCCAACGAGTCGATAGAGATAGCCGAGCAGTGGGGCGTGATGGCGCGTCACCAGCGCGGCTAATGCCGCCTGATCGCCTGCCATCACGGCTGTCATCAACTGTTCATCGCTTCCCTCTTGCATATGACGCGGCTTTTTGGCTCCCTTCGGTATGGTGCTGTTTCCTGTTACGAGCGAGAGTCGCAAAAGGTTCGTGAGTGCCAGGGCTAAATGTGATGATCCAGGCGACACATCCTCTCACACCTTTCGCAAGTAACAGAGATGCAACTCTTGAGAAATGACGCCAGGGGCGGCACATTTCATACCAGTTGCTGCTTTTGGGAGATCCGTCCTGGTAAACGCTGAGCAATCGTACCCAGGACAATACCTAGAATAAGCATACCTATGAGAACAAGAATTGAGAAGAGCATGTCCGGTTTTATGATCATCAAGCCAAGAATGCCGAACAGCAACATCAGGCGTATGCCTTCTGAGAGCCAGAGTTGTGGCGCGAAAAGCCGGGCGCGCAGCTCGTCGGGAATGAGGTCCGGTGAAGCCGCCTGGGCCAGAACAACAATACGCTCAATATTTCTTCCATTCATTGCTGCTCCCATGATGGCAAGCCCAACGAAGGTAATCAAAGATGCCATCACCCAGGGCGTGGCAAATCCCCACGCGCTGATGACCATATACAGTGCCGGGGCGAGAATGAGCAGTGAAATGAATATCATACTCTTTCCCGCCAGATTCGCCACCATAGCCCATTCTCGGACTTGTTCAAGCGTCAATGCCTGTCTCATACGCACAAACGCTACGACGATCAGGCTGACCGCGACAAAGAGTCCGATCGCTCCGAGGATATGCACGAAGAGGGCAAGGGTATACCACATGGGACGTTTCCTTTCACGAGGACTGTTCCGCGCGCCTGTCCAGAAGGCGCAGGGGCGTTTCAGGATGTTTAGGTTCGATGAATACTCTCGGGATGCTCGTGCAGAGCCTCTGCATCCCAGGTTAGCCGCCCTTCACGCATATCCTGTATGAGGGTGCGGACCCACGCTAATTCTCCTTGACGGAGTGTTCGGATATACTCCAATTCCAGAAGCAGCAAGCGGTGCAGGCTCTGTCCGAGTCCTTGCAGACGCGCTTCGATCCCTGCCAGTTCTCCCTCAAGCTCAATAGTACGTGCCTGAAGGGCTTGCAAGGCGGTTTCCAGCGGAAGATAAGCAAGGAAGGAGATAGCAACCGTAAAGAGCGGGTACTCAGGCAACGGCTGCGCGAGCAGTTCTCCCAACCATCCCACAAAGCTGTCGTACCCGTTGTCTGTGAGTTGGTACACGGTTCGCTCTGGACGGTTTCCTTCCCGGTTGGTCTCGGTGGGCAGAATGAGTCCCGCCTTGACCAGACGATCGATCTCATGGTACAGCGTGCGCTGCGTGCTGCTGGCAAAATCTTTCTTTCGTTCCCGAATCAGCCGCTGAATTTCATAGGGATGACGAGGCTGCTCGGCCAGCAGCGCCAGGATGGTCAAAGCCAGGGGATCGCGACTCAGATGAGATGTGTTCATACTTCCTTCTCCTAACCAAAGCAGGTCCATATTTCATACTGCAATATGCAGTATAGCATATTGCAGTAATTTTTGCAAGGGGGAAAAGTTGATGAGAGGGCGATGGCTTGATCTTGCTCCCAGCAAGCTCGGCATCGCCCTGGTTTCTCTGGCTATTCTCTCTAGCAGCGTTACTCTCCTCCGTACCGATACGTATAGTTTTGTGTTCATTCTTAATTCTATAGAGGTGGTTTCCTATGTCCAATCAGACCGTATTCGCGGAACTGCTAGCAAAAGACGTCGCGCAATTGACGCCGGAAGAATTTGAACAGCGCGTGCAGATCGGCGCCGAGAGCGCCGTGCAATGCATGGGCGTGACCGCTCATGATCGCGTCTTCATCATCACCGACTATGCGCGTCAGGGCATCGCGCGCCGTGTGGCGAACGCCGTCCTCGCCTGCCATGCCGATGTCACCGTGCGTTTCCTCGAACACTACGGCGAGCGTCCCCTGACCGTCTTCTCCGACGAACTGCGCGGCGATCTCATCAGCGCGCGGCCAACCGTGACATTCTATATTGCCACGGCTCAGCCCGGCGAGATTGCGTTTCGTATCCCCTTGCTGCCGTTTTTGGCGCAAGAACTGAAAGTGCGCCACGGCCACATGATCGGCATTGACGAGAATCTGATGGCCGAGGGCATGTGTGCCGACTATGACGAAATCTTTAGCCTCACCAACCAGGTGTACGACCTCGTGCGCGGCGCGCAGACCATCCATGTCACGTCCGCGAAAGGCAGCAATGTCACGGCCACCTTCCACAAAGACTGGCGCTGGGTTCCCTGTCATGGCCGCTACCACCAGCCAGGAGCGTGGGGCAATCTGCCCGAAGGTGAAGTCTACACCGCGCCCGCCACCGTCGATGGCGTGCTGGTCTGCGATGTCCTCGGCGACTACTTCTCCGAAAAGTACGGCGTGTTGGAGCAGCCGGTCGTGATCGCGGTCAAGGATGGCTTCATCACGGACATCACCAGCGAGAACGCGGCTCTGGCCCAGGAACTGCGCGACTACCTGTTTTCCGTCCCGAATGGCAACCGCGCCGGTGAGTTCGCTATCGGCACGCTGACGAGTCTCAAAAAGCTGGCCGGGAACCTGTTGCAGGACGAAAAGATGCCTGGCCTGCACGTGGCCTTCGGTAATCCCTATCCCCATTTCACGGGAGCCGACTGGGACGCGGCGGTGCATGTCGATGTCATTCCCTCGTGCTGCACCATTGAGGTCGATGGGCGCGTGATCATGCGCGAAGGTCAATTCACCATTTGAAATAGGCATTGACACTTGTCTCCTATCCCTGATACAATCAAAGCAGCATATGATATATACTGATACGGGGTGAAATCAGAATCGCCGGCTTTGATTGTATTGGTAATTTTGATTGTATCGGTAATAAAAAGAATGGGGAAGCGAGGGTCGCTCGCATGTCGATGTCACGGGGATGGCAGCTCATTGGCAAGACTCTCGATACGTATGTCATCGAACGCCTGTTAGGCTACGGCGGATCGAGCGCTGTCTTTCTGGCGCGCGCGCAAAACGGGGAGCAGCGCGTTGCCATTAAGGTCTTTTTGCCGCGTTCGACGATGAATATCCAGACACAGAGGGATTTTTATCGCCGCTTTCTACGCGAAGCCGAAGCCGCCAGCAAACTGCACCATCCCAATATCCTACCCATTACTTCCTACGGCTCACAGGACGGCTTGCCGTATATCATCATGCCGTACATGCCCGGCGGCACGCTGCGCGACGCTGTCCAGCAGCATGGCCCGCTTTCCCTGGCCGACGCGCAGCGTTACCTTGAGCAGATCGCCTCCGCGCTAGATTATGCCCACGAGCAGGGCCTGGTCCATTGCGATGTCAAGCCCGCTAATGTGCTGCTGGACGGCGGCGGCAACGCCTTACTGGCCGATTTCGGCATCGCGCGCATAATGGCGGAGCAGGCGGTCGAGCAGGAACAGCCGACGGTGAAGCAGAGCGCTGCTGCGCATGGCAGATCTTCTGCGCTCACCGGGAACAAGCCGCCCGAAACACTGATGGGGACACCCGATTACATCTCGCCGGAACAGGCGCTCGCTCAGCCCCTCGATGGTCGCTCCGACCTTTATTCTCTAGGGGTGACGCTGTTTTACCTGCTGGTCGGTCAAGTTCCCTTCCAGGCCGACTCATCGGTGACGGTCTCCTTGATGCATGTTCACCAACCGCCCCCAGCTCCTGGCCTGTGGCGCGTCGATATTTCGCCCGACATCGACGCGGTTATGTACAAAGCATTGGCGAAACGCCCGCAGGATCGCTGCCAATCGGCAGGCGAACTGAGCCGGGCCTTTGCCGACGCGGTGCAAATCTCCGCGCACTCCCGCCGTATCAACCCAGGCGATAAGCCCGTTATACGCTCATCTGTCAGGGAGGCGAGCGGGAATGCGTTACAAAAGGTATACATCCCTCAGCCTTCCGTGCGCATCGTTCCCTCGCGCCCCCAGCGACGCCGTTCCCCTCAATTGCGCTCGTGGGCGATTATGGCCGCCGCGGTGACGTTGACGGTGGTACTCGTGGTCGGCGCGATCCTGGCATATGTGTCCCGCGGGACCGCCGGGCCATCCTCGCTTGCGACCTCGTCTCCCAGTACCAACACTTCAGTGGATGAGCTATTGCAGCATGATGACTGGCCCGTAGGGGCGGGATTTGCTTTCGCCGGACAGCAGTATGATATCGACAACATGTCAGCGCGCTACGCGGATCTGGCGCTCTTTGCCGATCACGAATATAGCGATTTTCGCCTCACCCTCACCGTCGCCGAGGTACATGGCTCGCGGGACGGCGCGGATTTCTACGGCGTCATCTTACGCTCATCCGCCGATCAGTCTCACTATTATCTCTTTGAAGTCGCCGCCTGGGGCGACGGCGAGTTTCAGTTCTTGCGTTATGACGGCAACCAGCAGTGGAAAGTCCTGGCCGGCGGTCCCATTACGCTGTTCTTGACAGCTATCGGCGCCAGTAACACCATTTCCATTGACGCAAAGGGCAACACCTTCCGTTTCTGGATCAACGGCCAGCCCGTCGGCCTCTCCGTCTCCGATGCTTCATCGTCCGCGCTCTCCGCCGGCGAGGTCGGTCTCTATGTTGAAGAGCAGGGGACAGAAGTAGCTTTTTCGCATCTCTATATCAGCAGTTCAGCTTGACTTGCGCATCCTTCCCACTTGCGAAAATTCCTTGTTGCGAAAAACTTGCAATAAGGAGCGATTCATGGTATTATCTTTTGTGGTACGTGCTGAGCAGAAGGCTAACGACACAGGAGAATATCATGAGCGCAAACCCTCTTACTTCCAGTTTTTCGCGGATTTTCAATGATCAGTCGAGCAACATACGAGGTAAGGTGATCGGCATCTATATCCTGCTGATTTTCTTTAACCTTGTCGTGTGGGCGCTTGCCATCGCCGGCTTTGCCGTGAAATATCCAACACTGCTTGGCACCGCGCTGCTGGCCTATTCCTTTGGTCTTCGTCACGCGGTGGATGCCGATCATATCTCCGCCATCGATAATGTCACCCGCAAATTGATGCAGGAACGCAAGCGACCTGTCACCGTTGGTTTTTTCTTCTCATTAGGCCATTCGACTATTGTGGTTGCGCTCACTGTGGCGATTGGGTTGGCGGCTATTTTCGTGCAGCAATATATACCAACCCTCAAAAATGCCGGGGGATTGATCGGGACGTCAGTTTCCGCGCTTTTCCTGTATGTGATTGCCCTCATCAACCTGCTTGTCCTGTGGGAAATCTTCCAGACTTTCAGAAAGGTGAAGAATGGCGGCGAGTATAACGATCAAACGCTGAATGATTTCTTAGACCAGCGCGGCTTAATGGGACGTTTTTTCCGTCCATTGCTCAAACTTGTTGATACAAGTTGGAAAATGTATCCCGTTGGCGTGTTGTTTGGCCTGGGTTTTGATACGGCGACAGAGGTTGGATTGCTTGCCATCGCTGCCGCCGAGGCCGGAAGAGGGCTGCCCGTCTGGGCCATTCTGATCTTCCCCGCGTTGTTTACCGCTGGTATGTGCCTGATAGATACCACCGACGGTATCCTCATGCTGGGCGCGTATGGCTGGGCATTTATGAAGCCGGTGCGCAAGCTGTACTACAACCTGAATATCACGCTGGTTTCTGTGCTGGTAGCGTTCCTGGTAGGGACGATTGAAGCCCTCAGCATCATTTCGCTGGAATTTAACCTCAATAGCGGCCTGTGGTATTATCTCAACAACCTCGATTTCGGCGTGCTGGGCGGCGTCATTATCGGCCTCTTTATCCTGAGCTGGCTGGTCTCCACGCTGATCTATAAGGTCAAGAAATACGATGATATCGAGGTAGCGCCATCCGCGCCTGCTGCTCCTGAAATGGCCGCGAGCCGCGGCAAACAACCAGCAGCCTGACATCGTTACAACTAACTGCTCAGGAGGGGCTGCGCGAATCTGCCATCCTCGGCACATCCAGCATCAACACTTCGAGCGCGGTGCGTGGATTGACGTTCTGATCGAGGCTCTCCATCGTGTTCAGAATGGCCCGCACCATGCGCTCGGCTGCGCCAGGGCCGATTTTCGCCGCGTGCTGTTTGATCGCGTCGCGCATGTCGATGTTGATCGTCAAATCCAGACTGCTGTTCGCGGCTAGCACGATGTCACGCCACCACAGCAGCCACAGCTCCAGCATTGCTCGCGCCCTGTCGCCTTCCGCGCTGTATTGCTGCGCGATCTCAAAGCGCTGGATCGTGCTGGCCGATGGCAAAGTGATCAATGTTTCGAGCATGGTTTTCCGTTCCGTGAGGAGATCATCATTTTCAGCGGCTTGCGCGGCCCAGCCCATGCGCCCGGCGGCCAGGGCGGCGATGAGCGCCGCTTCCTCCGGCTCGACTTCCCACTGCCGCTCAAGCGCCTGCCTGATCTGCGGGCCGGTCAGCAGGTGCAGCGAGACTTGCTGTATGCGCGAGAGGATAGTTGGCAAAAGCAGGCCGGCATCTGGCGCGGTGAGCAACAACACGACATCCGGCTCCGGCTCCTCCAGGGTTTTCAGGAAGCAATTCGCCGCCTGGAGATTCATCAGGTGCGCCTCCTCGATGATAAAGATGTTGCGTCGTCCCTCCAGCGTTCTGCGGGCGGCGTCACTCTGCAACGCGCGTATCTGCTCGATCAGGATGAACTGCTTATCGGCGGCTTTGGTGATGATATGCAGATCGGGATGATTGCCGTGCATAACCTTGCGACACGCGAGACAGGTATTGCATGGCGCTGGCGGGGCGATGCTCGGGTCCGGCCCGCTCGTACAGAGCAGGGTCTTGGCGAAGCGCTGGGCCACGACGGTCTTGCCGATATGCTCCGGGCCGGTGAACAGATAGGCGTGGCGCACCTGCTGCGCGATCAACATGCGCTGCAGGAAATTGATGGCGTGGTCATGCCCGACAATGTTCCATCCTGGTTGGCTAGCGGTCGATAGTGCTACTGTTGTTGTCATGGCGACATACTAGCAGAAATGTATCCGGTTGGCAAGCAAAGATCGTGAATGTCATACGTTGGGTCTTCGCCCCTACGGGTTTCGATCCCGTTTCCTCAGAAGGATGAAGAACCCATACGTTTTACGTTTATACACATGGCATTTGGTGTCCTTACATGGTATACTAGTGAGGAGATAGGCTCGTTTGTTGCCAATTCTGCCGTCACGTCTATTAATTATAGGAGAGAAACTGGGCCAGTTCCGTTCTCTCTATCCAGAAAAACCGTGAGCAATGCTGTGAATGGGACTTTTTTCCCCTCTCACTGTATCGCAGCTCACAGCAAAGTCGGTACGCATATGTTATGCTAGAAGTGCCGAAATTATCAGTATGCACAATGTCGTTTTGTATGAAAGCTCTCATTCTATAGAATCATAGAAGGCCGATGTAACTAATGGATACTTCTATCCGTCTCTACAATACGAATGGTCACTTGCGTTCGGTTATCGAAGCCGAACGCCAGGAGCGACCCACTATTCCCTTATCAACGGGCGAGAATAGTGATGCAGAGGGTTCTGGAGTAGGGGAACGCGTTGTTGATACCCACCCGGAGCTGGCTGTACCCGCTCTCAAAGAGCAGGTGCAGAAGGTAGAGATTGCCGATTTCGAGCAAATCTTCCAGCGCTTCCAGACACCGCTCACTAATTTCATCTTTCATCTGATAGGGAATCGTGAGCAGGCTTATGATCTCACACAAGACGTCTTCGTCAAAGCGTACAAGGCGCTGCTGAACGGCACGGTTGTGCAGCCGGGCGCGCTTTCCGCCTGGCTCTATCGCATCGCGGCTAACACCACGACCGATACTTTGCGGCGGCGGCGGCTCATCTCGTGGCTGCCCCTCTCGTTGTTTAACGAAGATCGCGGTATCGGCGCGGGCGTACTCTCCGATTCGGGGGGCATAGTGAATGACAGCTTCGGTGCGGGCGACGAAGAGGGCGCGCATCAAGGACGCGCCAGCGCGGTCAGTTCGATGTATGAGCGAGGCGGGTATGATGGGAGTCGTTTCGAGAGTCGCGTAGCAGACCGCGAAATTGTCGAGCGCGTCCTCAAGCAATTGCCGCCCAAGTATGCTGTCTGCCTGTGGCTGTACGAACATGACGGATTGTCTTGTGGGGAAATAGCAGAAGTGTTGAGTATCAGCGCATCAGCGGTCAAGATGCGGTTGATGCGAGCGCGCGAGCGTTTCATCAATCTCTACAAGCAAGAAGTGAGTGAACCGTGAATTGTACGCAGGCACAGACGTTGCTGGCGGCATATCGAGAGCAGCACGACGGAGACAGAGATACCACTGAATTAGAGGCGCACCTGGAGCAATGCGCGGCATGTCGTGAAGTATTGGCTCACACCCGCGTCGTTGGGGAGCGCATACGTCTGCTGCCGTCTCTTGAGCCTTCGCCTACTTTCCAGTCGCAGCTTATGGAGGCGCTGGCGGTCGAGCATACGAAATTTTTGCAGCAGTCATCTGTTGCTCCCGCTCCACCCGATTTTCTCAGACCCTATCTCTACAATCAGGTTCGCTCAACGCGCTCTCCTTTGCACAAACAGAACCCGTTTCTGGAGCTTTCAACCGCCGAAACCGGTCCGCTTCCCATTTTACCCACGGTCAAAAAGACCCGTTCGCGTGTGGCGATGGGGCAACTTGCTATCCTGGGCGTGGCCGCTGTGTTTTTCATGGTGTTGATGATGGGCGGTATCACCTCCTTGCTGTTATTGGCGCAGAATCATGTTCCGCCGGTTCCCGGTTCTGCCAGCGTTGTTCACCCTACCGATGTTGTGACGGCGGCGTACACCGCGAACACGCCATATAATCACGTGGTCAGCGCCGTATCCGATAGCTCCGCTATCTACTACTCCGCCTATAGCAACGGCGACTGGATGCTGGAACGCTTAGATCGCGCAACCATGACAAGCACGCCGCTGCTGGCAGCGCCTGTGCAAAGCTCCCTCATCGTGCTTGGCTCTGCTGATGGCCGGTTGGTATGGCTCCAATTCGATGCTCCAAATGCTATCAAGCAAGGCGGTATTCCTTTCGCTCATCGTATTGTGCGCCCCTGGACCTTGTATTATCTGCCGATCGCTTCGTTCCAGGCAGGCAGCAGTACCCTGACTCCGTTACCGGCTCCCGTTGAGGTTGTGTCGGGGAACTTTGATGAAAGTACGGCGTCGAATTGGGTCTATTCTCCCATTGAGGGCATCTGGTTTATCCAGAATACCTTGCTGGTAGCGATGGTTGATAGCAGCGGCCTTTCGCATCTCGCCAGTTATTCCCTGGCTAGCAATACCAGTAAAATCATAGCGAACGCGCCCTCTGGCTACCTGATTACCTCGCCGACGGCCAATGACGACGGCTCGCAGATCTACTGGGCTGAAGAGTGGCAAACCAGCGATGGCCTGTTGCACAGCGACATATGGATGCAGCAGACAACGAGCGCGCCGCGCCACCTGCGGGGCCAGACGGCGCCGCAGACCAGCGTCTTCAAAGAGCCTTTCCTGGAAGATGGCATGTCATTCCACCCGGTCGTCGTCGATGAAGCGCTGTTCTTCCTCAGTACGGCCAATCCCGAACCCTTGCAAGGAACACAAACCCCTGACGCGACTGCTACGGCTGCAGCGGCCAATGCGTTGCCGCCGGATACCGCCATACCTGCCACACCCTGGGCCGATATTAGCGTCTATCCCACCCCTCTCGACAGTGATATTCACGGCACGATCCTCATGTATCCGCTCGATGATCCCACTATCACCGCACCCACACCGGTTAGCTCGCTCAATAATGCCGCCTCGCTCCAGGCAGGGCAAGATTTTGTTCTCTGGCAGACCGACAGCGGTTATGGTATGTATGACGCGCTCACCAGGTCTCCTGTCACCGTTGGCGAAGTTCTCAATGATGCCCAATTCCTGGCTGTCAACGGCAATACCACCGTGTGGATGGTCAATACCGGCCAATCCACGCCCACCAGTGTTGTTGGCGGCAGCCTGCCCGTCACCTTGAAAGTCTTCAATTGGCCGAGTTAATAGACTCGGTTGATGGCTCTGGCTGGCATCGTGCGATGTCAGCCATCGTCAAATCTTCTCCTATGCATTGCCGCCCATTTCACTATCCTCGACTTTTACCTCTTCCGCGCTTACCTCTATGATGTCGATGCCCAGGCGTTTCGCCAGTTCGGGATCAAGCTGGCTGATGCGGTGCAGCATGTCGTGGTGCTGCTCTTCCAGACGGGCAATGATCTGTAGCAGCACCTTATCCTGGTGATCCAGGTGATCCATGAGGTTGCGAATCTCTTCCTCACCCTTGCAATCGGTCTGGTAGTCGTTCTGAGCGGTGAGGCGGTCTTTCTCAGCTTGTCTATTTTGTGACATCATCACAAACGGTGCAGCGTAGGCAGCCTGGAAGCTCAACATCAGATTCAGAAGTATAAAGGGATAGGGGTCCCAATGATAAATCCATGCAAGGCTGTTTAGCGCCAGCCACACTGCCAGGATACTACTCTGAATAATAATAAAAGGCCAGCTTCCAACTGTAGAGGCCACTTGATCCGCGATTTTCTGCCCTACTGTCAGCGTCTGCTCCATCTCTTCGTTGACATTAATCACCGGCGGATGGTCGTGCTTGAAGGTGGGGAACCTGAAGTGTATCCCTCCTAGCATACGATTCAACTCTCCCGAAGTTAAATGCATGTGCTGCTGCCCCGCTAGCGCCGCGTTCTGATCGGGTGGTGTGATATCCATACCATACCTCTCTTTCATGGAGATAAAATAAAAATAGGGCGACTTTTGCGGTCGCCCTGCCTGACTCTCACGGTAGATTACGGTTCATGGTCGAACAGTCTGAGGTGTTTCGCGATTAACATGCGCTGCACCTCACTCGTTCCTTCACCGATCTCGTTTACCTTGACGCTGCGCCAGTAGCGCGAGACCGGGAACTCATCCATGAAGCCATAGCCGCCGTGAATCTGGACCGCCTGGTCGGCAGCGCGTTTGGCCGTTTCGGAGGCAAATAACTTCGCTATCGCTGCTTCCCTCGCAAACGGCTTGCCCTGCATGTGCAGCCATGCTGCCTTATAGTACATTAAACGAGCGAGTTCTATTTCCATATCCATATCGGCCAGCTTGAATTGAATCGCCTGGAATTTCCCAATCGGCTGCCCGAATTGTTTGCGTATCCGCGCGTATTTGAGCGCCTCGTCGAGACACGCCTGCGCCAGCCCGACCGAGAGCGCCGCGATGGCGATGCGCCCGCCATCCAGGATGTACATGAATTGTCTGAAGCCGTCGCCCGGCTGTCCCAGGATATTCTCTGCCGGGACAACGCAGTCCTCGAAGGTGAGCGGGCGCGTATCCGAAGCTTTCCAGCCCATTTTCTTGTAGGGTTTGCCGATGATATAGCCCGGCGTCCCCTTTGGCACAATGATATTCGTGATTTTTTTACGTCCATTGGGCCATTGCCCTCCGGTTGCGGCTGTAATGGTGACGCCGCCGGTCATATTCGTGCCAGCATTGGTGATAAAGGCTTTCGCGCCGTCGATGTGCCAGGAACCAGCGCGCAGTTCGGCGTGCGTCTGCGTCGCGCCGGCGTCCGAACCGGCTTCCGGCTCCGTCAGCCCGAACGCCCACAATTGTTCTCCGCTCGCCAGTGGTATGAGATATTTTTGTTTCTGCGCTTCGCTGCCGAACAGGAAAAACGGACTGGCTCCCAGCGACGTGTGCGCCTCCATGGTGATGCCGACGGAGACGTCGCCCCGCGATATCTCTTCAATGGCGAGGCAATACGACAGGAAATCAGCGCCCGACCCACCATATTCTTCGGGAAACGGCAGGCCCAGCAGCCCCAGCGCGCCCATCTTCTTGACGAGTTCATACGGGAACTGTCCTGTCTGATCCATCTCCTCTGCCAGCGGCTTGATCTCCTGTTCGGCAAACTCCCGGCAGGTATCGCGTATTGCCAACTGCTCTTCACTGAGCGAAAAGTCCATAACGTTATGCTCTCTTTCTTTGGCATGGGATTGTAATATCAGTTACAAAAAACGGTTGTACGCTATAATTATACGCGATGGAGATAGGGAAATGCTGGTATCCAGGAGGAGCGTCCCTGGCGTTGTTTACGGCTGAGCCATCTGAATTTGCTGTTTCATGTGCTTCGCAAACGCTTTCAGATCCCCGGTATCCCATGCCGCATCATTTCCTGATACTGATTGATACGCTCGCAATGCTGCTTGAATGAGCGGTCGATATGCGGGCGTTACATGCTGTATTCCCCAGTTGCCGCCTTCCAATTTGGAATATATGGCTTTTTCCTTCAGGAACGCTAAAACTCTACACAAATTGAGAATCCCATACACCGGATTATCGGTAATTCCCTCAAAAATATCTTTAGCATCACCCATGATCGAGCGTAAGTAGTATTCCTCTGGAATATCGGGGAATAGGCTCTGGACTGGCTTTCCGTATAAACGAATGCCGCGCTTCCTCGTGACGGCAAAATGCACCGCCAGATCGGGATCATAACGCTGTTTGTCGTAGTCTACGCTGTCGAGCAAGTAAGCCGTTTTCCAGGCATTGGAGAAGTGCAACTCGTAAGGCGTTGGATAGTGGAAATCCTGGAGAGCCTCATTTGTTACCACGCTCAGTTCCAAGCCTTTTTGCGGGGCTTGATCAGCAAGGAGCAGGATGAAGCGTATGATTTCTTTCTTCTTCTCCGTACTTAGTTTTTCATGGACTACGATCAATAAGTCAATGTCGCTTTTAGCAGGGTTAAAGCAGCCCATTGCTGCCGAGCCATGCAAGTACACTCCCGCTAGATTGCCTTCGAGAGCCTTCTCGAAGCCGTCCGTGATACTGCGCAACAAGTTTCTCACATGGGCAGGTATGTTTTCTGGTAATGTGTCCATACCGGGCCGCCTTTTCCCTTTGGGGAATAGATGATCCGTATAAGCGCGGACGTAAGCCAGGGCAACCGGTATCCCCAAGTCCAGGGCAACCGCAAGGGATTGCCCTGGCCCGAATTGCGCTTAGGTCCGCCCTTACGAAACAGGCTCGCTCCCGCTCTCGACGCCAGCGCCGGCGCCTTTGCGCAGCAAGGGAACCTTGTCCAGCGCCTCCCAGGGAGCATCGATGTCCGTGCGGCCAAAGTGACCGAAGGCTGCCGTGGGCTGGTAGATTGGACGGCGCAGGTTGAGCGATTGGATGATGCCCGCCGGGCGCAGATCGAAATGCTCGTTGACCAGGCGGACGATCTCCTCGTCGGAAACCTTGCCCGTGCCGAACGTCTCCACGAACAGCGAGAGCGGCCGCGCTACGCCGATGGCATACGAAACCTGCAATTCGACGCGGTCGGCCAGGCCGGCGGCGACGAGGTTTTTGGCGATGTAGCGCACCGCGTAAGAGGCAGAGCGATCGACTTTGGTCGGATCTTTGCCGCTGAACGCGCCGCCGCCGTGCCGCGCCATGCCGCCATAGGTGTCAACGATGATCTTGCGTCCCGTCAGGCCAGCATCGCCCATCGGCCCGCCCGTCACGAAGCGCCCCGTCGGGTTCACGTAGATTTTTGTTGCTGAATCCAGCAGGTGCGCCGGAATGATCGGCTTGATGATGTGATCGATGACATCCTGGCGGATTTGCGTCTGGTCTACGTAGTCGGCGTGCTGCGTCGAAACCACCACCGCGTCAACGCGCACTGGGCGGCCATACTCGTACTGGATCGTCACCTGGCTCTTGCCGTCTGGCCGCAGGTAGGACATGGGGCCGTTGCCGTTCCACGATTTGCGCCGCACCTGCGAAAGCTGGCGCGTCAGCTTGTGCGCCAGGCTGATCGGCATCGGCATGTATTCCGGCGTCTCGTTGCAGGCAAAGCCGATCATCATGCCCTGGTCGCCCGCGCCGACGCGCTCCAGTTCGTCGTCGCTCAGAAACAGGTCACTGCTTTTCGTTTCAAGCGAGCGACTCACGCCGAGATCGATATCCGGCGATTGCTTGCCAATCGACGTGACAATGCCGCACGTGTGATAGTCAAAGCCGTAATCGGCGCTGGTATAGCCAACTTGCTCAATCGTCTTACGCACGATGGCGGGAATATCGACCCACGCCGATGTCGTGATTTCGCCCGCTACCAATACCAGGCCCGTCGTGGTCGCCGTCTCGCACGCCACGCGCGCCATTGGGTCTTGCGAGATAATGGCGTCGAGAACGCCGTCCGAAATCTGGTCGCACAGCTTGTCCGGGTGGCCCTCGGTCACTGACTCGCTGGTGAAAAACAGCTTCGGCCTTTCCATAAAACTGGTCAAAATGTGTCTCCTTCCTCAAAAGTGTCTGCTATTTTCATCACAAACTACATGGCGAGGAAAAATGCGGTATAAAAAAACCCCTGATTGACAGGGGTTATGGCTTTCTATTGCTCATTCCCCTCATCTTGCGGATTGCTCCGCCGGAATTGGCACCTTCCCTGCAAGGACGCAGGGGGGTTGCCGGGCTTCATCGGGCCGTTTCCCTCCACCTCTCTGGATGAGAGCAGACATATCTCCATTTGTTCGGTTGTTCAAGATCTTGCTATCTCAGGCGGGATTAGTTCAATATTTAGCCTGAAAACATACTACTATTGTACGTTGAATATATGAGAGATGTCAAGCGCGGAGCGTAGCGGATTCTCCATCCTTGCATTCCTCATAATCGGCCCCTACGTGCCTGCTTCCCATGAATTCAGGTAGTTGTCCTGGGCCTGGGTCAGCGTATCGATGCGCACGCCCATCGCATGCAGCTTGAGGCGGGCGATCTCCTTGTCGATCTCTTTCGGCAGCGTATAGACGTGCGGTTCTAACGTCTTCGCATTGGTGAGCATGAACTCGGAGCCGAGCGCCTGGTTGGCGAAACTCATATCCATCACGCTGGCCGGGTGGCCCTCCGCCGCCGACAGGTTGACGAGGCGTCCCTCCGCCAGCAGGTGAACATGCCGCCCATCGGCATACGTGTACTCATCGACGAAGTCGCGCACGCGCCGCTTGCCGCCGGTTGCCAGCGCCTCCAACGCCGGAATGTTGATCTCGTCGTTGAAGTGGCCGGAGTTGGCAATGATCGCGCCGTCCTTCATACGCTCGAGGTGCTGTTGATCGATGACGTTGATATCGCCGGTCACGGTGACGAAGATATCGCCCAGGGCAGCAGCCTCCACACCCGGCATCACGCGGTAGCCGTCCATAAGCGCTTCCAGCGCGCGCACCGGATCAACCTCGGTCACAATCACGTTCGCGCCCATGCCGTGCGCGCGTGACGCCACGCCGCGGCCGCACCAGCCATAGCCGAACACGACAAACGTGCGCCCTGCCAGCAAGATGTTCGTCGAGCGGATGATGGCGTCGAGCGAACTCTGCCCTGTGCCGTAGCGGTTATCGAACATGTGCTTGGTGTCGGACTCGTTCACGGCCAGTACGGGGAAGCGCAAGACGCCGTTCTTCTCCATGCTGTGCAGGCGAATCACGCCCGTCGTCGTCTCTTCCATGCCGCCGATGATGTTGGGGATCAGCTCGGTGCGCGTCTTATGCAGCGTCGAGACGAGATCGCAGCCGTCGTCCATCGTCATGTTGGGCTTGTGGTCGAGCGCGATATTGATATGGCGATAATACATCTGCTCGTCCTCACCCTTCATGGCGTAGGTGGGGATGCCGTATTCCGTCACCAGCGCGGCGGCTACGTCATCCTGCGTCGTGAGCGGGTTGGAGGCGCACAACACGACATCCGCGCCGCCAGCTTTGAGCGTGATCGCCAGGTTGGCCGTCTCCGTCGTAATATGCAGGCAGCCCGACATGCGCACGCCCTTGAGAGGCTCGTCTTTGCTGAAACGCGCGCGGATCAGCCGCAGCACCGGCATGTCTTTGGCCGCCCATTCGATGCGGCCTTTGCCGCGCGAGGCTAATGAGACATCCCTGACGTCTCCACGATATGATATGGTCATATGTTTCTTCTTTCCTTTACGTGATGGATGCAACGATCAAGTTTCACAAAATAAATCAGGACCCTACGCCCATTTCCGAACGAATTTGTGAAACTTCATCATTGCACCCCTATAGTCCAATCAGGGTCAAAATGCGAACAATCAACGAGAACTTTGTAACGCCGGACGATATCATCCCTGGTCAGGCCGCGCAGGCGCTCGATGCTAAAATCCTCGCAGACAAACGAGCCGAGAATGTTACCATGCACGACGGCCCGTTTGATGTCGTGGATGGCGTAATTCCCGTCAGGGCCGGGCGCGACGGTGGATAGGTAGCCGAGGAAGCCTCCGGCAAAAGCGTCGCCTGCCCCGGTGGGATCGATCACCTCTTCCAACGGAAACGATGGCGCGCTAAAATACACGCCGTCCGCGCCGAAGAGCAGCGCGCCGTAACTCCCCTGTTTGACGATGACATAGCGCAGTCCCATAGCGAGCAACTGCCGCACGCCCGCCAGAATACTCGCCTGCCCGGTATACTGGCGCACCTCTTCCTCGCTCATGAGCAGGATATCGACGCGCTTGATCATCTCCGTCAACTGCGGGCGCGCCGTCACAATCCACAGTTCCATCGTATCCAGCACCGTCAGGCGCGGACGCGCAACCTGTTCCAGCACCTCCATCTGCAATTCCGGCTGGATATTCGCCAGGAACAGCAGCGGGCTGTCGCAGTAAGCGGGGGGAATCTGCGCGTGGAATCCGGCATACACGCCCAATTGCGTATCCAGCGTATCGCGGGCGTTCATATCCATATGATAACGAGCGACCCAGCGAAACGTTCGCCCAGGCTGAATCTGGAGGCCATCAAGATTCACCGTGCGACTGCTCCAAAAGTCGAGATGCTCGCGGGGGAAATCGCTGCCCACGACGGCAACCAGGTTCACCTGGTTATAGAGCGAAGCCGCCGTCGTAAAATAGGATGCCGCGCCTCCTAACACTTCTTCCACCCTGGAGAACGGCGTTTCTACCGTATCCAGGGCCACCGAACCAACAACAAGAATGGACACTTCTCAATTTCTCCGTTAATAAATAGATCGCACCGAATCATAGTGAAATCAGGATGAGATTTCCCACACCCGGCATATTGTACAACATCTGCGCAAATAAACTGGTAGCTAGAGCGGTATCATACCGGTGTTGCATCGCTCAGATGCTCGATTACCCCGTCGAGGAACGCCAGCGTGCTGCCGAACTTCTCCTGCGCCATCTCGCGGGCAGGAGCGGTATACAGCGATTGATACAGCTCGACGAAACGCTCTTCGATATGTCGCAAGATGCCCGCCAGTACATCGCCATTGATAGCGCGATTAGGGTAGCGCGCGCCAAACTCGATCAGCGATGTGACCACCGCCAGGCCGCTCAGGCGACCCAACTGATCGGCATCGTAGAGGATGCGTCCCTCTATGCCTGCCTCATCGCGCCGCTCGGCAGGCAGCGGCGCCGTATGCAGCAGGATGGCCTGCTCGACCTTCTTAATGCGCTGCTCTGGCACATCGATTTCCTGCAGGAATTCCGACGCCATCGCCGCCGACATGCGCTGGTGTTCCTGCACGCCATAATCGACCACGGAAATATCATGCAGGTACGCGGCGATGATCAGCGCCTCCATGTCAATATCCGGCGGTGTGTTCTCCGCCGCGCCGCCGGTTTCGTCTTGCCGGGCTTCCAGTTGTAGGGCCAGCATCTTGCAACTGGCAACGACGGCGCTGACATAGCGGAATTTCTCCTTGCCCAAAACCTGCTCCGCGTACTGGGCAACGGTTGGGACAACTTCGAGTGTTTCCATCACATTACAGCCTACTTTCCACCTTTTTGATATAATCGTCTGCACATATGGAGCGCAGTCCCTCCGCAAACGGGGGACGAACGATGCCGCGCTCTGTGATAATTGCTGAGATGTAGCTATGCGGGGTCACGTCGAACGCGGGATTGGCGGCGTGAACGCCCGGAGGCGCAATAGGTATCCCGCGCACGCTCGTCACCTCGGCAGGATCGCGCTGCTCGATAGGAATGAACTCACCGGAGGGTATGCTGAGATCGATGGTCGAGCGCGGCGCGACCACGTAGAACGGAATGGCATGGGCGCGCGCCAGTACCGCGACGCCATACGTGCCGATCTTGTTCGCCACATCCCCGTTTGCCGCGATGCGATCCGCACCCACAAACACGCCCTGGATCTGTCCTTGCCGCATAAAATGGCCCGCCATGTTATCGGTAATCAGCGTCAAGGGAACGCCCTCCTGCTGGAGTTCCCAGGCGGTCAGGCGCGCGCCTTGCAGCACCGGGCGCGTCTCATCGACAAAGACGTGCAGCCGTTTCCCTGATTGGTGTGCCACGTAGATCGGCGCGAGCGCCGTTCCCATACCAGCCGTCGCCAGCGCGCCCGCGTTGCAATGCGTGAGCAGCGTCGCGCCATCGGCGATCAACTCTGCTCCGTGACGTCCCATATTCAGGCAGGCGTCGAAATCTTCGTCGGCAATCGCCTGTGCCTCGCCGCGCAGGCGCTGTGCCAGTTGCTCCAGCGAGTCGCTCGCCTCAAGCCCTTGTTGCGCCTGTTTCAGCATTCGCTCTATGGCCCAGGACAGGTTTACGGCAGTTGGGCGCGCTTTTGCCAGCAGTTCGCCAGCTTCTAGCAGGTGCTGCATCGCCGCCTCCGCGGTAAGCGCGTCTCCTTGCTCTTGCAGCAAGCGCCGCAGCGCCAGCGCCATGCCAAAAGCGGCGGTCACGCCGATGACTGGCGCGCCTCGCACCTTCAACGTCTTGATGGCGTCGGCCACCTGCCCCTCGTGCGGTAGCCTGAGATACACGACCTCCTGCGGCAGCAGCGACTGATCGAGCAGGCGCACTAGCGCCCCCCGCTCATCTTCTTCCCACCAGACGGTGCGCATGTTCCCCGGTTGCATTCGTTCGGACATCGGATAGCTACGTTTCCTTATCTTTGTTGTTGACTTATGCCGCGAGCGTATTAAGCAACCAGCGCATGGTATCTTCGTTAGAAGCGGCCGCTACCTGTTTTGCCAGTAGCTTTAAGGCATCCGTACTTTTAATCTGTCTAACTCGCTCGCGCGCAAGCTGTGTCAGGGTGGGGAAACGCACTTCCACAAAATCTGTCACCAGTTCCTGGGCAATTTCTACCTGCCCCTCGGCTAAGCCTTCGGCTTTGCCTCTGGCAACGCGCTCCTGAACCTCCGGGTCTTCATCGAGTAAGCTGTCATATTCGTAATCCATATGAACCTCCACAGACTGCTTGTCTTGCTCCGATACGGTTGTCGATCGTCGTAAGATCGTTCTAAATCGTCTTGCATGACTCACAAACTCTCGCCGGGGATAGTGCTTCTCCATTTCTCGCAACGCCTGGATAAGCAGCGTTGCGTTGGCATTCCTCATTCCCGGTAAGAGCGTATACATGCTGATGATATGTTTCTCTACAATTTTCCGTGCATCGATGGTCCACAACGTGATCACACAATAATGGAACGTCAGCAGGTCTTCATTCTCATCCTCTTGAAACGGCGACGTTGGTACCCTCGTTTCAAAGAGATACAAAACGACCGAAAAGACAGGCAGTTTATGTGCAAAGTGCAACTCAACGTTATAGAGCAGCAGACGTTTGGGCATATCGTTATCCGGTCCGCTTTGCAACTCTAGATTGAGGATACGCGCTTTACCCTTATATTGTACCAGATAGACGAGATCAGCGTATAGATTCTCTCGTTCGATCTCGCGTTTCTGCTCCTGTACCACCTGGGCATCGGGCAAAAGTTGTGGGATGATTTCATCTGCATAGTCGTTCATCAATGCTTTGAGCGCGTTGTCATAGGGATGAGCCGGGCCGGATGGTTTGGCTTCATTTCCCCCAGGCTCTGGTTGCTGTTTAGCTGTCATGCTAGTAGCACACTCTTTCTACAAATGTTCCCGTATCATAGCATGTTGCACCTTCGGCAAAGGATGACCTTCCCCCAATAGTACTACCACAAGTACCATCTAATTCAGCAACGGCGAAAAAATATGCTACCATAGTAGCATCATACAGGCGAAGAAAAGCACTCATCGACTCGTTCGCCAATGTTACTCAATATGTTAGTCGTCCGTTCCACTAACAGAAGGATACACGCTTTTCCGCGGTAGTTATGCCGTTCGGAGATGGTAGTTATCGTTTGTATGGAACGGACAACTCGATAACTATAGCCATCGAAGGGATTTTAGCGCATGGCTAGGGCGGAAGCACAGGAAAGTTCCTGGTCCTTTGAGCAAATATACGACGAATATAAGACACCTATCTATAATTACGTCTATCATCTGGTAGGTGATCGTGAGCAGGCTGACGATTTAACGCAGGACACCTTTCTCAAGGCGTTCCGCGCGTTGCCCAAAATGGACGGTAATCTGAAACTGTCGGCCTGGCTGTACCGCATTGCGACGAATACCGCCTACGATGCTTTGCGTCGCCGGAAGTTGATTGCATGGCTGCCGTGGCAAGACCTCGATCATGAACCCGCTGACGTAGAGAGCGCGGATCCGCAAGAAATATACGGAACCACCGAGTTAGTGCGCGCCGCCCTCCGCCGGATGCCCCAGCAGTACCGCGCCGCGCTTCTTCTCTACACGCAGGAAGGGTTTTCGTACAGCGAGATTGCCAGGGCGCTCAATATTGCTGAAAGCGGCGTGAAGATGTACCTGTCGCGGGCGCGTCAATCGTTTCGAGAGCATTACCGCTCCCTGGAACAAGGGGGAAAGCAAGATGAAGTGCGAGCAAGTCGAGGAGCTTCTAAGTGCTTACCTTGACGGCACGCTCGCTTTGGGGGAAGCGGCGGCATTAGCAGCCCAGAGAGAACAGGATATCGCTGATCATCTGCAAGAGTGCAAGCGTTGCAGCGCTACTTTTGTGGATTTTCGTCGTTTCGATCTGCTTCTGGCTCAGCTTCCCCGTGTTAGCCCCGATCTATCGCTGCGCGAGAAGCTCTTTTCCTCGCCTGAATACCTCGAACTTACCGGAACCTATGGCGTATCCCGCCGGGCCAAAGGCGAGGCTCAGACCGTTCCCTATCAGACCGTTCGTTACAGCAGGCCAGGATGCCCGCCGCTCGTTGCTCTACCGGGGGGCCGTAGTTCATCGCCAACCGCTCCCACCACACCCAGGTTGCCCATCTCCGTTCAGCGCATCAGCCAGCCCGTCTTACCTCGACGCGGGCGCACTTCCTGGGTTGTGCGCGTTATGCAGGTCGCTATTGCCGCCGTCTTGCTGCTGACGATCGGCGTCGGTGGCTTGATCGGCTGGAATCTCTGGCAAGGGCATCCGGCAGCGTCTCTCATTAAGAATGTCTTCATCCCTCCCGCGGGTATGCCGGAAGGTGTTCCTCTGGCGGAAGGCATGCATTACGTCTTCTTGCAGAATGGCGCGCTCTGGAGCGCGTCCGCCGATGGGAGCGCCGCGCAGCAGTTGTCGCCGGGCGGGGTTCTTGTCGCCGAAGATTGGGTGGTGAGCCAGCCGCTGCCGGGTCGCTACGCCGGCGATATGCTCGCCTATGTTGACCTGCAAGAAGCGCGAGTTCACACCGTCCGCAGTGATGGCCTCAGTGATACCGTCATCCGTCAGCCGTTGCTCAAACCCGGCATCTCTCCCGCGTCCATCTGGGATACAGCCACCGGTATGACCATTCTCGATAGCCTTGCCTGGTCAAAAGATAGCACGATGCTCGCCTTTGTCGCCGATCCGGGCGGCACGGGCGCAACCGGCCTGTATCTTTACTCGACGCAAACTGGCGTCGTGCAGAAGGTTTCCTTGCCCGTGCAGGGCAGCGTCTCTCAGCCTGTCTGGTCCGCTGATGGCGCGCGCGTCGCCGTTGTGCTGTCGCACAACGGTACTGAGAGCATCGTAGATTACAACACGCAGAATCACGGCGTGCTAATCGTCAACAGTCACGCGCCATCCGCGACCTATCCTGGCGATACGGTTCTGTCCCTGGGCTGGTCACCCGATAGCGCGATCCCAACCATCACCTGGAGCGTTGGCGTCATCGGCCATGTGCATAGCCTCTGGCAGCAACATGTTGGCCCTGGCTGGACGGCCTCGCCGCAGTTGATGCTTGCCGGCGATTATGTCCAGGCTATCTATAGCCAGAAAGGGAATGGCGGAGCAGGAGGCTGGCTCCTGGTGACATCAAGCGCCGGACGAGCCGCTAACCTCTGGCAGTTGGATATGACCCCAGGAGCGGTTCCCGTGCAACTCACGCAGGGGCGGCAGGTCAATTTTGCCCAATGGTCGCCCGATGGCACCCACATCGATTACCTCGACTCGCTCTCCGATGGCGTCGGCGCGCTGCATAGCATGGATGTCGCCAGCGCGACCGATATCTTGATTGCGCGGGATGTGGCCGATGATCCGGCTCCGGCGTGGTCGGCGGATGGGCAGCAGCTTGTCTATAGTACGGGTACGCAAACCGCCATCGTCACGCTGACGGCAAACAACCGGAGTGTCACGCGCACGCTGCCCCTCCATGGGCATACCTCCGCCTTTGCCTGGTTTGCCAATGACCCACGCCAGCTCGTGCTTGTCTTGAGCGATGGGCAACAAGGCACCTACCTGGTCAATACCCAACATAATACGCTGCATCAAGTCGATCAACAGGATTTGAGCGGCCCAATCCTGTGGATGGAAGTCCCGTAAGATGCACTATGAAATGCCATTAGATAGCATAGTATGAATTGAACTGCGTATATTCACGAAATTTTCACAGCGTCAACCGTTATTTTAACAGCATCTTTATGTCAAAAGAGTATAGTGTGAGAGGGATGTTTCTCAGGTTGTGGGGTGTACGTGTTATGGAGGAGGAAGGGAATGATCATTACGCACGCGGTTTCAACGGAGCGCCTCGTAGATGTCTTGCATACGGTTGCTCTCCAGGGGCAGACTGGCCTGCTGCTCGTTGAGCATATAGATGAGCAGGAGAAAGAGCAGGGCGAGATATTCTTTGAGAACGGCAATACGATTTTTGCCAGGATGGGAGGAGAGACAGGAGAGGCAGCGCTTTTTCAGATGATGAACTGGAAGGAAGTGCATATTTCTTTCCACGAAGGGGTAGTTGTGTCTGCCGAACTCCGGCAGCAACAGCATATTGCGCCGCGTTCTTCGCCTGCCGGCACGCGGTTGCCGATTGAATTACAAAAGACGCGCCTGCTGCCGGTGATGGCAAGAGCGCCCTCGATAACGCGGGAACCTCTCAGACAGACGCCTATCAGTGAAATACCGGCTATTCTGCCGGTTCCGCAATCCAGTCCTGGATATGTGGCAGGCCCGCGGCGCGCGGCCACGAAGAGCGCTCTGCCCGGCCACCCGGTCTATAGTGGGGGCGGGCAGCCTATCGACGCCGAGGTCGTCTATCGTATGCTCCCTGTGCCGGTTGCGCAGCAGATCATCTATCGCCTGGATAGGCGAGAACGCCTCGTTTTTTTGCTGCTGGACGGGAAGCGCAACTTACGCGAGGTGATCTGCCTGATCCACCGCAGCGAAGTGGATGTTGCTCGCGCTCTCGCGCACTTGCTCGCACTCGGATTGATCGAGCAAGTTTCGTCTTGATGGTTAAAAATTGCGTGAAACGCAGAAGTTGCTGTAATTTTCTACAGCTTTCTACCGGATTGTGAGGATGGGGAAAACCTGTTTCAAAAGTGATATCAATTTGCACGGTTATTCGTTATAGTAGGTAGACCTGGGATGAAGAGCGGGATGTCCGCGAGCAAGCAGATCCACCTCGACGAGCGGCTTGTAGCGTTCATCTGGATATACGTGCAACCTTTTCCCCATGGGGTTAGCGCGCGCGCTTCTCAGAGTCTCGTATGTGCGCTGCATATACGTGGTAAGGGGAGGACGAGCTGGCACCCCGTCCTCCCCTTACTTTTTTGTGCTGTAGGGGGCGCCGGATTTGGAGTAAAAGAATTCCATGAAGTTCAGATTCCATTCTCTCAATGACAAATTGATGCTGGTGGCGGCGCTCATTTTCCTGCTGGGCCTCCTGCTGTTTTCGGTGTTGTCCCTGGGCATTCTGAGCTTCCTTTCTCAGCGTGACGCGGCACAGAATGCCACTACGCATCTTGCAACTGTAACTTACGTTTACCAGCAGCAGATAGCGCAGCAACTGCAAACCTTGCAGCAAGTGGCGCGTGATACTGATGTCCTTTCCTTGCTGCTTCCTTCATCGCATATCGCTCCTGCGCAGGCGAAAGCGACTCTGGCCGTCCTCTCCTTTGGCTATCATCTCACTGCGACGAAGCTTGATCTCGTTGATGCGCGCAATCGTATGGTCGGCCAGGTGGAGGAAGGGCAAGATATTCTCAACGACAATGCCATGCAGGTGAATGGTCTGGTGAGCGCGGCCGCGCGCGGTGAGTCGCTTTTCTCCGTCATGCCGCTCCCCGATAATAATGCTTCTTCGTCAACCCGACCGGAAGCTTCCTGGTCGCTAGCTTTTGCCGTGCCGGTAGAGAATACGGCGGGTACGCCGGCAGGGGTACTGCTCGAGGAGCAACCGCTCGACGACGCTTTTGTCCAGCAGCTTGTTCAGGGCAGCGCGGGGCTAAACGTGATGATCTGCCAGGGGCCGCAGGTGGTTGCGGCCAACGTACACTGGCAAGCTGTCACTCAGTCGCTTTCGCAAACTCAGCTTTGCACATCCAGTGGAGCTTTTACATCTTTTGCCGGCAGCCAGCATATCCTGGTGGTGTCCAGGGCGATGCAGGCGTCGCCCCAACTCGCCGGCTCGCCTGGGCTGGTCGTGGTGGATGTTGAGCCGGTGGGTAACGTCAACTTTCTCGCGGGGCGATCTCTGCAAATTTTCCTTGCCATTGGTATTTTTATCTGCGCCTGCGCGGTCCTCCTCTTCACTCTTATCACCCGTTATTTCTTTATGCGTCCCCTGCACAAGATTCAAGCATGGATCAGAATGCTTGTCCCGCAGGATGCTGCCCTGAGTACGCCCTTAGCAGCGCATTCCAACGATGAGCTGGGAGCGCTGGCTCGTTCCCTCAACTTGCTGTCCGCGTCGCTTTCTGCGCATCAGAGTGAAAGTATTGCTATGACAAAGCAGATGGAGTCACTACTGTCGATGAGTGATGCCTTGATTTTCACGCTCAATCTCGAACAGTTGTTGGGGGAGTTCGTCTCGCGTCTTGGTTCGCTCATGGCGGTCAAGGACGTTTCCTTGCTGCTGTATGGGCGCGAAATGCTCTCTCCCTGGGCCGTTGCTCACTGGTCCGACCACGTCTCGCAGCCGCAGATGGCGGCGCTGGCTGCTCCTCAGCGCGGACTGGTGACGGTGCATACCGATCCCAACAGTGATATCACGCTGGCAGTGACGACGAAGATGGCGGCTATTGCGCCGCCGCGCCTCACCAGCAGCAGCGACAAGCGACAGGCGGTCGGAACTTCTCCTTACGGCCTGCGCCGCCCGCGCATTCCGCGTCCCGCGCTGCGCGACCTGGATATGAACCTGGCGCGCTTGGCGATCCAGAAGCAGAAAATCGTCTGCGCCGAGGATATCGCGTCGATCTACCAGGAGCGCGGCGAAACATGGTCGCAGTTGGCGCTTGAGGCCGGGTATCGTTTCGCCATCGCTGTCCCTGTCTTGTTACAGAATCAGCCTATCGGCGCGTTTATTCTCTACGATGATAAGCCGCATCCGGTGAAGAGCCACGATACGTTTTTATTGAGTACCGCCGCGTTTCAGGCGGCTATGTCGATTCAGAACGCGCTGCTGTTTGCCGAGGTCAAGGACAAAAACGCCGCACTCGAACGCGCGAACCATCTGAAATCGCAATTTTTGGCGACTGTGACCCATGAACTGCGCACGCCCTTGCACAGTATTATCAGCTATGGGGCGTTGATCTTAGAGGGGTTCGTGGAAGGGGAGTTGACCCCTGAGCAGGAAGAACATATCCAGTTCATGGTGAGGCGCGCCGAAGACCTCTCACACCTGGTCGATGATATGCTCGATCTCTCCAAGATCGAGGCGGACCGTCTCGAAGTGAAACTGGAGCCATTGGCGCTGCGGCCATACCTGGCGGAGGTCGTAGAGCAGTTGAAACCGATGGCGAGCAACAAGGGTCTGTACCTCACGCTTGAAGCGGACGAGAGTTTGCCAATGGTGCTGGCCGACAGCCATCGCCTGCGCCAGGTTGCGATCAACCTGGCCTCCAACGCCTTGAAATTCACCGAGAAGGGCGGCGTTGTGATCCGCTGCGGTCGTCTGGACGGGTATGATATGCTGCGTATTGCGGTGCAGGATAGCGGCATCGGTATCTCACCCGCCGCGCTCGGATATATATTTGAGGCATTTCGCCAGGCCGATGGGAGTACGACGCGCCGTTTTGGGGGTACCGGTCTCGGCCTGACCATTGCGCGCAAATTGATCGAGTTACAAGGCGGAGAGGTTGCCGTAGAGAGCATTGTCGGTGCGGGTTCGACATTCTCGTTCACGTTGCCCCTCGTTCCTACAGCCAAAACAACCTTAGTCACGCAGAACAGCGCCATGAGAACACGTTGAGGGAGTGACCATCATGAATGCACCCACACCTGGCGCGAGCCAGCCGACGATCCTGATCATTGAAAACGAGGTTTCTAATCGCCTGCTCGTCGAACGCGTGTTATCGACGCGCGGCTATCGCTGCCTTTCGGCGGCCAATGGCCGCGAGGCGTTGGACCTGCTGGATCGCGAGTCGGTTGACCTGATCCTCACCGATCTTTCGATGCCGGTGATGGACGGCTATCGTGCCACACAGCACATCCGCGCGCGTCCTGAACTGGTACACGTACCCATTGTCGCCGTCACGGCCTATGCTCTGAGCGATGAGAGCCAGGCGGCGCTGCGGGCCGGTTGCACCGAATATCTCACTAAGCCCTTCAAACCGCGCCAGCTATTAGATGTGGTGGAGCGTTTATTGCGCCAATCATGAAGTGTCATCATCCCTTGTGAGGGTCAGGCAAATCTGCTATCATACTAACGTAAGGCGATCACCTGACCAGACCGGCCAAAGAACCTGGCCGGTCTATCTGTTTTGGGATCGTGCAAGCTCATGCAATACACGGAAAGAGTAGGATGTTGTCTATGGATCTGCAACGAACCAATCAATCACTCAAAGATGTGCGCTGCGATGCCTTGATGGTGGGCGCGGCGCGTACAAAAACGGCACAACAGACAGGAACTATCGTACTGTCAGAGGCGGCAAAGATGGTGGATCGCCTGCTTGATGGACTCATCAGCCAGATCGGCGTCGCTGGCGAGTTCAAGGGCAATCTGGGCGAGATGATTACCCTCTATCCGGTGGGCAAGCTGGCTGCCAGGCGCGTCATTCTGGTTGGCCTGGGAACGCAGGAGAAGCTCGATGCCCAGGCATATCGCCGCGCCAGCGCCATTGTCGCTCGCCACGCGCAGAAAACTGGCGCGCATACCATTGCCCTGGCCTTGCTCATGGATAGCCAGAGCGGCGACGCGGCGCAGCAGGTTCAGGCCGAGGCCGAGGGAACGCTGCTTGGAACGTATACGTTCAGGAAATATAAGCATTCCGACGATAACAGCAATGGCCGCGGCATCTCGACCGTCGCAATTGTGGCGAACGATGCCCACGCGGATGCGCTTGACGCGGCGATAGCGCGCGCGGCGGCGCTGGCCGAGGCCACGAACTTTGCCCGCGACCTCATCAATGAGCCGCCCAATGTCCTGACACCAACGGAACTGGCGAATCGCGCCAGCGCGATGGCGGGCCGCTTCGGCCTCGAATGTGAAATTCTTGATCGCCCGCGGATGCAAGAACTGGGCATGGGCGGCCTGCTGGGCGTTTCCCAGGGCAGCGCCGAACCTCCGAAGTTCATCATCCTGCGCTATCGCGGCGCGCCCCAGCGCAGCGGCGGCCTGGCGCTCGTCGGCAAAGGTATCACCTTCGATACCGGCGGCATCTCCATCAAACCAGCCGCAGGCATGGAGGACATGAAGGGTGACATGTCCGGCGCGGCAGCCGTCATCGGCGCTATGCAGGCCATCGCTATCCTCAAACCCGCCACTAACGTCACAGCGCTCGTCTCTACCACCGAGAATATGCCGGGTGGCAGCGCGTATCGCCCCGGCGACATCCTGCGTATCATGAACGGCAAGACCATCGAGATCGTCAATACCGACGCCGAAGGTCGCCTCGTCCTGGCCGATGCGCTGTCCTACGCGGTCAAACAGGGTCTCTCGCCCATTATAGACGTGGCGACGCTGACGGGCGGCATCGTGGTTGCGCTGGGCAACAAGATGTCGGGCATGTTCTGCAACGATGATCAGCTTGCCCAGGACATCATCGCCGCCGGAAAGCGCGCGGGCGAAAAGTTCTGGCCCATGCCCCTTGATGACGACTATGCCGAGCAGATCGAGAGCGATATCGCCGATATCAAGCAGAGCGGTGGACGTCCTGCTTCATCCGTTACGGCGGCCAAAATCCTCGAAAACTTCGTCGGTGACGCGCGCTGGGCGCACCTGGACATCGCCGGCACGTTCTTGAGCGATAGCCAGAAGCCGTACCAGGAAAAGGGCGCGACCGGCTTTGCCGTGCGCACGCTGGCCGAACTGGCAATCAAAATGGCGGAATGATATACTTTTCACATGAATATACGTGTTCGTTACTTTGCATCGCTTCGTGAAATCGCCGGGAAGAGCGAGGAAACGCTCGCGCTTGACGGCGGCGTTACCGTCAGCGAGGCGCGCGCCGCCTTGCTGGCTCGCTATCCACGCCTGCAAACCATCATCGAACGCTCGCTCTGCGCCGTCAACCGGGCCTATGTTCCCGCCGAAACCGTCCTGCATGACGGCGATGAGCTGGTCTTTATCCCCCCCATGGGGGGCGGCGGTCCCGTAGGGGCGTAAGCTCTGCCCCGCCCAAAAACCGTGCATTGTTGATAGCCAGGATTCGCCAGGGCGGGGCAGAGCTTACGCCCCTACGGAGTTCTTCCACGGGCGGCTGCTGTCTGGAGGTATAACATCATGGAAGCGTTTGTTCAATTGACGCGCGAACGGCTGGATCGCGACGCGCTTATTGCCAGCGTGGCTCATACCAGCATGGGCGGCATTGTCGTCTTCGAGGGCGTCGTGCGCGATAACGCGCGCGGCAAGCAGATTCGCTATCTTGAATATGACGCCTATCCAGAGATGGCGGAGCAGCAGATTCGCGTCATCATTGCCGAAGCTGGGAGGCGTTGGGGCATCGAGCGCGTGGCAGTTGCTCATCGCTTCGGGCGGCTGGAGATCGGCGAAGCCAGCGTGATCATCGTCGTGGCCTCCCCTCATCGTGCTGAAGCCTTTGAGGCATGTCGCTATATCATCGATACCTTGAAGACAACGGTTCCCATTTGGAAAAAAGAAGTTGCCACAAATGGTGAGGAATGGGTAGAAGGATAATCATTTCTATGGTATAGTTCGTATAGAAAGTAGCTTATCCTTTTGTCTTCTTGCGCGCCACCTGGTCAACCTGGGTGGGTCGGCCGTTTCTCTCGGAGGTTTTTGCATGAACTTGTTCGAGAAGCAAGCTCGACTCAACCAACTCTTCGCACAAAGTCCTGTTAATGCGGCCTATCTCGCCGGATCGCTTTCCAGCCGCGCCTCGTTCGGGCAACTGAGCGACGTCGATGTCGCCATTTTGCTCATGGATCAGATCAAGTCCGATCAGTTCCTTGATTACCAACTCTTCTTCCTCAGCGAACTGGCGAATCGCTTAGAATCCGACAGCATCGATGTCGTGATTTTGAACCAGGCATCGCTGCTGCTCAAATTGCAGGTGATCAAGTACGGGCAGATTCTCTTTAGCCGGGATGAGAAGCGGCGCATCTCGTTTGAGGCAAAGGCCGTCATGGATTACCTGGATTTCAAGAAGTTCGATGAAATCCAGCACCAGGCATTGAGTCGCCGCATCTACGGGCAAATGCTTCCGCTCGATCAAGAGCTGGTGCAACACTGGCTCAAACTGCTGCGCCAGGCGGTAAGCATCTTACAAGCTCTGTGCGAAACCGACCGCGCGGAATTTACCGCCGACTTTCATGTCTACGGCCTGGCCGAACGCTACCTGCAACTGGCGATCGAGGCGTGCCTCTCCATTTGCGCGACGTTCATCGCCTCCTATGGCCTGCGTCGTCCCGAAGGGTATCACGAACTGCTGAGCATCATAGCCGGACAGAAGATCATCCCGCAGGAGTTGGCCTATCGCCTCGAAGTGCTGGTCAACTTGCGCGACGCGCTTGTCCACGATCCTGACTCGCTCGATCATGATCTCCTCTTCGATCACCTGCACCAGCGCCTCGACGACCTGGGCGAATTTGTCGGTGTGATCGATAAACGGTAGTCCGCATACTTTGAAAAATATTGTTTGGCGCCACTACCGCTTGCATTTTGTAACGCAATGTGTTACAATCTCCATAGAGTTTTGATCTCGTATATTGTTTCGTAGGTTGTAACACATGATCGTTATAGATAAGTTGGTCTGGGATAACTGGAATGTCGAGCATATTGCCCGGCATGATGTTATTCCTGAAGAGGTAGAGGAAGTGTGTCATGGCAAGTATATCGTTCGTAAGACCTACGATAAGCGTCTTCTTCTCATTGGGCCAACACTATCTGGACGTATGTTAGCAATCGTCCTCGGAATTACGAAAAGGAAGAGACACTATTATCCGGTTACGGCACGGCCTGCCAGTAAAAAGGAGATCCGCCTTTATGAAGATGAATACGAGTAGGAGTATATGATGACAAAAAAAGATGAGCGACGGGCGATACCTCAATTCGCCAGCCGCGAGGAAGAGGCGGATTTCTGGGATACTCATGATATGAGTGACTATTGGAGCGAACTCGAACCTGTCAAATTGAAAGTTGCTAAGAACCTTTCGCAAGGTATCACCATACGGTTTGATGATGAGACGCTGAATGAACTACGCGAAAGAGCGCATGAAAAAGGCATGGGGCCGACGACCTATGCGAGAATGTTGATTATAGAGCAACTCCGAAAGGCTAGTTGAAAGCAAGGTGAGGCCAGCCATAATAACTGGCCTCTTTTATTGAATTCTTTAGTACTCGCGTCCTTCCAGAATCGCCACCACCTGCGGTAATGCCGCCGCGGCCCGTTCCGCCAGTTCCTGGTCTGTCACGCGCCCGATGGGATGCAAAATCTCAGCGTAGGGGAAGCTGCTCATCCCGAACGTCTGCGCCGTCATGCGCGCCGAAGAGGCGAACTGCTCGGTACAAATTACCGCCGCTGCCTTGCCGCGCCGCTCGATCATCAATCCGTCGTACACACTGCACGAACTGCACGAGCCTCAATCACCGATGCCGACGAGCGCGATGTCGTTCTCGGCGGCGATCTGGTCGAGCAAGGTTGATGGCGCAGGCCGGTAGGCGCCTGGCTTGCGGTATTCTCTGACCTGCGCGCCAGGATAGCGCACCGCCAGCTTCTCGACGACCATCCGCAGCAGCCTGTCCGAGTTAGGCTTGCCGTTATCGAGCAGCCCGATGCTCCGTACCTGTTCCGGTCGCGGCGCGCGCTCGACTTGCGGCGCTTCCACCTCTAAAGTTGGATCAAGAACAATGAATGGTTCTGTCATATTTCTCTCCCTGATAATATGGGGTTTTCCGAATCAATCACAATCGATGCACACGCCAATGGCCCTGGTCACGGGCCGCGAATCGCCGCCTGCCCAGGGCGGAATAATGGCCGAGAAACCCCCTGCTTTGCCGCCCGCCGTTACGATCAGCAGCTCGTCCGGCGTCGCGAGATAGCGAACCGCCGTCTCCGCGTCCCGCGGCGCAATGGCGCTGTCGGACAGCCCGTTCAGGCGCTTGTATTCCGCCAGCGAGCGCGTTGCTCGCGCGAAGATCGCTTCGCGTATTTGCTCCTTCGTCCAGCCCTCTTTCTTGAAAATGGTCACATGCTCCGGGCAGAGGATCAGTATCCAGCCGCCGCCGCGATACATCACTCCCATCATCGTGTTGACTATCGCGCCGACCAGCCGCTCGCCCGTGCCGCCTGCCGGATTATTGACGTAGTGCGGAGCCTCACCGGCAAACACTGTAACGGAATTCACGTCGGCTGGTATCCCGCGTTCGCTGCTCAGCGGCCCCCAAGGGTTGTTTTCCTCGTCCTCGGCGATGCAGTAGCTATATTTCCCCGGATGCCCCAGGCAGGCTTTGTCCAGCACGCCGGGGATGGAGCCGCACACGTTCATCAAGATCAGCCGGATCGCGCGGCCAATCGTAGCGTTCGCGCGCACGCCCGGCCCAAAGCAATTCACGCCGCCGTTGATATTGAGTTGTTGCGCCGCCGGGCCGTTGACGATCAGGAGTGGGGCAGTGCCGCCCGTCGTGGCCGTGATGCCGTGCAGATTGAACTCTTCCTGGCACATCGCCTCGATAGCTGCGACGATTACCGGCATGTAGTGCGGCAGGCAGCCCGCCATCACCGCGTTGATCGCCACTTTCTCCGCCGTGATGATGCGATTGCGCGCCGGAATCATGCCCAGGATGTCGCCTGGAAACTTGTTGCCATATTCCAGAAACTCGCTCGCTCTCTCCGGGGTGGGTGGGATAACCGGCAGGCCATCCGTCCATCCCTGCCGGTAGAAATACTCCATCGCCTCCTGTGGATCGCTGAGTTCGATGCGCCGCGCGGTCAGCGTTGGCGTGAAATCATGCATGG
>Ga0207416_1000440_pt1 | contig 73371 bp, 70 predicted proteins | sample PaiPotPPM11metaG_FD_184107 | JGI IMG/M metagenome (GOLD analysis project Ga0207416, IMG submission 184107) | Iron sulfur acid spring bacterial and archeal communities from Banff, Canada, to study Microbial Dark Matter (Phase II) - Paint Pots PPM... ... | reverse complement strand
TCGTGCCGGGCTCGTGATGTGGGGATGGCCCCAAGGTTCCCTGGCGGACGAGCACGCAAGCCATCACGGCGGCGGATCGAGCGGCGGCATGGAAGGCGAGACGGGCGGCGGAGGCGAGATGGAGGGCGCGCACGGGCGCTCAAATGCTCCGTTCTATCCCTCGCTTATGAACCTGCCCTCTCTGACGCCGGAACAACGCGCCCAAATCGATCAGACAGCGCAATCGCGCATGGACGACGGCACCGCTTTGATGTCGAAGGGCGTCGATCTCCTCTCCAACTCGAACGACTATGCCGCGATGCGGGAAGGAACAAGACTCATCCGCGAGGGACTGGACGAATTGCAAAGCGGCTTGGCGGCTCGCGAGTCGCTGGAGGAACAGACTCCGCCACAAGCTGTCGCGTTCAAGTGGTTCAGAAACCAGCTGAACCTGTCAGTCTTTTATCCGGAGGGAGAGTCAGAGTCGCGGTTCGGACTCTCGGCGTTCCATCTCTTCACGATGGGGCTGCTCGTCGTATTCGCGTTCGCGATGCTCGCCCTGTACTTCGCGAAGATGCGCCGGGCGGCAGCGCTCTTCGGGCGGCTTGAGCCGGACGAAAAATCGCTACCCCCTGGATCGTCTCCACCGCTTGTCGGCGCACCCGGTCCTGCAGCTCCACCGGGACGAAAGCCGCCGCCGACTAGCGGAGCGCCGCCTGTGCCTGCCACGCCCGTGACGGACGCAGAGGTGGACGCAGACAAACCACCGGCAGACGCGTCGTCTGCTCCTGCTTCGGCAGGCCCGGTGCCATTGACGGCGAAATGGCGAGGGCAACTCCGCGTTGGCAGCATCGTCAACGAAACGCCCTCGATCAAAACGTTCCGGCTCCTTCGCGCTCAGAGCGACGGGCCGCTGCCCTTCACCTTTAGTCCCGGTCAATTCCTCAACGTCGCGTTCGGAATCGGCGGAGCAAGAATGAACCGTTCCTACTCCATCTCATCATCGCCGAATGAACGAGACTTCATTGAGCTGACCATCAAGCGAGAAGAGCGTGGCGCCGTCTCCCGCCATATTCACGATCTGATCAAGGTCGGAGACACCATCCTGGCGGCTGGTCCGGTCGGCAAATTTGTCTTTGACGGAACGGAGGAGGACAGCATCGTCCTCATTGCGGCCGGCGTGGGCATCACCCCTTTGATGAGCATCATGTGCTACCTCACGGAACGAGCCTGGGCCGGAGATATCTATTTTATATACAGCTGCCGCACTGAGGCCGACTTCGTTTTTGCAAAACGTCTTACTGAGCTCGAGCGCCGCAACGCGAAGCTGCACATGGCGGTCACCATGTCGAACGCGGGCCCTGACTGGAAGGGAGCTCGCGGGCGCTTCAGCAAAGACCTGTTGACGAAGGCGGTTCCCAACCTTGCTTCGCGGCTGGTGCACCTTTGCGGACCGCCGGCGATGATGGATGCGACGAAGGCGCTTCTCGCCGAGCTCGGGGTCCCTGCCGATAAGGTGAAAACGGAGACGTTCGGGGCTGTGAAACCTCCGCTTGTCGCGCCCGGGACTTACGCCAAACCGACCTCCGCCGCGACGGGGCCATTGGTTACGTTTTCGAAGAACAACAAATTCGCAAAAATCCGCGTGGATCAGACAATTCTCGAGCTCTCCGAAGAGCTCGCGATCGGCATCGAGTTCTCGTGCCGTGTGGGGACCTGCGGCGTGTGTAAGGTCCACATGACGGCCGGCGAGGTCGACATGGCGGTCCAGGATGCGCTCGACGACAACGACAAGGAAAACGGTATCATTCTGGCCTGCCAGGCGAAGCCAAAGACCGAAGTCACCGTCGAGGCGTAAGCAATGAAAAGCGGCGAGCGCATCATTGTTACCAGCATCTTCGTCCTGTTGCTCTTTGCCTGGCTCGGCTTTCTCTTGCACGTTTCTCCGCGCTTTGCGGGCAGTGGCGTGGGGGCGATGTTCGGCATCAGTGGGGCCGTGCTCATGCTCGTCCCCTTGGCCTACGTCTTCGTCAAGCGCATCTCGGCTCTGAAGGAGCGCGTGACCAAACACGTCAAGTTGCAGACGCTTATGTCGCTACACGTCTACGCTGGCATTGTTGGGGCGCTGCTTGCGATCATCCACACTGGACACAACTACGATAGCCCACTCGGAATCGCGCTCACTGCGACGATGATGCTGATGATCGTGAGCGGGTTCACCGTGCGCTACCTCCTCGCCTTCGTCAACCTGGAGATCAAGGACAAACTCGCCCTGCTGCAGACCGCGAGAGGGGACCTCGACAGCGCGTGGGGAGTTTTAGAGAAGCATCCCGCTGAAATCAGAGGCCTGCCGAAGGCTCCGGTGCTGACGGCAGGCCTGGCCTCGGTCGGTATCTCGGCTGCGTCCGACGACCCCGCTGGCCACGTCACTATGCTGGCAGAGGGCGTGGCGGATCTCGAGTACACCGTTCGCACGGACGAAGTGATGAAGCGTTGGTTTGCGAGGGCATCAATCGTCCACGTGGTTCTCTCGATTTCTTTTTACGTGTTGCTCGTCGCCCACGTTGGTTCGGGCATTTACTTCGGGCTGCGGTGGCTGCGGTGAAGGAACGCGCCGCCATCAGATGGTTCAAGGCCTGACCAGCAATGTGGAAATGGACTGCATTTGTAGTAGGCGCTCCGATTGTCTTAATTTTCGTGGCAAAGGCGCTCGGATTTTCTGTGCACCATGGAACATCAACGTGGCAGGCATTTGCGAGGCCCGGGCCGTTGTCGAAAGCGCATGCTTTTATCGGAGAGAACTGCGCCGCCTGTCACGCGCCGGTAGCCGGGGTGACGAGGGCGAAATGCGTAGCGTGCCACGCCGACACGGCGCAACTGGTCGACCGCCAGCCAACCGCGTTCCATGCGACCATCAGCCAATGCGCGCCGTGTCACTACGAGCATCAGGCGGGAGTTGAGCGGCCGATTCACTTGGATCATTTGGCGCTGGCGCAGATAGGACTTGCGGAACTCGGTAACGGTGATGGAGCGGAAAAGCGGAGGCGCGCGGGCCTCCTCAGCTGGATTCGATCGGGACCGAATATCCCCTCAAACCACGCCATCAGCGCGCAAGAGCAGGTGCTCAACTGTGTCTCCTGCCACCAGGTGCAGGACGTGCATAAGAGCAACTTCGGGCAGAATTGCACGCTGTGCCACGCGACAAAGACCTGGTTCATCGCGAACTACGTCCACCCCAAGCCCTCGACACGGCAGTGCACTCAATGCCACACCGCGTCACCGTGTCACTACATGGAGGGGTGTCTCGGAATGATGGGGAAAATGGCTGGCGGAGAAGGTGCGCGATTGGAGCAGTGTTATCTCTGTCACAAGACGACGAGCTGGTACGATTTTCAAAAGCGGGCAGGAGACCATCACTAAGCTACGGATGTTGAGATGAAGCGGCGAGTTGTGAGCGAATTGGTTCTCATGCGCCGAAGTTCGACCTTTTCAAAGGGCCAATGAGTCGTCATCATTAGGGTAGTAGTTGTGCGGACGAATCAGAAAGCGGGAATCGCGTTAATTGCGGCGCTGATACTGGTGCTGCATAGCGCTGTTTTGTGCGCTACCGGCGTTCCCAACTGCACACCGACCTCTGTTAGCTTGGGCCACCATCAGGAGCATGGCTGCCACGACCACTTGCACCATGACTCGCGAAAAAGTCAGGGCTGCGTGTGCTGTGAATCGCTCCTTTGCGCGCCTCGTGCGGAAGTAGCGCGCGCGGATGGCCGCTTAACCAGCGATCGGATTGCGGCGTTCGTGCCGGTCTGGATCGCCACGCTGCTTTTGAATCCTGCTGGTATCGGTGCGAGGTTACCGAGAGTGTCGGAGTCCCCGCCCTCACATACGCGAGTTCGAATTTTTCTCGTCCAAAAAACGCTCCTCCTCTGATCCTTTCGCCATCGCTTTAGACCGGAGTCCCTAGACCGAGGTCTAATCATAGTCTCGATCGGTCGTTTGGAATCCGACCTTTGGACGACTGGCGGTTTATCGTGAGTAAGGGTGAACAATGCAAGTTAAGAAAGTGTTTCGGGAAAGAGCAGCCGACGGTATCAGCCGCCGGCGCTTCGTACAGGGCGTCATCGCCGGGGGAGTGATCGCTGGTTTGGAGTTGTGGCGCTGGCCTGCGCTGGCACTGAACACGCGGAACGAGCAGACGATGTTGTCCGGAAGCCACTTCGACCTTGTCATCGAAGAGGTTGCAGTCAATTTCACCGGCCGCCCGGGCGTAGCGACCGCCATCAATGGGGTGGTACCGGGACCAACACTACGCTTTCGGGAAGGTGAAAACGTAACGATCTCGGTCGCCAATCATCTGACGGATGACACCTCAATCCACTGGCACGGCCTTCGTATCCCGGCCGAAATGGATGGCGTCCCTGGGTTGAGCTTTCGCGGAATCGCCCCGAAAGAGACCTTCGTCTATCAATTCCCGGTCAAGCAAAATGGCACCTATTGGTATCACAGCCACAGCCGTTTCCAGGAGCAAACCGGACACTACGCGGCGATCATAATCGATCCTCAGGGCAAGGATCCGATCGAATACGACCGCGAGCACGTGATTTTGCTCTCGGACTGGACCGATGAAAATCCAGAGACCGTCTACACTAATCTCAAGCAGCAGAGCGATTACTACAACTACCATCAGCGGACCGTCGGAACGTTCTTTTCCGATGTCAAGAAAGAGGGACTCGGTGCGACGGTGTCGGACCGGCTCATGTGGGGCGCCATGAACATGAACCCCACCGATATTCTGGACGTGAGTGGCGCGACCTACACATACCTGGTCAACGGACAGCCGCCCGCTGCGAACTATACCGCTCTGTTCCGCCCGAAGGAGCGCGTCCGCTTGCGCTTCATCAATGGCTCAGCGATGTCCATCTTCGACGTGCGAATCCCGGGACTGCCGATGACCGTTGTGCAGACCGACGGCAACGATGTTGAGCCGATCACCGTCGACGAATTCAGAATTTCAGTAGCCGAGACCTATGACGTAATCGTCCAGCCGCAGGATGCGTCCGCATTCACGATCTTCGCGCAGTCAGAAGATCGCACCGGCTATGCGCGTGCGACGCTGGCGCCGAGAGCTGGCATGACTGCGCCGGTTCCACCAATGGATCCGCGACCGTTGCTAACGATGGTCGATATGGGAATGGGCAACATGGCGGGCATGGGCAACATGGCGGGCATGGGCAACATGGCGGGCATGGGCGGGATGGGCGGTAAGAACGCCGGCGGCATGTCGGGTATGGCCATGGGTAGCGGAGCGGACGGCGAAAAAAGCAAATCCGTGGGAACCGAAATGGGAAAGATGTCCGGTATGAATACGGGCAACATTTCGGAAATGAAAATGGGATCTGCGAGCCCGTCTGCCACTCCTACAGCAGGGCCACGCAGCATGCCTGGTATGAAGATGAACGGCACGCAGGACATGGACATGGGCTATAAGTCAGGAATGGATATGAGCAACAAGCCCGGCACGCAGACGAGAGCCAAGTCGCCCGCGGTACGCGGACCACTCTCTATGCCCTTCCCGCAGCCAGGCCCCGATACCACCCGGACGTCGGCAGCAGAGATGGCCGGAAAGCCGACGTTGCCTAAGCCGATCGCACTCCGTGAAGGTCCGCAAGTGGACAATATCGCCGGAGCTCCGACCGAGCGGCTCTCCACGCCTGGCAATGGACTCGACAGCAATGGTCGGCGTGTTCTGACCTATGCCGATTTGCGCGCGAGATATCGCGGCGTCGACCCGCGACCACCGGACCGCGAGATAGAGCTCCACCTGACCGGCAACATGTTGCGCTTCATCTGGGGATTCGACGGCGCCAAGTTCTCTGACGTCGGGCCAATTCCTCTCAAACTGGGAGAGCGCGTGCGCTTCATCCTGGTGAACGACACGATGATGGCCCATCCGATCCATCTGCACGGGCTCTGGAGCGAACTCGAGAACGGCAATGGCGAGCTGCGCCCCTACAAGCACACGATCAACGTCAAACCGGGCGAACGATTGAGCTACCTGGTCAGCGCCGACGCTCCGGGCAGTTGGGCGTATCACTGCCATCTGCTCTACCACATGGAGGCCGGCATGTTTCGCACGGTGATCGTGTCATGAGGGGGACGAATGACTCGGCGCAATGGCTACGCAGCACGAGGACTTCATCGCTTTTAGTAGCAGCAGTCGCGCTGGCGTGCCTCAACTCACGCGCGGCTTACGCGCAGTCGGCAGTCGCGCCAACACCGGCGAAGTCGAGCTCCTCCGCGACTGGTTGGGAGCCGCCTGTGATGGATGATCCAATCATCGGACACGTTCTTTTTAATCAGCTAGAGGGACGTACGAACGGTACCGAGACCGAATTGCGCTGGGACATGGAGGCATGGGCGGGAACCGACATGAACAGACTGTGGTTCAAGTCGGAGGGCTTCGTCGAGAAGGGGAAAGCCAGCGATGGGATCACGGAAGCGCTGTATGACCGTCCTATACCGTTTCTGAGATATTTCGATGCGCAGGCCGGAATCCGCTACGACCTGGACTCGAATCCCGGACGAACGTGGGGAGCGATTGGAATCGAGGGATTGGCCCCCAATTTTTTCGAGTTCGAGCCGACATTCTACTTCAGTGATGGAGGCCGCGTCGCCGGACGCGTGAATGGTTCGTACGATTTGCTGATTACGCAGCGCCTGATATTGCAGCCCCAGTTTGAGTTGAACTTCTACAGCAAGAGCGATCCAAGCCGCGGAAACGGGTCCGGGCTTTCAGAGCTCGATACCGGTCTGCGCTTGCGTTACGAGATCTGTCGCAAATTGGCGCCTTACATCGGTGTTGCATACAGCGGGAAATTCGGTGAGACAGCAGATTTTACTCGCGCGGAAGGGGGAATCGTCAACGATGTGCGCTTCGTGTTCGGAATGCGGGTCTGGTATTAAAAATGCGAAATTTTACAGCGACAATCGTAACAACCCTGATAATTTCCGCACTCCTTGGGGCTATGGTGTGGACCGCGGTGATGCCGCGAATCGATTGGAGCGCGGCGCGGCAACCGGGCATTTTGGAAAGGTCGCTTGCGAAGAGCGTTATTGGCCGGTGGATCAACTACAACGCCAACACGGCAGCTAACCCAATACCTCCGACCGCAGAGAATCTAAAGGCTGGCCAGAACGAATACGAGGAGCACTGCGCCACCTGCCACGGTCTCGACGGAAAGGGCTCGAACCGTTTCAGAGCCGATTTCAATCCGCCGGTGCCTCAACTCACCGGAGATATCCAAAAGTTATCCGACGCGGAACTTTATTTCGTAATCGCGCATGGGATCAGGATGACAGCTATGCCCGCCTTCGCCGCCCATCATTCTCCTGATGAAATCTGGAGAACGATTCTTTGGGTGCGCCATCTTCCCGAATTAAGTTCCGCTGAGCGTAAGGAAATTGAGGAAGAAACGTCTGATCAAGAGCGGCACCATCAGGAGGTGATGAAGCAAGGCGGTATGAATGATGACATGAACTAACTGAGATTTGAGCTGGCATTGGCACAGAAATAGCTTGAGGCGGGACTCCGCGCAGGAAGCAGGCGGGGAGTGAAAACAGAAAAGGAGAAAAAGTGAAGCGAATATCTATGTTAATCGCAGCAGGGCTGTTTCTGCTCGCTGCGGCCACCCTGCTTACGATTCGGGCAACCGCTCAACAGACGGTCGTCACCGACGATAACCTTAATCAGATGATCGCGCACGCGAAGACCCCTGCGGATCATGAGGCGATTGCCGCCTACTACGACACAGAAGCCGCTGAGAACGAAAAAAAAGCTCGCTTTCACACAACTAACGTAAATATGTATTCGAAACTCTCATTTCTGCCACACTGCAAAGCACTCGTAAAAGCCTTCCAGGACGCTGCGGATCAGGACAAAGCGCTTGCAGCCGCACATCGCGCAATGGCGAAGTAGGTGGGACGGTCAACTTTGCAATGAGTATAGCTGGCAGGGCGGCGCTTGTCGCCCTGCCCGTTATGCCAACTCGGTCAGACGAGCACCCTGATAGTCGCCCGCAGATGGCTCGATGACGCGGGGGCTTGTCTCGAATCACTGGCCGGATGCGCGAGTCTACGATGCTCCGCTGCTAGCTTAGAGTCCTGCGCGGCGATTTTGGAATAGTAGTCTGCCATCTCTTCACAGTGCGGAACCATGTTCACTTTGTAGGAGTTGTGGAACTGGCGGTAGGTCTCCGCCAGATGGCGGTGAGAGTTGGCCTGAGCCTCGTCGTCGGCCGCTTCGCAAGGCTCCACGACACACGGACCGGAGGACCGGACATTCTGCGAATGGTCATAGACTTATCGGGCTTCCTCCGGCTCGGGTCGGCCGCCTTGGATCACCGCCGGATGGCGCACGTTTCGTTAGCATCGTGAGCTTCGGCCTCCAACCCATAGGCCCCCCTTTGCCAGTTTGCGATGCTGCGCCGCGAGTTCGGAATGGGTCGCCGATCTTGCTAAAATATTGCGCTATATCGTCGCAATGCATCGCCACTCCAGCCTGGATGGGAGTCGTTGTAGGTTTCCCCTAGACGCGCGTGAAATGCCGCGTTTGCACTGTTGTCTGACAGCTCGCCGTTCGAAATACGAAGCCAAGGCCTCGTGATCGGTTGGCGTTCTGGCGTTCGTAATCATCATCGCGATATCGTCGTTTGCGGTCCACCGGTGGACTCCAACGGTGATGAGAAATATCCAGCTGAAGCTACCCTTTGGTGATGATCAACATCAGGAAACTTCCTGCTGGAGGAAGAAAAATGAAGCGAGTGACGATGTTGCTCGTAATGGGGTTGGCGCTGTTCGCTGCCGCTGCGGTGCCCACTGTACGGGCTATTGCTCAACAGGAGACGGTCACGGCCGATAATCTAGACCAGGCGATTACCAACGCGAAGACCGCGGCCGACCATGAGGCGATTGCAGCGTACTACGAAGGACAGGCTGAAGACACAAAGAAGAAAGCCAACCTTCATTGGCGCACCGCCGAAGCTTATCGGAAATCCGGAATGTCTAAGCAGGTCTACACGGCTGATATGTGTGACAAAATCGCAGCGATGTGGGACAAAATCGCCGCAGATCAGGAAAAGCTTGCGATGGCCCATCGCGAAATGGCCAAAAAGGCCGAGGCGCAACCGAACAATTAAGTGAACCAGGGCAAGGCGCCGTACAGCGCCTTACCCCCTATGTCGGGGAAACAATTGCGGCGACTCGCGGTCGCGTTGTCTTAAAGGCGCCATAGCCTGGCGGCCTAATGTGCCGATGAATTTTACCGGATTGCGCCTCTGATTGGTCGGAATCCCTACGGACGGAATTGAGCGCTGCGACTTTAGAGGGGGCATAGTTGAATCGCTACCATGAATGACGAAAAGACGGTTGTCGATTCTGAATTGATGCCTCAAATAACCAGCAAGGTAACTGACCCTGTGTGCCAGATGCAGGTCGATCTAGCGAAGAGCGCAGGATCGTTTGAATACAGGCGCGACGTACTACTTCTGCGGCACCCACTGTCTCGAGAAATTCAAACATGAGTCCGAGAGCTTCGTAAGTCTTGCGGCACCGCGCCCAGCAGCAACGAAAGTCAGTGCTCCTTTGCCGGTCGCAGCGGCTTCCCGTCTGCATACGTGCCCTATGCATCTGGAGATCCGACAAGATCACCCGGGTTCGTGTCCGAAATGCAGGATGGCGCTTGAACCGGCCGCGCCAATCCAGTCTGCGTCGAAGACCGAATACACCTGCCCAATGCATCCGCAGATCGTTCGTTCACAACCTGGCAACTGCCCCATCTGCGGAATGATATTGGAACCGCGCGTGGTGAGCGCGGCGGATGAAGCTTCCACGGAGCTTGCTGACATGACCCGGCGCTTTTGGGCGAGCGTCGCGCTGACGGTACCGTTGGTCTTCATCGAGATGTCAGAGATGGATTCCGGGTCGCTCTGAAGGCGCGTTTGAGCTGATCGTATCCTATCCCCCTTCTTCTGACCGAATTGGAGCAAGTTTTCTGCGACTGCTCCCCAAGACAATGATGCGGCCGAGCCCCCGCTTTATCGTGCTTTGCGCGACGTTCAGTTCTTGGCGCGGAACGGCTTCGAGTGCGTCGCCGCAGGGCGAGTCTCAGTGAGCGAATCTAGGTCGCCTATAAAAATTACGCCTAATGAGGAAAAAAAAGGACCTCGATCGAACGCCTTGTCTATGGCTCTTGGCGTAAGCTGGCACGTATAAAGGGCTTCTCTGAATCCTAAGCAAGTTATCGCACTCTAATCTTACTGGTACGACAATTGTTGACCTAATGAACGGTACTAAGCGCTCAGGGTAACTATCTGGAACACTCGGCCCTACGCTGTCGCTCAATTTTGCTGGTTGCAGCTTTCTTATTACCTTTCCACGTATCTCGCATTTGCTGCAACAGCGAGACATCTGCGCAGCATCATTGCCTCGTGGCTTGGCCGCACTGCCATGACCATCCTTCCCACGAACAACCTAAGAGCGAATGCCACGCCTGTTGTGCGTCGATAATTTGTCAATCCAGCAGACCTGAAACCCCAAGCAACCCTCTTCAGATTAACGCTATTCCGACGGCATGGCTTTGGCCGGCGGCACGCCTGAGCTCAAGCGTGAGGATCCATTCATGCTTGAGGCGGGCTGGTCCGCCGCTATGGCTCCAAACCTCGCTCTCTATAACGGCTCATCCCCTCATCATTTGACAACGCAGACCTGTGTCTTAGCCGGCGATTCGCTGCTTCCCGCAGTTCAGACGGAGCAGCAGCAAAAACCGGTCGCGATTAGGAGAACAAGCGGCGCGCGAGGGTCATATATGCCTTCAAATATTGCATTGAATCTGCCTGATGGGATGGAAGCTAAATCAATCACCTCAACCGCAACCATCCTCTCAGATGCCGTATCCACGGCGAGTCAACCGAAGTCGCTTTTTGCTAATGATGCTGTAGCAGCGATTCCTCTGCAGGCCGGTGAGCTGGTTGAGGTTCTTAGCTGCCCTGAAATATTCGCCACCTTGGACACCGAAGGTAAGCTCGACGGGCTTCCATTCATGCCGGAGATGCTGAGTTTCTGCGGGCAGCGATTCCGAGTCCTGAGCCGAGCGGACAGTACCTGCTGGCGAGGCCAGCCGCGAAAAATAGAATCAACCGTTCACCTTGACCGAATCCGTTGTGACGGTTCAGCGCATGATAATTGTCACGCCTCGTGTCTCTTGCTGTGGAAAGAAGCGTGGTTGCGGCGAGTCAACTCCCCACTTCATGCTGTGCCAACGAAAGTCGACGATGGGCCGACCACGAACGGTCGCATAGGAATATCGCACTTTTCCGCTGCGAAGATTGATGTTTCGAGCGAAACGCATCGCATGCGTTCGACCCTGACGGGGTCGGACCAGGCGATGATGTGTCAGGCCACAGAAGTAGGTGTTGCCAGTTGCCCGTTAATGCTTGCAAACCCTCCACGTTACTTTTTCGACGTGACACGTGACTATCTGTCTGGAAAGATTTCCTTTGCGGACCTCCGCCGTCTGTACATCTATTTCCGAGGAAAGCTGATCCTGTTCGTGTTTACTAGCTGGGCGCGGGTGCCGTGGAATTCCAAACGTTACAAAAAGACGCCCGCAGAAATATTATCACTGCAACCCGGCGAATGGGTCCAGGTTCGCAGCGCCAGCGAAATACTCAGAACACTCGACAAAAAGGCATGCAATAAAGGCATGGAATTTAAGGCCGAGATGTTTCAGTTCTGCGGACGCAAGTTTCAGGTTCTTTCGCGAATGGAACGTAGAGTAGACGAGCACACCGGTCGCATGAGAGTGTTTCGCAACGAATGCATCATACTCGATTCCGTCCATTGTGAAGGGCAACGCACATTTTGCGCGCGGAATAATTATCATTACTGGCGCGAGATCTGGCTTCGTCGCTGCTGAGAAAAAACTCGACGATACCCGTCGCGGTTTGCGAATACATAGGATTGCCTAGCCAGGGAGTCGCTTCTGCTCTGAAAGTGCACAGCAAAAACGATACGATGTCTAGCGACATGACTCCGCGCCGAGGCGGTCATCCTCTGCCAGTAGCGGTGTACCTGTTCTACGGCATAGGGGCGAAGGGAATGTCCGTGGGGAGCCGCACCGTTGTACTCGTACTCGACATGGCGGCCGCTTCTGTGGCGATCTTGGCCGACTGGGAAGGCTAAGCAATGAGCGCAACTGACAGGATAGACACAATAGCGTCACCCGCAGAGCAATCAGCCTTACCAGAACTATCCGATGACTCAGCAGCGTCGCAGTTGGCGTCCTCTCTGGAGCCGCGCTACCTCTTCTACTGCTTCACCTGCGGTCAGAAAGACAGCAGCGCGAGCGATGCGACCGCTGGCAGCCTCTCCGCTCAGTATTCATGGACTATCTGGCGGCCGCGACTCTTGCCGGCGTTACCACAAGGACTTCCAGGCGTAAGGCTCCGGCTGAGGTTTCTCTTTCGATGGATCCTGCATAGGATGCATCTGTTCGCCGGATCTGAATCGGGCATATTGCTGATCTATGATCGAGGGCAGTTAGTGCACTATTCAGCATTTACTCCCAGGTATTGGCGTTTTCCATTCGTGGCCGATGACGATTTCCAGATTGGCGACACCTGGACTGATCCGACGAATCGCGGGAGAGGGCTTGCCCTTTTCGCATTACGGACTATTGTCGCAACGCTCGCCAGGCCGGAACGCTGTTTGTGGTACGTCGTCGGAGCCACCAACGCGCCATCGATTCGTGTGGCGGAAAAAGCGCAATTCACACTCATGGCCGAAGGTACCTGGGTTACGCCGTGGGGTATCAAGCTGGCCGGTGCCTATGTGATTCGCAGAAACAATTGCTCCGCCTGAACGACCAACAACCACTCGTCCAAGCAATAGGGGAGAGCGATTCCTACTCGTCGACCCGCGAGCACGACGCCTCTGTCGCCCCTTTGTTGGTAGGTCTTGTTTGCTGCCATAGTCTTGCTACGTAACCGACGCTAGCAAAGACACCACCTGGCGCCCGTTCAGGGAGCCGCGTTTCAAAAGCTCCTGTGCTACGGCCTCGACTGATGGCCAGTGCTTAGCTACCAACTCTCGCGCTCTGCGCTCGTCGCCCGCAAGCTCCTTGTCCGTGCAATAAGGCATCCGGTAAAGTTCAGCATAAAACTTTCTAGCGAGCGCATAGTCGCGGGTAGCGCATCCTTCGCGCACGCTGCTGGGATCCACGCGCGCCTGCGCTGCTGCCCCGGCCAGTGCAACCCAGACGCGATCTTGAAAGGCTGCGCGTTGCTCAGCGACTGGATCGAGTTGCGTATGACCCGCTAGCCATCCGCCGCCAAAGAACGCCCCACCAGCGACTCGCGTTGTGACCCGCGCGATCGCGATCCCAAGACGGCAGGCCACAACTGCGTGCCCGGCTTCATGATAGGCAACGGTTTTTGTGTCTAACATCCTGGCTTTGTCTTCGTCCGCCTGTAGGAGCCCCAGCGTGGCGTGACGATAGCACCCCGCCACCGAACGATCGAGGCGGTCTGCGCGAGCGCTCAGACCTTGTATGACGCCGATCTAGCGCGACCCCAAAGATATTTTTGACTCCCATGACATAGAAAAACTCATTTCAACCCTCCACCCATCTTTCTGCACACGCGCCCCGCTCGCCATAGTCAAGGCGGTGCTGAAAAAAATGGAAGCTGGACCTTAAGCTCTGTGGGCGCGGCTCTCTCCGCGAGGATGCGGAATCCCTGTGGAACTTGCGCCGGCACATACATCATCGCGAGGTGGCCTTCAAAGGCTGGACGCGTTCACGAAGCGGGCTCGGCTGGCGATTAGAGTACAGCAGGACTTGGGGTTGCAGGGCGGCGTGATTAGGTGGGCTCAGTGGCGGAGCCGACCGGATGAGCGGCGGCTCCGACACCGTGACTATGGACGAGACGCGGCTCAGGAACGAGCAACGGCGAGCATGGTACGCGGCGCGGCCGGAATTGTGCTATCTATCGGTCGGAGTCGCGGGGGAACGGTGGACGACGATGCTCAAGATAAAGCACACGTCTGCGAATGTACGTCTTTGTTCTGAGTGCGCCCATTAGATCGATCTCGCCCAGGGCGATCGGCCCCAGCGAGATACCGAGAGGGCGTACTTTGTCCGGCACAGAGCCGAGGAGCACGAGTTCTGGTTGGAAACGCTTGGCCTACTACGAATGAAAACGAATCGTTACCTATCGCCTAAAATGGATTTGCTTTTTCATCTAGCACCCAAGTTTGATCAATACCTGCGTCAATCAGTAACTACTATTCTACAGCCTTGGCAACAGGAGATTCGCGACTACGTAAGCACCGCGAAAAAGCCTACTAACTTTGCTCAAAGAAATCTCGTTGAGTGGGGCAAGCGCAAAGGACTCGTGAACTTAGATTGACGCTCTCCTGGCTCGCTGACAATGCGAAGAGGCGACCGCAGCCCTCGACCGCGAGAAGAGGGCGATGCGTCGAGCGCAGCGGCCGGGGCTGCTTCGTCGCTCAGTTACCAAGACAAGCTTCAGGCGACTTTCAATTCGTGGAAGGCGCCGCCGGCTTTGCCATCCAATTTCTCTCGGTCATCGCCATCGCTTTTTAGACGCTCGCCAGGGCACGGCTCATTCAACCACCGCTCAGTCACCTTGTCATCGAGCCGGTAAAAGCAGAACACCGAGGCATAGACAGCGTGACGAGCGCCCGATGAGAAAACAGTCACAATGTCTCGACCGCACCGTCCGCAGTGGTGCTGCACCACAGCGGCGCTGGATTCTATTTTGACATGCTGTTCCTTCCGTTCGTTCGTGCCACTGATGATCGCCCGAAAGTCCCGTCCAAGGTATTGACCATAAAATCGCTCTCCCCCCTATGAGCGGTTCTTGATCCCGTCGCTATTTAGATTTTTAGCAAAATAGCACTGGCTAAATAGCCCTCGCGAGAAGGCGTCCACCGGGTTGCAAAAATCTCCAGCGATGGTGACCAGACTTTTCGGAAGAAATTTAATGAGGGAACTGCTTTTCGCTTCCGGCCGTGCCGAATCCGGATCGGGCGGGCCTGGCGCACAGCTTCGGAGTGCCTCAGTGGCTCAGCGACGGGCGCCTAACCGATGCCACAGGCATGACGCGGGGGTTGGTTCCTCGCGCGGTTGCTTGGGGCGGGCTCGCTCGGTTGCTCTCGGCAGCTACCGCAGGCGCCGGCCAGCCCCGTAACCCTCGCAGGTAATCGGGTTCTGTTCGATGTCAACGACCATCAGAAAAACGATACAAATCCAGAGATTCGAGCGTTCTAGTTGTCGGCACTCTCAGATAGCCCGATAGGTCCGCTTTGCGTCCGGTCGAGGAGCTGATGCATAGGATATTGCATCGCCTCTAGCTCCTTTGCGGACTTCAACTCTGACCAGTCTTCGCTGTCAACGTTCCCTTTCGCAGCGCGCGCTCTTTCATAATCGCGAAGAAAACCGGAACGAGGATCAGCACGTGAATCGTGGAAGTGATCATGCCGCCGACAATTGGCGCCGCGATCGGCTTCATCACATCGGAGCTGATACCGCTCTCCCACAGAATCGGAGCGAGGCTGAGCATTACTACCGCTACCGTCATCAATTTGGGCCGCAGCCGCTGAACAGCGCCCTCTATCGTGGCCTGTTCGATGTCTTCGTGATTGATGTTTCCCCGAGCAATATGACGGTCGAGCGCTTCGTGCAGATAAATGACCATCACGACTCCCGTTTCGACCGCGATCCCGAACAGCGCGATGTACCCGATCCATGCTGCGACGCTGAAATTGAATCCCATCCAGTACTGAAGGAGCAGGCCCCCTGTCATTGCGTACAGCGTGGGCAGGATGAGGACAGTTGCTTCGACCGCGGAGTGGAAGAGCATATAGAGAAGGATGAAAATCACGCCGAACACAATTGGGAGAATGTATGAGAGCCGTTTGCGGGCTCGCAGCTGAAATTCATACTCGCCCGACCACTTCAAGGTGTATCCGCTAGGCAAGCGCAGCTTCTGATCGAGAACACGCTGAGCCCTGTCGACGTACGATCCGTAGTCGCTGGTAGAGAGATCAATGTAAACGTAGCCGGTGAGTCGCGCGTCCTCGTCGCGAATCATCGAAGGACCAGGACTCAACTCGACCTTGGCAACCTCGCCTAGCGGAATCTGAGCGCCGCTTGGCGTCATCAGGAGGACGCTTCTCAGCGCATCGAGATCATTGCGATAGTCCTGCAAATAACGAACGTTGATCGGATAGCGCTCGCGCCCTTGAATCGTGGTGGCGATGTTTTCACCGCCTATGCCGGACGTGATCGCTAGTTGGACGTCATCCACGGTCAGGCCGTAACGAGCCGCAACGTCCCGATCGACGGTGATGTTTACATAGAATCCCTGCGAAACTCGTTCGGCAAAGACCGCACGAGTTCCCTCGACCGGCGTGAGCAGCTCCTCGATGTGCGCGCCGATGCGTTGAATCTCGGCGAGGTTCGGGCCTTGGACCTTAATCCCAACCGGCGTCTTGATGCCCGTTAGTTCCATGTCGAGCCGGTTTTCTACCGGCATGGTCCAGGAGTTCGAGAGGCCCGGAAAATGGAGCTTACCGTCCATGTCTGCGACGAGGCTTTCGTAAGTCACTCCCTTGGGCCACAGCTCACGCGGCTTGAGCATGATGGTCGTGTCGTACATGTCCAGCGGCGCGTTGTCGGTCGCACTGTTGGAGCGCCCGATCGTCCCGAACACGCTCTCCACCTCCGGATAACTCCGAATGATTTGGTCCTGCTTCTGCAGCAGATCCGCGGCTAAAGTGATGGAGATTCCCGGGAGGGCAGTCGGCATGAAAAGCGCCGAGCCCTCGAACAGCGGAGGCATGAATTGGCTGCCGATGTGGAACACGAGAGGAAGAGTTAGCGCGAGAAACACGACATTGGCCCCGATCGTCAGCCAGCGGTGGCGCAAGCACCACCTGAGGATCGGGAGATATAACGCCTGGAAAAAACGCGATATCGGATTCTCATCTTCGGGCCGCAAGCGCCGTCCACGAATCAGGAGAATCATAAGCACGGGAACGATCGTAATTGCGAGAATTGACGAGAATGTCATGGCCAATGTCTTAGTATCGGCCAGCGGGCGGAACATTCGGCCCTCCTGTGCCTCAAGCAGAAAAACCGGTAGGAAAGAGACCACTATAATGATCAGCGAGAAGAAAAGCGGACGACCCACCTGTTTCGCCGCAAGGAGAAGAATCTGCTGACGCTCCGCTTCGGACACAGAACGGCCGTTTTGGCCGGCTTCATGTTGCCGCTCAGACAAATGTCGATAACCGTTCTCGACCATTACGATCGAAGCATCGACCAGGACCCCGATCGCGAGAGCGAGTCCGCCCAATGACATGATGTTAGAGCTGACCCGGAAGTAATACATCGGGATGAACGTGGCGAGAAGCGCGAGCGGAAGGGTCAGAATAGGGATCAATGCGGACCGGAAGTGGAACAGGAATACAACAATCACGAGACTGACGATGATCGCCTCTTCAGTCAGATCCCGCTTGAGAGTGTTGATTGAATCGTTGATCAGACCCGACCGATCGTAGCCCGAGACGATCTCTACGCCTTTCGGAAGGGTCTTATTGATCTCTGCGATCTTCTTCTTGATGCCATCTATGACGTTGAGTGCGTTCTGCTCGTACCGCATCACGACAATGCCGGCGACGGTCTCACCCTCGCCATTCCACTCCGCAACTCCCTCGCGCAGATCCGGCCCATAGCTGACCACTCCGAGATCTCTCACTAGAACTGGAGTGCCGTTGTCAGTGGCAACCGAAATCTTCTCAAGATCTTCCAGTGAATTGACATAGCCATAGCCACGCACCAGGAAATCGGCGCCGGTCATTTCGATCACCCGGCCACCCACCTCGTTGTTGCTCGCGCGGATTTTGTCGATCACGGTCTGAAGCGGAATCTTCAGGGCCAGAAGTCGCTTAGGATCGAGCTTGACCTGATACTGGCGTACGAAGCCTCCGAGAGTTGCCACCTCGGCGACGCCGGGGACTGTCTCCAACGCGTAGCGCACTTGCCAATCTTGCAGGCTGCGCAAATCGGCGAGACTCAGGTTGTGGCTCCGATCGACAAGCAGATACTCGTAGACCCATCCTGCTCCTGTCGCATCCGGCCCGATTACGGGATGTACGCCCGCAGGAAGCTGCCCTTCGAGCTGCTGCATGTATTCGAGCACGCGGCTCCGCGCCCAATAGAGATCGGTGCCGTCTTCGAACACGACGTACACGTAGGAATCGTTGAACATCGTCTGCGCACGGATCGCCTTGACGTGTGGCGCAGCGAGCATCGTTGTGACAATCGGGTACGTGACCTGATCCTCGATCACATTGGGCGGCTGTCCCATCCATTCGGTGTGGACGATGACCTGGACGTCGGAAATGTCGGGAAGGGCGTCGAGCGGGATAAGGTCCAGCGACCAGATCCCACCGAGCACCAGCCCGGCGACTGCGATGAAAACGAGAAAACGATTAGCATTGCACCAGTCTATGATTCGTTCGATCATTGTCCTTCCTCACATCGCCATCGGGCCGGACACGGAGACGTTGAATTGCTTGGTCGCGATAGTTTGACCGCCTCTGGTCGCACTGATGCTCACTTGCCAGGTGCCGCCGCTCTGAAGATCGATTTTTCCCGAATAGGTTCCGTTACCTTGGTCGGTCAGGTTCGCCTGCGCCTTTACGGCTGCCATACCCATCGCCGGCATGGCAGCCATGTAAAACGTGACAGAGACCTGCGCGCCAGCAATTGCCTTACCGGTCGGATCTTTGAGAGTCGCAATCAATTTGTTCGTGCCTCGCGCAGGCGGATTCGGATCTGTCGTCAAGTCGACGCTAACCGCAGGTCCTTGGGTCTGCGGTTGGCCGGCCGCGTCGCTAACTCCGGGAGGCGGAGGGGCGAAGGTTCCCGCGGCGGCCTGCAGTTGGCTTTCAGAGTCAATAAGAAAATTCGCCGAGCTTACTATTCGATCACCTGCGCGCAGTCCTTTCAGAACTTGAAAGCTACGCTCCAGATGGGGACCGAGTTCGACCTCGGTCGGCGTGAGGTAGCCATCGCCACGATCGATAAAGACCGTATTGTGTTCGCCGGTCCTGAAAACTCCACTGTCTGGAATCACCAGTCCGCGTCCAAGGCGAGGTTCGATGGACACTCCAACGTACATGCCGATTTTGAGAAGGCCCTGCGGATTCGCGAAACTGCATCTGACCTTGGCGGTACGCGTCATCGCGTCCAACGCCTCCCAGATGAAGTCAATCCGACCTTCAAATTTCCGTCCGGGATAGGCGTCGACGGTCACAGATACGGGATCGCCAATTTTGACTAAGCCGATCTGGTTCTGAAAAATCGCAGCGTAGACCCAGATATTCGACAGCGTAGTGATCGAATAGAGCTTCGTGTCCGGCTGCACGTACATATTGGGGAGAGCGTTACGCTCCACGACGTAGCCGGTCATCGGAGAGTCTATTTCAACCGCGTTTCGGGTCGTGCCTTGCCGTTCCAGGCGCTTGATCTCACGCTCCGGAACACCAAATAGCTTCAGCCGATCGCGCGCACCTGAAATCAGCTGATCGGCGCCTTCAGCGACTCCCTGAACCGAACTCTTTCCCAGTTGGCGCTGCGATTGCAGAGCAATTAGAAATTCGTTCTCCGTGCTCACCAAGTCGGGACTGTAGATCGCGAAGAGTGGTTGACCCCGCTTCACGAATTGATATGTTTGGTTCACGAACACCTGCCGAATCCATCCGCTGAACCGTGTTTGGACGTAGCCTTCGAGCTGTTCGTCCGGTTCCACCAACCCCGTAGTTTCGACTTTGCCAGCCAGATCCTTTTCTTCGACGGTTGCGATCTGAAGGCCGATGAGTTGTCGGTGCTCGGGCGAGATCTGCACTGGCGCAAATCTCGGCCCGCTCTCGTCGGCCACAGCAGTCGGCGTTGTCGGCGCAAATACCAAGATCACCATAACGATCGCGACGAGCATCCGATGGCACATGCTGCCCAGAGACCTGCTGCCGCACTCCCCGAATTTAGTAATCTTCATGATTGCTCCCCGATGATCTCTCTGATCTTAGCCACCGCGATCTCGTGGTCGGCCAGTGTGCGGTAGTACTCCTGCTTCACCCGAAGCACGTCCGTAACGGCGCTGAGTAGAGTTTGGAAATCGACTTTATTAACCCGATACGCCGCCAACGCGGAAGACCGCGTCGCTTCGGCCTGCGGGACCAAACCCTCACTGTATAGCTTCAGAACGCGTTGAGTTGTCCGCAGTGCGATCGCCCGGTTCTGCAAATCGGCCATCACCGACAATCGTTTCGAAGATGCGTCGGCTCGCGCCGATTCACTTTCGAGCGCCGACTGCTCGACCGCGGGCGTCTGCTTCCGCCAGAAGTAGAGCGGCACTTTCGCGCCAAGCGTTAGCATGTAGTAGTCCTTGAACTTTACACCGGTCTTTTCGTACGAGTACCCGACCGTGAAGTCGGGGATGTAATCGCGCTTGGCCAATGCGAGCGCTGTCTGGCTCGCCTCTTCCATCGCTTCAGCTTGCTTCAACGTTGGCGATTTACTCAGGCCGAGTTGCCGCAGCCGGCGATCGTCGAGAGAGAATTCCGTCGGCGTAAGATTGGCGATCGCGATCGCGGGCGAATCCTGCTCGCGCCCGATAATGGCCTTCAGAGTCGCTTGGCTCTGGTCCACCGATTGATGGTGCATTTCTATCTCGTCGAGAAACTGCGTCAGCGTGATTTGTGCTTTCAGCACATCCTGCTGCTGAACCATTCCAACGTGGTACTGTGCTTCGACATTCCGCTCGATCGATTGAAGATCGCCCTGAGTCTCAAGCAGCACGGCCAACGTCTTTTTCAGATAGAACAGGTTGAAATAAGTCTCTCGCACCTGCTCTACGACCTGACGCTGCTGCACCTCGAAAGCGTGTTGAGCCGCCTCCGCTTCCTGGCGAGCCTGCTCCGCTCTAAGGCGCAGCTTGCCCGGCCCCGGAATGTCCTGCGACACACCGAAGCCGGTGTAGTAGAAGTCGCTAGTTTCATAGCCGGAGAAGGGCTGCGGACTTCCCACTGTAAAATGCTGAAGGCCAATTTGTGGATCGGGCAGGGTCGAGACTTGTCTCGGAACCTTTGTCAGCGCCTCCCAATGCTTTCGCGCAGAGACGAGCATCGGACTCCGTTGCAAAGCCTCGTTGGTCAGATCTTGAAGCGAGGCGATTTGCGGGTCGCCGGTGGTCTCTCTCGCTTGGTCTGAAGGAGTGTCAGCGGCATGACTGGTACCCGCGTTTTGGCATTTCGCCTCAGACGCGTAAGTAATAATGGCGGCACCAACGATGAAGACGAGAACTATCGTCTTCATCAGAAGGCGATCTGTGAATGTTGAAGGTCTTTCGGTCATATCTCACCACCCACCGTTAACTCGCATACCAAAGGCCGAAGTCTGCTCTCAACGCGACGCGCCGAGATTATCGGCCACGCCGCATTCGGACGCGGACCGTCCCAGCCATCGCAGTCTCTAGTGCCTGGCGATTAACTTCGGTTCAGAGCTGTAGCGAACAGAGCAGGCGTAGCGGTGGAGGGCGTGTGGGCAACAGGAAAGCCGGTTTATAGCAGGGCCTCTCCATAAGCGCCGAGTAGGACGACACGACCTGGAGTTGACCAAGGGCGGCCAGCCTGAAGTCGTTTTCAGCCGAGCTCGCGAAGGCGCGAGGCGGCGCTGGCACGACCGAGCAGCAATTCGATTCTGTTTGGTGTGTCGGCTCAGACGCGGGACAATTCTTTTTGCAAGATGCCGGACAATTCTTATTGCAGCCTGACGTCGGCATGCTGCAGCTAAACGAGGGCCGGGTTCTCCCCAACTGCGGAGAAAACGCCATAGCGATTACGACGGCGATAGCGAAGAGCGTTCGAAAAGGGCCGTTCACGGCCTTTCCCTTCATGGCCAAGCGAGCATGCGCTGTTGAGCATCTTTCTCTCAAGAGCGATCTGGACCCGGCGCCGCCTCGTTGAGCTGATTCCTGCCTCTTTCCGCAGCAGATGCCAAACAGACAAGCAGCGACCAAGTAAATCGATCAGGTTTTAACACGTCAGTACTCGGCTCTTTCCTTGCAGCACTAGTTGGGCCATGCGCATAAGAACGACAGTCTTGTTCGCGGCGGTTTTGGCGGCTGGCTCCGTCGCGAGCCTCCCGCGCTTATGCGCGGAAGGCCCGGATGGCAGCGTGGCGGCGGAGTCTCGCGATGGTTCGAGCTGCACTGATCGGTACAACGCGCTGCTTGGGCAAGCCAAGGCGTCGCTCGTCAAAGGCGATCGGGGCGCAGCTATCAATTCGCTGATTGCGGCCAAAAACCAGCTGCGCACCTGCCAGGAATTGGAAGAGCGAAACTCCACCCCCGCAGTCGCTGTCGCGCTGAACTCCACGTTATTGGCCCGCATCGAGTAGGCGGCCCGCTTCTACCAAAGACGTACGGGTTCGAAAGCCTGGTCTATTTCCGAGGGATCGACCTTCTGCCCGCTCTTGAGCCGCCCAATCAAATCGTTGATTTGTTCGCTCTTCTTCAGAAAGACGGGATTCGTACCATTCTTGGTGCCACCGTGTCTGCCCTCCTGGGCAGCTTCCTGAGATGCTTCCTGCAGCCTGGCGATCAGTTCGGGATTGACCTGAGTCTGAGCCGTATTCGCTTGAGCTTCCGGAGCAGTTCGTTCCATACCGACAGGACCGGCCCACGCCGGAATTGCGAACGTGGTGGCGAGCACTGCCGCCGCTGAAATCGTTGAAAGCGTCTTCATCGTCCTTACCTCTGTTTTGTGGCTCGAAGCGACCGCCAAAAATAGGCGTTACATCGAGCTGGTTTTCTTGGGCTCAGCGCACCAGGCGCTTGCTCCTCTCGAATTAAATCGTCTGGGTAAACCGATCGGCTACAGAGGCAGGATCAAATCTGACGTGAGCAGAACAGATCGAGCCGCATCCGCTGGGGAGGCGGAGCGGGCGAACGATACGTGACCAAGGAGAGCTCAGATATTTTGTAAAACGCAAGAGGCGCAAGGTGACCAATCATGTACACGAGCGCTTGCCGAGGCGCATTCCCTATTGCCGGCTTCGCTTTATCGGAGCTTGCGGAAATCCGGCAGCAGTTCGCGGGCATTTGCGAAGAACGCGTGGGACATTTGCTCTGGCAGCATTGCATGCTATCCATCGCCGCCGCATTTCCGAACCCGCATGCCGGGCCAAGCTGGACAACCAGCACGGCTAGCAGCAGGATTGTAACCGCTCTCCGCACAATTGATATTCTGAACCTGTTCCCGGGTTACGGCAAGTAGCGCTACGAAGAGGGTCGCGATAAGAAAAAGAGAAGTGTATGGGATTTACAACGCGGACCGCGCAGGGGCGACTTACCCGCAAACAGCGACGCTTTTCTTCACCGCCGCGTCCAACAATTTCGAGCTCGCGATCGCGGTTGCCGTTGCTACTTTCGGCATCGACAGTGGCGCAGCCTTCGCAGCGGTCATCGGACCGCTCATTGAGGTGCCGGTGATGATTGGCCTGGTCGACGTCGCTCGCGCGGCGAAACGTAGGTATTTCCCGACATCGCCGGCCACAATCGAGGCCATCGAATGCTGCGTGGCGAGGGCGGCTTCGGACAACTTAAAGGCGTCGAAAGCGCGTTGATACCGCGATATCAGCTCGCGTACGCGCGGGTCCTGAAGGCCAGCCCAGCGTCATTCAGGAGTAGTCGTGTTAGCGTCGATTATTTTACCAACGGCCGGCCTGATTCACGTGGCAAAGCTGTTTGCGGTGGACCTGAATCTAATTGGTAAACCGGAGTGAACATCGCAGGGTTTCAGATTCCCTCCGATTCGCGCACGTTTCTCACGATCCTAGCGATCCACGCTCCGGTCGGAATGGTTGCTGTAGTGACTGGCGTAGCCGCAATGCTCAGCGACAAGCGTCGCGGCGTCCATACCAGGTTCGGCTCGATCTATTTCTGGAGCTTGAGCGTGCTCTTCATCACCTCGACCGGGCTTGCGGCAATGAGATGGCGAGAAGACTATTATTTGTTCTTTGTCGGTGCGCTTTCTTTCGGCGTGGCGGTGACGGGTCGCACGGCCCGGCGGCAAAGATGGAAAATGTCAATCGACCTGCACATCGTGGGGATGGGCGTCTCATATATCGCGATGCTCACTGCTTTTTACGTTGATAATGGCGAGAGCCTGCCTATCTGGAGAGACCTGCCGCCTATAACCTACTGGCTGCTGCCGAGCGCCGTTGGCGTCCCGCTGATCATTTGGGCGCTGGCTCGCTACCAAAATGTCATTGCTTACGCAGGCACTCTACCCGCGAGCGGTTTGGTCACGCAGACCAAAACAGACTCCAGCCGGCGACGACCGGGCACTCCGGTCAGGAGCGAGGACCCGTGAAATCGATCGAAGACATCACTCTGGCTGACGTTACTTCGCTCTACGCCGGTGCGCAAACTGAGTTCTTGCACCTTCTATATGGTCAGCAAATTCACATTGGCGGCATGAAGGCCTCGCTCGATCTGGCCGAGCGCGCGAGGATCAGCGCCGGGCTAAGTGGAGTAGATCTTTGCTGCTGCAACGGTGCTGGAATGCGCTTCCTCGTACGTTTTCAAAATGTCGCCTCGATGGTCGGCGTCGACGCAACCGAAAGTGTTGTCGAGCGTGGCCGGCGCCTATGTCGCGAGGAAGAACTCGACGACCGCATCCGGTTCGTGCTCGCCGATGCTTGCCAAAGCGGCATGCCTACATCAAGCGCCGATTTCGTGTGGGGCGAGGATGCCTGGTGCTACGTGGTAGAGAAACCGAGACTGATCGCCGAGGCGGCGCGGCTCGTTCGACCTGGCGGCGTGATAGCCTTCACCGACTGGGTCGAGGGACCTGAGGAAATGAGCGAGGCGGAGGCTCAGCGCCTCCTCGGCATGATGAATTTCCCCAATGTTGAGGACATTGCGGGCTACACCCGTCTACTCAGGGAAAACGGCTGCGAAGTGCATGCAGCCGAAGACACCGGCCGCTTTCCTTCTTATGTCGATCTGTATCTAAACATGATCGAGATGCAGCTTACCTATGACGTTCTAAAGACCGTCGCTTTTCGTAGCGAATTGCTGCAGACCATAACCGATTCATTCCGATTCCTGGGTGAACTGTCACGCGCGGGCAAGATCGTGCAAGCGCGATTCATTGCGCGCCGCCTCTAAAGGATGAGCTTCTCGCTTCTAAAAGTGTCATCCATCGAAACATCGGTCCCTTTGCGCCTGGTAACAGAAAGGCACCATCGCCATGCGATTTGCGCGTTACGTTGCTCGAGGTCTGCAAACGATCATCAGGAGGCAGTTTCATGAAGATGGAGGCATGGGGCTGAGTTGCCTCTTGGTAGTCGTCTTCTTGCTGCTAGGAATCTCGGCGTTTGTAAAGTATCTGCGCGCGCAAGTTCTCTTGCGAAATCCCTTGCCGCGGCGACTCGGTCTTGAGCTGTTGAAGCCGATGCGCGAGCACCACGAGCGCGGAGCCTTCGAGCGCTGCACTTCTCCGCGCGACGCGGTCTGGCTCGCGGCCGAGGGCTTGTGGCTGCTGGAACTCTTGCGCGTCTCTCTTGAACCCCAAGCAGCGCCGCCAGATAGCGAGCTTTCTGAAGTAACAGGCCGGAGACACATGCTCCAATGAACGAACGCACCGCAGGAGTAATAAAGACCCGGATCGGCTATTCGGCGAGTAACGGACCTGATGACGCGAGGCGATGTTTTTTATGCCGCGCGATTATCTGGCCGGGGGATGGTAGGACACGCTTATCACGACCAGATCGGTCCGATTTCCGCTAACGAGCCGGATGCTGTCCCGATTTTATAGCGGACGAAACGTATGGGCTTTTACAACCGATTCATCCTGCCGCATGTTATCGAACTGGCGATGCGCCAGAAGAACTTCGCACCATTCAGGGAAAGAGTGGTCGGGGCGGCGCGCGGCCGCGTGCTCGAGATCGGGATTGGGTCCGGTCTCAACCTCGCGTCCTACCACTCGGGCGTGGAAGAGGTTTATGGAGTCGACCCTTCGACCGAGCTTCTGGCGAAAGCCAGCAATCGTCTCAATTCCGCACGAATCCCGGTGAAGTTGGTTGAAGGTTCAGCCGAGAAATTGCCGTTCGAGGATCGCAGCTTCGATACGGTGGTCATGACTTTCACCTTGTGCTCCATACCAGACGCGGCCCTCGCCGTACTAGAGATGCGACGAGTGCTGAGACCCGAAGGTAAACTGCTTTTTGTCGAGCACGGACAGGCTCCGGATCCCGCCGTAGTTCGCTGGCAAGATTGGCTAACTCCAGCGTGGAAACGGCTCGGCGGCGGTTGCCATCTTAACCGAAAGATTGACGACCTGATCAAAGTGGGCGGATTTCGGATCGAGCAGCTCAGCACCGACTGCTTGAAATCCGCGCTCCGACCCTTTTCATTTATTTACGAGGGCAGCGCACGCCCAGTCTGAAGCCACCGCGCGGCTTTCTGAGAGTGTTCCACTTGCGGTGAAACGCAGCATTTGTGGAACAACGGCTGCGAAGCTAAGACCGGCCACTACCTTATGATAAGGCATAAGCCGTCCGACCGGTCGCTGCGATCTATTAGCCGTGTAACCGCATTCTCAAACATGCAGCCGAAGTGTGGCACGCCGCGTCGAATCTGTCTGGTGAGGTGCTCGATGTCGGATGCGGACTGGGCGGAGGTTCGCTGTTTTGGGCGCAGGAATTTGGCGCGCACGTCATCCGCGATGACCTGTGTTCCAGCTCATGCAAAGTTCGTTGAACTATTCGCCGACAACGTGAGTATGGGATCAAGAGTCAGGCCGCTGGTCCGTGATGTTGGAACTACAAGGCCGCAATTGCTTTGACGCCGCGGTCGCGGTGGATAGCTCTTGCAATTTACCGCTGCGAGAGTGGTTCCCGCAGATCTTTACGCTTTTGCGTCCCGGGGGGCGGGTCTTCATTAAGGCGCGAAATACGCGCCAGGTGCATGCGCGTCACTAAACAACGCGAGGCTAGCCTTGAGAGCCGGCACGGATTGTGCGCAACTGCGCGGGAAACTGTTAAATCGGCCTTTAAATGGCAAAATCCTTAAAGGTTTCGCTAGATTAGCCCTGGCCAAAGCGATGGAATACCTGCCGAAGGTTGCGAAGGTGGTCTGGCAATGTTGATGGCGAACCAGTCAGAACCAGCTCTTCCGAACCTGTGAATTTCCAAGGCCCTTAGAGGCCGGCAAAACGGTAAGGCGATGAAGACGCGCGGAAATCCATCAGGGCCCGGGGCAGTCACAACGCCCCATTTACACAGGCCGGATATACGGATGCAACCGGTATCATGTCATCACGCTTAAGACCCCTTTGCTCAGGGGCTGGGTCCATATACGGAAATCCCGGTTTAAGTCATGCACTGAGCGAGCGGAGCATCTCGCGTTCATCCGGAGGGGGCTCAATGTCCGGGGAAGATCAATCACCGCGCAATCATGCGCGGCGCAATCGGATGATTGTAGTTGCTGCCAGCGTAGTCACGGTCATGGCGATCGTGCTCGGCTTCGGCTCGGAATTTCTGGGGATGCCCTGGCATTGGATGAGGCCGGCCGCCGAGCTGTTGCTGCTGGCTGAGCTGGTCGGGTTGGTCGTACTCGAACGCCATCAGCTCTTCGAACCGGCGCATGAAGGCGTCAGCGAATTGCAAACGCGCATGGCGGATTTGCAGATGACTATGGGATCTATCACGGAGCACTTGGGCGCGTCGGGTCAGGTTAAGGTCTGTGCAAGCACGCCCGAAGTGTTTCGGGCGCTGACTCGTATTACGCGCGAAGCGCTAGCACGCGATTACCAAGGACCGCAGATTCTTCGTATAGCGTCGCTCTCCGGTATCGTGTTCGCGGAGGACAACCGAGAGGCCGCCACAGAATTTCGGGATTATTTTAGTGTAGCTTCAGCTTACCTTCTGGCAGGCGACAGCCCGCCGGATTCGAAGGCCCGCCGTTGGTCGTTGCGCATGGTCTTAACATTTGCGACCACCGAAGGCCTCGACCGCACGATGCAGAATTTTGCTCCCGGCATTGAGCGGAACCCCGTAAATGTCGAGATCAAGATGTTCACACGCTCAAAGGTTGAGTCGGGGCTTTCGCCGCAGACGATTACGGACCGCGAGGTAATGCTTGCATTCGATGACGCGAACGCTGCTCTTCGCTGGGGCGTGCTATTTGAGGGGCGTCAGTACGCCCCGCTGTTCGCGCGCTGGTTCGACGATTTGTGGGCGAGCATCCCGGATGCCTACCTCGTGTACTCGCGCAGCGGGCTCAACCAGAAGGCAATCAATCTGGTCAGGAAGGAACTTGAAGCTGCCGAGTCGCGCGCCCATGCGAGCGCTTGAGTCTCCATCCCAACTTGCGTCTAAAGTCTGAAGAGTCATACGCCTCGACGCGCCGGATCGGATTCGAGACCGGCAGCAAGGAATCAGCGATGGATTTCAACTATAGCGATTGATACAGCTTCCTACATCTCGATTGACCTTAACGTTAAGCGCCGTCTGGCAGCATTGCATGCTATCCATCGCTGCTGAGTTGCCGAACCCACATGCCGGGCCAAGCTGGACAAATAGCACCCCCAGCAACAGCATTGTCAGTGCCTTTCGCACAACTGTTCCTTTCCGGGTTCCGGCAAGTAGCGCTACGAAGAGGGTCGCGATAAGAAAAAGAGAAGTGCATGGGATTTACAACGCACACCGCGCTGACTACGAGTTCAGGCCCGCTCGGTTCACCTTAAGAAACAGCGCGCAAGTGCTCGGTTCTTGGCTAATTGTCGCTCGACGCTGGTTTCCGACTCACCAGTGCATACGCCGCCGGAAGCACGAGAAGAGTTAATGCTGTCGCCGTTAGCAAGCCGCCGATCACCACGGTAGCGAGTGGTCGCTGCACTTCGCTGCCCGCCGAAGTCGAGAGCGCCATCGGAATGAACCCGAGCGATGCTACAAGCGCGGTCATCAGCACTGGCCGCAGACGAATCTGGGCCGCTTCCCGAATTGCTTCCATCGGCGACGCTCCCTGCCTTTCTCGCTGGCGGCAGAACGATAGCAAGACCAAGCCGTTCAGAACTGCGACGCCGAACAGCGCGACGAATCCCACCCCCGCCGAAATGCTGAATGGGATCGATCTCAGCCAAAGAGCATAAACGCCGCCTACGATCGCAAAAGGTACATTGAGAAAGATCAGCAGTGCTGGTTTCATCTCGCCGAACGCAGTCCACAGCATGAACAAGATCAACGCCAGCGCAACCGGCACCACCACCATGAGCCGCCGCCGAGCGGTAGTGAAGTGCTCGAATTCGCCGCCCCATTCTATTCGGTACGCTTGCGGCACGCTGATCGATTTCGCGATCTCAGCCTGAGCATCGCGCACAGTTGACACCAGATCGCGTCCTCGTACGTTGAACTCGACCAGCCGCCGGCGCGACAGGTCGCTGCGATTGATTAGCGCTGGCCCGCTGAAGATTGTGACACTCGCAACATCCCCCAGCGGAACCATCTGGCGGGTGCTCGATTTGAGCGGCAGTGCCTTGATCGCACCCAGGTCTTTTTCAAATCCGGGAGCGATTTTTACGGTCAGATCAAAACGCCGATCTCCTTCAAATACGACCCCTACGGTACGACCGACGGCCATGGTCTCTGTCAGCGTATTGACATCATCAACGGTCAGCCCGTATCGGGCGAGCTTCACGCGGTCGGGGCTTATTCGGAGATAAGACAGTCCGGATCCCTGCTCAACCCGCACATCTTCTACTCCCCTGACGCGGCGCACCACTTCACCTGCTTGCTCAGCCACTCGTTGCAACTTGTCAAGGTCGGCACCGTAGATCTCGATTGCGACGTCCGAGCGGGCGCCCGCAATCAATTCGTTGGTGCGCATCTGTATAGGCTGCGATACTGCAATTGAAGCCTCCGGGACCTCGCGCTCTACCGTCGCATCCACGTCGCTCGTCAGCTTCGCCTTCGTTAAGCCTCGTCTCCACTGCACGCGCGGCTTTAACTCGACATACGTGTCGGTCTGCTCAAGCCCCATCGGATCTGTCGCAATCTCCGCTGCGCCCGTGCGACTAACGATCCGACCGACTTCCGGAATTGACGCGAGTGCTCTCTGGATGCGGCCATCCATAGCCACTGATTCAGTCAACGACACTCCGGCAAGACGCCGCACTTCAAGAAGCAGATCGCCTTCGTCGAGTTGCGGGATGAATTCTGCGCCTAGGCGCGAAAACACAAGCACCGCGGATACAAGGACTACCGTGCCGGTGCAGATTGTGGCACCCCGATGCGTCAGTACCCAGTCAAGCATGGGGAGGTAGCGCGCCTGGATCCTCTGCATCAGCCGAGTCTCGGTCGCGTCTCCCTTGGGAACCAGTGAGTAGCTCGCAAGGACCGGGACAATCGTGAGCGATGCGATGAACGCGCCCGCGAGCGCGAACAGCACCACCAAAGCCATCGGTTGGAACAATTTTCCCTCAATTCCTGAGAGAGTGAGAATTGGCACGTAGACGATCGCGATAATTGCTTGTCCGAAGACGCTCGCGCTTAGCACTTCGACAGTCGCATCGTGGACAGCATCGCCGCGTTCTCGTTCAGTCAGTGTCTCACCCTTGCCCCTTCGCCCCTCGTTCATTCGCCGGACTGAATTTTCGATGATGATTACTGCGCCGTCGACTATGAGGCCGAAATCGATCGCGCCCATGCTCATCAGATTCCCGGAGGTACCAGTGGTGTTCATCATGACAATCGCAAATAGCATCGCGAGAGGAATCGTGGACGCCACGATCAAGCCAGCGCGCAAGTCTCCCAGCAGAACAAGCAGCACCAACACAACCAGCACCGCCCCTTCTGACAGATTCTTCACCACCGTGTGAATCGTGCGATTAACCAACTCAGAGCGGTCGTAAAACGGTTCGATACGGACGCCTTTGGGCAGACTGGACTGCAGGACGGCTACTTTCTTCTTCACAGCCTCGGTCACAGTTCGCGAGTTCTGCCCCATCAGCATCATCGCCACTCCGACCACCACCTCACCGCGGCCGTCCATCGAGCTCTCACCACGACGCAATCGGGGGCCAAACCTTACTTCGCCAATGTTGGAGATCGTTATTGGAATAGCTTGCGGCGTAACTCCCACCACCACGTTGCGGAGATCCGACAGGCTACTTACCAGTCCGCTGGTCCCGATGACGTACTGCTCGCGGTTGCGCTCGATGTATCCGCCCCCGGCGTTAGCGTTGGTAAGTTCAAGCGCCTTGACCACCTCCTGGATCGAGAGTCCTGCCGCCTGTAGGCGCGTCGGATCGATGACCACTTGATACTGCCGATCCTCGCCACCCATGCTGTTGACCTCGGTGATGCCGGGAACCGTGCGAAGTTGTGGGGCTACGTACCAATCGAGGGTTTCCTCTAGCTGCATCAGTGAATAGCCGGGACCGCGAAGGACGAACTGGTAGATCTCGCCAAGCCCGGTCGAGATCGGCCCCATTTCCGGTTTTCCGTAATTCGAAGGGATCGCTTGCGCGGCCTCGCTCACACGCTCGCCGATGAGTTGGCGAGCGAGGTAGATGCTGGTCGAGTCGGTGAACACGACCGTAACTACAGAGATTCCATACTTCGATAGCGATCGGATTTCCGTCACGTTCGGGATGCCTGACATCGCTCGCTCGACCGGGACAGTGACGTACTGTTCCACTTCCAGCGGAGGCAGCGCGGGCGCAGCGGTGATGATCTGCACTTGGATATTGGTAAGGTCGGGAACCGCATCAACGGGAAGCCTGGTCGCCGAATCGACGCCGAAGAAACAAAAGATCACGAACGCGATCACAACCAGCGCGCGGTTATCGAGAGACCAGCGAACGACTGCTCCGAGGAGTTTCACGCTCTAGTCCTCCTCCTCGCCGAAACTGCTCTTGAGGACGACACTCTTCAGGGTAAAAACGCCTTCGTACACCACCGACTCGCCCACACGGAGGCCGGCCACGACCTGAGCTTTTCCCGAGGCGGTCCTGCCAACCGTTATCGGGTGGACGGCGAAATCACCATCGGGCTCGCGCACGAAAACTACGTCATGGCCAGCTATCTGAGTGATCGACGAAAGAGGGACCGTCAGACGCGGTTGCTCGTTTAGAGGAATCGGAACCGATACTCGTGCGATTCCGAAGAGGCCTACCTTGAGCGTCGATCCCTGTCCTTGAATCAGAATGCGCGCTATTACGGTGCGCGCCTCTGGATCGAGCTGGCGTCCAACTGTGTCAACTCTTCCTTGTAGAGTTTGCCGTGGATAGGCATTCAGGCGAACCTCCGCGGCCTCGCCCGACTGTATCAGCGCTAAGTCCTTCTCGAACAGGCGTGCCATGAAGTATGCGCGATTGAGGTCCGCCAGCACGCCGATTACGGAATCGGGCCCCACCGCCTGGCCGACTACGGCGTCACGCTTCAGGACGAATCCGGTGATCGGAGCCTTGAGTTCGAGTCTCGCTGCATGGTCTGTGAACTGAAACGCCGCCTGCCCATACGAGCTAAGGCTCTGGCGGGCCGCAGATGCTTCCGCCTCGGCAGCCTTCGCCTCTGCCTCAGCGGTTGCGACCTCCTGGGCTGAAGCCAATCGCTTGTTACCAAGATCCGCCACTCGGCGAGCGTTCTGTCGCGATGCGTTCGCTCGCGCTTGCGCCGCGGTCAACGTCGCACGCGCACGAGCCAGTTCCGCCGATTCAACCACCACCATTTGGGTTCCGGCGGTTATCCAATCGCCTTCTCGAAAACTAACCTCGACGATGCGGCCCTGGGCTCGGGCCACGACGCGGGCGAGACGATCCGGATCGGGCGCAATCTCTCCGCTCAGATCGACAGTTGCGGGAAGCTCCGCCTCCTTCGCGACGACAGTCTTTATTCCGGCATTGGAGAGCACTTGCGGCGTGAGCCGGACCACCGATGGAAGCTGTGGGTGCTCGGGTTCATCGCGATGATTCTCAACGGTAGAGCCGCGCGAGGTCTCCTCGCGAGACTGCGGCTCCGATCGTCCGCAGCCAAGCGCCACCACCGGCAACAAGATCAGCGAGAGTGTAATGCCCGCGCGGTTCACTGATTCATCCCCGGTGGTGGGTACCCGCCGATGCGCATTAGATTCACCCAGGCTAATGAATAGTTGAGGCGGGCATCGATGTCGGCCAGAAGAAGGTCGACCAAGCTACGCTGTGCCAGTACCGCTTCGCGAAGAGATAGTTGCCGCGATCCTATCGCATCTCGGATCCGATCTAGGTCTTCGCCCGCTCTTGTCGTCAGATCGGGCTGGAAAAGACCGAGCGCTTCAGATGAAGTCTCCCAATCTGCATACGCTCGCGTGGCTTCGACTCGAACACCGCGCTTGACGAGATCAACGTTGCTTCCCGCTTGCCGAATCCGCGCGATCGTCTCCTCTATGTCGCCCGTCCTGCTCTGACCAAAGGGCGCTGGTAACGGAACCGATACTGAGATGCCGCCGCCCCAAATCTTGTCCCTGAGTTCGTCTCGCTGTCGAAATACGGAGAACGTCGGATTGGGCACCCGTTCGCGTCGAATCAGTACAAGCTGAGCTTCGAGTACGCTCCGCTCGGCGTCTGCTGCGGCAATTTCACCACGCAGGAGAAGGGCTCGGTTCACGTATGTTGAAGCGCCTAAGAGCACTTCGGGCGGAGGTGTCAGAGATGATGGCAAAGCGCCGCCCATCTGGATTGGCGAATCGAAATCGCGTCCGAGCAGGAGATTGAAGATTGCTTGCGCGGAATAGAGCTTGCGCCTGACCTCATAGCGAATGAGACCAATCCGAATGCTTTCCGCCCGCGCTACGTCTGCATCGACCGGTGACAATAGGCCCTCCTTCGAGCGCTGCTCGGCCAGTTCGCTGAGTGTTTGCGCGATCTGGCCGAGACGTTCGGCCAGGCTTACCTCTTCACGAGCGGCCTGGACCTTGAAGAAAGCCGCAAGCGCATTGGTCGCGACCTCCAGCTCTGTCACCACCGTTCGGCGAGTTTGAGCCTCCAGTTCAGTGTCAGCCACTTTGACTCTCAATCCCCGCTGCCCCGCGACCTCGACTTCCTGCGACAGCTTCGCGGTCCAGTTAAATGCGGAGGCCCCGTGCGATTGGGCGATTTTGCGATCGCCACCGTCAAAGAAAATGTTAGGGTTATTCGGCAGCCACATGCCCGCCGATGTACGGCGCCCTCGCAGTGCATCAAACTCTCGCCGGGAAATCTGGACCTCCGGGCTCACCGCAAGGGCGCAAGCAACCACTCGCTTCGCGTCGAACGGTGGACTGCATGCGTCTTTCGCTGCTAGCGCGGGCGACGCGCGAACGAGAAATAAAACCAGCCCCACCAGGGCGGCGCTTCTGGATGCAATCATGTATCCGTCCTCGAATGCTGAAGCTCTGGAGTCTCAAACCCGTCTAAAACGGGTTGCGACGCAATCTCAGAATCAGCTTCGAGGCGGATGAAAAACGCTATCTGGAGGAGGGTTGCTTTCGAACTTGGCAACAACGGTAGTTATCGAAGCTACTGTGTTTTGCGGTGGCGACGGCATCGGAATAAGGACCGAAACCGTAACCGTTCGGCCCAAATGCATGCAGGCGCAGGTAGGACAAAACGGGAGACACCGATCTCGAGGACCAGTGCTATATGGGCTTGTACAGTCAGCCACTTCACCGCTCACCGCACTCGCGATTAAATGGGGGAGTCCCGACATTTGGAGCATCAACAGAAGGGCAAAGCACAACGCAAAACGGCGACCATATGGGCGCCGAAATGCATAGAGTTCGACGGAATTCTGTGTCCGCTCTGACCTCATCAGCTTGGCCTCAGACGAGCCCCACTGAAGAAGCAATTTTGGAAGGTCATTTAGGATCTGTCAACGACCCTCCAGCGCTGACGAGATCCGCGCAAGACGGTGGCGGCGCTGGATGTTTCAATCAATCACTTGGCCGGAACACCACGGACAAACGGTGTCCCTTCTGTCACACAGCCTAAGCCACCCTTCCGAACGCTCGCTGCGACCTCTTAATGGGCACCTGCGAGCACGGATCGACCACGCCGTCATTCTATCGTTTCGAGAGAAAGTCCCAAGGAAAGCAATAGGAAGCGGAGCACCGCACTGAAAAAATCTAGGTAGTTTCCAGCCGAGCTCGTGAGCCCCCAGGCATCCACGCGAGTCTTCGTGGGCACACCGAGTTTATTCCTATCCTTGACAAAAAAATGTGATCAACCTCGACGTATAGATAGCGGTGAGGCATTCACCGCTGTTAACAGACCGCTGATCGAATTACCGGCCGTCCGTTCTCGCGTCGAGACTGGGCGGCCGCTGAAGCACACGCCACCTATCAGTTGAATGGCCGGCGGACGCAGGGACGGCGGCCCGCCGACCGGCACAAGGGGATTTCTGCTTAGTCGTACCCGATCGCCCAGCTGTAAACTTCCATCACTCCCGAAGACCGCAGAAAAATACTCACGGTCCATCCGGTCATTTAGAATATGACGCCGGTTTCGATCAGGCCCCGAACCTGCGAGTTGTTATTGCCCTCCTTGCCGAACACAGCGCCGGGCGCGTAGCTATTCGCCTGCACGTATGAAACCTCACCTCGGAAGAAAAACTGTCTGTACTGGAAGGTCGGCGTCAGGGTCAGAGACCAGGCGTCGCTGCCGACTCCATACAGGAGGTTCGCGGCGCTGCCCTTGGGCGAATTCTCATTCCCAGTGGATCCAATATATTCGGCGCGTCCGGCCACTGAAATCATGTCGGTGATAGCGTAACTCGCGAGGATTGCTCCACCTATGGTCTGGGTTGATTTACGGACACCGATGTCCGGGTTAAACGGGATGTTGGTTTCCTGAAAATAGGGTGTGATGACAAAGGGCGCGGCATTGTATGTATAGATCGCGTTGTAGATCTGGCCGTTGTTGTTGAGCAGCGGCGTGGCGAAATTGTTGGATTTCGCAAAGCCCGCGTTACCGCCGCCGACCAGGCTCAAGGTATTTTGCGGATTTATCGTCCACGCCAAGGAGCCCCAAACCCAGGTGTAACTGTGGGAGTAGAAACCGTTGTTCCAGGTCACCGATGCGGCGAGCGGTCCGTGGCTATAGTTGAGCTGGATGCCACGATTGATCGCGTTCTCCTGATTCCACAGAAGCCCGCGCTCGATATTCATGTTTTCAAAAGTGAAAGTGTACTCGGCCCCAATGAGCGTTGGCAGATTACCGGCCATAATCGAGAAGCTGTCGGTTGGCGCAATCTTGAGAAAGGCAACCGGCAAGGGCCCATAGAGTCGGTTTACCGCTTTTGACAAGTTGACATAGGGAGTGCCGAGCGCAGGAATACTATAGCCTCCCACCTGCAGAAAGTACTGAATCACGCCGTCAGCCTTCTGGATGAAGGCCTCAGCGTTGCTGACGTCCAGCCGGTTGTAGAAGTCGCCAACCACCGCGTGGTTCTGAAATATGCCGATCCCACTTACGACGCCATTGACGTCGAAGTCGAAGAGATTGGCGATCGGGGCGGGCAACTCCAAAAGGAATGGCACATACTTCGGAAGATTGATTTCGTTGGGCGAGGCCATCACTAGCGGCCCCGCCATCGCCACCGTTGTGAGTGGCGGCACCGGAGTGGCCGCGGCGACAGGCGCCGCCGGAGAACCGCCAGCTGCTGGAGCGGGGGCTGCCGGAGCCGCGGTCGCCGGAGCGGTGCTCGGAGTTCCGGGCGCCGCTCCGCCGGAGCTATCGGCCCACGCGCTGTGGGCACAAGCGATCAGGAATGTCAGGAGCACTGCCCATACGAAGCTTCCGAAGGTCGAACGTCCTGCGCGATGTTCCATATCTAACTTTCTTCTCCGTTACGTAGCGTCTGGAAAGCGAGATTTAAGGTGCACTTAGGGCGCACGGTGTCAGGGCGGCTTACTCAAGTTCTATGCCGTCGCCGGCACGGCCCGGCATTCATGCTAGTCGTCAATGTTTTCGGTCGTTACGCCGCAATCTGCGGCTGGGATGCTGACCAGCGGGGCGGCATCTGCCGCTCCGCTGGTCAGCAATATGCAGTGCGATGCAATGCACGCGCAGAATAAGGCGAGCGACGGGATGAGCTCTCGCGCGTCCGGCGCCCGCCTGGTAGCTGCATTGCCGCACATTCCAAACCGGGGACCGAGGATGATAGCCTGCGCCATAGCGGCGAAATCGCCATTCCGCGCATCGAGCGAGTGATTCTCTCCCATTGCCCAACGTCATTCGCGCAGAAGGTGAAGAAGCCAGCCACTTGGGCGAATCGACAGTCCGCACGATGGCGATTAGAAGGCGAATGGGACCGGCGAACTCGCAGCTGAGAAGCAGGCGTGGCAGGAGCGGAAATTGACGTGATGGATCGGCGTAGAGGCGAGCCGGCAAAGTTTGCTCGCCGCTTCGATTTGATGGTTCATGCGTGGTCGGTTACTAACGGCCAACAGCAGGCATCGGCACGAATTAACCGCCAACAGATGAGAAAGTCGGACTTATGCGGCATGACTAGAAATCTAGAAGTTCTCCGCTACCGATGCGACGGGCGCATCGCCTCGCACGCGGGCAACTCGGCGTGTTAAGCGGACTAGTCCCGGAGATAGGGACCGGTTGGCGGCGACCCCTGGTGAAAACCGCACCCGATACCCTCAGCCGTTGATGTAGGTCGCCGGAACCGAGGGTCAGTGGCAGTCAAGAAGGCGACAAGACCGAACGCCCGAAAAATCTGCGTGATTCCAAACGCCCAAGGCGCGCTAATTGACGTATAGGCATCTCCTGCCAGAAGCTCGAGGCGGCGCTCCGCTACGGCTCGCACTTCAGGTGCCCCGCAGCGCGGACGGACTCGGCGGCGTGAGCGAAGGATCGCTAGCAGGGCCCCTTTGAAAACGGACGGGTTTCCAAGCGTGTCGACTGACCGGGGCCTATCATCTCAAAATTTTGAAATAGCGCGATACTATCCATCGACCCGCCTGCGTGAGCTGGTGAGCTACGCCATCGGTCTCGCACGACAAGACTTCGGCCTCGCTTCCGGTGATCGAGCTGCTGAAGAGCTATTTCGAGATCACCGACGAAGACGACGACAGTCACCGGTCTGAGAAGGTCGAGGCCCAAGCGCGTGCTCTCGACCCGGTGCTCGCGGAGACGCTGCCGTACACCCTGAGTCTGCTGGGTATTGCGGGCGCGACTCGCGATGATGGACGCTCAGATAAGACGCCGGCGCACGGTGGAGGCAGTGAAGCGCATCATCATCCGAGAGACCTGAAGCAACCGCTGGTTGTGATTTTCGAGAACCTGCACTGGATCGACGCGGAGACCCAGGAGTTTCTAGACCTTGTCAGAGCTACGCTGAGTCGGTTGTTGTTCAGCGATTCTTTGCTTTTTCTCATCGCGCGACCCCCTGCAGAAACACCCGAATTTGCAGGCGCTGGCCATCGCGGACGATAGTGAAATATACGATAGTGCTCGGCTGCAAATTGCGTAGGCGATCATCCACATCCATGATGTCGCGCACTCGCTCACCATCCATGGCAATGATCAGATCATAAAAGACGTGATGTACTGCTCCTTTCACGAGTATGATCTCTCGTCGCTCTCGCAAACCCCCCAATGCCGCCGGGCTGTTGGCAAGGATCTTGACGATCGAGACACCGTCAACCCATCTATGGTGTAATTTGCTCCTGCCATTACTGACGACGATACCGAGCAGACGCGACGCGGGAGTGTCAAGCGTGAACGTATTGCGATAAGCGAGATAGTCCTGCTGCGATCCGATCTCACGCTGCCTTTCAAAAGCAGTGCTGGCATTCGGTGTCAGCACCAGGAGACATGCGACCAATAGTGCGGTCCTAGTCCACATTGCAGTTGCTTCCGCCGTACCTTTTGGTTCGGTCGCTACACCAGCATTTCCTCTACTTCCCTGTCACCATGCTCCCTACTCCGCTCGCGGTTCGCACATTGTGTCGGAGAGCCTTCCTCCGCCGACACGGCGTACGCCTCGAACGCGAACCGTCGATCAAGCTCCAATTTGGCATTTAAGGATTCGCCGTTTGCAGCGCTTGATCGATCTCGGCAGGCGAAACCGGTTGGCCGCTTTAAATCCTGCTTATGAGATCCTGGAGCTGTGCCCGTTTATCCATATACCTTGTCAGAGCCGGCCCTTGGGGTATCGGAATCCGTCGGCCGACTTGCCCCTCTCTTGCTTGGAGCTCTATTACCGCCGCCGCCCGTTTGATCAGGTGACAGACTTCTCTGCACACCAACCGGACCCGCCCATATGGGGTAAGGGATACTGCAGCGCCAACAAGTGAAAGGACACCAATTGTTCTGACTTTCATCGGGAACCTCCGGCGGGACCGACCGCAATTCGGGCCGGGGCTGCTACTTGACTCCGATACCTGCGCATCCGCAGGCACCGAAATTTTCTGCTACAGCCGAAACGGAGGAATGGAAATCAGATCTGTCGCGAACAGAGAAGAGCCAGTTTTACGGCTCCGGAAGGACTAGCTGGGAATACCGACGTCCGCTCGAATCTCGTTATAACTGGCGCCACTGCGTAAGCCTGAATCGAGCCAGCGAGGAGTTGAAGGGGAGCAACGTCAGGTTTGGCGGCAAGAGCTTTCGCCCTGGCGCTTGAATATCGTGTTTGGCAGCAGGCTCGGTCATCGGACGAGGAAGGGACAGGACAGCTTGGACCGCAGCAAGGCGCGTGGATAGCTGCACTTGCTTGCGACATCCCGCAGCCGAAACCACCGGTTTCCAGCGCGAGCAGGAGCGCCCACAGCGCGAAAATCCCCTTCCTCACGAAAATCAAGCTAGTACTTTGCGCCCCTGCTGGCAACAGCCTACGCGTAGGTGGCTCTCACACCGGCGCAACGCATATATCGTCGCTTCGCGGGCAGGGATAACCTCGCTCGCGAAATCTTTCTGAGTAGGTACGGCTGGTATTGCGGCAAACTCCAGCGCATCGTGAGCGGTCCCGGGGGCACCATGGACAAGCTTCAGGAGATCGTGCGTCACGAATTCTCGGCCGCGACTGAGCATAGCGAAGCGTTCGTATATTTGTGCGAGAACGAAGCGCGCTTCGTGCGAAGTCTTGTGCTTATCCAAAACCTAAACCCGGACGTATTGATGATGGAGCCCGCCGAGGATTGGCATCGCTGCGATGCGGCCAAACTTCTGCGCCCGCCGAAAATCCGGAACATCTTTATCCAATGAGAGATGAGTCCGGACCTCATTGTAATACGAAGCGTAAGCCTTCAGGACACCGCGCAAGTGCGCTTCGCCGAACACGATGAACTGGTCGAGAGATTCGCGACGTATTGATCCGATGAGCCGCTCGACGTGGCCGTTCTGCCACGGCGAGCGTGGTGCGGTAGGGTGATCTCGGATCTCATTGCACGAATGCGGCGGGTATACGCCGGACCGAACGCGCCGTCGCGGTCGCGAATCAGGTGACGCGGCGCTTCGTCCCAGGGAAACGCGTCAGTCACCTGACCTGCGATCCACTCGGCGGTCGGACTGTTTGTCACGCTGATGCTCACCAGTCGCCTTCGGGCGTGACGAAGAATGACCAGGCCATAGAGCCAGCTTGAAAGAGATAGTACGAACCGCGAACAGATCGATGGACGCGATCCCAGCGGCATGGTTGCGTATGAATGTCTTCCAACCCTGGGAGGGTGGCCCCTGCTTCCTGGTCATGTACCTCGCCACCGTAGATTGGGCGACCTCGATCCCGAGCATCTGCAGTTCGCCGTGTATCCGCGGCGCTCCCCACAGTGGGTTCTGCTTGCTCATCTCTCGGACGAGGTCGCGGATCTCGCGGTCGATCTTGGGGCGGCCACCACGTCGGCGGGATTTCCAGCGCCAATAGGCCCGAAAGCCGCACCGATGCCACCGGATAACGGTTTCGGGCTTGACCACGGTGATCGCATTCAGAATTGAGGGGAAGAATCGGTACAGCCAGACGAAGATCAGCCGATCGATGTTCCGCAGCCGCACCCGCGACCGGGACTTCCGGCTTAAAGCGATCACCTGCTGACGCAGGACCAGGTTTTCAGGAGCGTTCGATCGCGCTTCCGGTGACGCCAGACAGCGCTGCGGTAGCGATGCTCCGTCTGGTGCTCGAGGAGTACCTGGCGCTCGGCCGCATGCGTGAGAGCATTGCGCATCAGGCCGAAATCGTCTTGGCGAGCAATCCCGACCACCGCAGATTGATAACGGTACCGGGGGTCGGTCCTCTCACCGCACTGACGATTCTGGCCGAGGCCGGCGACCTGCGGCGCTTCGCCCACTATCGCCAGTTCTTGAAGTTCTGTGGCATGAGCCTCTCGACTCAGCAGTCGGGCCGCTTCCGCGGCATCAGCCGGCTTTCCAAGTACGGCAACGCCCGACTGCGCACGGCGTTCTGGATGGCAGCCAAGACCGCGGTGCGCATGCGCGAGAACAGTCTGCGCCGCAAGTTCGATCGTTACGTTCGTGCTAACCCGCTGGATGCTGATCTGCGCCGCAAGGCCTATAGCGCGGTCGCCGCCAAGCTCGCACGTATCGTTTATGGGTTGATCAAGAATGGAACTGACTATCGCCCCTTCTTCGAAGAGGCGATCCCGGGTGGATGAGCCCTCTCGCATCGTGCCGTTGGGATGGCTTTGCTAACCCCGTAGATAATGTTCGGGCCTTCCACCCGGGCTGGCACTCTGTTTTGAGTACGGTTAGGGTCACGGCTTGCGCCGCTGGACCCTTTGTTCATTATGGTTAGAGCCTTGCCCGATACGTGGAAACCGCCTGGGTTACTTGGCTGGATTACAGATTGGCGTTCCACGCGGGAGCTTATGCTCCCGCATAATTGCCCTTCAGCCGGAGCGACGGCGTCGTCAAGGGCGGCGTTAGCCGGCGAGGCTTCCGAGCGGACTCTTGACGGTGCGCCGCAGCGAAGGCTACTCGCGCACAGTCGCTGGTGCGCGCGATTACCAAAACCGCTTGCTCCGCAAGCCACAGGAGAACTTTGCTCTAATGGAGACCTTGACTCCCGTCTTAGTACGTTGTCGACCCGAATGGTTGTTGGCGCACCACGTGCGGCCACGATCCGGTTCATCACCGCAACCACCTGTTCGCCGGTGATGCTTTCTCCCACTTCGATGGCGAGGCTCTCGCGGCTGTAGTCGTCGACCACGGTGAGCGCGCGGATGCGCCGCCCGTCGAACAGGGCGTCGGAGACGAAGTCCATCGACCAGCGGTCGTTAAGTGCCCCAGCCGCAGGCCGGGCCTGGCGGTGCGCCGCCACCACGTGGCGGCGCGGTCGCTTGAGCCGCATGCTCAGCCCTTCCTGCCGATAGAGCCAGTAGACCCGCTTGTGATTGATGCGCCAGCCCTCGTGGCGCAGCAGAATGTAGATCCGGAAGTACCCGTAGCGCACCCGCGCCGCGGCTAACTCCCGAATCCGCCCCCTGAGCACGGCCTGCTCGTTGCGGATCGCGCGGTAGCGGTGCGACGAGCGGTCGAATCGCAACGCCGCGCATCCTCGGCGCTCACTCACCCGGCAGGTCCACTCCAGATACCGGACCAGCTCGCGCCGACGTTCAGGCCTTACAATTTTTTTTTCCGCACGTCCTGCAGCATCAGCTTGTCGAGCGAGAGATCCGCCACCAGTTGCTTGAGCCGGCGGTTTTCCTCCTCGAGCAGTCTGAGCCGGCGAATCTCGTGCACCGCCAGCCCGCCATACTGCTTCTTCCAGCAATAGTAGGTCTGCTCGGCCACCCCCATCGCCCGGCACACCTCGGTGACCGGCGTCCCGGTCTCCGCTTGCCTGAGCGCGTGCGCGATCTGCTCCTCGGTAAAGCGACTCTTCCGCATCGGCATCCGCCCTTCCTCCGGGGCTCGATTATGCCGAATTCCTCACCCTATTGCCGGACCAAAAAATCGGGAGGACGTTACCCCAAGAAATGTCGGACCCCGAAATCTACTTTGTTATTGCCAACGGAGTGGCCCTTTCGGGGATGCAGCGTTCGGAGAGCATCACGGCTCGCAAGAGATCTGGAAGTTAGTCCTTTGGGTGCGTCGTCTCGCGAATTTGACTCCCGACGAGCGTAGGAAAATCGAGCGAGAAACGTCTGAACAGTGGACGTAACCACGGGGAGGTAATGCAACAAGGAACGCAGCGGCATGATTTTGATGAAACGCACTAATATTGGCACTGGCACAACATTAGCATTACGAAGGGCCCCGCGCGAAGTCGCAGCGGGAGCAAAAAGTAAGAGGAGGAGAAAATGAAGCGAGTAACTATGTTGCTCGCAGCGGGACTTGTGTTACTCGCTGCAGCCAGCCTGCCCATTATGAGGGCGGGTGCCCAACAAACTGTCGTCACCGACGACAACCTGAATCAGATGATGACGAGCGCGAAGACGCCTGCAGACCACGAGGCGATCGCCGTCTACTACGACACGGAAGCGGCCGAGAACGAAAAAAAGGCGCATCTTCACCGCCTCAACCCGAACATGTACAGCAAACTTAGCTTCTTACCTCACTGCAACGCACTCATAGCGGCGTATCAACAAGCTGCAAACGAGGACAAAGCTCTTGCGGCTGACCAATACCAGCTCGATCCAACTCAGCGCCCTCGGTGACAGGAGTCCCTCCATTAGCTTCGGAAAGACCAAATCAGCCATTCCTGTGGCTTCGCCAGTGATCCTGTGGGGAGGGTGGCCGTTCTTCGAGAGAGGCTGGCAGTCGCTCGTGAATCGAAGCCTGAACATGTTCACACTGATCGGGCTTGGTGTCGGCGTAGCTTATGTTTTCAGCGTAGGCGCAGCCACGGTTCCGCAGATTTTTCCGCTGTCATTTCGAGGCGCTCACGGTGAGGTGGCCGTATATTTCGAGGCCGCCGCTGTCATTGTGACGCTGGTCCTGCTGGGACAGATCCTAGAATTGAGAGCCCGCAGCCAGACGGGTGCGGCAATTCGCGCTCTTCTGGGGCTTGCGCCGAAAACAGCTCGTCGCATTCGCGATGAGCGCGAGGACGACATTCCCCTGGATCAGGTGCGTCTGGGCGATCTTCTTCGCGTGCGTCCAGGCGAGAAGGTGCCGGTCGATGGAGTAGTCGTTGAGGGCGCCAGCGCGCTGGACGAATCGATGGTGACGGGAGAATCGATTCCGGTGGAGAAGCATCCCGGCGATCGAGTGATTGGCGCAACGGTTAACGCGACGGGCTCTGTGATCATGCGGGCCGAGCGTGTAGGCACGGAGACGCTGCTCGCGCAAATCGTACGCATGGTGGCCGAGGCTCAGCGTAGCCGGGCGCCGATTCAGAAGCTCGCGGATATCGTCGCGGTATTTTGTTCCGGCTGTCGTCGGTATTGCTGTCGTCACGTTCATCGTCTGGGCGCTTATCGGGCCTGAACCGCGATTGGCACATGCGCTGATCAACGCGGTCGCTGTTCTGATCATCGCATGCCCATGCGCGCTGGGGCTCGCGACTCCGATGTCGATCATGGTCGCGACGGGCAAGGGCGCCACCATGGGTGTGCTGTTTAAGAACGCAGAAGCGATCGAGGTCGTGCGCAAGGTCGACACGTTGGTGGTCGACAAAACCGGAACGTTAACCGAAGGCAAACCGAAGCTAGTCGCTGTCAGGGCTGCGCAGGACTTCACAGAGGCTGATCTTCTACGGCTCGCCGCCAGCCTGGAGCGGGGCAGTGAGCATCCGCTGGCGGCGGCGATTGTGTCAGGCGCCGAGAGTCGAGGCCTGACGCTGGCCGCTTCACAAGACTTCTCGTCGGTGCCGGGCAAAGGTGTCAAAGGCATCATTGAGGGAAAGAAGGTCGCACTTGGAAATCGAGCGCTCATGCAGGAGCTCGCCGTCGATGTCCAGCTCGATTCGGCTGCTGAGGCCATGCGCAAGGAGGGACAGACTGCGATGTTTGTCGCAGTCGACGGCAGGGTGGCTGGCATTGTTGGAGTGGCGGACCCGATCAAGGCTACGACGCCCGAAGCCGTGCGACAACTGCATGGCGATCATCTGAGGATTGTAATGCTCACCGGCGACAGCCGCGTTACGGCCGAGGCGGTAGCGAAGAGGCTTGATATCGATCAGGTCGTTGCTGAAGTTTTACCGGACCAGAAAGCGCAGATCGTGAAACGCCTTCAGCGCGAGGGTCGCGTGGTGGCAATGGCGGGCGATGGTGTCAATGACGCCCCGCACTAGCTCAGGCACAAGTGGGGATAGCGATGGGAACCGGTACGGACGTAGCGATGGAGAGTGCCGGCGTAACTCTAGACAAAGGCGACCTCAGAGGTATCGTGCGTGCGCGTATCCTCAGCCGAGTCACGATGCGAAACATAAAACAGAACCTCTTTTTTGCATTCGTATACAACGCGCTCGGCGTGCCAATTGCCGCGGGGATCCTTTATCCCGCATTCGGAATCCTTTTGAGTCCTGTCATTGCTGCCGCTGCGATGAGTTTCAGCTCGGTCTCCGTCGTTGGCAATGCTTTGTGGCTGCGGCGGGTGACGCTTTGATGAGGGCTGAAAAGACAGCTAGCCGAAATATGCGGAGGTCTTCCGGCACGCAACGGGCGATGGAGTCAACTGGTTAACCGAGACGATGAGGCAGTTTCTGCATCAATAGCTCTGGCTGCCTTCATCCGAATTTAGCGGAAGATCGGAACACTCTTGTGACCCGTTAGCAACTAGCCATCGGGGCTCGACTGTATGCCGTACGCTATTCCTTTTGGTCGAGAGGGCGCGTACCAATGATCGGCAAATCCCCTGCGATGCGTCGCATCGCAAGAATCATAGACCGTATTGCACCCTCGTCGGCGTCAGTAGTTATCGCCGGTGAGAGCGGTACAGGAAAAGAGCTTGTGGCGCGGACGATTCACGATCGGTCGCCCAGGCGGAGCAAGCCCTATATCGCAGTCAACTGCGCAGCTATACCAGACACATTGATTGAGAGCGAACTGTTTGGGCATGAGCGGGGCGCATTCACAGGAGCGGATCGTCGTCGCCAAGGGCGTTTCGAGCTCGCCAATGGCGGAACACTTCTGCTCGATGAGATCACAGAAATGAAGGTCGAGCTACAGGCCAAACTCTTGCGAGTGATTGAAGAGCAGAAGCTGCAGAGGTTAGGCGGCACGAACGATATCGCCTTGGACGTCCGTATAGTGACCGCTTCTAACCGAGACCTGAGGGACGCCGTCCGCGAGGGTCGTCTTCGCTCGGACTTGTATTATCGGCTCGCCGTTTTCGTCATCGAGCTGCCGCTTCTAAGGGAGCGCCTTGAGGATTTGCCGCTTCTGGCGGAGCATTTCGTTCACGAATTTGGCTCCGCAAATGGTAAGCTCTCCCTTACAATTCATCCGGAGTTTCTCGTGGCTCTGAGCGCCTATTCTTGGCCCGGCAATGTACGCGAGCTGCGGAACGCGATTGAGCACGCAGTGATTATGGGCAGTTCTGAGCTCCTGACCGTGAGCGACCTACCGCCCTGGCTGCAGCCAGCGTGGAGCGTTCCGACTAGCCTCGAGAGCGAGCCGGTCGCTTCACTGAGGGAAGTCGAGCGCGAGTACATCTCCCGCGTGCTGGAATTCACGGGCGGAAATAGGGCGCGGGCTGCTCGTATTCTTGGAGTGAGCACCAAGACGCTGCGTGAACGCTTACAACGTTCTCCTTTCGCAGCAGTTCACGCGAGAGCGGGCAAGCAAGACTAGTGTCGTGTCTCGTAAGATTCTGTAGCAACGCGGACGGATCTCTCTCCGTTTTCTCCCAAGGAACGCGGCGTTTCGCCAGACTAAGGCCTTCGCGTTCGCTCCAGATATTTGCGAGACACGACACTAGCCTGCCACTTGCCGGTAGGTAAGTCACCCATGTAGCAATCAGGAAAATCTCCAACATTCGCCTGCGCCTGGCCGGGACTGCCAAGTGAGCTTCAAATTCGTCCCCGTCTCCAGCTTGCTACCTCGAAGGGTAGGTCGTCGAGGGTAACGCGTCGACCGTGACTTTGGGCTAGTGCTCCTTGAATGACACTTCGCAACTCCGCAACGTTTCCCGGCCACGGATAGGTCTGAAACGCAGCAAGACATTCCTGATCAACGGTGGGGGGAGCCACTTGGTTACGTCGCGCGAAAGTCTTGATGAAATGGTTCGCAAGCGAAGGAACGTCTTCCATGCGTTCACGAAGCGGTGGCAGTTTGATGGAGAATATCTTGAGGCGGTAATACAACTGCTCCAGTAATCGTCCTCGATTAACGGCTTCTTGCCAGTTCATAGTCGATAGGGCCAAGACCCGAATATCGAGTGAAGCTTGAATTGGATTCCCTGACGCTCGCCACTCTCGTTCATCTAGAACAGGTACCAGTCGAGCTTGGAGCTCGGCTGCCAAGCCGGACACCTCGACGATCGCTAGCGTGCCTCGCTTGACGCCTTCGAGGCAGCTGCTGAAGGCACCTCCCGGGTTTGTCTCGCGACACAGGATGACTGACGGCGGTGAATCGGCTTCTTTAATGGCAGGAGCCTTCGAAGCGTCGAGTAACACGAAAGCGTTGCGGCTGCGGGGCGAGAGGTCATGAATTGTCCGTGCGAAAAAGCGTTTACCTGTACCACGCTCACCGCTAATGAGGATCGGAACGTCTGTCGAAGCGACCCGTCTGACCACCCGAATTACTGCGCGCATTGACTGGGACTCGCTCCGCATAGTCGCAACCACTATGTCGTGTTTGTGAATTCGGGGACGATTCGTTGGTAGCATACGCGTGTTCGCCAGCGCTTGATCATCTGCGTCTTAAAGGGTTCTGGTGGCCCGCTAGGCGGCTTTCTTGATCAGCTCGTTACTGCCGGGTACTAGAAGGTTGCTGAAGCAGCGCCAGTGGAAAATCGCAAAGCCGCCCGAAAGATGGCAGCGAATCCAATTTTCGGCCGGTTCACCTTTCTGTTTGCACATCACGCAGGTCTCCATGGGTGGTTTACTCCTTTGCGCTTCCCTCAGGGCAGAGCCGGTCCGTTTTCTGACGCCCAGCACAGTCGATGCCGAAGCCGCGTGGTCAGCGGAGCGGTTGTACTGCGTGAACAGCTTTTCTAGCCGTCCTTTCCGCGTAGTCGAGCTGCCGCGCGGGCTCGCCTTTTTTTGAAAGGTCACGAGCTCCAATAATTTGCTCCCTGATTTGTTGTTCCGAGAGGCCACGGCACGCGGCGTGTAACGCCCAAGCCATGTCAGCGGGATGGAGATCGCTGCCGTACCGAGAATCGCGATGAAACACTTTCAAGGGCCGAACTGAGTTTTCGGTCGGAGGCGGTTCCGATGTCATCCGCGTCGGACGTAGAGCGATAACTGTCTTTGCGAGCGATTCTACTTCCTCGAGAAATTCGCGCGCTGCGCTATAAGTCCGTCCCTCGCAGTAACGCAGTCGAACGAACGGGGGGGAGGCCATTCTGCAAGCGCCTCTTCAGTTTCTGATTAGTGAGGCCCGCAAGTCGGCCGAAATGCCGCCAGTCGGCGCTGGGATGATCAGCTCCGAAGCGACGTGCCAATTCCTTCGCGGCCTGGGTGCTGAAAATGCGATCGGAGAGTATTCGTCCGTGGTTTACCCATGCCTGAAAGTTGCCGGCGAAGTCTCTATGATGAGGGCTGGCTGAAATCCGGCGTCTGTCATTCGCGCGATCGCATCAACGCCGAGATCATCGACTAGGCTCAACGCATGAGCGCCGTGTGGTCGCACGAATATGTGTGCACCACGCGCATTCTCCCGTTTGAGCCAGCCAAGTGCAGCGTCGATCTGCTCGGAGCTCCAGCCGTTGCGGAGCAACACCCGTCCGTCCTGACGAAGAATGCCAATTTCGAATAGTTCGCAGCCCGTCGCGCAGAGCTGCTTACGGACGACCGATCGTGTAATTGAAGCGCTCATGGATACTGCTTCCGCCGGCGCTGCTGACGGAGAAATTCTCCGCTCAGATTTTGCCGGTCGCCTTACCCATGGCTGTTGTGCGGCTGTTGCCGTTTCCGTGGCGCGCAGTGCCTGGATTCATCGGCGTTGTATTTGGAGCGCGCGACGGCATGATCGACGTGCCGCCAACATCCTTGGGAGCCGGTACCCGCTGTCCGCTGTCAGGACCAAGATTGCTGAGCTGTTGCGTCTGTCGACCGAAGTCCGTCGCCCTGGCCCAGCCAGTGGCTTCGCTGTTGCTGCCCACGCCAGAGTTGCCGAGCTTCGCGACTTTGTTGAATCCGGTCTGCAGTGCGCTCGTGATAGGCCGAATGACTGTCTGGGCAATAAACGCGGCCTCGAAGGCATGGCTCAGGGCGAGGCCGACTGTGCCGCCGGCAATACTGGACGCAGTGTAAGGTACGGCGATGCTGACGATCATGAAAACGATTGCCAAAGCTGCGTAGTCGAGCATGTCGGACACCGAGACGCTTCCGGAGCAGACTGTCGTCATGATCGAACCAGGCGGGACACCGTAGGTGGTCCACCAAGGTAGCGTCGCAAGGACAGGCTTACAGGCCGCCATAACGGCCGCACTCCACTGATTTGCCATCTGCACGCCGATAGCGAGTACCAAGTAAAAGAACAGAAGTCGGACGCCGATGCGGATGACATACCCGAAGTACCCCTCGGCGGCCGGTGCGGTGAACCGGTTGGCACCAAAGCCCAACAAGATCACTCCGCCGCCCACGACTAGGTAGGCCTCGATCAGCGTCAGTAACAGCATCGCAGCCGTGATGACAAACGAGAGGAGCACGAAGAAGGCAGATACGCTCTGTACGATGGCGAGTTCAATGTCCGTCATCAGACTCGCATTCGCGGGAGCGTTGAAGATCGTACTGGCGATGTTGCCGCCAATCTGAAGGACAGTTTGCGGACTCAGGGCGGGCAATCCGGTGACTGCGGCACCGATTGCTGAGAAGCTCTTGAGCACGGCGTTCATCCACGAGAACGCATTGACGATCATGAGATACACGAATCCGCCGCTGAGCATTTGCTTAATCAAGCGGCCGAGGAAGTAAGGCGCGTCGAGTTGTCCGTCGGCGGAGAATTGGATCCAAGTAACGAGGATATCGATCAGGAGAAGCGCGACGAAGAGCTTCAGCGCGTACGGTTGAATCGCGGCACTGTACTTTGTGCCGGCGGTATAGAACTGAACTGCGATATCGTTGAATCCGTGCATTTTTCCACCTCCCTAAAGGGGCTCGATCTCACGGCTGTGGTGGCGGCGGACCCGGCGAAGCGTGTATGACATCTGGGACGCCAGATGACGCGGGGGCTGCAAACAGCGCACGCGCCCGCTCGCGTGTGGACTCCCGCTCGTACATGTGCCAAGCACCGTACACCACTGCGCAGAGGCCAACTATTGCGAACAGCACTACTATTCGGTCCTTCATCGTGGACCTCCCGCTGACCAGTCTAGGGCTGTGGTGGCGGAGCCCCTGGATCAGCGTGTAAGACATCTGGCGTGCTGGGTGAAGCGGGCGCCGAGAACAAGGCCTGCGCCTCAAGACTGCTCTGCACCTGAGTGTTGACCTGATTCGCTGCCGCGACGTTCTGTGAATTCATCTCGGCCATCACTAACTGGCGAAGCATCTGAACCTGCTGCACCTGCGCGAGCGCGATTTCGTTGCTGACCTGAACCGCCTGCAGGTTCCCTATCGCCGTTTGATTCCTGAGCTCAAGGGTTTGCAGCGACGCCTGCTCCGCCTGGAAGTTCTGCGCCTGAGCCTGCGCCGAAGCGAGCGCGCCATTGAGAGTGTTCAGCGTTGTGTCGATCGTCGCCTGCGGACTCTGAACCCCTGCCGTCGAGGCCGCGTTGAAGCCTGGATAGAGTTGCTGGAACTGCTGCGTCAGACCCTGAAAGGTGTACGAAAGCCCTTCCTGCTCGTTGATCAGATTTCCTAAATTCGTGAGCAGATTCTGGTTGGGCTGCCAGATTCCTGCGCCACCTCCGGTCGTGTTTTTAATCGCGTACTGAAGCTGCTGGGCCAGATTCGTGACGGTGGCGGTCTCCTGCTGAAGCTGCTGCATCTGCCGCGCGAACATCTGCGGATCGAAGACGATCTGACTGCCGCCTCCGAACTGGGCGCGTGCCGACGGTGGCCATCCGAACAGACAAACTAGCGCGCCGACGATGGCGAGCAGCTGCCGGGAGCGTTTTGTACAATTCATTGATGCATCTCCCTTTGATTGAGTCTTCCGTCGGTATGGAAGGATTCCCCGTTCGCTCCGATGATCGCTTCTACCGGCGGGTCGAATTGTCGGCGGAGTTTGTCGAGGTACTCGGCCCAGTTTGGCAAACCGCGCGTGCGAAGCCATTCAACAGTCCAATGGTCGCCGTACTGTTCGATCATTCGCCGCGCGGACAGCACGTCGTCTTTTGATCCCGCGCCGATGAAGGCGAGCGCCGCCGGACCAAGTGAGAACTGGAACAATCGCCGCCCGAGCGGCGAAACATAATAGTAGTGCCGCTTGGGAGTGGCGTCGGCGACGATGTCGATCTGCCGATCCGAAAGCCCAAATCGTCGGTACATCTCCTGCGTCCCGCTGTTCTTCGCCTCGGGATTCGGCAGATAAAGCTTCGTCGGGCAGGACTCGAGAATCACGTCGCGATGAGGCGAATTGGCAATTTCGCTCAGGCTCTGGGTAGCGAGCACCACCGCCGCATTCTTCTTGCGCAGCGTGCGAAGCCACTCCTCGATCTTCGCGCCGAAGACGCTGTTGGTCAGCATGATCCACGCTTCATCGAGGATAACGAGCGTCGGTCTGCCGTCGAGGCGCTGATCGATGCGGTGGAAGAGGTAAGTTACGACGGGCACGACGACCTTCGGCCCCATAGCCATCAGCGTTTCGAGCTCGAAGGTGACGAAGCGCTCTTCGAGCAGAACATCACGGTCGGCGTCAACGAAGCGCCCGAGCGGACCCGCGAGCGAATAGGCGCTCAGCCCGTCGCGCACGACACTGTCCTGCACCTGAGTGACGAGGTTGCTGATAGTGCGCTGCTCTGACGGTGCTTCCGCGACCAGTTCCAGCGCCCGCCACAGTGCCTTGCGCTGATTCGGAACGAGCTGCACGCCCTGAAGCTCAAGCCAGTCTTCGAGCAATCCTTGCATCTTCATACGATCGGTCTCGTCGTCTATGCGTGCGAGCGGACAAAGCGGAACCTCGTCCTCTCCGAGATCGAGATGCTGTCCGCCGAGAGCCTTGGTGAGAACGTAGGCAGAGTAGCCCTTGTCAAAAAAGAATACCTGGCCGTTGGGCGTCGCGCGGAAGTTCGCTGCAAGCGTTCCCAGCGCGACGCTCTTGCCGCTGCCCGTCGGTCCATAGATGCCGGTGTGCCCGGTATCGCCGACGTGAAGGTTGAGACGGAACGGAGTGTTGCCGGTTGTCGCGCCGTAGCAGAGCGCCGGAGTGTCCTTCGGGTAGTAGGGGCAGGGATTTGCGGCGAGACCGGCCCAAATGCCGGTGAGCGGCAGAATGTCGGCCAGATTCTGAGTGTTGACCAGCGGCCGGCGCACGTCGTACCAGCCGTGTCCGGGCAGAGATCCGAGCCATGCTTCGACGGCGTTGATGCTCTCGATTCGCGGGTCGAAGCCGATGTTCTGGCAGACCTTGAAAACTAGCCGTGCGTTCTCGTCCGCGTCTTCAGATCTGTCCTCAGTGATAATCACCTTCGGAGTGACATAGCAGTAGCGGACTGCGCCGCCCTCGGCCTCCGCGATCGCCTCGTCCGCGTCGGCCGCCATCCTCAGTGCGTGCTGATTTTGAAATGCCGCTCCCCCGCCTGATCCGAAATGTTCACTGATCACACCCCGAAGTCCGAGTCGCTTCTGAAACCAGTTGCGCCGGTACACAGTGAGCTGGCTGATCGCCGTCCGCGGCCCGACCGGAATCCCGCGCGTGGAGTAGCGATAGGAGATCGGCAACTCGCTCAGGAATGCGGCCATCTCCGCATAGGAGAATGGCGGGAACCCGGCTAGCGCGACGACTCGAATATGGCGCCCTCCGATGCGCGGCTTGAAGCCCGCAATCAAATCCTGATTGCCTAGAACCGCATCGAGGAAGATCGGCGGTCTCGGCCCTGCCACTCTGCAAATCCGACCGTTGACGCAGGTCGCCAAGTGCGAGAGCAATTCGGACATATCGAGTGCCGTTAATTTCCAAACGGGGCTGATCGCATCCGCGAATTCGCGGAGCCGCTGCTTGAACCAGTCCAGTTGTCGGCGCCAATCAGTTCTCTTCGGGGCACCGGACATGAAGACGCCCGCTATCCTCGTCTGCACGTCGGCGAGCGGCCGGTAAGTGATCGTGAGAACACAACTGGTCTCGAAGTGTTGCCCTTCAGCCGAGTATTGAATCTCCCGCTCGCGATCGAGCGTCGCGCTGACCGGATCAGGGAAAATTCGGCTTGGGTACTCGACGCTCGGATGGCGGATGAGATCAATGTTGTACATGAAGCCGTCGTCCAGCCGCGCGAGCGCGCGATTAGCCTGGGCTCGATGCGCGTCGAGTTCTTCAACGCTGGCTGAATTGAGATCGAGTCCGAAGCATTCGAAGCACGAAAGGAATGCGCCGTCCTTCATCGCGATCGTATAATCGTCGACAGGGATTGCGTAGTTGAGCTGGTCAGGTAGTGCGAGAAGCCTGTCACGCTTTCGTCTTAAGTCCTTGAACTCTTTCAGGAACATAATTCGTCCCCTTCACTGTCAGGCCCGCATTTCCTTTGGCGTTTGCACCGATGGACGGATTCGCGGCGGCGGTGCCGAAATAGAAGCGCGTGCCGGATAGTGGTTCTGGTAGCGGATGTGGCGGATGTAGACCTGGCTCAGTTGCGAGTCGAACTTCGCGGCCTGAATTAGCGCCCAGTGGCCCACAGTCACGAGGAAGACGCCCATAGCGACCGTGTACAAATGGAGCCCTCCACCAAAAATTAGAGCCGCCGCGGTGATCCAGTTCGCGATCGCGAGAGATCGCTCCGCCCCTGCCAGCAGTATCGGCTGGGTAAGTGATTGATGAATCGCACTCACCCGCCGGTCGCCGTTTGCCACAACAAACCCTCCGTTCGCCCTAGAAGAGCGCTCCGCCCATCGGGAAGAGCGTAGTCATCACTTGCGTGGCGCCAAGCGCGCATGCGCCGCCGAATGCCAGTGACGACATCTTACGAACACCGGTTCCGTGCTCGCTGACTGACCACATGATGCCGGTACCGATAACGGCCGCGGTGGTCACCGCGTGCGCTACAGGTCCCTGCAGATCGTTTTGCAGCGTTGTGAGCGGGGTGTCCCACGGGAGCGCTCCGCCCGCGGCGATCGCCGCGAACGCCTGGACTGGCCACGCAAAAGTGATCAATCCGTACGCGTAAACAACCGACGATGCCCATTTTCTCCAAGTACCTTTCTTTCCTTCCAGCCGCTTCATTTCGCGTACCTCCTTTTCATTCGCTGATGACTTCAAAACGCTATTGCCCTGAGCCTTTGCTTGACTGCGTGTCCGGGAAAGTGAGTTTGAACCCATCGGTCGCGCTGTATCCTTCGACGCGCGCCAGCTCTCTCACGCGCCGTCCTGCAGCCGTGCGAACGATGAATGCGAGCAGGTTGATCGTCTCGGCAATTAGTTCCGGTTGTGGCGGAACGCCGGCCTCCTGTACGAGGCTGGAAAGCCTCGTCAGCGCGGCCTTCGCGCTGTTGGCATGGATCGTTGTGACTCCGCCCGGATGGCCCGTGTTCCAGGCTTTGAGCAGCGCGAGCGCCTCGGCGCCGCGCACCTCGCCGATGATAATTCGGTCCGGACGGAGCCGCATCGTCGTGCGGACCAGGCGCGTGAGGTCCGCTCCTTCGGCGGTATGGAGCTGCGCCAGATTCTGGGCGCGGCATTGAATTTCGAGTGTGTCTTCGAGGATCACGTAGCGCTCGTTGGGATCGGATAGCTCGACCATTTCATTGATGAGCGCGCCCGCGAGAGTCGTCTTGCCGGATCCGGTCCCACCAGCGATTACAATGTTTAGTCGCGCATTGATCGCTTCGCGCAGGGCGGTTGCCTGACCTTCGCTCACGATTCTGTCACGCACATAATCGTCCAGGGTGTAGAGAACCTGAGCCGGCTTGCGCATGACGCAAGACGGCTTTCGTGCCACCGGCGGGAGCAGACCTTCAAAGCGAATTCCCGCAATCGGGAGTTCGCCCTCGACAATCGGATTGCCTGTGTTCGCCACAGTACCGAGCGATGATGCGACTGTGCCGATCAGGCTTTCCACGTGTGAAGCAGCGAGCGCCAAGCCTGCCTGGTGCATTCCTTTCCCGTATGACTCGAACCAGACACGGCCATCCTCGTTGACGATGATCTCGGTGATTTGCGGGTCTGCGATCGCCGCCAGAATCCGAGGCCCCAGTTGTCGCCGGAGAAGTTCGTCCAGCCGCCGCTCCTGAAGTTGTTGCGCAGAATTCATGCGTGCTCTCCGTTCTGACCAGCGCTCTTTTTGCGCACCGACGCCTCGGCATCCATCTGTCTCAGCGTCTCTTCCACTTCCGCCCGCCATCCGCGATGACGCCGCTCGCCAGCGGCGAGCGCATGTTTGCGCTGGGGCTCCGGAATCTCCGGCATGTGGCTCAGCATGCTGAGCGCGAACTGATCGATCATCGCGAGCAGTGTCGTAAGCTGCTGGGCGAGCGGTTTCAGACTCTGCGCGACTGATTTTCGGTTGGCTTCGATGATCCGCTTTTCGGTGGCGGCCAGCGTTGCGTCAGAGAAGGTTAGCCCGGCTGGGCCGTCAGACTGGAAAAGACGCTCCTTGATGTAGCGCGACAACGTAATTCCGCGCTCTTCGGCCTCGGTTCGAAGCCGCTCGAAATCCTCTTCGCTCACGTATGCGGTAAGCTGTCTCCTCACAGTAGTCTCTCCTTGCCGTCTTTCTCGGCCGCCCGGTCTCCGTTTCCGTTCTCTATGGCGAATTTGAGGAACGAGAGCTGCTGTTTGGATTCCGATTTCGGACGAGGTCTCTTTGCGGCAGGAGTAGAAGCGCCGGTCGATACTGGCGGTACAACCGTTTCGTCGACGACCTGCGTTGCATCTTCGGTCTCCGTGGCGCGGTCGCTAGCGTTTGCCGTCTTCGGCTCGGATGCCAACTCGATCCGATCGCTCTTTGACGGTGGTGGAGCTTCCGCGAGCCGCTTGAATAACGGATCGGCGTAGTAACGCAGCTTGCCGGCGCGAATCGCCGGGCGTCCGCTCGCGAAAATCAAGGCTTCGTTTGCGCCCATACGCATTGCCTCGTCGGGGGTAATGAGGGGACGGGAGACCTCCGGTTCTGAAACGCTGCCGCCTGAGCTGGAAACTGTGCGATGCGCGTGGCGAACCGTGGTTTCTCCGGTCATCTGCGAGAGCAGGCGCGCGGTTTCGATTCGATTCGGCGTGAACGCGATGCGTGTGTGGCAGTTCGACGTGATCGCCTCGTCGTGGCCATACGCTCCGTGAATCTGGCTCAGGTCCTGGGCGATCAGGCACGCCTTGATCCCGTACCCCGCGATCAGCGAGAGCGATTCGGCGAACATGTCGAGCCGCCCGAGACTCGGGAACTCGTCGATCATCAGAAGCAGGCGGCGCCGGTAGCCCGTCACGGCGCGACCGTTCCGAAATTCCAGGTGCTCGGTCAGCCGGTGCAGGATCTGACTCAGCATCAAGCGAATCAGCGGCTTCACGCTGTTCTTGTGAGCGAGCGGTACGACGATATAGAGCGACACTGGCCGTTGGTGATTCATCAGATCGGTGATTCTGAAGTCCGAGACCGCCGTGGCCGCTGCTATGACCGGATCGCGATAAAGCTCGAGGAATCCCTTCACCTCGGAGATCACGCCGGAGCGCTCGTTTGGACTTTTGTCGAGCATGCTGCGCATAGCGCGCGCTATTGTTGGATGCGTCTTCGTTGGCACGCCGCGCGAGTCCGTCCATCCCATTGATCCGGTCGGGTCATGCTCAGCTCGAATGATCTGCTGCATGGTGTCGTCGATCGGCTGAATCGGATCGCAAAGCCGGGCTTCCATGCCACTCAGGCTTTTGTCGCGGCCGGTGTAGAGCTGATCGAGAATCATTCCGGTCAGGAATGCAGAACCCTCGCGCGACCAGTGATCGGGGAGCCCCTTCCCGTCGGGGTCGATGATCATCTGCACGATATTGCGCACGTCACGAATTTCGTGAGGCGTGCGAAGTCTGACCTCGGCGAGCGGGTTGTATCGTGCTCCATCATCATCGGCTGACGCCGGCGCGAACTTGAGACAGATCTGGCCCATTCGCTTTCGTGCGCCAGCGGTGAGCGCCCAGTTCTCACCCTTGAGGTCGTGAACCAGGACAGAGTGAGGCCACGTGAGGAGCGTCGGAACCACGATTCCCACGCCTTTGCCGCTACGCGTCGGGGCGAATACCAGCACATGGGCAGGGCCGCAATCGCGCACATACGAGAACCCTCCCAGGCGCCGCCATATGCCTAGATAAATTCCGGAGCGATGCGCGCGCGACCGGAGAAGGTGCATGCGGACGCCGATCCTGCGAAAAGGTCTGGGCACCAAGCTAAGCCGATCGATCAAGCGTGCCGCCTTGAGGTCGCGGATTGTCGCCCAGCGGGCGGAGCCATAGAGATCAGAATTGTTCGCGAACCATCCGTGCCGCGCCATCGCGATCGCTCCCGTCGCGATCGCGGCTACGACTGCCATTGGGTAGAGCGCCTCCCGCGCGCACAATTTCCAGAGCGGTGCCAGCGCAGGCGCCCCATGCCAGTGCACCCACCACGCTATCCACAACCACGGCGGGTAGATCGGTCCTAATCTCGGCAGATGAAACACCGGCTGCCCGAGCCAGCTTGCATCATGGAGCACGCTCGCGGCGTGTTGCGTCGTCACCCAGTTGATCGCGATGAACGCACCGGCCAGCGATATCAATGCGAGGCTCTTCACCCGCCCGAGCGATGCATTGGATGCGGAGCCCGCAACTCGATAGGGTCGCTGCTCAGGCATTGCTCTCCCTCCGACGCCCGCGCGTGCGATCCAAACCTTCATCGTTTTCCCGCTGACGGTTGTGCGCGCGGCTCTTGATCACGTCCTTGGAGCGCTGGCGATCTCGCAGCTCACGCTCGTGGTCCGCCGAGAGGTGCCAGCTTCGCTCATCGAGTTGGCGTGCGAGCCCCAGTCCCGAGAGGAACTGCAGCCGGTCTATTTCCTGCTGCGCTCGCACGCGCGCGGCATCGCTTCGCGGCGTGAACTGATCGTAGCTGACTACCCCTTTCGCATCGGCCCTGCGCTGCAGCGCCCGGTCGATCTCCGTCCACTGCTCACGCCGGATGACGCGTTCGCGCGCGCGCAGGACTTCCCGCTCCAGTCGAGGACCCAGTTCGCGTGTCACGATTTCCTGGCTGCGCATGCGGACGCCCCACCGGAGATAGTCGCGATCGATCTCCAATGGCCGACCGTCTTCGCGAACGCCGCGGACGAGCAAATGAACATGAGCGTCATCGGTGTTGTGGTGATCGATCGCAACCCACTCAAGCTTCGTTCCGAGGTCGCGCTCCATTTGCAGGACCAGTTCACGGACGTGCTCGCGAAGATTGAGGCGATCCGCGTCCTCCGGGGACACAATGAATCGCCACATGAGTTTGTCGTTCTTCTCCCAGTCCCGAACCGTCGTCAGCATGTCGATCCCCTCGCGCGTCGCGTCGAAGCCCAGTCCCTTCGCCAGCTCCCTCTGCGCGCCCGGACGCGAAAGGTAGCGTGCATGTGCCGTCCATGCGCCGCTCTTGCGATTCCGCGTGAATGACGCCTTCACCACGCTGCGCCGCGCATAGGCCCTGAGCTCGCCGCCTGAGTTGCGCCACGCCTGCGAGCGGCCGAGACTGCCGTGCTCTTGCCGCCGCAGCCAGCCACTCGCTCGGAATCGTCGCAGCGCCCGCGCCCACCACGGAACCAGCCTGCGCGGACTTCCCGCGCGTTGGGGCCGCAGCTTGATGTCGACCTCTTCCTGGCCGAAGAACCTAAGCCGCCCCATTGCACGTCTCCGTGAGCATCTCGCTAAGTACCAATGCCAGCCTCGTCGAATCGTCCGGTACGCGTCCGCCAAGCGCCTCGATGATCTCGCGGACCTGAACGGTGCTCAGCGTGATTGCGTGCAGATCCTGCGCCCGCGTCCACGACTTCCATGCGCGTTTGCCGGTGGCGCGCTCGTCCAGTTTCTGCCGTCCGATCAAGGCGACCTGTGCGCGTTGCGGCACGGTCAGCCTCGCAGCTTCGTGAGCGACGCTTAGCAGCACGCCGAGGAGAAAGTCCGGCGGCTCCCCATCGAGGCCAGCGATTGCCACCAAGCCTCCGAGATTCGCGAGGTGATGAACCCTGAGTCCCTGCTCGGGGCTGTGTCCGTTTCCGTTGCTGCTCATCGTCGTCACCACGTGAGAACCGGTTCGAGGTCGCCGCGTACATTCGCGACTGGAATCGGACCGAAGTAGCGAGAGTCCCAGCTGCGGCGATCGTTGAAGCCGAAGAGCCAAACCTCATTAGTCGCAACCTGGTGCCTGCCCCATGCAACATGCGAGAGCGGACGGCCAGCGCTGTCGCGTCGAGCAAGTGCACTGTGAGCGAACCGCACTCCATTGACCGCCACCCATTCGCGCTCCACGTCCACCACGTCGCCGGGCAGGGCGCCGATGATCTTGCCGATAGCCTCGGCATTTCCTGCGCATGCGCCAGTGCGCAAATAGCCGCGTGCGAGTCCTTCCTGAGCGATCGAGATCGGCAGGCACGCTGCAACCAGCTCGCCGTGCTTCATGTCGCGGCCAACCACGCGATAGACGCCCGCCGGCGCTGCGCTGTCGGTGTTCGAGATCAACACTCCAAGAGCTTGTCCGACCGCGACCAGAACCGTCGCGGCGATCGCAATTCCGACCATCGCCGCGATTGGTCCGCGAGCACCTTCCAAGCGCTGAAAATGGAGTCTCTGCGCGATCGATCCGGCAGCGTTTTCTGCCGTACTGTACAGTTGGCTGATCATGACCGTCTCCGAAGGGGAAAAGCCGCGAGTTCGTTGGGGAAAAGGCCAAAAATGCCGTACCGTACCGCAGTACCTTTATCTTGCACTACGAACGATCGGCTTTTTCCCCTCACTCCCATACCCTCAAAACCCCTCTTATCCGCGCGCCGCATTGCGGCGGAGAAATTCGTCCAAAAGGTCACTGGAGCTTCTCCGCTGACCCGTCATTCGCCCGGCCGTTGGTCTTCCCTTCCGGGAGCCGTGCTCCTTCGAGTTCAGCCTTCACCTGCTTGCAGAGCCGCCACATTGCCGCGGTGACCGTCTCGTTGAGATCGAAGCCCGCCGCTTCGGCACGACTACGAAGCTCCTCCAGTTCACGTTTGAGTGCGGCTGGAACTTTCAGGCTGATCGCTTCGCTTTCCTGTTTGCGTTTTAGAACTCCCATTGTTCGACTCCTTGCTGGGATTTGATGACTTCAGTTCTTGTAGGCACTCGGAAACGCGAGGTCCTCTGTGACCATCACGTTGAACTGGTAACCCGGTCTGATTTCGATCGTGGGCGGCCGGTTCATTCCATTCCCGATCATCTGCTGGCCAAGCGCACCGAACTGTCCTGAGGCAGCTGAGCCAGCCGTCTGACTCGCCATCGCCCACTGATTCGGCTGGTAGTAGCCGTAAGGTCCGTAACTGCCGCCGCCTCCGAAGGTCGCCATCTGTCCGACCATCTGGCCGGCGGAAATCATGCTCATCAGCGCAGCCGTTCCGAACGTCCTCAGGTAGTGGTTGTCGACCTGATCGGTGAAGCCCGCGAAGCCGCCCTGATCGGCGCCGGGCATCTGCGGAAGAATCATGCTCGACGTGTTGGGGAAGATGAGCCGCTGCCACGCGATCTGGACGCGCTGTTGACCGTATGCGGAAGCGTTCTGATACGCGCCGATCAACCGGCTGCCCTGCGGGACGAGCAAATGTTTCCCAGTCGCGCTGTCGAAAACGCTCTCGCTGACCTGCGCGAGAATCGGTCCTGGCAGATCGGAATTGATTCCGCTGACGAGGACTGCGGGGATCACGCTTCCCGCCATCACGGTGTACGGCGATGCTGGTGGGTGCAGGGTCACAGTTGGATCGCTTGAGCCGGGTGAATTGAAGTCAGTACCCGACTGACCTTTCGCGCTCGCGATCTCCAGCGATTGTCCGCCATGAAAAGCCGCCACCATTTCCGGCGCTTCGAGCGCTTTCATGTATTTCTCCTCGGCCCACTGCGCGTATCGGCTTGGAGGCTTCGGAGCTGCGGGCTGTGCAGGCGTCTGTATGACCGGCAAGACCGGCAGTACCGGAGCGAAACTTGGCGCTGAGTGAGGGACTGCGCCGTGTGCCGCGAGGTCCGCGATCTCGCCGCTGTTTCGGGCCGCAGAATTGGGGTCGTCGACAAACTTCAGAGAAGCGGCGCTCCCGCTAGACCCCGACGACTGCACGCCCAGCGCGAGGAGCACTCCGCCGAGCATCGCGACTGCGACAAATGTGATGCCCAACAGCCGGTTGAATCGACCGCCGCCTGGGTGCCCCGTTTCCTGCTGCTCTTCCTGCCCTTCGATAAGTTCTTCGATGGCCATGATTGTTACCTCGCCACGCCGGCGTACGAGATCGTCACGCGATCCTGATCGCGCCCGACTCCCGAGACGAGAATCGCGTCGGTGACCAGGCGGTCGACGACGTAGTAGTTGCCCTTGACCCGGTAGTTCACCATCTGGGTTCCGCTGCCCGCGTTTACGAGCAGCGCGGGCGCCTCACTCGACTTCATTCCGGGTGGCATCTGGATGTACACATGGGAACCGTCATCGAATGCGCGCACCGGCTTCCATGGAACGTTGGCTCCGGCGACGCTGTACGCGAAGTTGAGTTGCGCGGGATCGACATTCGCGACCTTCACCACGTTGTCGGAATCACCCGCCGGATCGACCGCTTCTTGCTGTGACTTTGCCGCTGCTGAATCGGCGTCTTTCATCGCCATCAGCAGTTCGTCGGGATAGTAGAACTCGACCTCCTGCATCGCGTGGTTTCCCCGCGAGTGCAGAAGCATGTGGTAGATGTGCCTCGTCGTGTAGATCGTGAGATTGGTTTCAAGTCCCGGAGCTTGCGGTTTCACTGCAAGGTGAGGGATTGGATTGCGGGGATCACCGGAAGCCGCGGGCGTGGTCATCCACCGTTCGGTATCTCCCATTGCCACGTCGGTGATCGTCTCTCCCGGTTGAAGCTGGATGTCGGTCGTGCGCAGCGGCTCGCAATCGACGACAGGCTCTGGCCGCTCGTTGTACGGATAGAGCGTGTATTCGGCCGTCTTGAAGATTGGCCATTTGCCGTTCTGCTGATGCTCCCTGATCGCCTGCCGCACTTCAGAGCGTTGTTCGGCAAGGAGTTGAGCACCGGTCGGTGCTGCAGGCGTCGCCTCCGGCTTGGATGGCGCCTCCGTTACTAGATTGAGCGGTGGTGGAGCGGGTGGCTGTTTGGCCGCGCAACCTCCCAACGTCAGCGCCAGTGTCAAGGTGCCTGCCGTCACGATGCGCTTCATCGCTCTTCCTCCATTCGTTGGCGGTCTAGGATTGCTGCTCGGTCCAGCTGATCTGCGTCACAAAGAAACCAAGCGGATTGCTCACGATCGCGTCGTCCGAATTGGGCGGAACTATCTGGGTTTGCAGGACTGCTTCCCAATGTGTCGGCGCGCCGATCGCGATGCCGTTCAGATCGTGCTCCAACTCGGTCCATCGCACCTGGTAACTGTGCGCAGAGAGTTGAAGAATCGAATCGATCTGGACCGATACGGTTTTCTTCTCCGCAATCTTGAACGGGTTATGTGCGAATTCGTCTGAGTGGAAGTAAGCGTCGAGGAATCTGTCGGCTGCTCCGCGCGAGTGCGCGAGCAAGGCATTGAGCGTCTGATGTTCGACTTGGGGATCGCTGGTGACAGATCGCGCGTCGCGGATAAACGTGGCGATTTCGTAACGCTGCATCCGCGCGGTCGCGTCGGGCACGGCGGCGGGCGTGAGTGGCTGGGGAACGGTGAGCGCGTAGCCGAGCTTGTCGACTTCAACGATGTAGGGAATGTAACGGCTTCGATTGCTGATCCAGACGAAACCGGCCGCGAGAATCAGACTGAGGATCAGCAGCCCGCCGGCCGCTATCTGCCAGTTGCGTTTGCCGAGCACGAGATCGGCGTAGCGTTCATCCCATTCGCGCCTGGCCTCGACATAAGGATTCGCGTCCACGGCTAAACCTCCGCTAGGCGTTCAAGAGTTCGAGGCGAGCGCACCGGTGCGTCTGGTGCCATGGCCGGAAGCTCGCCCGATGTGCACGAATGACGAGAGTAAGTTAGAATTTGAACTGACGATGCGCTGACAGAGCGCACAGACATCTTCAGAGACAGATCAAATTTTCTGGCAAATTTCTGGCAAACTGCGCGGGAATCAGCGGGAAATCGAGTTCCCGGCAGGGAGCAGCCCAGTAGCGAAAAGCCTTGTGGGAGAAGGGGTTTCATCCCTCCGGCTCCTCGTCGTTCCCTGGGTTGACAGAATTAGCAATCTGGTGCCTTCGACCACTCGGCCACCTCTCCGCGGCCTTGAAAAGGGGCCCGGAGAGCTAAATAATTACGCGCTCATCGGCTGACTGGCAACCTCGCGCCAGCGGCCGCCGGCTGTGCTGCGGCGAGCCCCGCCTTTGGCTGGGCGACGGCTCTGACGACCGCTCCGTGCAGCGCCGCTCCGTCGATCTGGCTGGTTTTTCGCCGTCACCTCGCGGCGCTGAGGGGCCGCCCGGAAACGCTGGAGATCATGGCCTGGGAAACCGTCGAGCGCGATGAACTCACTGCGGCGCTGGCCGCGGTGCGCGAAACGCGGAGCCTCGCGGTCATGAAGGCGCCGGTCGGCCGCTTTGCGGTTCCCGCGGGGTTCGGCGTGGCTGCATTCGGCGCGCTCTTCGGCGCCGCCACTAACTATCTGCTGATTTGCGCGCGTGGGATCCGCGCCTTCCAGGGATTCGACCCCGGCAAGCCAGGCGGCTGGGAGCGGATGTTCAAAACGATCGAGCAAATCGCAATCGCAGTTTGGTCGGCCCGACAATTGTGGCCGCGAACGCGCATTACACGTAGCCGTGGATGTTCTGCGTCAATCCCGGCCGGATGGATCTGGACGCCGACGAGGGCCGAAACGTAGCTTGTGCGACCGCTCAGCTGTTTCGGCTCGGCTTTCGGAACGTCCAGCGCCGGCGTGCCCGCGCCGCAATGGGTGATTTTCACCGGCGGATGCCCCGGCCCTGCACCCGATTACATCTACGCGTGCCGCGGGATTTCGATCATCGCCGGCCGACAGACGGAGGTTCAGTGCGACGCGACCATCCAGGCGACGACCATCAGACCGGACACTAGCACGATCGTCAGACCGTGGGTTTCCAGCCATCGTCGCGCGCGGCGGCGCGTCCTGCGCATCTTAGGAGACGAAAATCGGTCGGCGAGTCGACCCATCCGTCCACCGAGCGTCTGGCGGATCGCACCGCTCTGACGCAAGTGGAAACTAAAAGATCCACGTTCTTCGTTGGTACTCATGACACAAATCGGCGCAATCGCGATGAATTTTAGCGAAAACTAGGAATTGATAAGACTACCATGCCATAAATTAGACGACAATAAAAATCCTACGAAGATCTTGTTAACGGGATGTAAACGGAGCGGACAATCTGCTCTGCGTTGTGCCGGTTTGGAGCACCTGTCTCTTTAGCAACCCACGTGCTGTCTCTACTTCGGAACTGGACTCGGGTCGATTCGCTAGCCGCTGACATCCATAGAACGACCTCCCGTCGCGCCACGCCAAATCAGGCTCCGGGGCATCGCTCTTGCTCTCCTGAGGACCGAGAGAGACCCGCGCTTTTTCGTCCGTGAAACGCGGACACCGCGGTGTGACCCAACGGATGGACACGCACTCAGAGCACAGCGAGCGGCTGAAATCGGCGGCGCGCGTATGGCTGGATTCCCGCACGGGCACGCCCGGTTCATGGTCGCGCTCGCCTGCGCCTCGGAATCCAACCTGCGGCAACTCAATGCGTTGCTCCGGACCGGCCTCGGAATCGTGCTCCTTTTCGAACTCGGCACCTGGTTGAAGGTCGCGCGAGGCGAGCCGGCGCTCCTCCATACGGAGCGGCCCTTTTTCATCTTCGATATCGCGTTGGTGGGCGTCGGTCTCTGCCTGACCTACATCAAGTGGTTCAAGAATTGCTGGCGCCCGGTGACGATGGCGTTCTGTCTGATTCTGCTTGCCAGCCGTACGCTCTCGACCCTCGCCATCGATCAGGACGCGCCATTGCTGCTGGCGCTTTTCGTGCTCGCGCTGGGCGCCGCGGTGCTGGTGCCGTGGAGCGCGCGTTGGCAGGGCTTGCTTAGTCTGGCCGGCTTGATTGCTTTCACGATCGCCGCCATGGAAGGAGTGGTCGAGCCGGAGGACCTCAATCGATGGCTAGTGCTCGCGGCAATAGGGGCATTCGCGGTGAGCTTCACGGCGCTTAAGGATCACTATCGATCCCAAACAATCCTGATCGACGCTCTATTGGACAAGGAAGGGCGCCTGGCCAAGAACGAGGCGATGCTGCGTACGCTCTTCGATGCGGTCCCCGACATTGTGACCCTGACCCGGTTCAGCGACGGAAAGCTGTTCGAGGCCAGCGAGGAATTTCTAAAGCGCACTGGGCTGGGGCGAGAGGCGGCGCTGGCGACGTCGGTGGTTCAACTCGGCGCCTGGGTGGATCCGGAGAAGCGCGCCAAGTACATCCAGCAATTGATGAACAAGGGCCGTGTACGCAATCTGGAAGTCGATTTCCGCCTCGGCGGGGTCGTCGCGCCGTATCTCATTTCAGCCGTGGTGGTCGAAATTCATGGCGAGCTGCACGCGTTGAACGTCGCGCGCGACGCCACCAGCGTGAAGGAAAATGAACGCGCGCTGCGCGAGGCGCAGGAGCGGCTCCACGCGCAGGTCGAGGAGTTGACTGCGACGCAGGCGTGCCTGCGGACCGAGATCAGCGAACGCGAGGCCGCGGAGCGCGTCGCGCGCGACAGCGAAGCCACGCTGCGCAAGGTTTTCGAAGCGAGCCCCGACATAATCACCGTTTCAAGCCGGCGCGATTTTCGGCTTCTCCAAGCCAACAGCACATTTTTCAGCGAGACCGGTTACTCCCCGCAGGAAGTTCTCGGCCAACAGATTTACTCGAAGTTTTGGGCCAGCCGCGCCCAGCGCGAGCAGCTCCGGCAGGCGCTGGATCGCGACGGCTTCGCGCACAATATGGAGGCCGACCTCATAATGAAGAACGGCACCGTGAATTCCTACCTGCTATCCACGGTGGCGCTTGAGTTGGGCGCCGAGCCATGCCGGGTCTCTTTCTGGCGCAACGTCACCGACGCCAAATGCGTCGCGCAACGGATAGCCGAGAGCGAGGCGATGCTGCGCAGCATGTTCGACGCCACGCCCGACATAATCATCACTCGGCGCGCAGACGGTCCGATCCTCGACGTCAACGACGAGTTTGTAAAGCGCACGGGGATCTCGCGCGAGCAGGCGGTGGGGACCTCGATGGAGAATATTCGCCTCTTTCTCCGGCCCGAAGATCGCGCGGAGTTTCTTCGCCGAGTCCAAACCGACGGCATGATCCGGGATTTCGAGGCCGACTACTTACTCAAAGGCGTCCCGGTGCCGTACCTCGTGTCGGGCGCAATGGTCGACACCCCAGACGGGCCGATCATTTTCGGCATCTCGCGCGAGATCGCCTCGCGCAAGCGCATGGAACAGGAGGTGATCGCGGCGCGCGAGGCCGCGCTGGCCGCCTCGCAGGCCAAGTCCGAGTTTCTCTCCAGCATGTCGCATGAGATCCGCACGCCGATGAACGCGATCCTCGGAATGGCCGACCTGCTGAGCGACGGCCAGCTGGAACCCGAGCAGCGCCGCTACGTCAACACGATGCGTTCCAACGGCAATGCCCTGATGCATCTCATCAACGACATCCTCGACGTCGCCAAGATCGAGAGCGGGCGCCTGAGCCTGGAGTCCGTCGGTTTCGACCTCGAAGACGTGGTCGGCAAGGCGCTCGAAACGATGAGCGTGCGCGCGCATGCCAAGGGCCTCGAACTCACGGCGCGCATCCTGCCCGACGTGCCGCCCAATCTGATCGGCGATCCACTGAGGCTGGGCCAGATTCTGATCAACCTGACCGCCAACGCGATCAAGTTCACCGACGAGGGCGAGGTCGCGCTGACGGTCGAAAACCTGTCGCCGGCCGAGGCCCTGCGGCTGGGTTTTGCTGCCGACTCGGCCGAGGGCGAGGACGGCCATCCCGGCGCTCCCGCCGCCTGGCTGCGTTTCTCGCTAGCCGACACCGGTATCGGAATCGCCGCCAGCCAACTGGGTGCGATCTTTTCCAGCTTCGCCCAGGCCGACACCTCCGTAACGCGCCGCTTCGGCGGCTCGGGCCTGGGCCTGACCATCGTGCGGCGCCTGAGCGAGATGATGGGCGGGCGGGTCGAGGTGGAGAGCGAAGTCGGCCGCGGCTCGATTTTCCGCGTCACCGTCGCCCTGCGGGTCGATACCCATCCGGCGACGGCTCAAGCGCGCGGGGCAGCAGTTGAGCTGGACGGCGTCCGCATCCTCATTGTCGACGACAACGAGACCAACCGGCTGGTCCTGCGCGAGATGCTCGTGCGCAACCGCGCCAGCGTGACCGAAGCCTCAAGCGGCGCAGAGGCGCTGGCGGAACTCGCGCGCGCACGCGCGGCCGGCCGCCCGTATCGGCTTATGCTGCTCGATTATCGGATGCCGAAAATGGACGGAGTGGAGGTCGCGCGCAAAGCGATCGAGGAGGGTTTCGCACGGGCGTCCCCGGGGCGGACAGGACACCGTAATTCTGATGCTGACCTCTGACGACCTGAACTTCAGCCTCGCCCGGGTGCGTGAGGCGGGCCTGCATGCTTACCTTATCAAGCCCGTCAAGCGCGCCGAGTTGCTGGAGAAGATAGGCCTCCTGCTGAGCGGTATCGGCGACGAGCAGACGCTCCCGGAAACCGCCGCGCCGCCGGCCGCGCCGGGCTACGGGATCCCGCTCTTCATCCTGCTCGCCGAGGATGCGCCCGACAATCGCTTTCTCATCCAGGCTTACCTAAAGAAGCTTCCCTACCGGATCGAGATCGCGGAAAACGGCCGCGTCGCGATCGAGAAGTTCAAGGTCATCCGTCCCGACCTGGTGTTGATGGACGTGCAGATGCCCGAGATCGATGGCTTGGCTGCCACGCGCGCGATTCGCCAGTGGGAAAGCGAGCAGGGCCTCTCACCGACGCCGATAATCGCGCTCACCGCCTCGGCGCTCGACGAGGACGTGAAGCGGAGCCTGGCCGCCGGCTGCGATCAGCACATCAGCAAGCCGGTCAGAAGGCCGGCGCTATTGGCGGCGATTCGCAAGGCGATGGCGAAGCCCACGGCCCCTGCCGCCGAGCCGGAGCAGGCTGCCGCCGCGAACCCGCAGTCGCACGATGCGCCGGATTCGCTGGAGCAGGCGGAGTTGGCTGAGTTGGCGGATCCGCAGATTGTTTAGACTCGCTAGAGAAGGCCGGCAGCTTTTTTTGGCTCGTAGCATCCCGGCGCGGCGCTGGCAAGCGCATCGCCGTGCACGCGGCGATCGATCCCGCGCGAGTGCGCTACACAGCCGCACCGGCGATCGGATAAACTCGTCAACCCGTGAGATCCATCGCGCAGGACCGATCGCTGCGGACGCCGTGGGATAGCTTCGAGCGCGAGGCGCTCGAATACCTGCGAGCGCTCATCCGTTTCGATACCACCAATCCGCCCGGCAACGAGCGCGTCGCAACCGATTTTCTGGCCGCCCGGCTGGGCGCCGAGGGAATCGCGTCCGTGGTGCTCGAGAAAGAGCCGGCCCGCGCTAACCTGGTGGCGCGCCTTAAGGGTGGCGGCGGCGCCCCGCCGCTGATGCTTTCCTCGCATACCGACGTCGTGCCGGTCGAGGCCGCGCGATGGAGCCGCGCGCCGTTCGGCGCCGAGCTGGCCGACGGCTGCATATGGGGCCGCGGCGCGATCGACATGAAGGCCAAGGGTGCGATGGACCTGGGCCTGGTACTCGCGCTCAGCCGGGCCGGCGTCGCGCTCAACCGCGACCTGGTGCTGGCGGCGGTGGCCGACGAGGAAGCGGGCTCTGAACTCGGCGCCCGGTTCCTGGTCGAGCGCCATCCGGACCTGGTGCGCGCCGGATGGGTGCTGAACGAGGCCGGCGGGTTCACCCTGCATCTCGGCGGACGCCGCTACTATCCGATCCAGGTCGCCGAGAAGGGCTACGTGACGGTGAAGATGACGGTCAGCGGGCCGGCCGGTCACGGCTCGATCCCACGCGCAGACAGCGCGATCGCCGCGCTTGCGGAACTCGTGGTACGGATCAGCCGAACCCCGATGCGGATGCGCCTGACGCCATTGATGCGGCGCACGCTCGAACAACTCGGGCTCGATCCGCAAAGCGCGCCGCCGCTGTTTCGCGCGATGATGGCCAACACCGTCGCGCCCACAATTTTGCGCGCCGGCTATAAGGACAACGTCATCCCGGGCGAGGCCTCGGTGGTGCTCGACGGCCGCACGTTGCCGGGCGAGACGGCCGAGAGCCTGCTCGGCGAGTTGCGCGAGATCGTGGGATCGGAGCCCGCCTTCGAAGTGCTCAAGTGCGCGCCGCCGGCCGAGAGCAGCGCCGACACGCCGCTCTTCCGCCTGATCGCGCATCATGTCGAGATGGCCGACCCGGGTGCGCGGGCGATCGCCTGGATGCTGCCCGGGGCGACCGACAGCAAGTTCTACGCGCAACTCGGCGCGACCTGCTACGGGTTTGCGCCGGTGCGGATCGGTCCGCGGATGCCGTACGGGGCGCTCTACCACGGCAACGACGAGCGCATCCCGGTGGACGGCTTTTTCTGGGGATTACGGCTCTACGCGGAGGTCGTACTGAGTTTTCTGGGCCTGCGCTTCGAGCAGGTATTCAACTAGCTGTTGTCCCGAAAATACATTCAATATTGGTGGTCAGACGCTCTATGTGTGAAAAAATGCCTGACCGAAACTTTCCGGCTCGGTAAAGTTGAGTCAATGAAGGCGAGATCGAAGATGAAACGGTGCGGTTAGACGAAATCTTTGCGAGGCTTTTTCGCTTAAACGCGCGCTTTAAGACGCAATCGATTAAGGCACCCGACTTGCAGCCTGGCTTCGGACAGGAATCGGTGGCGATTCCCGGGAGCTAGACTATGAACCGGTTGAAGATCCTCATTCCAATGCTGATCCTCGCTGCTGCGATGGGCCCGCTAGGCTGCGCGAGCCAGGAAACGCGCACGACCGAAACGACCACTACGGCTCAGCCTGCGGATGCTAGCGCGACGCAGCCGGCGGAAACCAACCAGACTACGACCACCACGACCACCAGCGATTCCGGGCATTCGAGTTTGCTCGGTGCGACCGCCAATTTCGTCTGGACCGTGGTCGCGTTGCCGTTCCGGATCGTTGGAGACATCATCGGCGAGATCGTCTAGGGTGGAACTTTCCCGGTGCCTACGCACTAGATGTGTTTCGGCATCGGGCGCAGGCGCATCCGCGCGTCGACCACCACCGCACCCTTGCCCGGCGGCAACACCTTGACCGGATTCAAATCCATCTCAGTCAATTCGGGAATCGCCTCGATCAACGCCGAGACGCGCTGTAGCACCGCGACCAGCGCCTCGCGGTCGCCCGGCGCGGCGCCGCGGTAGCCGTCGAGAAGCCGGCAGGTTCTGAGCGTCGCCAACATCTCGCGCGCATCGATGTCGGTGACCGGACTAAGGCGGAAAGCGACGTCATGGATCAACTCGACCATCACGCCACCCAGGCCGCACACGAGCAGCGGACCGAAAGTCGGGTCGGTGGTGACGCCGACCAGCGCCTCGATTCCGCCCTGCACTTCGCGCTGCAGCAGTACGCCTTCGAGCGTGGCGCCGGCCGTGCGCGCGCGATCGGCCAGCGTGACCGCGGCCTCGGCCACGGCGAGCGGTGACTGCAATCCCATGATCACGCCGCCGATATCGCTTTTATGCATGACGCCGGGTGCGATCACCTTGGCGACCAGCGGATAGCCGATACTATCGGCGACTTGCGGCGCGTCGGCGACCAAGGCGCGCTCAGCCAGCGCGACTTCGATTCCGGCGGCGCGCAGGATGGTCGCGATGTCCTCGGCCGCAAGCCAGATCGAGTCGTTTGCATCCTTGAGCGCGCGATCGACCACCGCGCGCACCGTACTCATCGCGAAGGGAGCTAGCTCCAGCGCCGTGCCGCGCGGCCGCTCGCGCCATCGCGCGTACCGATACGCCGCCGCGAGCACCATCGCGGCGTTTTCCGGAAACGCGTAGGACGGAACCTGGCCGCGCGCACCGGCATCGATCACCGGTGTCGGCCATTGCGAGGTCAGGAACACGGTGAGGACGGGCTTGTGCGCGGGCACCTGGGATGCGCCGCGCGCGATGGCGTCGGCGACGAGGTTGCGCGGTGCCTGGGTCGCCGGAACATAAACCGCCACCACCGAATCGACGTTGGGGTCGGCGCCGACCGCCGCGATCGCGCGCTCGTACTCGGCGGGTCCGGCGGTCGCGGTCAGGTCGACCGGATTGCCGAAGGACGCGCGCACCGGCAGGAACAAGCGCAACGTGTTTACCGTGGCGTCGGCGGGCTGCGGCAGGATCAGGCCCTGCGCTTCGCACGCGTCGGCGAGCAGGATTCCCGGACCGCCGGCGTTGGTTACCACGCCGACCCGCGGGCCGGCGGGAACCGGCTGCGTCGAGAGCATCGCGACCACGTCGAACAATTCCATCAGCGTGTTGGTGCGGATCACGCCGGCCTGTTCGAACAGCGCCTCGACCGCGACGTCCAGATTGGCGAGCGCGGCGCTGTGGCTGGAGGCGGCGCGCCGTCCGGCCGCCGAGCGCCCTGACTTGACCGCGACGATCGGGCGGCGGCGCGCGACTTCGGGCGCGAGGCGCGCGAACTTGCGCGGATTGCCGACGCTCTCGAGATAGAGCACGACCACGCTGGTGCGCGTGTCGTCGAGCCAGTATGCGAGCAGGTCGTTGTTCGAGACATCCGAGCGATTGCCGGCCGAGACGAAGGTCGAAATTCCCAGGCCGCGGCTTTTCATGTAGTCGAGGATCGCGATACCCAGCGCGCCGCTCTGCGAGAACATCCCGATATTGCCGGGCGACGGCAGGGTCGGCGCGAAAGTCCCGTCCAGTAGCACCGCCGGATCGGTATTGAGCACGCCCATGCAGTTCGGTCCCACCATCCGCATTCCCGACGCGCGCACCGTGTCGAACAGCCGCTGCTCCTCCGCGCGTCCCGCCGGCGAGACCTCGGCGAAGCCCGACGTGATCACCACCACGCCATGCACGTGCGCGCGGGCGCAGTCCTCGATCGCGCCGTGGACCATTTCGGCGGGCACTGCGATTAGCGCGAGATCCACCGGCGCGCCAATCGACGCCACGCTCGGAAATGATCGCAGCCCCATCACCTCGGTAGCCGCCGGATTGATCGGATAGAGCGGCCCGTTGAATCCGGCGCGCTGCAGATTGGCGAGCAGCGCGCCGCCCAACTTTGCGCGCGAGCGCGACGCGCCAATCACCGCGACCGAGCGCGGATGGAGCAACTTGCGGATGCTCTCGCCGGCCGCGCTCCAGTTGCGCAACTCGCTCGCTTGACGCGAGGCCTCGGTCTCCCCGGTGGGGAAGCTCAGATGGACCACGCCGGCGTCGGTCGAGCGCTTCACGCGGAAACCGCTCTTGGCGAAAACCTCGAGCATTCGGTTGTTGTCGCCCAGCACGTCGGCCTGGAACTCGACGATTCCGGCCGCGCGCGCGACGCGTCCGAGATGGTCGAGCAGAACCGTGCCGATACCGCGTCCCTGATGCTCGTCGAGTACGGCGAAGGCGATCTCGGCGCGCGCCGGTCCCGTGGTGACATAGCGGCCGATGCCGATGAAGCGCTCGTCGGCCCCGGTGCGCAGCGTCGCGACCAGCGCGACGTGGCTCACGAAGTCGATTTCGGTGAAGCGTGCGAGGTCCTGCTCGCTCAGCGTATGCTTCAATCCAAAGAAACGATGGTAGATCGAGTCCTGGCTCATGTGGCGGAAGTGATCGAGCAGGCGTTCCTTGTCGTCGGCGCGGATGCCGCGGATATGGA
>Ga0207416_1000439_pt1 | contig 73404 bp, 59 predicted proteins | sample PaiPotPPM11metaG_FD_184107 | JGI IMG/M metagenome (GOLD analysis project Ga0207416, IMG submission 184107) | Iron sulfur acid spring bacterial and archeal communities from Banff, Canada, to study Microbial Dark Matter (Phase II) - Paint Pots PPM... ... | reverse complement strand
CCAGCTGCGCCCGCCTAACGCGGTTCGTGTACCTCGGCGCGCGGTTTTGCCTCTAGCTTCCTTCAGATCCCATCTCGCGATGGACACCCTTGCCTTCGGCTAGCGGTTGCCACGACCAGGCCCCGCAGAGGACTCCCACCTCCTGGTCAACGCCCATGCCGGGCGCACAAGTAGAAAACGCGAGGCCTTGGCCTCGCGTCTCTTTTTTGCGCTAACGGACCTAAAGGTCCGTTGCTACATTTAGTGTGGATTCTTTTAGTGTGGATTCTTTGGCTTTGAATCCGGAGGCAACGGCTGCGGTTTCGGCCCGACTCCATGCGGTGCCGGTACCAGCACCCCGCCCTGCGCGGGGATGGGCACTGGGTTGATGACACGCGCGTGCGGGATTGGGTGATGCGCGAAGGCAGCCGCGACGGTGAGGGTATTTGCCGACAACGACGCCCCTCCAACCGACGTGATGGCGGAGGTGAACGAAAAGATAAGCACGTCGCCCGGGTTGAGCGTCGAGGAATTGATGGTCAGCTGTGTATTTCCGGAGCTGAAACTCGGTGGCGCCCCGCCGAGGTTTGTAACCGGCGTACCTGCAGGCGTGATCACGCTGCCGCCATTCATCTTCTCATAACTCACGTAGGTGTTATTTGTAAATACGATGCCGGTGGTATTCACCGTCTGACTAAAGAAGAAGATAAACGATTCGGAGGGCGTCGATCCTGACTTCGAATTGAAGCTGACGGTAAACGCTGAGCTCGAGCTTGTCGGCGTCGGCGATGGCGCGGGCGGCGCGCCAGCCGAAGGATGGTGCACTGCGAGTAAGGCGGCGCCTGTCGCGAAAAGAATGCCAATGATACTGAACGTGTTTGGATTGCTGCGCGGAGCCGGCGGGACGGCCGGCTGTGTTCCGATGCCCACAAGCTGGTCGCCGATCTGAGGCTTATAGCCGGCAGATGCATTATAAATGTCGAGGGTCGCGGTATTGAGGTCAATCGAAGTGATCTTCGCTTCGGCGACCTTCTGGCTACTGCGCACGACGTTGAATTGGTCGCCGAGACTGAAGCCGGCAGCGGCGCCCATATCTGCCTTCACGCCGCCGTCCACCGAATAAATGGTGCCTGCTGCTGTTCGTGGCGCGTGCAGGGTCGACAGATTGGTGACGAAGCCTGCCGTTAGCGCGGGACCCGCAAGCGACGACTGTGTGAAAATCTGCGACCGGATAAAGGCGACTGGGTCGACACGGTATGCTGACAGACGGTAGGTGATCGTTCCGCCCGTCACGCTGATCAGATCGGTGGTGATGATCTCTTCGGCGTGGACCCGCCTTGCGGCCTCAAGGGCATTCACAAGCGAGTCGCCCTCGCGCAAGGGATTCTGGATGTGTAGCGGCCCACCGCCGACAGCCGTATACTTTCCGGATTGGTCTATCGCCGCGTAGAGCGCATTCCCGAGCGTGCTGACGGTGCTTGCCGGTGCGCTTCCGTCGTTTGTAAACTCAGTGATAGCAAGCGTCGGGCCTGAACCGCGAGCTTGTGGAGCAGCTGCGACGACCGCGCACGTGAAGATGAGCGCAAAGGCTGCCAGTCGCGAGAGAATTGCAGAGTGGGATTGTGCTTTTACGGCCATCTGAACTCCTCACAAAAATTGGTACGCTCCGCTGTGCGGAGTGCAACGGGGATACCCAAGACGACCAATGCTGAGTCGATCCCCCTCTTCATTATTATCGGCTTGGAGTGCACCGGCAATAGGTCCGCATGCGGGGACAAGAGCAGGCGGTCCAGAGCGCCAGGGTCACGCGCAGACCAATTGAAGTGACGGCATGTCAACGAAGGAGTTTGCGGGTGACCAAAGCAGATATCTTGCGGCTCACACACCTTTCCAGCTGCGCCGGTTGAGCGTCCAAAGCTGACGCGAGCGTGCTCGCGCAGGTGTTGGCCGGGCTGCCGCCGATCGACGATCCCAACGTCCTCGTCGGCACCTCCACTGCAGATGACGCCGGAGTATACCGTCTCAATGGCGAGATTGCGCTCGTGCAGACGGTCGACTTCTTCACGCCAATCGTCGATGATCCAAAAACATTTGGGCGCATCGCAGCCGCTAACGCTTTGTCTGATGTTTACGCCATGGGCGGAAAACCGTTATGCGCGCTCGCGATCGCTGGCTTTCCCGCGGACGGCGACATGACGGTGCTGGCCGATATCCTTGCCGGTGGTGTCGAGAAGGCACGCGAAGCCGGCATTTCCATCATCGGCGGTCACACCGTCAAAGACCCAGAACCGAAGTATGGGCTTGCGGTCACGGGCATCATTCATCCCGACAAGATCTTGCGCAATTCCACCGCGCGGCCAGACGACTTGCTCATCCTCACCAAGCCGCTCGGCACCGGGATCTTAACGACTGCGCGACGAGAAGACCAGATAGGTGAGCCTGAGCTCGCCGCTGCGATCGCCTCCATGGAAACGCTTAACCGCGCCGGATCTGCGGCTGTGGTTGGGCTCAATGAGAGCGCCAGCGAGAAACCGGTTCATGCAACCACGGACATCACCGGCTTCGGACTGTGCGGGCATCTCCTCGAGGTCGCTCGCGGAAGCGGCTTGGGTTTTGAGCTGCGCGCCGCAGACGTACCTTTCTTTGACGGCGTGATCGAACTCGCTGCGCGCGACGTCGTCCCCGGCGGAACAAAGAGCAATTTGTCCGCCGCGCTTTCCGCGGGAGTCGCGTTCGCTGATTACATTAGCTTGCCGACGCGACTCGCGCTGTGCGATGCTCAAACGTCGGGAGGATTGCTCATCGCCGTTGACGCCGCATATGCAGAAAAGCTCGCAATGAGCTTGCGCCAGAACGGTGTTCCGACCGTATCAGTCATCGGCACGATGACCTCAGGCTCGTCCTTTCGGGTCATTTAGCAGCGACGCAAGGTTGCGAAGCGGGTAAAAAGAAAGCGAGCCGGCGAGGTTGACCGTCGGCGCAAGGTCGACCGCTACAAAAGTTCTGGGAGGCACGATTGAAAACCACATCGACGCTTGACACCACCGCCCTGGCGCAGCTGAGCATCAACACCATCCGCACGCTTGCAATGGACGCGGTGCAAAAAGCAAATTCGGGCCATCCCGGCACGCCGATGGCGCTCGCGCCGCTTGCATATCTTCTCTTCACGAAGCACATGCGTTACAATCCGCGCAATCCGCAGTGGCCAGACCGCGACCGCTTTGTGCTGTCGGCGGGCCATGCGTCCATGCTGCTGTACGCCTCTCTGTTCCTCACCGGATATGATGTCACGCTCGACGATATCAAATCGTTCCGGCAGTGGGGCAGCAAGACTCCCGGCCATCCCGAATACGGCGAGACTCCGGGCGTTGAAGTCACGACCGGGCCACTCGGTCAAGGGTTTGGCAACGGCGTCGGATTTGCGATCGCAGAAGCTCACCTGGCGGCGCGGTTCAACCGGCCAGGCAACGATATCGTCGACCATTATACCTACGCGATCTGCAGCGATGGCGATCTTATGGAAGGCGTCGCGTCGGAGTCTGCGTCGTTTGCAGGGCATCTACGGCTCGGCAAGCTCATTTATTTTTACGACGACAACCACATTACCATCGAAGGCAATACATCTCTGAGCTTTGATACGGAAAACGTGTGCGAGCGCTTCGACGCCTACGGCTGGCACACGCAATCAGTCGATGACGCGAACGACCTCGATGCACTCGACGGCGCCATCGTCGCCGCGAAAGCTGATCCGAGGCCGAGTTTCATTCGCGTACGCAGTCACATCGCGTACGGCGCGCCGCACCGCCAGGATACGAAGGAAGCGCACGGCGCGCCGCTAGGCGAAGACGAGGTGCGAGGGGCCAAACGCTTTTACGGGTGGCCGGAGGACGCGCACTTCCTCGTTCCCGACGCCGTCCTTGCGCATACACGCGAAGCCGTTGCTCGCGGCGAGTCGGAAGAAGCCGACTGGCGCGCACGCTTCGACTCCTACGCTGCAGCGTTTCCGGACCTTGCGTCGGCGTTTACATCCGAGCAGGCTGGCAAGCTTCCCCAGAACTGGGCTTCGGGCATACCGAGTTTCAAACCCGAGGAAGGGCCACTGGCAACTCGTATCGCGTCGGGCAAAGTCATGAACGCGATTGCCAAGACTGTGCCCAACTTCTTGGGCGGATCCGCTGACCTCGCGCCATCCACCGAAACGAACCTCACCGGTTTCAGCGACTTCGAGCGCGACTCGTATAATGGGCGCAACTTCCACTTCGGCATTCGCGAGCATGCCATGGGCGCTTCACTCAACGGCATGGTCCTGCACGGCGGCCTGCGCCCATTCGGCGCAACATTCTTTATCTTCTCCGACTACATGCGGCCCCCGGTCCGTCTCGCCGCGCTGATGAAGATCCACCCGATCTACGTGTGGACGCATGACAGCGTTGGGTTGGGTGAAGATGGCCCGACACACCAGCCGATCGAGCATCTGGCGTCCTTGCGCGCGATGCCCAATATGACGATCATGCGGCCCGCCGACGCCAATGAAACAGCGATCTGTTGGCGTCTTGCGATGGAGCACGAACATGGGCCGGTTGGGCTTGCGCTCACGCGGCAAAAACTGCCGGTGATGGATGCGGAGGCGACCAAGGGTGCCCGCAATGGCGGTTATGTGCTCGTGCGCGAGAGCAAAGGCCCGCCAGACATTATTCTCATCGGCACGGGATCCGAAGTTCCGCTCTGTGTGGGCGCCGCCAAGATGCTCGAGCAGCGAGATGTGGCGACGCGGGTCGTAAGCATCCCGTGCTGGCAAATTTTCGATCGCCAACCGCAAACATATCGCGACGAGGTACTCCCGCCCAAAGTGAGCGCGCGTCTCGCGGTTGAGGCCGCTGCGACCTTCGGCTGGCAACACTATGTCGGTGACAAAGGCGCTGTCATTGGCATCGATCACTTCGGCGCTTCGGCGCCGGCGGAAGTGATCTTCAAGGAATTCGGCTTTACGCCAGAACGCATCACGGAGCGGGCCTTGGCCCTGCCCGGCCGCTAACTTTTTTCGCTACGAGGTTATTGCCATGGCTAATCCACTCCAGAGCCTCAGCGAGTTCGGCCAAAGTTTTTGGCTGGATTCTATCAGACGCGGTTTCACGCGCGCCGGCCAGCTGCGACATTTGGTGGAGGCGGACGGTTTGCGGGGCGTGACCTCAAATCCAACGATCTTCGACAAAGCAATCGGTGAAAGTGACGATTATGATGCCGGGATCAAGGCGCTCGTCGACAGCGGCGTCACATCACCGCAGGACGTCCTCGACAAAATCATCATTGAAGATATTCAAGAAGCCTGCGACGTGTTTACCGATGTCTACGGGCGGACCGATCGCGGCGATGGTTTTGTCTCCATTGAACTTCCACCTGATCTCGCACTCAACACCGAGGGCTCGATCGCCGAAGGCCGGCGACTGTGGCAACTTGTCAATCGCCCCAATGTCCTCGTGAAGGTACCTGCCACTGACCAAGGCATCCCGGTCATACGCACGCTCATCTCCGAAGGTCTCAACGTCAACATCACGCTGATGTTTGGGGCAGAATATTACGAACGCGTCATCGACGCGTACTTCTCGGGGTTAGAAGATCGGCTTGCGCGCAAGCAGCCGATCGATCACATTGCGTCGGTGGCCTCGTGCTTTGTCAGCCGCGTCGATACCGAAGCGGACAAGCGCCTTCAGGCGTTGATTGATGCCTGCAGCGATCCTGCGAAGCGATCCCAATTGCAAACGTTGCTCGGCAAAACCGCAATTGCCAACTCCAAGCGTCTATACCGAACTTATCTCAAGTCGATCGACACTGATCGCTTCAAGAAGCTCGCGGCGGGCGCGCGGCGGCAGCGGCCGCTGTGGGCCAGCACCTCAACCAAGAACCCGGCGTATCCGGACACCTATTATGTCGAAGCGCTTATCGGACCGGATACCGTGGACACCATGCCGCTTGCGACGATCGATGCGTTTCGCGACCACGGTCGCGTTGCACGTACCCTCGATAAGGATATGGCCGAGGCCGAAGCCGAGCTCGCCATGCTCGAAGCCGCCGGCATATCGCTCAAATCCATTACGGATCAGCTGCTCACCGAGGGCGTCGCGATATTCGAGAAATCATACGAACAGCTGCGCAGCGTGGTCCGTCAAAAAGTCGACGCAATCCGCGGCGTACCGGCAGCGACGAAGAGCTAGGACGGGCCGTGGCGACGACCCAGCTCGTCAACCCGTTCCGCGAAGGACTCCAACTCGCCGGGGCGACCCAGCCGGTGCAGCTGGTTATTTTCGGCGCCTCGGGAGATCTCACCAAACGCAAGCTGCTTCCAGCAATTTACAACCTGGTGCAGGCAGGCCTCGCGCCCCAAGCATTTTCCGTCGTCGGGTTCGCACGCGCGCCAATGTCCGATGACGACTTTCGCGACGTGTTGAAAACCGCGGTTGCCACGTCGAGTGAAGTCCGCGTTCAAGATGATGAAACGCTCAAGAAATTGCGCGAGCACGTGAACTATGTGGCGGGCGATTTTCACGATGCTGCGGCCTACCTGAAACTCAAGTCGCAGCTCGAGGCGCTTGACAAACGATTTAACACAAGCGGCAATCGCATCTTTTATATCGCCACGCCGGCAAGTCTCTACGGCGACATCGCGGCTCAGCTGCACGACTGCGGGCTGACGACGCCCCCAGAAGCCGGCAGCTTTGTGCGCATGATTGTTGAGAAGCCGTTTGGCCGAGATCTCGAATCTGCGAAGAAGCTCAACGCGGAACTTTTGACCTACTTGCGCGAAGATCAAATCTACCGTATCGACCACTACCTGGGCAAGGAGACGGTGCAAAATATTCTCGTGCTGCGCTTTGCCAACTCTGTCTTCGAGCCGGTCTGGAATCGCCGTTACGTCGACTCGATTCAGATAACCGTCGCCGAATCATTAGGCATCGAAGGACGCGGCAATTTTTACGAAGAGACGGGCGTGGTGCGCGACGTCATTCAAAACCACGCACTGCAGCTGATGTCGCTCGTTGCAATGGAACCGCCAACAACGTTCGATGCTCGAGACTTCCGCGACGAAAAGATCCGCGTGGTCGAAGCCATCCGGCCGATCATGCCCCAGGAAGTCGACCTCTACGCTGTACGCGGACAGTATGGGCCGGGCAGTGTGGCGGGTGAACGCGTCGTGGGCTATCGTCAAGAGCAGGGCGTAGCTCCCGATTCTATCACGCCCACGTTTGCGGCTTTTCGCCTTCTCGTTGACAACTGGCGCTGGGCCGGTGTGCCGTTTTACATTCGCTCAGGCAAACGCATGCCCAAGCGCGTCACCGAAATCGCGATGCAGTTCAAAGACCCGCCGCATCTTCCGTTTCGCAAGGCGCAGGTTGAGACGCCCGAGGGCGACGTGCTCTCGCTCCAGATACAACCAGATGAAGGCGTCGTTCTCAAGTTCGCCGCGAAAGTTCCCGGGCCGAGCATGCGCATCCGTTCGGTCGAAATGGATTTCGGCTATGGCGAGACGTTCGGCAGCGTCGATGCATCCCCGTACGAACGCTTGATCCTCGATTGCATGAAAGGCGACCAAACGCTGTTCGATCGCGCCGATGGTGTCGAAGCCGCCTGGGCACTCGTCGATCCTGTGCTCAAGCAGTGGGAATCGCAGCGGTCAGTTGCATTCCCCAACTATGAGGCGGGCACGTGGGGTCCGCCTGAAGCCGACGCGCTGCTGGGGCGCGACGGCCGCAAGTGGCGGCGCTTATGACAAGATCAAATGATGGAGCAACACGCACGATGGCCGAGGTGCTCACTCCGGTCGCGGTCGGGAACATCGAAAAGGCTTTGCACCAGCGTCGGCTCGAGATGCTCGACAAAGAAGAGCATCCGCACGCGCATTCGTGCTGCATGACCCTCATTATCTCTGTCGAGGACGAAGGCGATAATCTGGACGTATTTCGGACGGTTGAATCGCTCGCCGGCAAATACCCGATTAGAGTCGTGGCCGTGCAAAGCACAGCGCGCCGTGCGAATGACGATCTCGCGGCATGGGTAAACGCTGAATGTGAGGGTAAACCGTCGGCTCCTATCTGCAGCGAAGAGGTCGCAATCCAAGGCGGCGTGGACGCCGTTGACCGCATTGTGTCTGTCGCGCGCGGCCTCTTGGCGCCTGATCTCCCAGTCATTATGTGGTGGCGAGGCGGCACACCACATGGCGACATCTTGTGGAACGGGCTGCGACCGATGTGCGACCGGATCATCGTCGATTCTATGCGTTTCGGCGATGGCGCCGCCGCTCTCGATACGCTGCGGCGGCTCGTCCATCTCGGCGAAAAGCAGATGAGCGTGCGCGATCTCAATTGGGAGCGCACGGCTCCGTGGCGCGCGGCCATCGCCTCCTGTTTCGACGATCGCAATGTGCTTGGGCTCCTACCAAGTATTGACCGCTGCGCGATCACCTATGCGGCGGGCAGCGAGAGGGAGCTCCCCTCAGCCCGCGCGATGCTCATGGCCGGATGGCTCATTAGCCGTCTGCCACGCTTGCGCGGCCATGTGCGAACGGCGCCCGGAAAACGCCATTCGGAGGTGGCTGCGGGCCGCGTGGTTGCAATTGCGCTGACCTCAAGCGGCTCGAAAGCGAGCGTGATGCTCGTTCGTCAACCGCCGCCGATCGGGATTGAGGTGCAAGCTCATAGCACCGATGGAAAACAGTTCCGGCGTTGGCAGTTTCCAGCCCATAGCCTCAGCGAAGCAGAACTGCTTGACTGCAGCTTGGAAACGCTCGGCTCGGACCCGATCTTCGAGGCCGCCCTCGATGTCTGAAGGCAAGCGCGAACTGAAGCGCGTCACCGGTTTGGGCGGGCTGTTCTTCAAATCCAAAGATCCGGACGCGCTCTACGAATGGTATCACAAACATCTTGGCATTCAGCGAGCATCGGAAGAGGAAGGCGTCATATTCCAGTGGCGTGACACAGCCCGCCCGCAGAAAACGGGCTTTACGGTCTGGTCAATTTTTCCAGAAGACACCAACTACTTTGATCCAAGCCATTCGGCATTTATGATGAATTTTCGAGTGGAGAACCTCGACGCACTCTTAGCCGCGCTGCGTGAGGAAGGCGTGTGGGTCGATCCCAAGGTCGAACAATACGAGTACGGCAGGTTTGGCTGGATTATGGATCCGGATGGAAATCGGATCGAACTCTGGGAGCCACCCGATAAGTGATAGCGGCTACGGCCCGTCACTCGCCACGGAAGCCGCCATACAGTAAAAGTCCGAACGCACCCCACGTGCCGACCAAACCCCATGCAAAGCTTGCAATCATACTCGCCACTCTTGGCGCAACCGCCAGAGGGCTCCAGCGAAACATCCAGCCCAACAACAGCGGGATGATCCATGGGATCGAGGGAGCGAGCACAATCTCATCGATAGTCGCGGATCGGGGATACGCGGCGAGCGGCAAAAGCAACATCAAGAACGCGAGTAGGCTCCACGCTCCTGGAGAATCAATCTGCAAAAACTTTTGCACCGAACCGGCAAGAAGCCGCCATGCTACCGACAGCGGTAAGAGCGGAAGAATTCCCCACCAGCCGACTGCTTCGACGAGACTAATATTCCTCAAGTAGGCGTCTTTGAGCGGGCCATTTTGTGCCCACGCCAGTAGCGTTAAAACTGCGATGCTCAATACGGTTAGCGCTATCAGCGCCAGCCTAGCTCGTGGCGTTTCAAAACGCTGGCCATACATAAGCCATGCGAAGCCGGATACGCAAAGCGCTGCGGTCGAAATCAACGTTACCCGTGTGAGGCCAAGAAGATCTGCCGTACGAAGTACGAGGAAAGCTGAGCCAATAAGCGTCATCGCGATATAGGACGCGAACTGCGCGTTGGAGAGCCTGCGCGATTCGACGGTGGTTTTAGGACTAGTGTGCGGCGGCTGGGAGGCGGCCGTTGCGTTTTCCGTTTTGGGTGAGAACCGGTGCGATCATGCGGGCGCCAAGCGCCTCGCGCAATACCTGCGACAGTTCGTCGACGTAGGTAAACTTCATATCCTTGCGCGCTTCTGCAGGCACGTCTTCAAGGACGTCCGGTTTGTTGCGTGCCGGGAGGATGACGCGATGGATGCCGGCGCGCCGAGCACCAAGAACTTTCTCTTTGACGCCACCGATCGGCAGCACCTGACCCGTGAGCGTAATCTCGCCCGTCATCGCGACTCCGGAGTCGACTTTTCTGTTCGTGAGCGCCGAAACAAGCGATGTGGCCATGGCGACGCCCGCGGAAGGCCCGTCTTTGGGAACCGCGCCTGCCGGAACATGGATATGAATGTCGTGCTTGTTGAAGTAGTCTTCCTTAAGCCCGATCTCGCTCGATCGGCTGCGCACGAACCCAAGCGCCGCTTGGGCCGACTCTTTCATCACGTCGCCTAACTGGCCGGTAAGCGTGAGTTTGCCCGTACCGGGCATCACCTTCGACTCAACAAACACGATGTCGCCGCCCACCGGAGTAACGACGAGTCCGGTTGCCACGCCTTCGGTCGCTGTTCGGCGCGCGACCTCTGCGAAGAATCGCTGCTTGCCGAGATAGTCTGGAACGTCTTCCCTGTCGACGCGTACGGTGTAATTCGGCTTCTCTGCGATCTTGCGGGCGACTTTGCGCGCCACGGTTGCGATCTCTCGTTCGAGATTGCGCACGCCCGCCTCGCGCGTGTAGTTAGCGGCGATCTCATCGAGGGCATCTTTAGTGATCGTCAACTGCTTGGTCGTCACACCATTTGCCACGAGCTGCTTGGGCACGAGGTACTTGCGTGCGATGGCAACTTTTTCAGCCTGCGTGTAGCCGGCCAAGCCAATAATTTCCATGCGGTCGCGCAGGGCCGGCTGGACGGTATCGATTTGATTGGCGGTGGCGATGAACAGCACTCGGCTGAGGTCAAACGGTAAGTCGAGGTAGTGATCGCGGAACGTATTGTTTTGCTCCGGATCCAAAACTTCCAGCAAGGCAGATGACGGGTCGCCGCGCCAATCGGCTCCGACTTTGTCGATCTCGTCAATCATGATCAGCGGGTTGGCCGAACCTGCGTCGCGGATTGCGCGGATGAACGTACCCGGCATCGCGCCGATATACGTGCGCCGGTGCCCGCGAATTTCTGCTTCGTCGCGCACGCCGCCGACCGAGAGCCGGATGAACTTACGGCCCATCGCACGAGCGATAGACTTACCAAGCGAGGTCTTGCCGACGCCCGGTGGACCGACGAAGCACAAGATGGGACCCGTCAGCGTATTGCGCAGCTTGCGCACCGCAAGATACTCAAGAATACGATCTTTGACTTTTTCGAGATCGTAGTGGTCCTCGTCGAGGATCTTGCGCGCTTTTTGAATGTCGAGCGAGTCCTCGGTCGTCACCGACCACGGCAAAGTGACAAGCCAGTCGAGATACGTTCGGATGACGGAATACTCGGGGCTCGCGGACGGAATCTTGCCGAGCCGATCGAGTTCGCGCAGCGCTGCCTTGTGAGCATCTTCAGGCATTTTCGCTGCTTCGATTTTCTCGCGCAGTTCGTTGACGTCTGCCTGCGCGGGATCGGCCTCGCCAAGTTCATCTTGAATTGCTTTGAGCTGCTGGCGCAGATAATACTCGCGCTGGCTCTTGTCCATTTCTTTTTGGATGTCGGTCTGGATTTTATGGCCGAGCTCGACGACTTCAAGTTCGCGCGCCAAAAATGCGGTCAGCATGCGCATCCGGGCAGTGGTGTCGCGCTCCTCGAGCACCGCTTGTTTGTCCGGCGTATCAAGTCGCATAGTCGAAGCGATAAAGTAGGTCAGCATGTTGGAGTCGGAAATGTTGTTGACTTCCAACTCGAGCTCACGAGGCGCCGACGGCAGATACGACAGCAGCTTCGTATACTGCGACGCGAGGTTGCGCGACAGGGCCGTGAGCTCGTCGCTCTCGGTTGTAATCTCTTCGAGTTGTTCGACTTTGGCAGCCAGATATGGCTCCGCTTGCGTGAACTCCACGATCCTAAATGGCACGGTTCCCGAGATAATGCAGCGAAGCGTGCCGTCGGGCACCTTGATCATCTTCTGAATAATTGCCAGCGTGCCAACGGTGTAGACGTCATCGGGTGTGGGCGGCGATGCGTCTCGATCGCGCAGCGCAACGACACCGACCGGCTCGCCCGAGCGCAGCGCGTCTTCGACGAGCTTGATGCCGTGCGGCTTTGTGACGGCTAACGGCATGACGGTGTTCGGGAAGAGCACCGCCTCTTGCAGGGGCAGTATGGCGAGGTGCGTTGGAATAGTGGCGCCGGTGGTTGGTGCCGTTGGCGACTTCTGAGCCATTTAGCTGCGGCCTCGCACGACCATGCGGATCTCGGTGCGGTCGACGGGCGTCACTGCTGTTCGGGTGGCGACTGGTAGTTTGACGGTTAGCATGCCACCTTGATATTCGGCACGCGCGTGCTCGACGGCAACCGCCGTGGGCAGTTGGATCTTCTTGAAGAAGTAACCGTATTCGATCTCCTTCTGCAGTACCTCGCAACCGTGCGCGATGTTCGCACGGACGCCGGCGAGATATAGCGTGCGCCCCTCGACCACGAGCTTGATGTTTTCGCGCTCGACGCCGGCAAGTTCGACGCTCACAATGATCCCAGATCCGCCGTCGGTCACGTAGACATCTGCATTAGGATTAAATGAGCCGCGACGCGCGTGGCTGGTGAGTGGAAGGCTCAGCTCAGCAAACATTCTGTCGAATTCCCGGAACAAATCATCGCGGTACATGACTGGCAAGACTCCAAAGGGTGGTGGAACTGCAATCTTCGTCACACACTCCTAGCCTACCCCCCGCGCTCGTCAAACGATGTACGCATGCGTCCTTCATTACATGCACGACACTCCGATAATTGATATGCGGAGGCAACTTTGGCGCAGGCTTTTCGAATTGAAACGCTAGATCGTTCCGGCAGGTGGTACCTCACGCCCGGAGCGAGGTCCATCTACGATCTACGTATCAGAAACGATTCCAAAAATGCGGTCGATTGCTCCCTGGTCGTCGAGGATCCGGCGACTGGAGTGAGCGTCGAGCCCAATGCATTCCCGTTGCGCGGACACGAAGTGAGAACGGTCACAGTGACCTTCGCGCCCGACGCGACGTCCGTGCGTTCGCACAGGGTGCTGCTTTCTCTACACGCCGACGACGACGGACGGCTGCTCGCAACGTTTGAACACCCGCTGGTTGCTACCGGTGGCACGGATTGCAGTGTCGCAATGGCGCTCAAAGGTGCGATCGTCGAGGCGGGGGAGCTGCGCGGCTTTGAGATGACGTGCAGCGTTCGCAGCCAAAGCGAAGCCAGATCAACTTTCCAAGTCTCGCTTTCTCCGCATCCCTCGTTCGCGATTCCAGAGCTTCCTGCGCTTGCGCTTGAGCCGGGCCAGGTAGGCGAAGTCGTTATTCCGATCCGTTGGGATCGCTCGGTGAAGGACAACAATGGGTGGAATCACCCAGCGATATTCGAGCTCGCTGTTCCCGTTTCGAACGGACGCCGAACGAGCCGCATGCGCTGGGAGCTCATTGAAGGCAAGCTCGAACCGTTTATAAACAATGGTGCGGTCAGCACCAATGGTACAGCTACTGCGCCGCACGCTGCCGTCAAGACTGAGCGGGCTGCTGCTGCACCGGCATCGCCTGTAGAAACTGTTGTCGCACCAGCTGCAAATCCGCAACCTGCCGCTGCTGTGGCAAAACCAGAACCTGTCGCTCCGGTTGCAACCCCGAAGCCCGAAGCCAAACCAGCGGCCGTTGAACCTGTAAAAACTGCGACTGTGACACCCATGCCGGCCCCTGCGACCAAAGCACCCGCGGCAGCCGCCGCGTCGGCGACTGTTATGCAAACAGCATCGACTCCTGCCGCAAAGCCCATGCAACCAAAAGTTTCAGTGACGCCTGCCGCGCCTCTCATGCTCAACGGTTTTGTCGAGCACTTGATGCTCGCGGCACCCGTTGACGCAAAGCCAACCGCAGCGCCTGCCATCAACGGTGCGAGCGCAATAGATCGCGTCGAAGTCGCAAAAAAGATTGAAGTCGTCGAGCTTTCACTCTTTCCAGTAAAAGATAGGCACGGGGACGTCGCTCGGAAACCCGCTGCAGCCGCTGACCAAAAAGTCACACCTCAGCCGCAAGCTACACCCGCCGCACAGCCGGCACCGAAGCAGTTGGTTCCTGAGCAATCCCCGTCCAAGCAACCTGCTCCAGCGCAATCCTCACCCCAGCAATCCACGCCGGCACAACCTGCGACCGCACCAGCTTCACCTCCGCAATCCGCTCCAGCGAAACCTGAGCTCTCTGTTGCACCAGCAACAACACCGCCTGCGCCGGCACAACCGAAGCCATCAGAGGAAGAACAAAAGACCGAGGCGTCAGCACCACAGTGGAAAATAGTTACGGCTGCTGAGTCCTTCGCTGCTGCAGCTGAGCAAGCGAAATCGGCTCCTGCACCTCAGGCGCCCGTTGTGCAGGCTCCGGTCGCGCAGACTCCTGTTGCTCAAGCACCAGTGGCCGCCGCACCCACAGCCCCCGCACCTGCATCTCCGACGCCGGCGACAGACGCAAACGCCTCCGCGCAAACCGCGCCGCAACCGGCACCAAGTGGTCCGCCTCCCAAACTTACACCATATGCCGCGGCGAAATGGGATGCCACCGCCGAAGCAGACGCACCCGTGCAAGCCGCTCGACCAACGCCTGTGCCCGCAAAAGCATCCGCCGCAACAGAAATTACCGCCGATGCAACTTCTGCTCCGGCGGCTTCGCAAACATCTGCTGCCTCGAGAGCCATGCGCGAGCGCCATACTATTGAAGCGCTCGCCCAGCGCCGCCCGCGACCAGGTTTAGTGATCGGTGGGCTTGCGGCGGTTGCCATTGTTGTGGGAATCTTTATCTTCAGGCCAAGCCCGCAGACGCAAGCACCTTCGACGACGCCTGTAGCTGTAGCACCTCCGGTGGTAGCAGTTAATCCAACCAACGCAGTGAAACCGGCGGTCGTGCGTGCGCACGTCGCAGTCAAACCCACGGTCATGGTGAAGCCAACCGCGAACGTCGCCGCAACGTCAGCGCCAGCTGCCACCCCTAAACCTGCAACTCCAAACCCGGCGACAGCCGTTCCGGCAACACCGAAACCCGCGGCGCAAAAACCACCTTTCGTCGCAGCCCGACCACGGCCAGCTCCAAGGCACGTTGCCCGCTACGGAAAGTTGTATCAGCCTGAGAGCGGATCGGTTGTAGCACTCGGAGGAATCGAAGCGTACTACGGACCGCGAGGGCGCGCCGTCCGCGTCATCTGGAGCGCGAACGAGCAAGCATCCGCGAGCGTGTCGCTCATCGATGATCGCGGCACGACTGTCAATTCCGTCAGCGTCCGGGGCGGACGTCAGTCAGTTATCCTCTACCTGCCACGCGGTTACCGCGGCGGATTAACAGTGCAAGTGTCGTCAATCGGCAGACTCGGCGAGCGCGTTGCACAGACAACCTCGCTGCCAGCCTTCGGGAATTAACGGACCTAAAGGTCCGTTGCTACAACATGAACGGACCTAAAGGTCCGTTGCTACAACATGAACGGACCTAAAGGTCCGTTGCTACAACATGAACGGACCTAAAGGTCCGTTGCTACAACAGACGTTCGTTAAAGCTTGAAGTCTAGCGCGAGATAGGCGTTAAACGCCGTCGTCGTTGGGATGTTCCCATAACCATACGGGTATTGCACGAGACGCTGGATGGAATCTCCAGGATTGTAGATATTGCCGACCGGCGGAATGTGGCCTTGAACGACGTCGTAACCGCAGGGTGTTCGTCCGTTCGTCCATGGTTCCACTGAGCCCCCAAAACATGACTGCATGATATTGGCCAATGTGAGGCGTGCGGTTGTTCGCGGCGTGAAATCGTATGAGACCTGCGCATCCATCGCCAGCAACGACGGCTCGAGGAATGAACCGGGCGTATCAAACTTGCCGGTGATCTGATCGGGGATGACGATCGTGTTCGCACACGACGTCGCATCATAAGGTGCTCCTGATCCGCCGAATGGGTAGCGCTTATCGCCCGCAATGGATCCCCCAAGCGGTGCACAGCTCGCGGGATCGATCCCGATCTGCTGCTGCGGCGAGCCGTAGCGGCTGCCGGAAACAAATTGGAACAGCGGCGTCACGCTGAGACGCTGGTGATGGTACGTGATCGCGAGGGTCGCGTTGTTCGGAACACCATAACTCGCAGAGGACAGCTGCGTACCCGTTGGCACGACATGATAGCTCGGATAGGAGCCGTTAGGATCGAGCAATGGTTGTGCGGGCGCGTTGAAATAGGGATTGGCGACGCCGCTCGGCGACTCAGTCGCCTTAGCATTGCCGTTGCCGAACACACCGCATGGCGCCGTCGGACTTGTCGATGGCAGCGCGCTGGCACACGCCGACGTGTACGAATTATACAGTTGAATCGAACTGTTCACTGCCGTCAGCAACGTCGAGCCGTTAGGGAGCGAACCGTATTGAATGCGGCTGTATGTATACGTGTACGAGAAAAATGCTGCAAAGCCGTTCCTACTCGGATTGCCCGACGTGAGCTCGAACTCTGCACCATAGGCTCGTTGCTTGCCGGCGTTTACTCCCGAGACCGTGCCCGTTGTTGGGCTAATGAAAAACTGCTGCACCTTATTCGTCGTGTTGCGATAGAACGGCGTGAGTTTGAAGCTCGCGTCGGTGCGGTGGAAGCGGTGTTCCCACGAAAAATCATAATTGTGGGAAACGGATGGGTTGAGATCGTGCGCGGGCGTCGTGTACCCAAGCGAATAGAATAGCCCCCCAAGCGACACGCTGCCAGTGCTCGAGTTTGCGAGATTTTGCTCCAGCGTGTTGTACTCTTCGTACTGTCCGGGCGGCGGCTGAGCGTACGTGCCGAGCGAAACTCGCAGCACATCGTCATCGTCGGCAAGATACGTCGCGCCGAGGCGCGGCTGGAAGACGGTGTGCGTCAACGAGCGGGGCGTCGTGTTGCTGATGGTCGCACTGTGCCAGCCCGGACCTAAGGACGAGCAGGGGGTCCCCGGCGGCAGGCCAGGACCGCCGAATGCCGTGGGGAGCGTCTCATCGATCGGCACGCCACCATTGATTCCTGAGTTTGCGCACATCACCAAGTTCCACTCATTGAACCAAAACTGTCTCATCGGACCGCCAGCCGTTGAGGAAAGCTCGTAGCGGAAGTTGTCCAGCCGGACGCCGGCGTCGACGTGCACGCGATTGGCTGGGCGCCACTGGTCTTCGATTGAGAGGGCTGTAAACTTGGGCGACACTTTGTTGACCACACCGTTTGGCCCGTTCTCAATTGCGAGCCACTCGCACGGTGAACCGCCGCAGCCTCCGGCCGGCGTTGGCGGGAAAAAAAGCCCGCCAAACGTCAGAAACTTGGTGGTTGTGGGGGTCACTGGCGCCGCGGGTGTTGTCGGCTCGCACGAGGTTGGCGTTGCAGCCGAACCCGTGGTCGGATCGAAATAGTAACAAACACCGCTCAGCGGAGCGGCTGTGCTCACGAGCGCCGCAAAAACGCTTTGCTGCGGTGGAAAAAAAGGTGGTCCGAACGTTGAGTTTGTCATCTGATTGTTGTCGATGTTTGCGTCGCTCGACGTCATGTAGGAGGCAGTCAGACTCAGCATATGCGCTGGGTTGATCTGTGCCGCGTAGGTGGCGGCGGCACCATAGGTGTGCGTCCAGAGCTCGCGGTCCGGCGAGAAGCTGATGTAGAATTGGTTATTCGCATTGGGACTGTGCACGAACCAGTTGGAGTACGCGCTGTAGAAGTAGACCCGAGCGTATTCCCCCGACCCGAAGTTGTGCTGATACTGCGCTTTGACAAGCGCCTGCGCATTTGAAGAAGCATCGCGTTGGTTCATTGGGATTTGGCCGTTCAGTCCAAAGCGATCCTCACTCGGATACAAATATGGGATTATGCCGCTGATGGCGCCGAACGGTACGCCTGCGGCGGGCTGCCCGAGTGCTCCCGTGTATTGAAAGCCCGACTGAAAGACCGGCGTTGATCCAGGCGGATGCAATCCCGGCATTGCCGCCTCAGCGTCCGTCCACGTGCCGGCACCACCCCAATCATTGTATGAGGAGTATTGATACGTGTAGAGCTCCGAGACGTCGTAGAGCAGCTGGATGTCGTCGCTGATGCCGGCACGCTCGTGCGGAATCGAATAGTGGAAGTTAACGACGTTTTCGCGATCGGCGATGTAGCCGTTTTGCCCGACAGGGTACGGCCCCAAGATGTAGCCGCCAGGCCCCGCAGGCAGCGAATTGAAATAGGCATGGTTATTGTAACAGCCGGCAAAGTTCGATCCGGTGCCGCCCAGAATCGGACAACCCGTCGAGCCGCTCGGACTCAAGGGGCCAAAGGCCGCGTTGGCAAGGTCAAACGGCTGGCCAAAGTTCCGCGAGAAGTTGGCGCCGTTGAATTGATCGATGTAGCGGAAACTCTGGTTGTAGCCGAGGACGCCAAAGTAATACGTTAAGCGGCGATCGGCGGTCGCGCCGCCGCCTTCGATGTTGAACTTATTCAAAAATGCTGGCTTGCCAAACGCAATCGTTGCATCAGCGAACCCCGGCACGGTGCCTGTCTTGATGACTTGGTTAACGTAGCCGGCAAGGCCGTGCGACTCAGCGTTGGCTGGGGCGCCGCCTGTGTAAACTTGCAGCTGCTGCTGACCGTTGGTTGATAAATTGGTCGTAGGAATGTTGTCGAACGCGCGATTGAGTGGAATGCCGTCGAGCTCATAGCCAATTTCGTTGAAATCGCCGCCGCGCAGGAAGATGGGTTGATTCCAGCCCGTTTGTCCGGGGGGCACAAACGCACCGGGCGTCGCCGAGATGGCGGTATAGGCTTGGTCAAGGCTCGTGCCGCCATTGAGCCCAGCAAGCGTTCGTTGCAGTGTGGGCGTGATCGTGTATACGTCTTGCGTCGTGCCTGGGTGCAGCAGCGCCGCACTTTCCGAGACCACGATCTTGCCGAGCGTCGAAATAATAGCCCGTTGTTGCAGAACGAAATCGATTGTCTGCGTGTTGTCGGCGGTAACGAGCAATCCCAGCTGTGTCGAGGTCGCGTAGCCGTCCTTGGAAACGGTGACGGTATAGTCATCTGGAATCAGCGAGGCAAAGACGAAGTGGCCAGTTTTATCGGTGACGGTCGACGCGCTCTGCGAGGGCGAGGTAGCAGCGACTGTCGCAGATTGCACTGGAGCGCCGTTCCAGCTGAAAACGTTCCCTGCGAGCACGCCGGTTGTACCCGCACTCGAAGCGATAGGCAGATTGAAAATGAAAGTTAGAGATAATACAAAGATAAAGCCGCGACACCACGGTCGTATCATCACATTGGTCCCCCAGTGCGAAATTTGCGCTCCTTTGGGACCTTCTACCTGCAAAGCATACCAACGGAACTGTGAGTGTCTGTGTTGCTCTTTGGCGCTTAGTTCAGAGTGATTTTCCAATCACTGTTGATGTGCTCGCAACTTCAACCCAAAGCGATTCGCCTGCCCGATCAGGAGCACGATCAGTGAGCCGAGAGCAAACGACAGGGCCGCGACAAAGAACAGCGTTTTGTAGCCGGTCAGCGGTGAGTGGGCGTGCGCCAGCAGCCAGCCGCCAAATATCGGCCCGACGATCGCCGGCACGCCGCTCGCGAGACCCCAAATGCCAAGATCCCGAGCCACGTCGCGCAGCTGCGGCACCGAGTCTATTGCAAGCGCCCAGCCGGTGGAGATAAAGGCACCAAAGCCGAGCCCAAACAGCAGCGCGACCAGCACGAGATAGTGGAGACTCGGCGCTGCCGCAAAGATGCAGATCGCGATCGTCATCGGCACACCGGAGAGCGCAACGATGTTCTTGCGCGCCACACGGTCCGAGAGGCGCCCCATCCAAAAACTCGTGATCGCAGCGCCGGCGAGTGACAGCACGCCGAAGTAACCTGTACTCCGCGACGGCGTTTGGTCACCCAAGACATCGTGGAAAAAATACAACACGAACGTCATCAGTAAGATGAGTCCGAGGTTCACGAACATGCGCGACGTAAACGCAACGGCGAAATCGAACCAGTTGCCGATATGCACGTGCTCTGTATCGTCGACGAATCGTCCTTCGGGAGTCAGCGCAACCGCAACGGCGCCGCCGATGACGAAAATTGCCGACCACAGAAAGATCGCAGCGGGATCGAGGAAACTCGCGAACCCTAAGCCGAGCACAGAGCCAATAAGCGTTGCGATGCCTTGATAGCCCGATGCGAGACCCCACTCCCCACGATGGACGACTTCGGGTATGAGCGGCTGATATGCGGCGAGGCTGATGCTTTGGCCGAGGACTGCCAGAAGCAACGCGATCGTAAAGGGCTCGAGCATCGTTACGCGGCTCATCCAAAAGAGGCCCGCGACGTTGATGGCAGCACCAATCAGAATAACGGGGCGTCGCAACCCGCCGCGACGCCGTACATGATCCGAGATGGCACCCGCGATCGGCGGCACGACCATCGCGAGCGCAGCTGCCACGCTCACGAGCAATGCGAGCACCCTTGTGTGGTTGGCACCGGCGATGCGCAGCAAATCGGCGGGTACGGCAATTGCAAGGATCGCCGAATTTTGGAAGTTGATCGGAACCCAAAATGCGTTGAGGAGCGACTGTTGCCGGACGCCTCGTGTAACCACCGCCGACGCTTAGCGCAGAAGCCGCAAACGTCCTAGGCGCCTGGGTTGCTCGCGCCGGATTGGCGCTGTTCTTCCTCGCCGACAGGATAGAGATCGCTTGTGACCCAGCGCGCACGCGGACGCATGCGCGTGGGACTGAGGCGCGCATAGACGACCGGAATGAGGATGAGCGTGAGTAACAGTGAGCTGATCAAGCCGCCGATGACGACGATGCCAAGTGATTTGCGTGACTGCACCGCGTGATCGAGGCCGAGCGCAAGTGGCAACATGCCGAACACCATTGCTGCAGTCGTCATGACGATGGGCCTGAAGCGAACGCGCGCGCTTTCCTTAATTGCCTCGAGACGCTCGAGGCCGCGTTCGCGGAGCTGATTAGCGTAATCGACGAGCAGGATACCGTTCTTCGTCACGAGACCGATGAGCAAGACCGTGCCGATGAGCGAAAACGCATTGAGGCTCTCATGCGTGATCGCAAGGCCGCCAAGCGCACCGACGACCGCAACCGGCACCGAGAACATGATGATGAGCGGCGAGCGATAGCTGTTGTAGAGCGCGACCATGAGCAAGAATACGAGCAGCAGGCCGAAGACAAGCGACAAGGCCATGCCGCGTACTGTATCGTCGAGGTTCTGCTGCGTTCCGTTGCTATTGGGTACAACCCGGACGCTTTCCGGCAAATAGATATCATCGAGCTTCTTGGCAAACGCCTTCTCGACGGCGGAGAGCGTCGCACCAGGGGCAACGTTGGCACTCACGTGCACGACTGTCTGACGATCGACCTCGTCAATCGAGCGCGTACTATTTGTGTAGCTTAAGTGCGCCAGCTCGCCCACTTTGACGATCTCTCCGGTATTGGAGCGCACGCGAATGTTTTTTATGTCCGCTTCCGTTCGCTGGTGTGAAACCGGATAGGTGACTTGGACGTCCTTGAGCCCATCCGGAGTTTGGAATTGCGTCGCGCGCACGCCGCCAAATGCTGCTCGAATCGCCGTCGCCATTGCCGCGAGGTCGACGTTGCGCCGCCGGGCGGCGTCCTTGTCGAACGTGATGTTCAATTGGGGCGCGAGGCTGCTCGCCGAACTGTTGACATTAGTGGCGCCCGGGGTCTCTCGCAGCGCAATGTATACCTTTTGTGCATAGGGCGTGACGTCGCCGACGGTCGCGCTCACTAAGAAGTCGATGGGTTGCGAGTTGCCACCGTGGGTGGTGGTCGCCGGTATGACAACGGGATTCGCGTTGGGAGCTGTTTGCTGGGAGATCGTTCGAATATAGTCGACCCAATAATCGGTCGAGTTATGGCGATCGGGTCGTAGACGCAGATCGATTTGACCCACGCCGCCATCGATAATGTACCCTCCGTACGGGGACATGGCGGCGCCCGCGAGCGACGTTTCAGTGCGCAGGTCCGGAATGAGGTTCACCTGACGTTCGATCGTGCGCACCGCTTGTTGCGTGACCGACAGCGGCGTGCCGCTCGGGTAATTGAGCTGAACAAAGATCTCGCCGTTGTCTTGCGGTGGGTCGAACTCGAAGCCGACAATGCCCAAGGGCCACAGCAGCGCGATCGCCGCAACGAGGGTGATGCCGGCAACGCCAAGCACTGTAACGGGGTGTGCGAGTCCCCACGGGAGCGCCCGGCCCGCGTACCAGTCGCGCAGTCGCTCGAAGCCGCGCGTGAATTCATTGATGATGCGCAGCGTACGTTTGCTTGAGAGCAGCGACCAGTTGCCGGCCAGCGCCGGCGTGATCGTGAACGATACAAGCAGCGAAGACAGCGTGGCGACGACCACGACCAGGGCGAACTCACCGAGAAACTTGCCGACGATACCGGGCAAGAATGCAATGGGCAAGAAAACGACGACGTCAACAAGCGTGATGACAATGGCCGCCAGCCCGATTTCCAAGCGCCCGTTGATCGCAGCGCGCAACGGCTGCTCGCCGCGTTCGCGATGCCGCTCGCTATTTTCGAGCACGACGATCGAGTCGTCCACTAAGATGCCGGTGATAAGCGTCATGGCGAGCAGCGAGACCGTGTCGAGCGTGAAGTTGAGCAAGCGCATGACGATGATCGTTGAAAAGAGGCAGGTAGGAATCGCGATGAGCACCGTTGCCGCGTTGCGCCATGACCGCAGGAAAAATATCATGACGATGGCGACCAGCAAAATGCCCTCAATGAGGGTGCGCAACACGCCGCGGAGCAGAGCTTGCGTGTACGCCGCCTGATCGTCAACGACTGAGAGATACGTACCGGGGAAGCGCCGTTCGAGGTCTGGCATCGCCGCCATGACGCTCTTTGCCGTGTCGACTTCGTTGGCGCCGATGGTCTTATTTACCGTGAGGAAAAAGTTCGGCTCACCATCCACATACGAGTAGATGCGTTCGGGCGCATAGGAGTCGAGCACGTGCGCGACATCGCCGACTCGGATACCCCTGCTTCGCGGAATTTCGATATTGGCGATGGAGTCCGGACCGGTGATATCGCCGCGAATGTTGATGCCCGTCTCACGCTCGCTGCCGTAAAGAATGCCGCCAGGCAGCCGCACATTATTGACGGAGACCGCACCGACCACGTCGTTGATCGTGACGTTATTGTCTTTGAGCGCCTTGGGATCGACCTCGACTTGCACCGACGGGGTCACGATGCCGTTTGCTTGCACGTATCCAACACCCGGAATCTGCTCGATCGCGGGAATGAGTCCGTTCTGGATACTCGTTGAAAGTGCGCCGGCTGACAGCGACTTCGAGGAAACCGCGAGCGTGATAACGGCCGACTCACCTGGATTGAAGGTCTCGATGCTAGGGGTGGGTAGGTCGCTCGGCAGCCGCGATTGCGCACTCTGCAGGCGCCGCTGCACTTCGACCAGATCTTCCGCGCGCGAGGAACGCAGACTGAACTGAACGATGATTTGCGCAAAGCCTTGATTGATGGTTGATTGCGTGTGCTCGAGATAGGGGGCGCCCGCGAGCTCGTCTTCAATCGGGCGCACGATGCTGTCGCGCATCTCTGCCGGCGACGCGCCCGGATAGAAGATGATCATATCGACGATCGGCAGGTTCACGTTCGGCAGTTCCTGCTCGCGCAAGCTGAACAGGGCGAGGATGCCGCCGATGGTCAATGCAGCAACGAGCACGACCGCGAGCGTCGGCCGAGCAACAAAAAGCTTAGTGAGCATATAGCGGATGCATCATGTCGTAGGCGGTCTTACCCTGTTTTCGGCACGGGGACTCCGGTGTTAACCCGGACATAGCCTTTGGGGGGTTATCCCAGGCACCACAAGCGCCCTCCGTGGTATCCGCGAGGAAACGGAACCGAAACCTAGATCGTTAAGGCTTCGGCGACCGCCTGGTCTTCCGTCCACCAGGCGCCCTCCGCTACGAGCGCACTAATTTCTGCGTCCTTCAAATGTTGCTGCAGCGCAGCCATGAGCTTCTCGTAGCTCCACTTTGCCGTGGGTTCTCGGGCAAATTCTGAATCGTCTCGTCCACGTAACCCAAGATACGCGCAGCGTCGGACGCCTGCCATTCTTGCGCGCCAATGACAGCCATATGCTGCAAAGCATAGGCGATTAACAGCGGCGTCTGGGTTTCGCGACCCCAGTAGATCGCCTGGCGACCGTACTCACGAACCTTGTCGGCGTCATTGCGTGCAAGCCAGTCGGTAACGGCGTGCGCTCTGCAACCGCTTTAGACAGTCAGTGCCTCCTCGATGGCTTGCTCTTCGGAAAACGCCGCACCATCTGCCATAAGCGCGGTGATTTCATCTTCCTGCAATTGCTCGCGCAGCGCTGCCATAAGTCTGGTGTGCTCCTGGGCCTCGGTCGGTTCTCTGCTATATTCGAGGCGGGCAAAAACGGCTTCGGTAAAACCGAGCAACCGCGCGCTGCGTTGCGCATCGCCGGCCCAGACACTTACCAGCGCTAGGTGTTGCGCTAAGACAGCGAGCTGATGCACGTTGCGCCCTTGGCGCGCGTATCGCAAGGCGTCACGCGCGGTGTTACGAGCTTCTTCGTATTTGCTGAGCGCTAATTGGTATGCTGTAATATTCGCAAGACCCAGTGCCAGTGAGTCGACGTTCTTCAGTCGCCTGGCGCTGGTGAGCGCCTCCTGCGCCATAACGATTGCGCCAGCTGCATCGCCCGAGATAAACATGGTCTCTGCTAAATTTGTGAGGGCACCGCTAATGAGGTCATCATAGCCAAGCTTCCGTGCCTGGCTCAACGACTCATTAAGATTCTTGAGCGCAACCTCATGTTCACCGCGAGCAAACTGAATCGAGCCCACCCGGAAAACGCATCGCGCGATCTGGCGAGCATCGCGCGACTCCACCAAAACCGGCCTGGCTGCTTGGCATGCTGATTCTGCTTCGTCGAACCGGCCAAGATGGTACCAACCGAAGGATATGCTCAAATTCGCACGCGCCACGCCGAACCTGTTTCCAGTTTTCTCGTAGAGGGCTCGGGCGCGCTCGGCAGCGTCTAGCCGGCTGCGCGCAACGAATAGTTCCGACAAGTTCAACCACAAACTCGCCAGCTCTTCGCTATCCCCACCCTCGCCCAGCGCTGCCAGAGCAGACTCGATCCATGTGCGTCCTTCTTGAGTGAGTCCCGCCTCGGACCAAAAGTGGCCTAACGCGTTAACGAGCGCCGCGCCAAGCTCGACATCGTTCTTCTGCGAGAGTGACCATTCAAGCGCAGCTCGAAAGTTGTCGATCTCGTATTCCAGGCTCGCGAGCCAGGCGTGGGTCGCGGTTGAATGCCAGTCCTCATCTGCTCGGCGCGCGATCGAGAGAAAAACTTCGGCATGTTTTCGTGCGATCCGGTCACGCTCGCCGCACTCGGTGAGCCGTTCGAGCACGTACTCGCGCGTTGAGTCGAGGAGCCGATACCGGTCAACTGCAGCCGAAAGATCCGGGGCAACGAGCGACTTGTCCACGAGAGACGTGACGCGGTCCAACAGTTCCCACGATTCGTCACCGCCCAGCGCGCAGACTTGCTCGGCGACGTCGACTGTCCAGCCGCCTGCGAAGACCGCAACGCGATTGAGGAGCGTTTTCTCTTCCTTTGAAAGCAGATTGTAGCTCCAATCGATGAGAGCACGCATCGTCTGCTGACGTTGGAGCCCGGTTGGATCGCCGCCCGTGAGAATGCGAAAACGCTGGTGAAGACGCTCGGCCAAGCTGCTGACACTCATCGCTTTCACGCGAGCTGCAGCAAGTTCAATTGCAAAGGGTATGCCGTCGAGTCGCTGACATATCTCAACGACGATAGGTGCGTCGGCATCAGCGAGCGTAAACCGCGTGTTGGCAGCGGTTGCCCGATCAACAAAGAGCGCGATCGCGCTGTATTGTAATGCTGTCGCGGCAACAATTGTTTCCGTAGGCGGCGGCGTCGCAAGCGACGCGACCCGGTGGACGGTTTCCCCGGCGATACCAAGCACTTGTCTCGTTGTGACCATGAGACGAACGTTCGGACAGGTCCGAATTATGGATGAGGCCAGGCTTGCAACAGTGCGAATCAAATGTTCGCAATTATCAAGGATGACGAGCGTTCTTTTCGGTTTCAGCGCATAGGCGATAGATTCGACAAGCGAATGTTCTGTCGTGGCGCCGATGCCCAGCACCGATGCCATCTCACTTGCTACTAGCTCTGGGTCTGTGAGGTCTCCCAATTCGATGATCCAGACACCGTCTGGGTAGCTGTCCAAAAGATCCGCGCCCGCCTGCAACGCAAGGCGCGTTTTCCCCACGCCTCCGGGACCCGCAAGGGTCAGCAGATGCGTCTTTTCGAGCAGGCTCTTCACCTCCGCCACATCTTTATCGCGACCCACTAAGCTCGTGACTTGCAGTGGAAGGTTGTTAGGAAGCGCGTCGAGTGACCGAAGCGAAGGAAAGTTTTCCTGAAGGTCCGCGGCAACGAGTTGAAAGACTTGCTGTGGTTGCGCGAGATCCTTGAGCCGATGCGACCCGAGATCACGCAGTGTTGTCTGCGGTGGCATCTCGCCAAGCGCGAGATCGGCTGTGGCGCCGGAAACCAGAATCTGGCCGCCATGGCCGACCGAAAGCAGACGCGCTACGCGGTTCACCGTCGGGCCAAAATAATCGCCACCTCGCTCGTCTGCAAGGCCTGTATGCATGGCCATACGGACCTTCACGCCATCGACGCTCGAGAAATCTTCTTTCGCGAGCAATCGCTGCGCTTCGATTGCAGCGGTGAGGGCGTCGGGCACCGTGTGAAATGCTGCGCAAAAGGCATCGCCAACGGTTTTAAAAACGTGCCCGTGATGTTCAGAGATTGCTGCGTGCATAAGCTCGTCATGGCGGCGCACGGCAGCCTTCATAGCTTCACGGTGGCGCTCCCAGCGCTCGGTCGAGCCCTCGATGTCACTAAAGAGGAACGTGACGGTACCGGTGGGGAGCGACCTTTGCTCCGAAACAACTTGCGACAAGCTACGAACTACCTGATCTAATCATTGCATTATGTTGTTTTCGCGGACCGTAGGGCTTGATCTTCGGCCAGCCATTTGTCGACGATCTTCGCGCGCGGCGTGTGTTCTGGGAACGTTCCCGCGGGATGTTTCTCCAACCATAGTTGAGCACGCATCGCCATATATTCGAAATTGGCAAATTGCCAGTCGCCGCGCCGGCGGCGCATGATGGCAACGACTGGCTCGAGCCTGTTCCAGTAGGAAACGGAGAGCCGACTAAACAGGTCCATCCACGCGTTTTCGTCGACGAGATTATTCTTGAGTAACGTCCCTACAGCGTTAAACCAATTGAGCGCATTGATCTCTAAATGGACACGTGTATCGATGAAGCCAATCGCGTCAAGCTCTTCGCGGAAGTCCTCATTGTACAGTTTATTCGGAAGCTCGGTCTGCACGAAGCGAAATGATTCTTGCATGTCTGCGCTACGCAAATCACGCTCCATTGAGATGACTGCGCTGATTTGATTGAACGACGCTGCGTGGTGGAGCGATACGGCGGCCGCGATGACGCTCGCCAGCAGCAGCAAAAACGTTCCGAGATTGGCCCATGTATTGAGAGCTGAGTAGTCGATTGCGAGCAGGATCAGCGCGGCAAGCGTCATCAGCACACGTGAATCCGGCGGCTACCGAGGAACCGGCACGGCTTGCTTCTCAACCGATTGATCCTCCGCAAGCCAGGCATCCTCGAGCGGCATGCGAGGCACGTCTTTGGGGTAAACGCCGGTGGGATGTTGGGTGCGCCACTTTCTCGACAGCGCCGCGAGGTACTCAAAATTCTGATATTGCTCATCGCCTCGGCGGCGCCGCAAGATCGCAATGACGGGCGAAAGCAACTTCCAATAATAGTCGACCATCCTGCCAAACTGATCTAAGAACGCATCTTCCGATACAATGTCGTTCTTCACCAACATTCCCATCTCGTTGAACCAGTTGCAGGCTTTCATCTCGAGATGGACTCGTGAATCAACAAACCCTATGCCTCCGAGTTCAGCGCGGTACTGTGGATCGTGCAGTTTCTGACCGAGGTACAGCTGCACGAAGCGCAGCGCTTCTTGAAGCTCGGGATCGCTGAACTCGCGCTGCAGCGACAAGACGGCGTGCAATGAATTGCGCGCCTGCATGTGCTTGAGCTCGACGACCGCAGCAACGGCCGTGGCCAAGATAACGAAGACCGTGCCGAACGAGGCGATGGTGTTCCAGAGTTCCAGGGTCATGCTCTACTCACGAGCGGACCTAAAGGTCCGCTGCTACACTTCGAATTGGGAAAAGCCCGATGGCTATAGATCGGGCTTCTCTATCGTCGTGATGTTTCCTTAGAACCTCAGGAACCATTTGACCATGATACATAGGCTCGTGATATGATCTGCGTGCGATTACGATGCTTGAAATCACGCTGCCGGAAGCCAAGCCGGCCTACGAATGGGTCAACGGGCGCGCGCTCCAAAAGGTGAGCCCCAAGCGCAAGCACGCGATGGCTCAGACGGCGTTTGTGGTTGCGCTCGACCGTTGGGCGCGTGCAACCGGTGCCGGTGTTGCCGGTACGGAATGGCGCTTTCGCATTGCACCCCCGGGCGAGGTGCGTCGACCCTTGGTGCCGGACGTAGCGTTCTTGTCTTACAAACGGCTGCCGTATCGAGAGATGAAGGTTACGGACGAACCGCGCGTCGCTCCAGATGTGGTGGTCGAGGTAAAATCGCCCGGCGAACGACGGAGTGATATCCAAGAGAAAGTTCGCGTCTACCTTGCCGCCGGAACCCACGTCGTCTTTTTGGTGGATCCGAGCAGCCGCGTGGTCACGGTGTGCGATGCTCGCGGGGAGCAACATCTCGACGATAAAGCGGTCATTACGCACGCGGCCCTACCCGGTTTTCGTCTCCCCGTGAAGAAGCTGTTCGAGCTTCCGCGACCAAAATAAAGAGGCGATCTCGCGATCGCCTCTTTGAACGGACCTGGAGGTCCGTTGCAACATTTGATGTTTGTCCCTCGCGGGATTACATCATGTCGTAGCCGCCCATGCCGCCACCCGGTGGCATCCCCCCGCCGTTCTTTTTCTCTTCCGGCTTGTCGGAGATGAGGGTTTCGGTTGTGAGCAACAGTGCCGCGATCGAGGCTGCGTTTTCAAGCGCCGAGCGCGTTACCTTGAGCGGATCGACGATGCCCTTCTTGAACATGTCGACGTACTCTAACGTCAGCGCGTCGAAACCGTGGTTGGGTTCGAGCGACTTAACCTTTTGCACAACCACCGAACCCTCGGCGCCCGCATTTTCTGCGATCTGCCGAAGCGGTTCCTCGAGAGCGCGTCGTATGATGCTGACGCCGACCTGCTCGTCCGATGGGTGGCCGTTGCCCTTCGATTCAAGCGCCTTAATGGCGTGAACGAGAGCCGCGCCGCCACCGGGCAGCATGCCTTCTTCCACGGCCGAGCGTGCAGTCGACACCGCATCTTCCATGCGATGTTTCTTTTCCTTAAGCTCGGTTTCCGTGGCCGCGCCGACTTGAATCACTGCGACGCCACCGGACAGCTTTGCAAGCCGTTCCTGTAGCTTCTCGCGATCGAAATCGGAATCGGTGTCTTCGATCTGGCGCTTGATCTGCTCGATGCGCCCTTTGATTTCTTCCTTTTTGCCTGCGCCGTCGACGATGGTCGTCTCTTCCTTGGTGATCTTGACCAAACGCGCTTTGCCAAGCTCGTTGATCGTGATCTTGTCGAGCTTGAGGCCCAGCTCTTCGGAGATGACGGTGCCGCCCGTGAGGACTGCGATGTCCTTGAGCATTTCCTTGCGGCGATCGCCGAAGCCCGGCGCCTTGACGGCGACGGTCGTGAAAGTGCCCCGCAGCTTGTTGACCACGAGTGTGGCAAGTGCTTCGCCTTCGACGTCTTCAGCGATGATGAGCAGAGGCTTTTGAACCTGCACAACCTTCTCAAGCAGCGGCAGGATGTCGGCGATCGCCGAAATCTTGCGCTCGGTGATGAGGATGTACGGGTCGTTGAGGACGGCCTCCATGCGCTCCGGATCCGTCACCATGTACGGCGAAATGTAACCCTTATCGAACTGCATGCCTTCCTTCAGTTCGAGCTCGGTCTTGGTCGTCTTCGACTCTTCGACCGTGATCACGCCGTCTTTTGTGACCTTATCCATTGCATCGGCAACGATTTCGCCGATGGCGCGATCGTTTGCCGAGATGGAAGCGACCCGCGCGATGTCTTCACGCGTCTCAACAGGATGCTTCATCTTTTTGAGTGCTTCGATAACCTTTTCGACCGCCGATTCGATGCCGCGCTTGATTGCGAGCGGATCGGAACCCGCCGCGACGTTGCGCAGACCTTCGCGGTAGATTGCTTGCGCCAGTACCGTTGCGGTCGTCGTGCCGTCACCGACGGTGTCATTGGTCTTGGACGCGACTTCCTTGATGAGCTGTGCGCCCATATTTTCGAAGTGGTTGGGGAGTTCGATCTCTTTCGCGACTGTCACGCCGTCGTTTGTGATAGTCGGCGATCCGAACTTCTTGTCGAGGACGACGTTGCGGCCTTTCGGACCGAGCGTCACCTTCACCGCATCAGCGAGAGCATTGACGCCGCGCTCGAGTGCGCGCCGTGCGTTCTCGTCATACAGTAATTCTTTGGCTGCCATGTTTTCTTAGAGCTCCTTTAGCGTTTCACGACAGCGAGAACGTCCTTCTCGCTGATGATGAGGTACTCGGTGCCGTCGAGTTTGATCTCAGAACCCGAGTACTTGGAATAGATAACTTTGTCGCCGATCTTCAGATCGATCGGAATCACTTCACCTTTGTCAGTCTTGCGGCCGGGGCCGACGGCTATGATGACGCCTTCTTGCGTCTTTTCTTGCGCCGTGTCGGGGAGAATGATGCCCCCTGCCGTTGTCTTTGCGGGCTCGACGGGCTCGAGCACTACGCGCTCACCGGTCGGCTTCAATTCAACTTTGGTCGCGGTTGGAGCCACTGAACTTAATCCTCCTTCGGGTACGTTTTCAGGATGCTTTTTCAACCGCGCGCCCGGCGCCGGGCGGCGCCCATGGGGCAGGGCCGCTGGGTCGAACCTCGTGCGGTCTGAATTAGTGGCCTGAAAACGGATATTGCTACTTTAGCAGTCTTAGCACTTGAGTGCTAATTGCATTATAGCCTGGGTTACGGGGCGCTGGCAAGGCGTTCCTGCGACCTCTGTGCCCACAAGGCGGGAGCGCTCGCAGCCCCAGGGAATAAGAGCCGGGCTGGGCGTCCCTCTTCCGGCCGCAGGCTTGCGGCAGCTCCCAAGGTGGTCTCCATGCGCCCCATAACCCGCCTCCTCTTCAGCCTCGTTCTTTTTTTGGCTTTTGTCGTGCCGGCCGCGGCTGTTCCGTCAATTGTCATTGACGGGTCGCGGCTGCCCGCCGACGTGCCGGCGCTCGCGAGCAGTGACCATGTGCTTGTCCCCTTACGCGGCGTCTTCGAACGGCTTGGCGCTCGCGTTTCCTACGATGCCAGCTCTCGCACGGCTGCCGCGACGCTCGGCGCAACAATCGTTCAGGTGGCGGTTGGTTCGCGGACTGCGTGGGTGAACGGTGAACGCCGAACGCTGGATGTCGAGCCGCGCGAGGTCGCCGGCCGCATCATGATACCTTTGCGTTTTGTCGCGGAGTCGCTTGGCGTTTCTGTCGACTACGATGGGCCGAGCGATACCGTCGTGATCGTGACGGGCTTTAAACCGGGAAACTTTGCCGCGATGACCAGCGGCCCGAATGTTGCAGCTGTGCCGAAGCAGGCGCCGAGCGTCGAAGACGAACGACCCGGCTCAGGCTCGCTGATCGGCTCGCAATATCCATCCATCTACGCGCGATTTGCCGGCGGCTCGTCGGCAATCGATCCGGGATCCGTGCGAATCACTGTGGACGGTAATGACGTTACAGGTTCGTCGACGATCTCATCGGCGTATGTCTCGTACACTCCGACCTCGCCGTTACAAACCGGCGAGCACAGCGTGTCGATTACTGGGACCGCCGATGATGGCACGCCGTTCTCATCGAGCTGGTCGTTCCGCATCGATGCGGGGACGAGTTCGGATTATACACTCGGCAATTATGGTAGCGGATTAGCGTTTGACGGGGCAGGATTTGACGGCTTCGGATTCCCGCGTCGCGGTTTTAACCATTTCGGATTTTTTCCACCCGGCTTTTCGGTTTTCACCCCGGGTCAGCTCTTCTTCGTGGACGACGACATCATTGAAGTCATCTTCGTCAGTCAATTCTTCCCGTTCGGCAATGCATTTTTCACTATCTCCGATTTCCCGGGTGTCTTTCCCATGACGCCCTGGCTTGGATGCCCCGGCTTTTTCTGGGGATTTGTGCGCGTGCCGTCTGGCGTGAGCGCTCACAATGCGGTCATCGCCGCGCGCTTTACAACGCCCGGCGGACAAAAGATCGTCGTGCACTCGACCGCACCGCTGCGGATCGAAGGAGAGCGCCGCTCGCTGCCGCCGGACATCAGATACGCAGTGCTCCCGCGTCTCATCAACCGCCCGAGCTCCCCGCGGCATGCGGTTGCCTTCGAGCGGATCGTGCCTCGAACGTTTGAGAACATCCGGCCGGCGAACGGTGCCGGTGGCGCGCCGGGTATGCATGACGGTGGATCACACTTCGGCCGCCCAGCGCCGGTAAACGTTCATCCGGGCCAAATCGTGCATCCGATACCCGCTGTGGGGCATCCGCTCCCCGTGGCGCACCCGGCCCCGATTGTCATTCACCCCGCGCCGATCGGCATCCACTCGGTTATAGCTCCTGCGCCAGTCATGCCGCGGCCAGCGATGCCGGTCGTACCCGTCGAGCGATTCCCGCTGCCGCAGTGGCATCGGATGCCGGCGCAGCCTCAGGTGCCCCAAGGTTCGGGAAAACCGAAATAACGCTTAGGCGGCGCGGCCGACTTTGCGCAGCTCGCGTTGCAGCGGCAACCGCTTTAAGATGCTTTCGCGAGTCACAAAACCGATGAGCGTTCCATTGTCATCGATCACGGGTATCTGCGCAACCCCGGCTTTGGAGAGCATTTGCAGCACGTCGATCGCGCTCGTGCTGGGCTTCGCCGACTTCAGGTCAGCTGCTCTCGTCATGAGCGACGTAACGTAGACGTCGGCGGGCCCGCGGTCTGTGAGTTTGACGAAGTCGCTCATCGTGAGGATTCCGAGAAGCTGATCGCCCAACAGCACGGGTAACGCCCGGTTGCCCGTCCTCATCATGATCTGCAGCGCGACGTCGGCTGTTGCGTCCGCCGGTACCGGCTCGGGCGGCGGCACAGCAATGTCGCCAGCGGTAAGGCCTTGGAGCGCGCTGAGCAGCTCGGCCTGCATTTGTTCTGCTCCGCCTGCTTGGAGCAAGAACCAGCCGATAAACACGAGCCACAACCCTGAGAACGATCCACCGACTGAGTACAACGTCTCAAAGATACCGTAGGCGATAAAGAAAATCGCCATAATGCGGCCGACCGCTGCTGCAATTTGCGTGGCGCGCAGACGGCTTTGCGTCCAGCGCCACACGAGAGCATGCAATACGCGTCCGCCGTCGAGCGGATACGCAGGAAGCAGGTTAAAAATGCCGAGCACCACGTTGGCAAAAGCTAAGTAACCTGTGGAGACACCGAGGGGAGTATGTGGCCCGATCAGCGTGCTCGCTGCAAAGAACAGCACGCCGAGAATGATGCTCATCAACGGTCCGACGAAGGCGATCCATGCTTCAACCGGCGCGGTCGTCGGCTCACCTTCGAGGCTAGACACGCCGCCGAAGATGAAGAGCGTGATTTGTTTGATGGGGATGCCGCGCCGGCGCGCGACCAGTGAGTGAGCCAGCTCGTGTGCGAGCACGCTTGCAAAGAACAAGATCGCGGTGAAGATGCCGAGGGCCATGCGTTCGAACGGCGTCACGTTGACGAGCCGGAAAGGCCCAACTTCTGCGAGCGACCAGGCAACGAACGCGAAAATAAACAGCCAGCTCAGGTTAATGACAATGTCGATGCCGAAAATTCTGCCGATGCGCATGGGGACTGTGCCCTTTTTCGACATGCGTCGCAAACACCTGGACCTATGTAGCAACGGACCTTTAGGTCCGTTATCTACGTGTACGCTGAAACGCTTGTGTGGTCGAGCAACCAGGTGCCGCCGCTGCCCGGAATTGGCGCGCCGCAGAACGTGCACCGAAGCGCACCCGAGTCAACAGGCGCGCCACAAGAAGGACAGTGAATTGCGCCACCGCCGTCGGCGCTCTTCGGCGTGGTTGATCCTGCCGGACGTGTGAACGTCGCGAATTCGGTAAACGAATCTACCTGAGCGCTTCCCTCGCTGACGAGATTCGTCATGTCGTCTTTGGTAAAGCGCTTTGCGCTGCCGGTGAAGCGCACGGTGATGGATTGAACGTCGCCACCGATATTGGCTTTGAATGTGGTCGGCGGGTCGAGGTTAACGTCGCTGACAAAGCGGGTGAGTCCGGCATCGCGCCAATCGGCGATGCGTTTCTTAAACCGATCGAGGAAGTCGGGGGTGACAACCGATGCAATGGCGTCCGCGCTCATCGCGCCCTCAGCCGCGAGCACGGCGGAATACGCTTTCGTCGCTTGGGTGAGAAACGTCGTTTCAAGAAAATTCGAATCCGCCTGCTGCAGGGTCTCCAGCTGCGCTTTCGCTTGCACCCACATGGGCGGCGCGGCCGGCGTCGACGGATCGGGCGCATCGTCGCCGAGCCCGAGCGGCGGCATGCCGTTGGAATCCACGAAAACGTACTCCCGTTGTTGGCGAGTCTGGGTCAACGAATTCAGGAGCGATCCAACGCTCCCAAAAAGCTCGTGCCAAAAATCTCCCAGCATGCACCCGCTCCATAGTGAACGGACCTGAAGATCCGTTGCTACATGAACGGACCTGAAGGTCCGTTGCTACATAATACTTCGGCAGAAGGGGGGAAGTGTCAGAACCTCCGGCGTGACAGAGCGCACTGCAATAGGCGTTCGACGAGCGCCTCATACGAGATGCCGGCGGCCTTTGCCGCATCCGGGAAGAGGCTGAGGGGCGTCAGGCCCGGCAGCGTGTTGCATTCCAAAATGGCCATCCGGCCGGATCCGGCCAGCATGACATCCACTCGCGAGTAGTCCCGGCAGCCGAGCGCGCGATGGAGCTTGAGCGCGTCGCGTTGCATGCGCTGCGCGACTTGTGGTTCGAGCTTGGCCGGAACGGTGTGCGTGCTGCCGCCAGGAGTATATTTCGCCTTGTAGCTGTAGAAGCGGTCATGCGGCGTGATCTCGACAACTGGCAACGTTTCATCACCGAGAATCGCAACCGTAAACTCGCGACCTTCGACGTACTCTTCGATCAGTAAGTCACCCTCACCGATCGCCGCCGCGCCGACCGCGCTCGTCCACTCGCTCTTGTCGCGCACAATGCTGACGCCGACCGCCGAACCCTCGGCGCGCGGTTTCACGACGCACGGCAGTCCAAACGCTTCTGCGACTGCAAAGGAGTGAGCTTGCACTGCATTCATGTGCACGCCCCGCGCTGCAGGCAATCCTTCTGCGAGCAAGAGCGCTTTGGTAAGCCATTTGTCCATCGCGACGGCCGACGCGCGCACCCCGGTTCCCTGGTATGGGATGCGAAGCCAATCAAGAATTGCTTGCACGGTACCGTCTTCGCCCTCGCCGCCGTGCAATGCGTTGAAGACTGCAGCGGGCTGCACCTGACGCAGCGCATCAACGAACCCTTCGTCATGATCGACGCGCGTCGCGCTATAACCCAGCGATATGAGTGCAGCAATAACGCCGGCGCCCGTCAACAGGCTGATCTCGCTTTCAGCGGAGTGCCCACCCATGAGCACTGCGACCGCGGGCTTTGCCACTACAGGATATGGACCTCAAGTTCGAGGTCTACGCCGTGCGTGCGCTTGACCGTTTCGCGCACCTCGTCGATAAGGGCCAGTACATCTGCGCAGGTCGCGCCGCCTCGATTCACAATGAAGTTCGCGTGTTTTTCCGAAACCTGCGCGCCGCCCATGCGCAGACCTTTGCAGCCCGCGCTTTCGATGAGGCGCGCTGCATAGTCGCCTGGCGGGTTGCGAAAGATGCTGCCCGAGTTCGGCAGTTCAAGCGGCTGCGTCGCGTTACGGCGCTCGATGTGTCGCAATAGTTCTGCCTGTACCGTGGGTGTGTCGCCTTGGCGCAGCTCCAACTCCGCAGCACAGACAACCGTGCGCGAGTCAAGCGTCGAACTGCGATACGCGAATTCGGGGAGCGTGTAGGTCTGCACGTCTTCGCCCGCGACGATGACTTCAATCCGGCGCACGAGGTCGCCGATCTCGACTTGTGTGCCGGCGTTCATGCGCACCGCGCCGCCAACCGTGCCCGGGATGCCGACGAGTGCCTCAGCACCGGCAAGCCCTGCTCGCGCAGCCTCTCGGCACAGCGCAACGATGGGAGCGGCGCCACCCGCGCGCAGCATCGTTTTGGTCACCGTGACACGCGTGAAATCGCCTCCGAGGCGAATGACGAGCCCAGAAAATCCGGCATCGTTGACGAGCACATTGCTGCCGAGCCCGAGCACGGTCCACGTGATGGACTCGCGGGTGCAAAACTTCAAAAGCGCTACGAGTGTGTTGACATCCTTGACGGTGGCAAAGGCAGCAGCGGGTCCGCCGACGCGCATCGATGTCTTCGGTGCCAGCGGTTCGTCAAACGAAACTGCATCTGCGAGCAGTTCGCGCAATGCCTTGCGATGCGCAGCCGTGAGCGCTTGTCCAGGAACACTTGATGCGGGACTCACACGTGCGACATCGTTAGAGGTTTGCAACCCCGGCATCCGCAGCCGAAAGTCCGGCGGCAAGCTCGTGGGCCACGCCGCCGATGTCGCCCGCGCCCAAGGTGAGCACGAGATCGCCAGACTTTGTCGTTCGCTGCAGATAGGCCAGAACGTCCGCCGGTTTGGGCAGATGCGTCACCCTCTTGTCGACATCAAGATCGTGGATGAAGTCGACGATCGACTCGGAACGCACCCCGGGCAGCGGCAGCTCGCCCGCGGGATAGATGTCGGCGACAATGATTTCGTCGGCGCGTGTGAGCGCACGCGCGAAGTCGCGCATGAGGTACGCTGTGCGGCTGTAGCGATGCGGCTGAAACGCCACGACAATGCGGCCAGGCCAATATGCGCGCGCCGCAGCGATCGTTTCCTGAACGGCGGTCGGATGGTGGGCATAGTCGTCAACGACCAGCAGCGACTGGTTATCGTAAAGCACCTGGAAGCGCCGCGCGACCCCGCGAAAACGCACGAGTGCCCGAGCAATGACTTCAATATTCACGCCGAAGCGCAACCCGACGGCGACCGCGAGCAACGCGTTGGAAATATTGATGCGCCCGGGCACGCGCAAGACGATCTCCCCAAGCGTCGCACCGGCAGTTTGCACGGCAAACGACGATCCGAAATCGGCAAGTTCTTGGTCGACTGCCCTGATATCGGCGGCTGCATCGAACCCCGCCGTAATGATGACCGGGTCTCCAAGAAGACTCGGGGATTGGCGGAGGCGCCGCAGCAACTCGCCCACTGCCGGGCAGTCTGCTGAAGCGACAATGCAGCCATCGGGCGGCACGCGTTCGATGAACGAGGTGAACGTCTCAATCAGATGTTCGACGTCGCGGTAATACCCCAGATGATCGTTTTCAATGTTGGTGACGACCGCACAATTCGGATTGAGGCGCAAGAAGGATGCGTCGCTCTCATCCGCTTCAGCGACGACAACATCGCCGGCACCGAGTCGTGCGTTGGCGCCCAGATCGTTGACCTCACCCCCGATGAGCACGGTCGGCGCAAAACCGCCGGCATCGAGCAACGAGGCAATCATGGAAGTGGTCGTGGTCTTGCCATGCGTGCCGGAAACGGCAATGCCCCGTTTGTCGGCCATGATCTCGGCAAGCATTTCGGCACGCTGCATGACTTTGACGCCGGCTTTTTGTGCGGCGATGACTTCAGGGTTATCGAGCGGTATCGCCGATGAGATAACGACCGCGTCCGCGCCCGCGATGTTGTCCGATGCGTGTCCGAGCGTGACCGTGGCACCCAACGTGCGCAGCTTTTCAAGCGTGCCGTTCATCTTGAGGTCGGAGCCCGAGACGCTGACGCCGAGTGCAAGAAGCACGCGGGCGATCGCGCTCATACCGATTCCGCCGATGCCGACAAAATGCACGTGACGATGCAATGGTTTCATCTGTCTATCCGATTTAGGCGAGCGTCAAGGTTGGCCCTGTATCGAGCAAGCGCCCGAGCATGCTTTCCACGGCACGCGGTTGTGCAAGCCGGCGCAAGGCAGCAGAAACTGATTTCAACTTTTCGGGTTCGGCAGCATCGAGAATCATCCAGTAGAGCGAATCGGGAGTAAGAGTGCCGTCTATCATCGTGAATGCGGCGCCGCGATCCACGAAATAGTCGGCATTCGCCCGCTGATGATCTTCACTTGCATGCGGGTAGGGTACGAAAATCGCCGGAAGCCCAACCGTTGCCACTTCGGCCAAGGTCGAGGCGCCGGAGCGGCACAACGCAAGGTCAGCCGCCCAGTATGCGAGAGCCATGCGGTCGAGATAGGCCTTGGCCACGTAATGATTGTCGTTGGGCTCGCGCTTGCGCTCAGCCGCCATCCATTCATAGTCGCGCTTGCCGGTGAGGTGAAGCACCTGCCAATCTGCCGGCAGTCGCCTGTGGGTCACCATGCCGCTCGTCGCGAGGTTGATGCTGCGCGCCCCTTGGCTGCCGCCGAATACGAGAAGCGTAAAGCGGTCCGGGTTGAGACCGAGTGCACGGCGCGCCTGTTCCTTTGGTATAGGAGTGTAGAGATCTGCGCGTACGGGAATTCCGGTCAGCCGGAATTTGTCGCCAAAGTGACGCGCGGTATCGCAGTCCGCATAGCCGCCCCAGACCTCATTCGCGTAGCGTGCGAGGCGTCGGTTGGCAAGACCCGGCATAACATTGGGCTCTATCAGCGTGATCCGCAACTTAGGCAGGCGGCCCGCTCTGCGCAGAATTGCGCCTGCGAGCACCGCGGGTGCGCACGCATACCCGCCGCCACCCACGATGGCGTCTGGACGAAAGTGCGAGATGATGGGGATGGCTTGCGCCACGGCCGCCGCATTGCCAGCCAGGCTGAGCGCGCTCGCGAGGCCTGACTTGCCGGCCATCGGCTGGCTTCCTACCGTCTTGTATGGGATCCCATCGCGCGTCAGCAGTTCTTCGTCGACGTTGCCCTCTGCACCGATGAAAAGCACCGCGTGCAGATTCGAAGAGTTGGTCTGCTCGATTGCGCTACGAGCTGATGCACCTGAAGAGCGGCCCGTCTTGTCCGTCGGCTCGCACGTGCCCGCGTCTTTCTCGCTCCGTAAGAGCCCTTCCGCAAGCGAAAGGGTCGGATAAATATGTCCCCCCGTGCCGCCGCCGGAGAAAAGCACCCGCATCGTCATGAAGCCTTTCTGTGCGCCGCCGGCATGGAAGCTGCCGGCCCGCGTTTACCGCGCGAGATACTCGCAAGCAACCCCACTCCGAACAGCGTCACAACTAGTGACGTGCCGCCATAGCTGATGAAGGGCAGCGGCACGCCCGTCACAGGCCATGAGGAAGTCACCACGCCGATATTAATGAGGGCTTGCAGCGTAATCGATGCGGTGAGGCCGATCGCGAGGTAAAATCCGAAGCGGTCCTCAGCGCGCATGGCAATGCGTATGCCGCGATACGCGAAAACGAGGAACAACACCAGTACCGCTGCCGCACCCACAAACCCAAGCTCCTCGCCGATAATGGAGAATATAAAATCGGTGTATTGTGCGGGCAGATAGCCGAATTTCTGGCGGCTCTGACCAAGACCGAGGCCGAATATCCCGCCCGATCCCAGCGCATAGAGTGACTGGATGATATGATACCCCGTACCCTGTGGGTCTTTCCACGGGTGCAAAAAGGCAAGAAAACGATCGCGCCGGTACGGACTCGCGTAGATGAAGCCGAGCAGTGCGGGAATGGCGACAGCGGCTTCTATCGCGAGGTGCGTGAGTCGCGCGCCGGCCGCGAAGAGCAGAACGAACGCAGTGAGCACGTAGAGCGAGGCAGTGCCGAGATCGGGCTGCCGCATGACGAGCGCGAAGCAGACGCCGACCCAGAAAATCGCCGGAAAGCCCACACGTGCAAACGACGCCGCGCCCTCAGATCTCGCCGAGAAGAGGCGCGCCAAAAACAAGACGAGCGCGAGCTTTGCGAATTCCGACGGTTCGAAAGTAAACACGCCAAGTGAAAGCCAGCGGCGCGCGCCGCCCTCGATCGATCCCAGGCTTGGTATGAGGACCACCGCGAGCAGCGCGATGGCGAGACCCAAGAGCCACGGCGCTAGCGCTCGCAGTTTTGTGTAGTCAAGCCGCATCCCAAGCACAAGTGCTCCGGCGCCGACCACCGCCCACAGCAGCTCGCGCTTCAGATAGTAGGTTGGGTCGTGATATTGCGTGTACGCAACCGCAGACGAAGCCGAGAACACCATGACGATGCCCGTCGCGGTGAGCAGCGCGGTAACTGCGAGCAGGACCGCATCGGGCGCGCGGCGTTTCACGATGCCGCCATGTCCGGATTTTGCGGAGCGCGGGCCAGCTGCGTGAAGTGCTCGCCGCGCTGCTCCGCACTCTCAAACATGTCGAAGGATGCGCAGCCTGGCGACAAGAGCACAACGTCGCCGATTGCAGCGGCGGAGGCGGCGTCCTGCACGGCCGCTTCAAGATCGCGCGCGTACACGACCGGCGGCCCCTCGATCAGTTCGCCGATCTGGTGAGCGGTCTCACCGATCAGGATCACTCGCTTGGCGCGCTTGCTTGCGGCTGAGGCGAAGGCGGTGAAGTCAGTCTTTTTGCTCTTACCTCCGGCGATGAGAATGATGGGCGCTCGAATCGCTTCGAGCGCCGCAGTCGCCGATGCCGGGTTGGTGGCCTTGCTGTCATCGATCCAGGTGATGCCGCTTGCCTCGTGGACCACACTTAAGCGGTGTGGCAGCGGACTAAACGTGCGCAGCCCTTTGCGCACTGCAAGAAGTTTTGCACCCGCGCTCAGTGCGGCGAGAGAAGCGGCCATCGCATTGGCGATGTTGTGCTTTCCGCTGATGCGCAGATCGGCGACGTCAATTACGGGCACCTCGCGGCGTTTGTCGCGCAAGATAATTGCTTCGCCCTCGAGCGTCATGGCAAGTCCGCGATCCGAGGGATCCATCCCGAACCACATCGCCCGGCACGGGAGCGTTCGACCCGCGCCGGAACGCAAGGCAGCGCATGCCTCGTCGTCGGCGTTACCGATAAAAATGTCGTCGGCCTTTTGGTTGGCAAAAATGCGATATTTGGCTTCGGCGTACTCTTCCATTGAATGATAGCGGTCGAGATGATCGGGTGAGATGTTGGTCAGCACGCTGATGCGCGGCGCAAACGTACGGATGCCCTCGAGTTGGAAGCTTGAGACCTCGGCCACGATCCACTCATCTTTCGCGGCCGCCGCCGTTTCCCGCACAAGCGGGTTGCCGATGTTGCCGCCGACGCGGTTGGGAATGCCGGCGCTGCCGAGCAGATGACCGATGAGCGCGGTCGTCGTCGACTTGCCTTTGCTTCCTGTCACAGCGATAATCGGGCCGCAGGCAAGCGCGTAAGCAAGCTCGATTTCGGAGATCACCGGACGACCTGCGTTGTGCACCCGCGCGATAGCACGGTGCGTCAGTGGCACGCCGGGTGAAACGATCGCCGCGTTAGCATCATCGATGGCGCGGTCGAACTCATCCTCGCTTACCAGCGGAACGTGCAGGCGCTCGAGCGTCTCGCGAGCCTCGCGCCCAATAAGCTCAGGCGGTTTGTCGTCGTAAGCAATAACACGCACGCCGCGCGCGCGCAGGACTTCAGCGGTAGCGATGCCGCTGCGGCCGACGCCGATGACAATAACCTTATCACCCTTCTTAAACATGCATGCCCTGCACGTACGAATGCATTGCTGTGTCCGGATTCGTCATAGAACGCGCACCGCCCGCGCGGTCGATGACCACCAGGTGACCCATGTCGCAGCCGCCGCGGCTGTGGCGAACACGATGAACGTGCTCGTCACCGCCGTCTCGCGCCAGCCCGAGAGTTCGAAATGGTGATGCAACGGGCTCATCTTGAAGATGCGCTTGCCGGTCAGTTTGAAACTGATGACCTGCGCGATCACTGACAACGTCTCGACGACGAAAACGAATCCAAAGAGCGGCAGGAGCAGTAACGCGTGCGATTGGATCGCGATGCCTGCCAGCAGTGCGCCAAGTGCGAGCGCGCCCGTGTCACCCATGAATATGCGAGCGGGGTAGCGGTTGAACCACAAAAATACCAGCAGCGCGCCGAGCACTCCATCGCCGACAGCGGTTATACCCGTGATCCCCTGGTATCGCGCCGTCAGTTGCACGCCGATGAGCACTGGAATCGTCGCGCCGGCCGCAAGGCCATCCAGTCCATCGGTCAGATTGACTGCGTTCGCGGCTCCCACGATAGCGAGCACGGCGAGCACGGACCAGAGCAAAACCGGCAGGGTGAAGGTTGTTCCAAACCAAGTTTGCTCGGGACCGGCCACCCCGAAATGATATACCCATGCAACGTATGCTCCCGCCACCACCGCGAGGAGACCGAATTTCGCTCGCGCGCGCAGTCCAAGCGCTCGGTGCGCTCGTACGATGAGGACGTCATCGATAAAGCCGATCGCACCCGCCGCAAGCACAAGCGCGAAGAGCGGCAGCGCCTCCTGTTTGGATGCGCTCAGTCCGAAGCCCACGAGCGCCGCGGCCACAAATGCGACGCCGCCGAGCGTCGGGGTTCCTTGCTTTGCGGTGTGAGTTTTGGGCCCGTCTTCATAGACGTGCTGGCCCAGGGCACTGCGGCGTTGGCTCGCGATAAGCCAGGGGATGATGAGAAGACCTACGGCACAACCCGCGACGATGACGATCGGTGCCGCGATGCTCATACCTGCGTGAGCAACGGCGATGGCCTCGCCGTCGCGCGATCGGGTCGATATTTTAAGAGCACGACCGGTGTCTGTTGATCGGAGTTACCTGCAGGGTTATGCAGAAGGCACAGGCGCACGACGTCGGCGCGCACCTTGGCACTCGAGCCTAACACCTCGGCCTTACCCAGATCGTTTGCATCGACAACGCATGCATGAGCGCCGCATACCTGCGCGATCGTCTGAGCAACAATGTGCGGATCTCTTGGACCAAGCACGATATGCCGCTCGTACGGCGGCATCGTCCCTGTGTAGCCGTCGATCTCGGCAACATCCGAACCAAGGATACGGTAGAAATCTCCACGCCTGCCGATGATGCGGCCGGCAGCACCGGCCGCTGCCGCCGCCAAGACTTTCAGCGTTCCAGCGCTTTCAAGCACGAGCTGCATCGATTCGGGCTGATTGACGGTCGCATACGATCCAGCGCGACGCGCCAAGACGCGGGCCAGCCGCGATGGTCTGATGGTTTCGGCGGGAATGGATCGGCCTTGCGCTATGGCGACGGCTGTCTCTGAAATGCAGATGACGTCATCGGGGTTGAGAATGCCTTTCAAGCATTGCCGCATGAGCGTAGGGAGATCGTCGCCCGCGCGCACGAGCGGCGTTCTGACCGGGATCGCCACAATCCGTCGCGGCAACGCCGGCATGTCGAGCGTAAACGATCCAAAACTCACGACGCGAGTATCCCCGGAGCGAGCACGCCCTGCAGGATCTCCTCCATCTTCTCGACGCGCGATCCCTTAAGCAAAACGTAATCGCCGGCACGCAGCGTGCGGCGCAGAAGACTCGCGATCGCATCGTTACTCGCAAACGTCGTCACAGCCGCCGCAGACATTCCCGCAGCTCTCGCGCCGGCAGCAAGCTCTGCGGCAAACGGTCCGCCGCAATGCAGCTCGTCGATGCCGAAGCTTGCGGCTGTCTTGCCTATCGATTCATGAAGTGCAGGCGCACTCGCTCCCAGTTCGGCCATGCTGCCGAGCACGGCGATTCGCCGCGTGGCGGGTAGTTGTGCAAACGTCTGCAGCGCGGAGCTCATGGATGTTGGGCTCGCGTTGTACGCATCGTAGACGATCGTCGCGCCATGCGGCGTCGCATGCGATTCAAAGCGACCGGGCGGCAGTCGCAGCGCGCCGAATCCTTGGATCGATTCTTCAAAGCTCAGTCCAGCGAGAATTGCTGCGCCGGCAGCAAGCAGCGCATCGCGTAAATTGTGCTCGCCGGGCAGCTGCCATGTGGCAAAGGCGTGCGACGCCCCAAACGTTACAGCGACCGTGCCGTCGCGCGGTGTGCCGGCCTCGAGCATGATTCCCGACATGGTCGGATCTCCAACAAAGCGCACCCATAACGTCGATGCGTCGCGTTGAGATTGCGCCGCGAGCATGCGGGTCCACGAGTCGGCGGCGTTGCACACCGCTCGTGCGCCCTTTGAGAAGAGGGCAAACTTCGTGCGCGCGAGCTCCGCTTGATCTTGGAAGAACTCGAGATGCGCTTCGCCGATGTTCGTCAGGATGCCGATGTCAGGCTTCGCCAGTTCAACCAGCTCGGCGATCTCGCCGGGATGACGCGCGCCGAACTCGACGACCGCGACGTCGACATCGTCCGCGAGGCGGTAACACAGCTTGGCGACCCCGAGCTCGTTATTTTCATTGAGAGGCGTCGAAATCGTGCGGCGCCGCATGCCGATGATCTGCGCGGCAAACTCTTTGGTCGTTGTCTTGCCTGTGCTCCCCGTGATTGCGATAACCTGGCCGCGAAAAGCGGCACGGGCCGCAGCGGCACCGGCCAAATACGCGCTCTTCGTGTCAGCGACACGAACGACCGGCACCGAAATGGCGCTGGGCACCGCTGCATCGGCATCGATAACGATCGCGCTCGCTCCCGCCGCGAGCGCACTCGCAATAAAGGTGTGGCCGTCGAAGTTCGGACCGCGCAGGCATACGAATGTCTCGCCACCGGCAATGGCCCGCGAATCGGTGCACGGCCGAAAGGGTGCGCCGAGCGTCGCCGCGTCTGCGACGAATCGCCCACCGCTGGCTTCGAGAAAGCGCGCGAAGGAGAGCGTCATGCCTTGCTCCGCTCGATGACCGTGCGCGCCGTGCTCACGTCCGAAAAAGGCCGGCGTTCGTCACCGAAAATCTGATACGCCTCGTGCCCCTTGCCGGCGATAACAACGGAATCTCCAGGCTGCGCGAGTTCGATGGCACGAGCAATCGCTGCGGCACGATCGGGTATCGTTTCCGTTGCCTTGCGCGCTTGCATGCCCGATAGGATGTCTTCAACGATAGCCCGCGGCTCCTCGTGCCGGGGGTTGTCGGTGGTTAAAATGACGTAGTCGGCGTGCTCTTGCGCGATGCGCCCCATGCGCGGCCGTTTTGCAGCGTCGCGATTTCCACCGCATCCAAACACGCAGATGAGGTTGCCTCGTGTAAGCGCTCGCGTCGCGCGCAGAATCTGTTCCAGACCGTCAGGCGTATGAGCGTAATCAATGTAGACGCCGATCTCACCGGCGGGGAGCGAGATCATGCGCCCCGGAACCTCGGCCACTGATTCGAGGCCTTCGGCAATCGCTTCAACGTCAAAGTCGAGAGCGCACGCTGCGGCGAGCGCAGTCATGGCATTGGCCACGTTGAATGCTCCCGGCAACTGGATTACAAACGGTGTCGGGCGCAGCTCGCTCACTAAAAAACGAGACCCGGTTGCATCCATCGACACCTTCGTTGCGTTCAGCAACGCATCTGGATTTTCGATGCCGTAGGTGAGGCGCCGCTCGAGCTGACCGGCGAGCGCGCGTCCTTCTGCGTCGTCCGCATTGAGGACGGCAACGGGCGCCTTGCCACCTTTGCCCGCTTCACGCGCGAAAAGTTTACGCTTGGCGGCTCGATAGCTGTCGAACGTCTTGTGGAAGTCAAGGTGGTCTTGGGTTATGTTTGTCAACACGGCCACGTCGAACGCAACGTCGTCGACGCGGTGCAGCTCGAGAGCGTGGCTTGAAACCTCAAGCACCGCGCCACGCGCTCCTGCGTCACGGAATTCTGCCAAGAGCCGCTGCACGTCGTGGGCGAAGGGAGTTGTATTGGCAAGCTGTTCGGTCACGAGCGCACCGAGTCGTGCGCCGAGCGTGCCGATCGCGCCAAATTGCTGACCTGCCGCGCGAGCGATGGCTTCGATAAAGAAGGTCGTCGTTGTTTTGCCATTTGTTCCCGTGACGCCAACCGTGACCATGTGCCGGCTCGGGTCGTCGTAGAATCGTGCGCTCACTTTCGATAAGGCGACAAGCGTGTCGGGTACGATGACGACCGCAACGCCTTCGGGTACCGCAACCTGTCGCTCCGCGACTACGCCAGCGGCGCCGGCTGCCGCGGCGACAGAGGCAAAGTCATGGCCATCCGCGCGTTCGCCGCGGAGTGCAAAAAAGAGTGCTCCCGGGCGCACGCGACGCGAGTCTATTTCAATCGATGATACGGTCGCTGCGGGATTGCCGCGGATTTGCACCGACACACCTTCGAAGAGGCGCTCCAGCGGCTCGGCTGTGACAGGCTGCATCACGGTTGTTTTCTCTGCGTGCCGCCCAAGTCTTGCGCCGACGTCACGCGCTGAGGCAAAACGCTTTCGCGCCATAAGACTCGGCGAGCGAGTTCGCGGAATGCCGGCCCGGCAACGATGCTGCCGTAGTACGCGCCTTGCGGCCGGTCGATCTTCACGAGGATGACGTATTCTGGCTTGTCGGCCGGCACGATGCCCACAAACGACGAGGTGTATGCTCCGATGACGTACGTGCCGTCAATCACCATTTGCGCAGTACCTGTTTTGCCGGCGAGCGCGTAACCCGGAATCGCAACGCCGCGAGCGGTTCCGCGCCGAACGACGTCGCGGAGCATGCTCAAAAGTTGCGCGGCGGTCTGCGGCGTCATCACGCGTCGCACGACCTCAGGGCTGAACTGTCGAGTGATCGTTCCGTCCGGCGCCTGCAGTGAGTGAACGATCAGCGGGCGCATGAGCAACCCGCCGTTGGCGATTGCCGCGTATGCGCGCGCCAACGCGAGTGGCGTGATTGAAACGCCTTGGCCGAAGCCGATCGTGGCTAAGCGGGATCCCCACCAATCGTCGGGTGTGCCAACGATGCCCCCGCTCTCACCGGGAACGTCGACGCCGGTTGGCGCGTCGAATCCGTAGCGGCGAATGTAGTCGAACATCGCCGTCTTGCCGACCTGGATCGCAACTTGCGCAGCGCCGACATTATGCGAGTAGGTGATGATATCGTCGAGCGTCTCGCGTGCATGACCGGACGCCATAAGCCCGTCGTCCGCGTTGTGAATGATGCGCCCGCCGACGCGCAGCTCATCGACGGCCGGGAACGTGTCTGAGAGTGAAACCCTTCCCGAGTCGAGGGCGGCAGTCGCGGTGATGAGTTTGAACGTCGAACCTGGCTCGTAGGGATCGGTGACGGCTTGGTTTTTCCACGTCGATGCGGTTGATGCCGCAAAGTTGTTTGGATTGAAATCCGGCCAGTTCGAGAGCGCCAAAATCTCGCCGGTTCGCGCTCGCATTATAATGATGGAGCCGTCGAGTGCATGATAGCGCTGGGCTTGTCGTTTCAGAATCTGATCTGCTGCGTACTGCAATGTCCGGTCGATCGTCAGGACGACCGTTGTTCCGGCTTGCGCGGGATGCACGAGCCGCCGGCCAAACGGAATGGGTCGACCGGCTGCGTCGGTTTCCTCGGTCACGCTGCCCGGCCGCCCGGCAAGCTCCGCGTTGTACTGGTATTCGATGCCCGCGAGGCCTTGATCGTCGATACCTGTGAATCCGACGACGGTCGATCCGATGCTGGATTGAGGCGCAACACGCAGCCCCATCGGTTCTTCTTTCGTTCCGACGCCCGTGAGATCGAGCGCGTTCACCCGCACAGCGACGGCCTTAGGCTGATTGCGCGCGAGATAGATGAAGGGCGATGCGCTCTGCAGGGCCGTTTCGAGTCGCAGCGGCGTCGTGTGCAGCAACGGGGCGAGTCGAGTAGCCTCCGCCACGATTGTTTTGTACGACAGTCGTTTGACCACCGGTGGTTGGGCGTAGACATAAAACGATTGCAACGTCGTGGCAAAAACGCTCCCAAAACGATCGATAATGTCGCCGCGCTTGGGATTGAGCTCGAAGGTCGCCATCTGTTCTTCGCTCGCGTTTGCCGCGAGGCCGGCGCCCTCTCTTATTTGGATGATGAACAGTCGCGCAACGAGCAGCCCGCAGAGAGCGAAGAAGGCCCAGAAGATCGCAAATGCGCGCAGGCCGAGGCGCGATCTTTCTTGCTGCTTTATCTTTGCGCCGCGTTCACCAGACTTCCACGCGGAGCGGTTGCGCTTACCGGACACCGATGATCAACGCACACCCAGCCAGCGGGTTACGCCGAGAATACGAGCAAAGAGCGCAAATGCGCGCACGGTTGGCCGCGGCGCGGCAGGCGTCGTGATAAACGCAACCTTACTCGGTTCGGTCATGTGCAGCTGCCGGGCGACCGCCTCAAGCCGGTCGACCGATTCAAGTTGAGCGACGCGGCTGCGCAGCGCGTTGTTGCGTTCGAGCAGAGTCGCGTGTGTGCGCTGATCGGCATTCAAGCGATATGTCTGTGCAGTCAAGCCTGCCATCAGCCCCACATACATCAGGAGCAACACGAGTGGAATAACGCAAAAGATGAGCGTGCGCGCATTGCCCACGATCTTGACGCGGCGGCGGCGCTTGCGGCGTGAATGTGTTTCGAGCGGATCGATCGACGATCGAAGCTGTGGTTTGTATGCATAAGCAGCCGCTGCCATGGCTAGAGATCCCTCCGTGAACCGTTATGCTCGATAGCACGCAGCTTTGCGCTGCGGCTGCGCACGTTTGCCGCAATCTCGCGAGCGCTCGGGCGCAGCGGCTTTTTGGTGACGAGTGTCGCCAGCCCGGCGCTCACAAAAGCTCTGAAACGATGTTTAACGATGCGGTCTTCGGCCGACTGAAAGCTGATCACGGCAACGCGGCCCTTGGGCCGTAACCTGCGCACTGCCGTTTCGAGACTGTGTTCGAGGTTGTCAACGTCGTGATTAACCGCGATGCGCAACGCCTGGAACGTGCGCGTTGCAGGATGGATCCGCTGGTGCCCGCGGGTAGGCTGCGCGCTGATAACTGCCGCGACCAAATCGCCTGTGCGCCAGGAGCGGACGCGTGGACGCCGTTTAACGATGGACCGCGCGATTGAGCGAGCGTAACGCTCGTCACCGTAATCACGAAGCACATTTTCGAGCTCTGATTGCGGCAGCGTGCCGAGCAAGTCCGAAGCGCTCGGATCTCCGGATGTAGGGTCGAGGCGCATATCGAGCGGCTCGTCGCCCGCAAAGGAGAACCCGCGCGTTTTGTCTGCGAGCTGCAGCGACGAGATGCCGAGATCGTACAAAATGCCGTCGACCATTTTTTCACCCGACTGGTCGATGGCATCGCCAAGCTCTGCGAAATTCGCGTGTCGGGGAAGGAGACGTCCGGGATACCTTCGCGCCATCATCTTCGCTCGCTCGATGGCCGCCGGATCCGCATCGAGCGCAATGACTGTGCTGTTGGCCACGGTGTCGAGCAGTGCAGCAGTATGGCCGCCTGCACCAAAGGTTGCGTCGACGAACACTTTTTGCTCACCGCTTTCGCCTGCCGCTTGCAGCAAACTCAAGCACTCCTGTACCATGACCGACTCATGGCTAGTAGAGCCCAAGCTCGGTCATGAGATCGGCCATGTGTCCGGGCGGCGCATTGACTGTACGCCAACCCTCCGCTGCCCAAATTTCCACCCTCGTTAGCGTGCCGACGAGCACTGCGTCGCGCTTGATGCCGGCCATCTCGCGCAAAACGGCCGGCAAGACTAGCCGGCCCTGCGTGTCAAGCGAGATCTCTTCAGTATGAGCGAAGAGGTGGCGCACAAACGCCCGGTACTGGGCGTCCTTGCGAGGAGCCGCCTCGAGCTTGGCACAAAATTCCGACCACGTAGTTTCCGGGTACATGACGAGGCACGGTTCCGGGGGCGCTATGGTGAGTACAAAATGGTCGCCCAGCCGGGCTCGAAAACGTGAGGGTATGGTGAGTCGACCCTTGTCATCAAGGGAATGCTCATACTGTCCCGTGAATTTGGGAAAAGCCGACATACCTCAGCCACTCTACCCCACTGAGAACCACTTTGCCCCACTATATCGAACCATCGGTCCATTTGCAAGAAAAATGAAGGGCGCCCGGGTAGGGCGCCCTCGACCATGCGTTCGAGTTTCTTCTTTATATACGCGCTCTACGAGGCGCTGATCTTGATGGCCGCCCTCGCAGTCTTGGCATCCAGCCGCACGTGGGCGCTGGAGGTACCCGTCGCGTCAACACTCATCGACCACGGTCCGCCGGTTTTTGCAAGCGGCGCGACGAGCAGTTCGATCCGTTTGCTGCCAAAAGCGGGCAACCCAAACGAAACCTTGTACGGATTGCACACCGTGCTATAGCAAAAAGACAGCAGCCATCTCGGCGGCAACCCGGACGCGCTCAGGTTGATCGTTCGCCCTTGCGATGAAGGGTTTCGCACGATAACGTACGCCATTGCGGGCTGCGCAGAAGCCCCTTGAACTTGCGTTACCTTAGTCGCGTCGATCGCAATATGCGCGGGCTCGAGCGCTACGTACTGTTCGCTCGCCTGCTGCGAGACGATCGTTCCCGGCGCAGCGGCCTGAGCTTGCGCCAGCAGCGGGCGCGCGGCTATGCGATTGCCGGCGAGCAGCTCTGTTCTTCCCATCTTGAGCCACACTCTGCCAAGCTCGTAAGAGGCGTGTTTCGATGTTGGGTTTTTGGCATACGCCTGCGAGGCAAGGTTAAGCGCTTTACGGTCCGCCTCAAGCGCAGCTGGATAATTCTTGAGCAAATTTTGCGACGCGGCAACCGTTAACCAGCTCTCGGGATCGTCGGGCGCAATCTGCGCTTCGGCGGCTGCGATGTCTGCCGCTTTCGCGTTGTCTTTGAGCTCGTATGCGGCCAGGTAGGCACCGTCATACCCGCGCGTGTCCTTTGGTGCGAGCTTCATGGCGGTGTCGTACTGCACGGCGGCTTGCGCGAACTGTTCCTGATCCATGAGGATCTGGCCGCGAAGCAGCGCGGCTTCAGCCTGATCTGCCGCAACGGTCGTCGATCCGGTTTCGGAAGCGCGTAGCGTGTAGGCCTCGGCAAGCGGAGTATTCAGCTTCGCACGCGTTTCGTTGACGTCGAAAAAGGATATGGACGAGCTTTCGGGCTGCGCCAGGATATTATCGAGCTTCTTGTTTGCGGCGACTCCGGTTTGAATTGCGCTCTCGAGCGCCGGCGCATTTGGAGGTGTTGCCGACTTCGCCGCCTGTAGACTTGCATTTACTTTCGTGGTCGCCTCAGCTGCCGTGGCGTGAAATTTTTGCGCCGCCACACTTTCCGGAACGGCGGTTCCGGCCAGCACGGCGTCGAGTGCCCCGGAGAGCACGGACTCGCTGAGCTCATCAACTTGTCGATAGCGGATGATGCCATGACGATCGAGGACATAGGTTGTCGGAATCGCGCGCACGTCATAGCGTTTGCTGACCACATTATTGCTGTCGAGCACGATCGGGAAGCGAATCCCCTTGGACTTCACAAACACAGAGACGAGCGGGGCATTCTCACTCGCATCGACGCCGACAAAAATCACGCCTTTACTAGCGTAACGCTTCTCTACGGCGACCAGGTCCGGCGTTTCCGCGCGGCACGGCGGGCACCAGGTCGCGAAGAAGTTGACGACGACAACATGACCGCGCGTAGCGGCTAAAGGCCAATGCGGAGCAGTTAATGATGCAAGCGTAAACGCGGGCGCCTGTGTGCCTTCCGCAGGCGGAGTGGCAAGTGCGGGCACCGTGAGCGTGGCAACGAGCAAAGCGGTTGCATAAATACAGCGAAAACCGCTTGCGTATATGGTTGAGATCAAGCCTTTGAGATCGTTCATATCTGCCTCTGTTCTGTCAGAGCAAGCTTTCAACCGCCTCCGAGGTTGCTTTTTGAAAATGAACGTGCTAGATTTCATGAGGAATGTGCTGCGCTTCTCAATCGGCGCGGTGCTTTCTCGTTTCCGCGACGTGAAAAAGTGGGGGCTATCGTGGCTTTTCAAGACCGCAATTTGACTTGCCGTGACTGTGGAGCTGAATTCGCGTTCACGGCTGGCGAACAAGAGTTCTATGCACAAAAGGGCTTCGAGCACGAACCGACCCGTTGCCCCCAGTGTCGGCGCGCTCGCAAACGAGATCGCAGCGGTGCTGGCGGCGAGCGTACGATGTTCGACACCGTCTGCTCGCAATGCGGCCAGGCAACCCAAGTACCGTTTTCACCTCGGGCGGATAAGCCCGTTTATTGCCCCGACTGCTATAAATCGGTCGCGGGGCGGCGCTCGCGCTAGCTCCTTAGGCTTTCCGGGTAGCCGATGGCGGGAACCTAACGGGCCTGAGGGTCCGTTGCTACAGGGGTCCCTGTTTTTGTCCATCGTCAGGGCGCTTGGCGGCTATGGTTGGGCCTGCGTCACGGCGAACCCGATGCGGACGTACCGATAACTAACGTGAGGGCTGCGCAGTCGCGGCCACGTTTGGAAGACGAGCGTGCATACTTTGACCACTCTTCGCAGGGCTGCTACGACGCTCTTCATTATTGGAGCAGCGGCGGTCGCTGGGTGCAGCGGCGGCGGGTTCTTACCTTTCGGCCAAGGTCCGCACGCGATGGACGTCGCTCGTCTCAACTCGATCGTGGCTTTGCAATCGCGGGCTCATGGTGTTCCACCGTCGCTCGTTCGCGCGGTGATTACGCAAGAGTCAGGCGGAGATCCGTCTGCAATCTCAACTGCGGGCGCGATGGGCCTCATGCAGCTCATGCCCGGTACCGCGTCTGCCTATGGTGTCACAAACCCGTTTAATCCAGATGAGAATATTGCCGGCGGTGTTACGTACCTCCACGACTTATTGCAGCGCTATCACGGCAACGTCACGCTCGCGCTTGCCGCATACAACGCGGGCAGCGGAGCAGTTGCGAAGTACCGCGGTGTGCCTCCGTATGCGGAGACGCGCGGTTACGTTCAGAACGTCACGGCTCTGTATCACGCTGACGCGCACTCGCGCTAATCTAGCGCTGGCGTCAGCACCGAACCCAAACCCAGGATAGGCGCAGAAAACGAAGGAAGTGCCGATGCATGTCGACTCCGAGCGAGGCATCCACGCCGCCTACTGGGACGTCTGATCTCTTGCGTGATATTCCGCAGGCCACCTCAGGTGGAGCAGCGGCACGATTAGACTGGCTCGCCGCTTCCAGCGCTACCACTGACGGTGGCCAGCTGCAGGTACGCAGCCGCCATCCCCTCAGCATCCTCGATCGATATCTCATTAGCGAAATGGCAGCGCCGTTCGCGTTCGCGGTCGCAGCATTCACGCTTTTCCTCCTCATCAATACGTTTTTCTTAGCGGCGGACTACATCATTAATAAGTCAGTCCCGTTTGGACTCGTCATCCGTTATATCGTCTTGCAGATACCATCGTTCGTGTACCTCATTTTACCGTTTGCGACGCTGTTCGGCGTATTGCAAGGATTTGGCCGCCTCGCCGGTGACAACGAAATGACGGCACTGCGAACGAGCGGCGTCTCGCTCAACCGCATCGCTCGGCCGGCGCTCCTCATGGGTCTCGTCCTTACCCTCGCGGCCTTTCTCATCAACGAGTTTATCGCGCCGCAGTCGCAGCACAAGTCGCAAACTATTTTTCGCGAGATCGCATATCATTCGAGCCAGCCGATTATTCAGCCCGATCAATTCGTGCGCACGGAAGACGGCCAGCACAGCATCTTCGTTGGATCGATGGATCCTCAGAGCGGCCTGATGCACAATGTGCAGATTTACTCCCTTGGATCAGGCTACTTTCCGGAGACGCTGACGGCATCCACTGCGCGCCAAATCAATGGGAAGCTCGTACTCTACAACGGTGTGCAGACGGTGTATGGAACAAACGGGCTCGTGACCAAGCAGCAGCATTTCGATTCGCTCGAGTTTCCGCTGGCCGACGCGTCGCTGCTTTTCGAAGGTCCGCGGGGCCCGTTCGAGATGAACTCGCGCGAGCTCGCTCGTGAAATCAAAGCACTCAAGGGCAGTGGTGAGGATACGCGCCAATTCGAAATGACCTTGCAGCAAAAATACGCCATGCCGGTCGCCTGTCTCATCAGCATCTTCATCGCCTTACCACTCGGTGTTCGCTTCGGCCGGCGCGGGCGCGGCGTTGCCGCGATGCTCGCGCTCCTTGTGCTGTTGGGCTATTGGATGATCATGGCAGCCACGAACGCGCTTGGCAAGAATGGCGCAATTCCGCCACCGCTTGCCGCTTGGATTCCCAATCTCGTGATGTGCTCGGCCGGACTCTTTATGTTATGGAAGGAGGAGCGTTGAGCCGCCAGGACGTTGCCATTGGCGTTCGACGCAGCTGATCGCAGCCAGAGGCACTCTATAAGGACGGTGCTCGCCGTCCTTATCTTCGTCGCCGTCGTCTGCTGGCGGGTGAGCGCCGATACGACGCCATCGCCGGCACCGCCACCGCAACCCTCCGCTCAACCTTCTCAGGCCGCATCAGCCGCTGCATCGGCGGCACCATCTGCATCGCCCACGCCGTCTGCGACGCCGACCGCGCCGCCGGGCGGGCAAACGCCGCAACCGATCCATTTCACTCCGACACCCGCGAGCGAAGATTTCCCGCGCATCAATCGCGGTGCCACGCCGCTGCCGACCGCGACACCGACGCCGCCGCCAAACCCGAACGGAACACCGACTCCGCAGCCGCTGCCAAGCGGCATCGCGCGCGTGACCGCCGACCAGCTCTATGGTAACAACGGGCCGGGTGGGGGCTTCACAGCCTACGGTCACGTGCGTCTCGATTATGCGGACGCGACGGTCGTTGCCGATCAAGCCGTCTACAGCTCCACGACCAAGATATTGCGAGCGACCGGACATGTGCTGCTGACGCAAGCAGACGGAGACACAGCAACGGCTTCCGCGCTCGAGTATCACTCCGACACCGACCGGGTCGAGATGTTTGACGTTGAGGGATCGACCGCCGCAATTTATGCGCAAGGAGAGCAAATCCAAGGCAAGCTCTACTATAAAGGAAAGGAAGTCATCCTTGACCCTGGCGGGCACACAATTATCAAGAACGGGTACATCACAACCTGCGAGCCCAATCACGTCGCCTACCATATCACCGGCAGAGAGATTGAGATACGGCCGCGCGACCGTGTGATCGCCAAAGGCTCGGCGCTCTACCTTGGCAAGGTGCTGGTCGCCGCGCTCGGCGTGCTCGCGCTGCCGCTTGCCGAAGTTGCGCAGCGACGGCAAAACCAGTATGCGCCGCGCATTGGTTACAACTCGGTGTACGGCGTCTTTATCCGGGAATTCATCAACTTCTATCGTGGCCCTAACTGGTACGGCACATATCACGTCGACTTTTATCAAAAAGTCGGTGTCGGACTTGGAGCAGATCTTTTCTTTCAGCGCCAGGATGGTCGGGGCGGCGGCGAGCTGACGCTGTACAACCTCAACAATAACGCAAAACAGCAAGCGCTGACCGGCACACGAAACACAACGCAGGCGAATCTCAATATGTCGCGTCTGTTTTCCGACCATCTGCAGGGCGCGGTGTCGTTCAGCTACTCTGGGCAGTCGGCAATCTTCACAGCCCTGCCGACGACCACGTCAACGAACCTGTCGCTCACCCACACCGGCGCTCGCAGTACGACGAGTTACGTTGTTACCAATACCGCGACCGGCCCCTCGAAATCATTCGGGGGCATCTTGCAGCACACAATTGCATTCTCGCCGAGCTTTAGCCAGTCGATCGGACTGAATCTGCAAGACAACACGAACCCCGGTGCCTTCTCGCGCGCCATTGGCTTCAACGCAGATACTCACGTGAGCGCCCGAAGTTTCGACGCCGACCTTCTCGTACAGACAAACCACGGACTGCAGGCCAACGACATTGGCTCTACAACGGGCCCCGAGACGACGACTCCGGTCATCGGCATCCAGCGAGTCCCCGAACTTACAATACGCGCGCGCCCATTTCAGTTGCAGAACCTTCGCCTGCCCATCAGCGTAGCGCTCATCGACGGCATCTACAACGACGGCTACGACAACATTGAGACGTCGCGCTTGGATTTCACGAGCCAGATCGGGCCCGGAGTCTATAGGATCGGCGACAATGCCGTTGTCAACGCCTCAGCGACGCTGCATCAAGATGCGTACGGAACGGGCGACCTGCTGGGAGCGATCGGCTATCAAGCCAGTTTGCAAAATTACATAGGCCACCATGCGGATAACACGCTGTTCTACACTGCCCAGAGCGTGCGCGGTTTTACTCCCATGCCGTCGCTTGACGGCCTCAGCGGCTCAGATCAAATCAGTGAGGTGTTCAACGTCTATAACAGTATGTACTATCGCTTCACGGCTTCAACCAATTACGATTTCAAGAACAAGTTTCTCAGCTCGATCAACTATCAGCTCAACGTTAATCCTAACCCCTACTCATTCGTCAGCTTGGGCACGTCGTATGACCCGCACGGGACAGGGTACTCGCCGCTCGTGATCGCCTTTGCCACGCCGGTGACGCATACCGACTATTTGCAATTCACCGGCAGTTACGACTTCCATCTGCACGGCTTACAGGGGCAAAACTACTATCTGACTCACACGGTGAGCGATTGTTATGTCATTCGCGTCGCGTACCATCAGCCGCTGAAAGAAGTCGATGTCTCGTTCGCGCTTCTCGCGTTCCCCTCGCAAAGCGCAAGCTTCGGCATCAATAACAACGGGCCGATTATCGCGCAACCCTTCCAGTAAGGTTAGGTGGCCGTGACCGTGATCTGACCACCGATAATGAAGAGGTTCGGATTGGGCGGTCCCGACACACCGGAGAAGTTGGGCAGCTGGACCGTGTTGTTGTGTGTGATGTCCACGGGCACTTGATACCCTACTGTGCCGAGTCCAGCCGGACCAAGCTGGTCCTGCGGAACGCCCGAGGCATCGGTCGTGATGTAGTTAATAAAAATGAGAACGACCGGCGGCTTCGTCGTGGTAGGTGGATTCGAGCCCGCGGGATTTGGACGAACCGAAATATCGTTCAACGGCAGCGTTATGCTTAACGCGTTACCGCTCCCAGTTCCAAAGCTCGCATTTGTGATGAACGTGTAGTCGTTCGCGTTGAGACCGATGTCGAAAAAGTTGGCCGTCGTCGTTCCAGCGCCGCCCGTCAGTATCTTGTACTGGTAGAGAAAGCCATTTGCGGATGTGACACTAGAAACGCCGTAGACAAAACGTTGATCCCAGTGCGTGTAGGTGGCTGGCGTGCCTTGCCCTTCAGACGCTGTTGGCTCCCCGGGTGTTTCGCCGAAGCCGCTATTGACGTTTTGCGTGGGAGTGACATTGGTGTTGATGGCTATAATGTAGTTTCCTTGGCTGGGTGAGATCTGACCGTTGACATAGAGTTGGAACTGAATCGTCGGCACAAATGGGATGATGGGCGGCGGGGTAACCGGCCCACGGCCGCAGCCTTGCTGGCCCAGTACGGCAATAGCGCTCACCAAGCACATCGCACTGAGACGGCGAATCGTATACATTATAATGGGGATATCAGCTGCTGCCCGCAGCCTTGTGGAAACGCCACAGGCTAAAGTCTCGTGGCTAGTCGCACTCGTGGCGTCGCTTGCCGGCCCATGGCTTTTGAGCCTTGCATTTCCGTCCGCCAGCCTCGAATTGTTCGCATTCATCGCTCTCGTGCCGCTGTTCTTGCTTTGGTCGAAAGCGTCCTGGAAAGAAGCTTTCTTTTGGGGTTGGCTTTCGGGAACGTTCATGTATTTGCTGCTGTGGTACTGGATGACGCACTCGGTCGGCGACTTCGTCGGATCGTGGTCGATCGTTGCGCTCGTGCTGTTGTGCGCCGTTGAAGGACTCACCGTCGCCATTGTCGCCGTGCTCACGTCGCTTGTCGGACGAGGTGAATTCCGCGCCGCTTCAATCTTTGCAATTCCAGCAGCGTGGCTTCTCCTTGAATGGTGGCGTACACATGGCATGCTCGGCGTGCCGTTCGGCGAACTTGGGCTCGCGGTCGCACATCTGTCATGGCTGCTCCCGCTTGCAGCTTTCGGCGGCGTATATTTGCTTACCGTGATTATCGCGCTCGTGAATGCTGCTATCGCCGGCATCATCGGTGGAACCCTGGCGGCGCGTCGCACCGGTGTAATCGTTCTGGCGGTGGTGGTCGTGATGCTGGTCGGTGCCGACCGGACATGGAACCGTGTTGTCATCGATCCGCCGACCATTCGCGTAGCGATTGCTCAGGGCAACATCTCACAACGCGAGAAATGGACGCCCGCGATATTCGAGCAGACACTGCAGATCTATTCAGGGCTCACGCGTCAAGCCGCAGCCAGCGGTGCCAAAGTTGTGGTCTGGCCGGAGACCGTTGTCACGTCCTACCCTCTGCAACAGCCGGATCTTCTCACCCGCCTGGAGTCGATTGCGTCGCAGTCGGGCGTCTGGATCATGACAGGCACGGTCGATCGGCCGTCGGCTGACGTTTACTACAACTCAATGATTGCGCTCAATCCCGACAACTCTTTGGGCGGCGTCTACCACAAGCGCTTCCTCGTGCCGTTCGCAGAGTACTTGCCGCTCGACCGATGGCTGCGCCCGCTACCCTTGCTCGACAGCGCCTCGCGTTTTGTTTCAGGACCGGGACCCACGCTGCTCGCCGCCGATGGGCTGCAATGGGGCACCCTCATTTGCTGGGAGTCTGCATTTGCGCCGTATGCGCGAGACACCGCAAATGCCGGTGCGGACGCAATTATCGTAGCAACCGACGACGCCTGGTTTGGCACAACCGGCGGCCCGTACCAGCACGCCGACATCGCGGTTGTCGATGCAATTTCAACGGGCCGTTGGATCGTGCGCGGCGCCGATACCGGCATCTCGGAGATCATCGATCCTAAAGGAAACATCGTCGCTCGTTTAGGTCTGGATCAACAAGGTGTCGTCGTGGGAGACATTGGCCGAGGGCTTGTGACGCCATACGACCGCTATGGTTTCGGCTGGCTGCTCGGACTTTCACTCCTGGCCGTCATCGCGGGGCTCGTGCGCAGCAAAGTACGACCCGTCGGTTGGCGGTCGCGGCGCGGCTCATGAAAACGATAACTGAATTCGTAACGCGTCGCCCCATGCTCGTCGCCTGGTTAGGTGTCGCCCTTCTCGGGTCTTTTATCGTCTACTTCCTGGTGACCGCGCTCCTCATGCCTGATGCGCCTGCAATCTTTGGCCAGCCTCAGATCAAATTACATCAAGTGCAAGGGCAAGGCGAGCGCGGAACGCAGTTGGGTTGGAAATTCGCAGCCGACAGCGCTGATACGAGCACCGATGGCCAATTGACGACGTATCACCACGTGCGCCAAGGCGTGTACTACCTCAAGGGTAAACCCGCATACAAACTGACGGCCAATGAGGTGACGCTCGACATGCGCTCGCAGAGTTACACAGGCTCAGGCAACGTGCACGTGTGGAGCGTACGGCCGCGCGACTTGTCGGATGTTCGAACGGAAAATATCATCTGGAACAACCCGCTCCAGACGCTCACCTGCCCGACCGAAGTTCACGTGAAATACAAAGGCTTCGATATGGTGACGTCACATTTGCAGGCGAATCTCGTTAACGGCACGTCGTCGCTTGGAACGACGTCAATCAACGGCACCCGCTAGCCTCATGTAGCAACGGACCTTTAGGTCCGTTCACGTAAGTAACGTCTGTAGCAACGGACCTTTAGGTCCGTTCACGTAACGTCTGTAGCAACGGACCTTTAGGTCCGTTTAATATTTCCAACAATCCGGCGTTCCCAAGAACGGATACTCACTTGGATCTTTGCAAAGCCCAGCTCGCACGGGATTGTTTAACGTGTAACGGACAAAATCGCCAGACTCTTCATAGTCGCGTTTGATTCGATCATGAAAGCCCGGCTGCCAGTTTAACTTTGCGAGGTGCCTAACATCATGCTTTATCGTTGCTTTGATGGTCGCGACGATGGTGAAAAGTGCACCCGTGCGCAGCTTGAGTAGTATATGGACGTGGTCGGGCATGACTACGTAGGCATAAAGATAGTACCGACCTTCGTTTCTATAACGTAAAATCACACGACATGCCGCCATGGCTATAGCCGGATCGGCAAAAGTTGGGATTCGCTTCCACGTCGTAAAGGTCGTGTAATACGTGCGCTCCACGCGGTAGTTAAAGCCAGCAAGACGCGGAGGCCTGCGCTTGTGAGCATCCACGAACTTCTCATCACGCGACCTGAGATGCCAAGCAAGAGCAGGGAAGGCAAACGGACCTAAAGGTCCGTTACTACATAGGTCATTGAACGGACCTAAAGGTCCGTTACTACATAGGTCATTGAACAGAGGGTCAGTTATGGTTTCGCGAGTTCAGACTTCAGCCAGTCGATGACGCGCACGGGCGTCGGATCCTCGCCGTACGCAACCGCGAGGTAGAACGACGCGAAATCTCCGACATAGGTCAGCGAGAGCATGCGTGAAAGCGTGCTCAAGCCCCGCGCCCACACATCATCCGTAAACGTCGCAACGCGGGAGATGATTTGTTTGGTTAGATCGACGCGACGCAGAATTTTTGACGGCTCTCGATCATCGCGAAGCACGGTTACAACGAGCTGTTTTTCGACGTCACCTTGACCATGGGTGCCGCTCCACCCCACCGTTTCATTATGGTTGAGCTCTGGGAAAACATTAGAAACTGCGTACGCTTTTGCGTTCTCATTGATCTGCGTCTTCCAGCGGTAGGCCACGACACCACGTTCGGCTTGCGACCCGTAGATGACCGGGAGCTTGCCGACCCATGCAGACGCTAGTTGCTTGGCAATATTCTTCTGCAGCGGCACGTCCGGGTTGCATTCGTTTCGGATTTCACGCAGCACAGAACTCGCTTCATCAATCTCATCGATAAGCACTTCGGGCACGAGACCAAGTCGAGCTGCGGCCACAAGAAGCGGCACGAACGAGTATCCGAGCGCGGCACGGGGCTGCAGCCCTCCGGGGAACGATACGAGTGGGACTTCGTCAGCCTTGGCCATCTCGCTCAACGCGCCGCCGGTAGAGAACGCAACGATGCCGGCCCGTGCTTTCTTAGCAGCCTCGTACGCTGAGATCGTTTCTTCGGTGTTGCCTGAGTTGCTGGCGGCGAACACGAGCGTGTTCTCATCGACGTAACCAGGAAGATGGTAGTCGCGGATCACGGTCACGGGCAACGTCAACGTTGCTTCGTATCCGGCACGTAAAAAATCGCCGCCGATCGCAGAGCCGCCAAGCCCTGCGATGACGAGCGAAGAGAACTTCTTACTGCGCAGTGGATCGAAAGTGGCGCGCATTGCGATGCGCTTTGCATCATCCACCTGCTCGGGCAAACCGAGAATTGCTCCAAGCATGTCGCGGGGATCGATCGATTTGTAGGAGGGCGCGTCGAGTACTGTCTGGGTCGTCATGCCCGAGAGTTTAACGCGTCGAGCGTTTGGCCTCTTCGATCAGACGCTTCACCTTTTGGCCGCCTTTATGCCCGATTTGTTCGTAGAACGTCTGGCCGTACTTGTCTTTGACGGCGTTGCCGCCTTTCTGACCGATGTTTTCGAAGAACTCAGGTCCATGACGCTGTTTGGTCGACTTTCCGCCCTTGCGACCAATCTCCTCATAGAACGTGGGACCGTATTTGGCGCGCACGGCATCGCCGCCGCGCTTGCCGGCCTCGCGAACCGTCATCTCACCGCCCTGTTTATCGCGGGAGTTATTTTTCGCGTGAGCCATATATGTCATACACCGGGTTCTTCAATAACCCGCCTCGTGCGCTGGCCGCCCTTGTGGCCGATCGCTTCATAGAACTGCGAGCCGTGCCGACGCTTCGTGCTCTCGCCGCCCTTACGGCCGATTTCCGAATAGAACATCGGACCATACCTCGTCTTGACGATATCGCCGCCTTTTTTTCCGGCTTCACGGACCGTCATGCCTTCGCCATCTTGATTCATTCTGCAACTCCCTCAATGCGAGCGCCTGGCGTTCTAACGTACCTCATAGCAGTATACCCCTGTTTTGAGGCTGCAAACCCGCGGAATCTTTACGTTACAGGCCAAGGCTTTAGCGCGCGACGAATAGCGTGGCATGCTCGACGTCGTCCTTAGTGGCGGGCTCATTGTCGACGGCACGGGCAGTTCACCGTTCGTAACTGATATTGCATTCGCGCATGATCGCATCGTGCGAATCGGTGACTGCTCGGCGCACGACGCGGCGATGCACTTCGATTGCGCCGGCCTGGCAGTGGCTCCTGGATTCATCGACATGCACAGCCACTCGGACGAGATCTTGCTCGTGCTGCCAACAGCCGACGGTAAGATTCGTCAAGGAATCACAACAGAGGTCGGAGGCAATTGCGGCTTCTCACCCGCTCCGCTCCTCGGCCTCGCGTTCGATGAGAAGCGCAACGACATGCGCCGCCTTTATGATGCTGATCCGACATGGACGGATTTCGACGGATTTTTCCGCGCACTCGAGCAGTCGCCGCCGGCGCTGAACTTTTGCTGCCTCGCGGGTCTTGGAACGATACGATCCGCGATTGGCGAGATTGGAGCCGCACCGCTCGATCCTGATGCTACTGCCCGCGCAGAACAGCTGGTGCGCGACGCGTGCGAACAGGGAGCCATCGGCATTTCGTCGGGCTTAATCTATCCGCCGGGCAAATCGGCCGACACGCACGAGCTCATTGTTTTGGCGAGCGCGGCGCGGCGCGCCGGTAGTCCGCTTTATGCCTCGCACATCCGCAGTGAAGGTGATGGTCTCATCGAAGCCGTCGATGAAGCGCTCGAAGTCGGACGCACCTCGGGCTGTGCGGTGCAGCTCTCGCACCACAAAGCCTCCGGCAGGCGCAACTGGGGAAAGGTGCATGATACGCTCGCGCGCGTCGAGCTCGCGCGTAGCCGCGGGCTCGATGTCGTGCTGGACCAGTATCCATATAAAGCATCGTCCACCGGTCTTGACGTCATACTACCGAGCGAAGTCAATGTCGGCACGCGTGAAGAAGTTGCAGCGCGCCTGTCGGATCCGCAATACGCTGCTCTCGTGGCTGCGCGCATCGAACTCGAGTACGGCGGGCGCTGGCACGAGGTGCTTATCGCTGCTGTGGGTTCGGCCAAGAACCGCCGCTTCGAAGGACAGACCCTTGCTGACCTCGCGTCCGAGACAGGCCGAACTCCGGTGGCGGCTGCGCTGCAACTGCTCGTTGAAGAAAAGCTCGAGGTGGCCGCGATTTACTTCACGATGTGCGAGGACGACATTCGCACGGTGCTCTCCTACAGCAACACGAGCATCGGCACGGATGCGTCGGCGCGGGCAACCAGTGGCGTGACTTTTACCGGCAAGCCCCACCCGCGTTCGTTTGGCACATTCCCACGGATTTTCAAACGATACGTGCGCGATGTGGGTCTTCTCACACTGGAAGAAGCCGTCCGACGGGCCACCTCATTACCGGCCGCGCGGCTTGGGCTACGACGCCGAGGTTCGCTGCAGGAGGGGAACTTCGCCGATGCGGTCATTTTCAACCGGGAGCAGATTGCAGACACGGCAACGTACTCGCAGCCGTATTGTTATCCCGAAGGTATCGTGCACGTTTTCGTCAACGGCACGGCGGTCGTGCAGGACCGCGCGATGACTGGCTTGCGGCCAGGACGCGTCCTGCGCAGAGGTAGGGACCTCTAGGCCCCGTTCGGCCCAGCGCGCCCCGTGTCGCGCCCTTGACCACCAGCCCTTGCGCGGTATAATGAACGCAGGAGCGTGACGAAACGTGGCAGTTCTGCGTTTCTATAGTGCAATGAAGATCGGAATGGGAGCAGCTTGTACGGCTGCCCTTTTCTTGAGCGCCATACCGCCTTCGCACGCGGCTCCTATCCATATGGTGCCGCATCGAATTTTTCACAGCACAATACGCCCGCTACCTCCACTGCTTGGTTCGCCCGTCGTTCTGCCCGCTGGTCCAGCGCATCCCGCCCGGCCGTGGGTCGAGGGTGTGACCCCCCCGCTTGAAAATCGTCTGTTCGACGCTACCTATACGAGGCTTCCAAGTCACAACATTCTCAAAGTCTACGTCTTCGACACGAAGGCCTACGAGTCGGCCGGCATTCGTTTTTCGGCACGCGTGCCGCATGAGGCACGTGACCTCGGACGTGGCGAAATGAGCCACGAAGCTGTGTCGCTCATCCGCACGACCTTCGATAAATTCCCGGAGCTTCAAACGCTCGACGTCTGGGCAACGATCCCCGTTCCTCAATCTGAATTGACGCAGATCGAGAGCACCGTGTTCTCGGTGTCGGCCGATCGTGACACGTATCTATCTATCCGCGACAAACAGCTAAGCGATCAGGAATTCCTCGAGGCCTTTGGCCGTGTGTGGATCGCGCCCGAGATCCCGCAATGAAGGTGTTGCTCGTCCTGCTCTCCATGTTAATCGCAAGCAGCGCGGCGGTTGCGCCTATGCGCGTGCCGAGCAGAATTGTGCCTGACCCGCCGTCAGCAGGCGCGATGCCTGCTCCACCTGTTTCGTCTGTTGACACCGATGAGAGCACCGCATACGGGCCGTATGGGGTGGTGTGGCACGTGCGCACCGCACGCAAGGAAATCGCGCTCACCTTCGACGACGGACCGTATCCTTTTTACACGCCGGTGCTTTTGCACATCCTCGATCATTCCCGTGTCCCGGCCACGTTTTTTATCGTCGGCCGGTCGGCGCAGGCATTTCCTGAACTCGTCTCGCGCATTGTCGATTCTGGCAACGAAGTCGGCAATCACACCTTCAACCACTTCGTGCTGACGTCGCTGCGCGACGATCAAATCGCTTACCAAATTGCAGCCGACGGCGCGCTGCTTCAACAGTTCACCGGTCGGCCATTGTCGCTGTTCCGGCCGCCGCATGGCCGCTTCAACCGGCACGTTGTGGCGATTGCTCGCGAGCTCGGCTATCACACGATTTTTTGGAGCGCCGCAGCTGACGACGTAAAGGACATACCGCCCGAGCTCATCACCGCGCGGGTGCTGAGCGAAGCAAACCCCGGCGGCATCATATTGCTTCATAGCGGCCAGTATCGCACGATCGAAGCGCTGCCCGACATTATCGACGGGCTGCGCGAGCAAGGCTACAGTTTCGTGACGGTTTCGAAGCTTATGGAGGACGGAGAAGCACCCGAGCAGACTCTCGGGCGCTAGCCTGACGCAGCGCGGGCAGCGCTGATCGCTTGCCACGCGCGATCGACCTCGCGACCAAGAGCCGTCAGATTGTCATCGTTGCGAATGACAATATCAGCGCGTTTCTCATACTCGGCATCGGGCAGCTGCGCACGCATACGCGCCTCGACTTCGCTGACTGACAATCCATCGCGCTCCTGCAAACGATGACGGCGCAGCTCGGGCGACGCGATCACTGCGATCGACCGGTTGCAGCTCCCATCGAAGCCGGATTCGAAAAGCAGCGGTACGACAACGACGATAATCGATTCCACCGGTTGGGCCCCGATAATGGCGAGCACGCGTTTGAGAATCTCTGGATGCGTCAACGCATTGAGTTTCGCGCGCTTGGCCTCATCGCCGAAAATTATTCGAGCCAGCGCAGTTCGGTCCAGCGAGCCGTCGGAGAGGATCACATCATCGCCAAACTCACGGCGGATAGCCTCGAGCACTGGGCTATCGGACTGGACCACATCGCGCGCGATCACGTCCGTGTCGATGACCAACGCTCCCTTTTGAGCAAAGAGAGCTGCGACGGTCGTCTTACCCGACCCGATGCCGCCGGTCAGCCCGATGATCATTCTTCTCTTTCAAAAAGAACGGACCTAAAGGTCCGTTGCTACAAAGGTCCGTTGCTACAAAAGGTCCGTTGCTACAATCGCGTTATGGAAACCGCTGTCTTAGGCGTCGGCGGTCGTGCTTTCGGCAGGCGTTTCCGCCGCAGCTTCGACAGGCGCCGGCTGCTCGGACTCGGATGCTGCATCACCCTGTTCGCTCGTCGCCTTCATGCTTACCGTGATGCGGCGCGATCCGACATTGATGGAGAGAATCTTCACCTGCAGCACGGTACCAGGTTCCGGCGGCGCAGCAGGATCGAATTCAGCCTTCGGCACCATGCCTGTCACGCCGGGCATTAGCTCCACCAACAGGTAGTTGGCGGTCACCTTAGTGAGCGTCGCCGGCAACACGTCACCCTCATGCAGCACGTCCGGAACCGCTTTCCACGGATCGTCGAGGGAATGCTTGAGCGAGAGGCTGACTTTTTTTGCCTCTGGGTCGAATTTCATAATTTCGACCTGAACCTTGTCGCCGATCTTCACCACTTCGCTTGGATGCTTTATGCGTCCCCATGACAGCTCGGTGTTATGAATGAGACCGTCAATGCCGCCCAAATCAACAAATGCGCCGAAATCCGCTAAGCGCACGACCGTACCTTCACGAATTTGACCAGGCTGCAGCGTCGAGAGCAGCTCTTGTTTCTTTTGATTGAGCTCTTCTTCGAGCACGACGCGTTGCGATAAGACGACGCGGCGTCGCTTATGATCGAGGTCGATAACCTTCAGGCGTAACTGCCTTCCGACCATCTCCTCGAGATTGCCCACCGGCTGACGGCGGATCTGCGACGCCGGCACAAAGCCTCGCATCCCCAGATCGACAAGTACGCCGCCTTTGACGACTTGCGTAACGGTCGCGTTGATGGCTTCGTTGCGCTGGTGCGCCTCGAGAACTTTCTCCCAGGTTTTGAGCGCGCGTGCACGCTTCTCGGAGAGATACATCGTGCCGTCGCCGTCACTATCGATGCGGTAGACGAGCACTTCCAGATAATCGCCGACCTTGAGATCGGAGATGCTCATGCCGGGCGAGAGCTCGCGTGCGGTCACGACGCCTTCGGATTTGCCGCCAATGTCAACCAGCAGCTCATCATTGGATTTGGCCACGATGAGGCCTTTGAGCAGCTGGCCTTCGTCGAGTGTTTTAAGGCTTTCTTCGTAGAGTTTTTGGATGAGGGAAAATTGATCGTCGACCGCGCCGGTCTGTTCGAGGACATGGGTATCGGACATTAAAAAACTATCACCTTTGCTTGAATTTTCGTCTGGATGTGGACGGGACGTTCCCTAGCGCTGGCAGACCGGGCAGTAAAAAGTGCCCCGTTGTGCGAGCACAATGCGCCTGATCGGCGTGCCACAGCGCCGGCATGGCATACCGGCACGACCATAGACACTCAACTGGTTCTGAAATGCGCCTTGCTTTCCTCTAGCGTCAACATAGTCGTCGACGCTGGAACCTCGATGGCGTATGGCACGGCGCAACACACGTCGCAGGCTGACAAGCAGATTTTCACGCTCTTGGAGTGAGAGTTTCCCCACGCGCCTTTTGGGACGCACCCGCGCGTGGAAGAGAGACTCGCATGCGTAGATGTTGCCGACGCCGGCGAGGCGCCGCTGATCGAGCAGCCACGTTTTAACCGGCGTCCTACGCCCGTGAGTCAGTTTGCCGAGCGCGTGCGCATCGAGTTCTTTGGCAAACGGATCTAGCCCTAGGCCAAGCACACCGCTCGGATCGCCACGGAAGATGCGCATGCGTCCGAACTTGCGCACGTCGGCGAACACAATGCGTGCACCGTTATCGAGATCGAGGGTAGCGCGCGTGTACGAGGTGGCATCGGAAGATGCTTGGTAGAGCAGGTTGCCTGTCATGCGCAGATGCACGGCCAGGTGCAGATCGTCACCGAGTTCGATGAGGATAAACTTGCCGGCCCGACCGACATTGCTAATTGTGCGCCCGACGATTGTCTTTGGCGGCAGGCTCTGGGGGTGGAAAACGGGAGGTTTGCGATCGGCGCGCACCGCTGCGATGCGCCGTCCGCGCAGCAGCGGCGCAAGATCGCGCGCAATCGTCTCGACCTCAGGAAGTTCCGGCATGTTCTATTCCAGAATTTCGACGGCTGCCCAGGTGGGGCCGACCTTGAAGTCGACGACGAGTGGCACCTCGAGGCGCATCGCATTTTCCATCGCGTCTTTGACCTGCGCTCGCACGGACGCTACTTCATCGGGTGGCACATCGAAGATCAGCTCGTCGTGTACTTGCAGCACGAGGCGCACACGCACGCCGGATTGCGCAAAGAGCTGGCCGGCTTTGACCATAGCGAGCTTGATGAGGTCGGCAGCGCTGCCCTGCGCCGGCGCGTTGATGGCCATCCGCTCCGCGGCGGCTCGCATCGGATAGACGCGCGAGCGCAGATCGGGCAAATAGCGGCGCCGGCCGAGCAGCGTTGTCACGAATCCGTCGTTGCGGGCACGTTCCAGCGTGCTGTCGATATAGCCCTTGACCTTCGGGAACCGCGCCAGATACTCCGCGATAAAAATCTTTGCGTCGGCTCGGCTCATGCCGGCGCTCTGCGAAAGGCCGAAATCGCTGATGCCATAGAGGATGCCGAAGTTGATCGCCTTGGCACGCCGGCGCATCTCCGCCGAGACTTTCTCCACCTCGGGAATGCCGAAGACCGCTCGTGCCGTAAACGCATGGATATCGTCGCCGCGTTTGAAGGCCTCGATGAAATTCTCGTCGCCCGACATATGCGCGAAGATGCGCAGCTCGATTTGCGAGTAGTCCGCGGCCATGAGCACGTTGCCAGGCGTCGCTGGCAGAAATGCGCGGCGAATCGCGCGTCCAACCTCAGAGCGGACGGGAATATTCTGCAGATTGGGATCCGAGCTCGACAGCCGCCCGGTCGCCGCGCCCAACTGATGGAGCGTTGTATGCAGACGGTGCGTTGTTGGATCGACGAGCGCCGGGAGCGCATCGACATACGTGGACTTGAGCTTCGAAACTTCGCGGTACTGCAGAAGCTTCGCTGCGATCTCGTGCTCTGCCGCGAGCGGCGTCAGCACTTCAGCGCCGGTGCCATAGCCGCTTTTCTTTTTGGCCCCAGTCGGCAGTCCGAGTTTTTCGAAAAGGATCGTTCCCAATACTTTGGGCGAGTTGAGGTTGAACTCTTCACCTGCGATCCGGAAGATGTCGGCAGATGTCTGTGCTATTGTGGCCTCAAGGGACGAGCGAATGGATGCGAGCTCATCGAGGTCGAGCCGGAAGCCAGTCGCTTCCATGTGTGCCAGCAGCGGCGCCAGCGGCTGTTCGATTTCGAATAAGACTGCGTCCATGCCGACCTGCCGGACAGAATCAAGTAGCGAGTCGGCGGCTCGCAGCAGCGCATCGGCGGGTGCGGCCCACACGGGCTCGATACTCTGGCCCGGCTTGAACAATGTGGAACTCGCTGCGGCGGCGTCGGGGAAAGGAACGCCTTCGCCCGGGGTTCCGCGCAGTGCGGCTTGGAGCGACGGCTCGCCACGCGCTGGATCTTGAATGCCCGCGGCGAGCATCGCATCGAGCGTCACGCCGCTGATCTCAAGCCCGCGCGCGTTGAGCCAGCCGTAAAGATCTTTTGCGCCGAAGACTATTTTGCGTGGGGTGCCGGCGAGCAGTTTCGCAAAAGCCTCGCGCAACGCCGGCTCTTCGGTCAGCGCCGAAATTGGGATAACCACTGCCTCGCGCGCGCGCCACGACAGAGCAAGGGCGTGCGGCGTCTGCGTGCGCCAGGATGAGAGCGCGGGTACAGTCATGAGGGCCACCCGGTGCGCATCAGCGGCTTTGGCCAGCGCGCCGGCGATCCCGGGGGTCTGATCGAGCACCTTGTAAGCGCCAAGCTCGAATACTTTTGGCTCGGGTGCGGAAACTTCACCGTTGCCGCCGGCGAGTCCGGCAAATGCCGGTGTTGATACCTTGGCCAACAGCGAGCGAAATTCTAATTCAGTGTAAAGATCAGCCAGACGCTCTTTGCTCGGTTCGCGATATCGCCATCCCTCCCAATCGGGTACGACCGGCAAGTCTCGTTTAGCCAACGATACGTCTCGACACGCGCGCGCTTTGTCAGCATGCTCACGCAAAAGATCCGCAATGCGTTTGGGCGTGACGGAGTCGATGTCGGCGAGCAGTGCGTCGAGGCTGCCGAATTGTCCGATGAGTCGGGCTGCGGTTTTCTCGCCGATGCCGGGGACGCCGGGGAGATTGTCTGACGGGTCCCCTTTGAGTCCGCGATAGTCCGCGAGCTGCTCGGGAGCGAGCCCGTACCGTTCGCGAACTGCATCCGCATTGTAGCGGGTCATTTCGCTGATGCCGCGTCGCGTCACAACGACGGTACAATGAGCGCTGACGAGCTGCAGCAAATCGAGATCACCAGAAACGACAACGGAGTCGAGCTGTCGCGTCGCAGCCTGCGTTGAAATCGTCGCAACAACGTCGTCAGCTTCTTCGTCCTCCACCTCGACGATTGGAATACCGTAGCCATCCAGGATCTTGCGGACCGTGTCAAACTGCGGCCGCAGATCGTCTGGTGTCTCCGGCCGATTGGCTTTGTATTCTGGAACGGCCGCGAAGCGCTCCGCCGGAATGCCGGCGTCGAATGCGGCCACGACGTGGGTTGGCTTCTCTTCACGCAGCACGCGGTCGAGCATGCGTTGGAATCCATACGCTGCGCTGATCGGCTTGCCGGTCGACGTCGTGAGCGGTGGCAGCGCAAAGAACGCTCTGTACACGAGCGCGTAGACGTCAATGAGAAGAAGCTTGTCTGCCATAAGTCAGTCTGAAACGAATCCCAATCCGAATTACAGTTCGGGCGCCGCCTGCTCGATGTTGAAGTGCGCCACCGCTCTGGTCTTCGGCAAAGCAAACGTCAGTGCATACGCAGCCGCAGATATTCCTACCAGGGCCCACATGACCGGCACGAGACCGAAGCCGTCTGCGATGCGCCCGAGCAGAGCGACGCCGAGTCCGCCGATGCCCGTTGAGAGCCCGATCAACAATGCGGACGCGAGCGCCATCCGTGTCGGCATATACTCCATTCCCATGACAACGGCGGACGAGAACGTGCCGATCAAAAGCGCACCGGATAATCCGAGCGCAATCCACGCAAGCGCGCCCGGCAGCAGTAAGTACAACGCTAGCGAGAGCGGCACGAGGGTGAGACTCGCGCTCATCGTTTGTTTGACACCGTAGCGGTCGGCGATCGGCCCCGCGAGCAAGTTTGCAGCCGCGCCCGCCCCGAGGAAAATAAAAAGCAAGAATCCGTTGTTGCTGACATGCTGGTGCAGCACGTTAACCGCATACAGCGGCACAAAGGTAAGCACGCCGGCATAGACCATCGAGCGCAGCGAGGTCACCGTGACCAGGATGCTCATGGCGTACGATGTGTTGCCATCGCTCGAGGCCGAGCGTGCGCGAGCATCATGTGCTTCGTGTGCCTTGGTGACCGCCGGGACGACCGTGGCCACGATCACTGCCACAATGAGCGCCGGAACGATCAAAATCCACGTGCTCGGCAAGCCCCGCCAAGCGATCAATCCGGTGATAATCAGCGGCCCCAGCGCGACGCCGATGTTTCCTCCCACCGCGAACAGGGAACTTCCCGTGGTCGGCAGATGACCTGAAACGGTGCGCGCCGACTTCGTTGCCTCGGGGTGGTACATCGCGGAACCAAAGCCGGCCAGCACCACGAGCGCTACGACCGCTGCATAGCTGCCCGCAATGCCTACCCCAGCGTACCCCGCCAAGGCGAGAAAAACACCAATGGGAAGCAAGAACCGCGTTCGCAGGTTGTCGGATGCGACGCCGAAGATCGGTTGCATAACAGACGACGTTACGCCGGATGTCATGACAAGTGCGGCCAGCCAGAAATAGGAGAAGTGAAATTCGCGTTGCAGGAAAGGCAGCAATGCAGGCAACGCACCCGCGCCGATATCAACGCTTAGATGTCCCAGTGAAAGGATGCCGAGCACCTTGCGGTTCACGACCGATTCGCCTTTTCGACCAGGGCTTGCGGCCGTTGCGCCCTAAAGGCAGGCGCGATGCCGCACCCGACAGTCATGATCGTCCTGACGCTGCTCATACTTCTCATAGCGCTGCCGCTGTTGTCTGTGTGGACTGGCAAGCGCATCCGCGCCGCCGCAACAACACCTGCGGCCAAGTTCTTGCGATACGCTCGCACAATTGTAATCCTCTGGTCACTTACGGCTTTAGCTTTCTACGCCCTTCGGTTACACAACATCGATCCGACCTTAGTCGGGTTGCGGCCGCCGCGCTTTTGGGGAGAACTCGCATTCGGACTTATCCCGCTCGTGGCGCCGCTCGCGGCCTCCCTTTCACGAGGGCGGCGCGCACTGAACGACGACTATGCGCGCGCGTTACGCGCAATTGTCCCGGCCGATCTGCCGCAGTGGATTCTCTTCGTCCCTCTTGCGGCGAGCGCCGGCATCTGCGAGGAATTTCTGTATCGCGGCTTCGCCCTCAACACTCTCAGCGCGATGACAGGCAGCGTGGCGTACGGAACTTTGCTCTCGTGCATCGCGTTCGGTATCGGTCATGCCTATCAAGGCAGACCGGGCGTCATTGGCGCAACCATCACGGGCTTGCTCTACGCCGGCGTGTACCTCGTGACCGGCTCGCTGTATCCGTGTATGCTTGGGCATTTCATGCAGGATATTGTTGGGGCGTGGGTGCTGTCGCGCAAGCTCGAGGAATCCGCAACGCTGGCAGCGGGCACTGATACGTCAGCCGCAGCTGGGGAGGCCTGAACGGTAGGTTCCTGTGGGCGGTGAAAAGAAAGCTCGCTGACCACACTTGGAGTGCCCTACTTGACCTACGTCATCTGCCAGCCGTGCATCACCGTCAAAGACAAATCGTGCATCGATGTGTGTCCTGTCGACTGCATCAAGGGCAATGACGAGGACCCGCAGCTTTACATTGATCCGAGCGTCTGCATCGACTGCGGGGCGTGCGTTGCCGCATGTCCGGTGAACGCTATATATAATGAGACCGAAGTGCCCGAGGAGTGGAAAGAATACACGAAAATCAACGCGGACTATTTCACGAAACAATAATGTAGATACCGTTTTGATTGTCAACGGCTAGCCGAGCTGTAGAGCGGGTCGAAGGGTGCCCCTGATTTGAGTATTGCGTAGGCAAGATGCAAGAGTTTGCGCATCAGCGCGCCCACGACCACCA